>Ga0334722_10000120_pt1 | contig 116167 bp, 106 predicted proteins | sample C3_bottom_MG_FD_207210 | JGI IMG/M metagenome (GOLD analysis project Ga0334722, IMG submission 207210) | Sediment microbial communities from Yellowstone Lake, YNP, Wyoming, USA - C3_bottom | ecosystem: Environmental > Aquatic > Freshwater > Lake > Sediment | place: USA: Wyoming | collected...
CACCTCTTCGGGTGGTCCCGACCTTCGGTCTCCCACCACCTCTTCGGGTGGTCCCGACCTTCGGTCTCCCACCACCTCTTCGGCTGGTCCCGACCTTCGGTCTCCCACCACCTCTTCGGGTGGTCCCGACCTTCGGTCTCCCACCGAGGGGGCTTTCCCGTCTCCCGTCCCCTCAAGGGGGATCGAGATCAAGCGGGACCGAGGAAGCGGGATCGAGACCTTCGGGGCGCTTCCCCTCATACTCCCCTAAATCGGAGGCCATTTCGGGAATTCCGAAATGGCCTCTTAGAACTCGCGCAGCACGATAAAGTCAGCCAGTTCGCGCAGGCGTGTAGCCTCCGCGCCGCAGGAGGAGAGCGCCGCATGGGCTTCCGCGCGCAGTTCCTCGGCCAGCTCGCGCGCCCGCGTCAACCCCAGTATGCTGACATAAGTAGGCTTTCCCTGCGCGGCGTCTTTGCCGGCGGTCTTGCCCAGGGTGGCGCTGTTGGCAGCGCAATCGAGCACATCATCCACCACTTGAAACGCCAGACCTACGGTTTTGGCATAGCGTTCCAGCCGGCCATGCCTCTGCGCATCCAAGCCGTGACCGCAGCGGGCACCGAGCACGACCGCAGCGCGGATCAGCGCTCCGGTCTTGTGAATATGCATGAACTCGAGTTCGGGCAGGCTGAGCGTCTTGCCCACGCTGGCAAGGTCTATGGCCTGGCCTCCGGCCATGCCCCGGGAGCCGCTGGCCATGGCCAGAATTTTCAGCATCTCGATTTGTTCCCCGGCGCTGTCCGCAACGACGTGTTCGGCCAGAATCTGAAACGCGAGCGGCTGCAGCGCATCGCCCACCAGCATAGCGGTGGCTTCGTCATACTCGACGTGACAAGTGGGCCTGCCGCGGCGCAGCACATCATTGTCCATGCAGGGCATGTCGTCGTGCACCAGTGAATACGCATGGATCATTTCCACCGCGGCGGCGACGACTTCGACCCGTGCAGGATCGGCGCCTGAGAACTCGCCCGCGGCAAACGCAAGCAAAGGCCGCACGCGCTTGCCGCCCCCAAGGACGCAATAGCGCATCGCCTGGTGCAGGCGCTGCGGCACGATATCGGGCGCCGGCAGAAACCGCGGCAGCGCGGCTTCCATGCGCGCCTGGACCATTCCCATCCAGGCGGCAAAATCAAAGGTTTTGTTCGGCACCGGGAAATGCTTGCAGAGAATTCGCTTCGAGGACCTGCACTTGCTGTTGAGCCTGCGCGAGTCTGGCCTGGCAGTATTGCGCGAGTTCCAGACCGCGCTTGTGCGCCGCAAGGGATTGTTCGAGTGAAAGCTGCCCGGACTCCATGCCGGCGACGAGCTTCTCCAACTCGGCGAGTGCGGCTTCGAAGCTGAGTGGCTCGCCGCCGGTGGGGGCTGGCTTGGACGATTTTGGCATAATCGGAACAGGACTTGGCAAAAGGTGAAAATAGCTGATCTCTACCCTGCCAGTCAAATCAAAAACACGGTAAAATTCTGAAATATTGGCCTTTTGTCGACTGGCTCCGACGTATTTGTTGCGCGCCACACGAGCCAAGCGAGGTTAAGTAATGTCCGATATTGGCAACCCCTCTATACTCAAGCAAAGCAGTCCGCAGCTTCCCGTCTCCTGGTATTTCGACCAGCAGATGCTGGGACTCGAACAAAAGATACTGTTCGATAACGGCCCCGGATATATCGGTCATGAACTGATGGTGCCAAACGCAGGCGACTTTCACAGCCTGGCGTGGATGGATCACGCCAAGCTATTGGTCAGGAACGAGCACGGTGTCGAGCTCATGTCCAACGTCTGCCGCCACCGCCAGGCCATCATGCTAGAGGGCCGGGGCAATGCGCGCAACATCGTCTGCCCCCTGCATCGCTGGACCTACGACATGAAAGGCGGGCTGATGGGTGCGCCGCATTTTCCGGGCAATCCCTGCCTCAATTTGCACAAGACCCCACTGCAAGACTGGAGCGGACTGTTGTTTGCGGGCAAACGCGACGTCGGCGCGGATCTGGCCGGCCTGCGCGAGCGGGCCGATCTGGATTTTTCAGGCTACATGCTGGACCGGGTCGAGGTGCACGAATGCAATTACAACTGGAAGACTTTCATCGAGGTCTACCTCGAGGACTATCACGTCGTGCCGTTTCATCCGGGGCTGGGCAATTTTGTCACCTGCGATGACCTCGAGTGGCAGTTCGGCGAACGCCACTCGGTGCAGACGGTGGGGATCAACAACCGCCTCGCCAGGCCCGGCAGCGCGACCTACGCGCGCTGGCACAAGGCGGTGCTCGATTACTATCAGGGCGAGGTCCCCGCGCACGGCGCCATCTGGCTCACGCTCTACCCGAACATCATGATCGAATGGTATCCGCACGTGCTGGTGGTGAGCACCCTGCATCCGCGCGGCCCGCAATCGACCACCAATGTGGTCGAGTTCTACTATCCCGAAGACATCGTACTGTTCGAGCGCGAATTCGTCGACGCCGAACAGGCCGCCTATTGGGAGACCGCGATCGAGGACGACGAAATCGCACTGCGCATGGACCGCGGCCGCAAGGCATTGCTGCAACAGGGCATCAGCCAGGCCGGCCCGTATCAGTCGCCGATGGAAGACGGGATGCTGCATTTTCACGAGTACCTGCGGCGCGAACTGGGGCAACCGGTCTGATGTGCCTGCCGCGGCAATGCGGCGCCGCCCTAGCCCTATCCACCTGACCGAAATACCATCCCTGCAAGGACGAGCAATCATGATCGCCATCGACCACAGCGGCAAACTGGTCACCGTGACCGTACTCGGCGAGTTCGTGCTCGCCGATTACAAGGAATTCGAGGACATGGTGCGCTCGACCCAGGCGGCGGGCGGCAAAGTCAGCCTGCTGATCGATTTGCGCCAGATGGCAGGTTTCACCCTGGACGTGGCCTGGGAAGACATCAAATACACTCGCAGCCATCCCAACGACTTCGACAAGATCGCCGTCGTCACCCACAGCCAGTGGGTGATCTGGAGCGCCTGGCTATCGCAGATGTTCATCAACGCCGATGTGCAAGTGTTCGACGATGGCGATGATGCGCGCGGCTGGGTAGAAACCGAACAGACGGACGCATAGCACCCATGGCATACACCACCCTAGTCGGCACGGCGCTGTTGGCCGAACAACTCGATGATCCGAACTGGGTGGTGTTCGACTGCCGCCATGACCTGGGCAATCCGGATTTCGGAACCAGGGAGTACGCGAACGGACACATCCCCGGTGCCCGTTTCCTGCACCTCGACCACGATCTTGCCGCGCCGCCAACGGGAACAAACGGGCGTCATCCGCTGCCCGATCCGCAAGTGTTCATGCGAACCCTGGGGAATGCCGGCGTCGACTCGGGGAAGCAAGTGGTCGCCTACGATGGCCAGACCGGGGTGTATGCCGCGCGCCTGTGGTGGATGCTGCGCTGGCTCGGACATAAGAATGTCGCCGTGCTCGATGGCGGCTATTCCAAGTGGACAAAAGAGCAGCGACCGGTCACCAATGTAGTATCCAAGCCTGCGGCGGCGCAGTTTGCGGGAGAACCGCGCCAGGATTGGGTCGATGTCGACGACGTACTGCGCTCGCTCGGCCGCCCCGGCCGGATTCTGGTCGACGCACGCTCGGCCGATCGTTACCGCGGCGAGAATGAAACACTGGATCCGGTAGGCGGGAGGATTCCGGGTGCACGCAACCGGTTTTTCAAAGACAATCTCGACGCAAACGCTTGCTTCAAGCCGGCCGCCGAACTGCGAGCGGCCTTTGCCGCGCTGCTCGGCGCTGCGCCCCCGGATACCGTGGTGCATTCCTGCGGCTCCGGCGTGTCCGCCTGCCACAATCTGCTCGCCATGGAGATCGCCGACCTCTCCGGTTCGAAGTTGTATCCGGGCTCGTGGAGCGAATGGTGCAGCGACCCCGGCCGTCCGTTGGAAAGAGGCTGATGCGCATGCAAACGCACCATCCGGAGCAGCAGTACCTCGACCTCCTGCGCCAGTTGATCGAGCATGGCGCGAGGAAAAACGACCGTACCGGCACCGGCACGCTGTCGGTGTTCGGCGCCCAGATGCGTTATCCGCTGACGCCGTTTCCCCTGCTTACGACGAAGCGGCTGCACCTGAAGTCCATCATCCATGAATTGCTGTGGTTCCTGCAGGGTGACACCAATGTGCGCTACCTGCAGGCGCATGGCGTCAGCATCTGGGACGAATGGGCCGACGCCGAAGGCAATCTGGGCCCGGTCTACGGCTACCAGTGGCGCAACTGGAAGACGCCGGACGGCCGTTCCATCGATCAGATCGCGCAGTTGATCGAGGGCATCAAAAATAATCCCGATTCACGCCGCCACATCGTGAGCGCCTGGAACCCAGCCGACATCGAGCAGATGAAACTGCCGCCATGCCACGCGCTGTTTCAGTTCTATGTCGCCAACGGCACGCTATCGTGCCAGCTCTACCAGAGGAGCGCCGACCTGTTCCTTGGCGTGCCGTTCAACATCGCTTCCTATGCCCTGCTCGCCTTGATGGTTGCCCAAGTGTGCAAGCTGCAGCCGGGCGAGTTCGTGCACACTCTGGGTGACGCGCATCTTTACCTCAACCACCTCGACCAGGCGCGCGAGCAGCTCGCGCGCGCACCGCGCCCATTCCCGCTGATGCGGATCGACCCGGCGGTGCAAGACATCTTCGGCTTCAAATACGAGGATTTCACCCTGGAAGGCTACGACCCCCATCCGGCCATCAAGGCGCCGATCGCCGTCTGATGCCGCAGCGCTAAAAGCAGTGTCCGCTAGCCATCCTCCTGCATCGGCGCCGCCGCGCATCTGCCTGATCGCCGCGCTGGCGGCGAACCGCGTCATCGGCAGAAACAACGCGCTACCCTGGCAGCTGCCCGCGGACCTGAAGCGCTTCAAGGCCCTGACTATGGGCCATCCGGTCGTGATGGGCCGCAAGACCTACGAGTCCATCGGCAGACCGCTGCCGGGGCGGCGCAATCTGGTGATCAGCCGCAACCGCGGCTATCGCGCCCCGGGCTGTGAGGTCGTTTGCTCCCTGGACGAAGCCATCGCCGCCTGTCGCGACGCGCAGGAAATCTTCATCATCGGCGGCGCCGAGCTGTATCGCGAGTCGCTGCCGCGCGCGCACCGACTGGAGTTCACCGAAATCCGCGCCGAATTCGAGGGCGATGCCCGCTTCCCGGATTTTTCCTCGGCGCAGTGGCGCGAGACCGGGCGCGAAATTCACGGCGACGAAACCGGGGTTCCGTTTCGCTACGATTTTGTCCGCTACGAGCGCATAGACTAAGAAGCCGTAACAAAAGTCATTTTGTTATGGCCGATATAGGCAAGCACGAGGGAATGCGCCCCGAAGGTCTCGATCCCGCTTCCTCGGTCCCGCTTGATCTCGATCCCCCTTGAGGGGACGGGAGACGGGAAAGTCCCCCACCTCTTCGGGTGGTCCCGACCTTCGGTCTCCCACACCTCTTCGGGTGGTTCCGACCTTCGGTCTCCCACCACCTCTTCGGGTGGTCTCGACCTTCGGTCTCCCACCACCTCTTCGGGTGGTCCCGACCTTCGGTCTCCCACCACCTCTTCGGGTGGTCCCGACCTTCGGTCTCCCACCACCTCTTCGGGTGGTCCCGACCTTCGGTCTCCCACCTTTGGGGATATCCCCTCGTTTTGCAATAAGCTCTAAGCCCCGATACCGGACCCGGAGTCGCTGCGAGTACAATACGCGGCAGTCGCAGATGGCAGCGAACCGAATCGGAACGCTCGCTCGATTGCGCGGAGGGCTGGACTATGGACAAGAGAAGAAGCTGGCGGGAGCAGGAGCAACGGCTGGTCGAGCGCTGGAACGCAGCAACCGAGCGCTGCCGCGAGGCCGACGCCGAGGTGACGCGCCAAAGGCTGCCGCAAGGCGACGGCGTGCCCACCGATGAATGCGTACGCGGCGCCGAGTCGGCCAGGGAGGCGCTGGAACTCATGCGCAAGCAGGTTGCGCGTATGAAAGTGGAGTTCAGTACCGGAAAGCGCTATTAGCGCCGCGCGAAAGAAAATTTCGAATTGTCTTGACCTGGCGCGACCAGCCCTGTATAAGGACGGTGCAGGAATGTAAGGTCGTGGAATTGCTGGTCCGTCGTAGCCGCCTTCGCGGTACTCCTCAGGTCGTCGTATTCCTCCTTGAAGTTCTCGCATTCGGGCGCAAGCCTTTCAATAATTTTTTCTAGGAATAATAGACATGAGTACAGGTACCGTTAAATGGTTCAACGACGCCAAGGGTTTCGGCTTTATCACTCCCGACGGCGGTGGTAAGGATTTGTTCGCGCATTTCTCGGCGATCCAGGGCAATGGCTTCAAGAGCCTGCAGGAAAACCAGAAAGTGACGTTCGACATCACGGCTGGCCAAAAAGGCGACCAGGCTGTCAATATCAAGCCGGTCGAGTAATAGACCCGTCTGCATGAAGAAGCCCGGGAAACCGGGCTTTTTTTTGCTTTTCACAATGGCGACCCCAGGCAGTACGCGCTTTTAGCCATAACCCTGCTTTTCGTACGGATGCGCTTTTTATCCGTACGAAAAGCAGGGTTGGCGCGCGGAGCGCGCAATAGTCGAACATCGACCTTGACCGATGCCTCAAGGTAGATCGTGCTATGGCGCTCGAACTTGCGCGGACGGCGGCCCGTCCGCGCGGATCGCCGATTGCGCACGGATGAAAAGCACATCCGCGCGCAATCGGCGATCTTGTAAGAAAACCACCGTAATCCGTTGTAGCTCTTTATCGCAAACGTGTCTCAAGACACGGTCAATATTCACGCCTGGCGCACGCAATCCACGTGATAGCGCCCGTGCTCGTCCTTCACCAGCCCATGTATGTCGGTCTCGAATCCCGGAAAGCGGGTGTTGAAATCGCGCGCGAACTGCAGGTAGCGCACGATGGTGGCATTGAAGCGTTCGCCCGGGATCAATAGCGGAATCCCCGGCGGGTAAGGCGTGACCAGCACGCTGGTGACGCGCCCTTCCAGGTGGTCGATTTCGACCCGGTCGATCTCGTGGTGCGCCATCGCCGCGAACGCGTCCGAAGGCTTCATCGCCGGCTGCATGTCGGACAGGTACATTTCGGTGGTCACGCGCGCCACGTCGTTCGCCTTGTACATGCCGTGAATCTGCTCGCACAGGTCACGCAGGCCCAATTTCTCGTAGCGCAGGTGCTTTTGGCAAAACTCCGGCAGCGCGCGCCAGGTCGGCTGGTTCTTGTCGTAGTCGTCCTTGAACTGCTGCAGCGCCGTCACCAGCGTGTTCCAGCGCCCCTTGGTAATGCCGATGGTGAACATGATGAAAAACGAGTACAGGCCGGTCTTCTCGACGATAACACCGTGCTCGGCGAGATACCTGGTGACGATGGCCGCGGGGATGCCGGTCTTGGCGAATTTTCCCGACACGTCCAGGCCCGGGGTGATGACCGTGGCTTTGATCGGATCGAGCATGTTGAAGCCGGTGGCGAGATTGCCGAAACCGTGCCATTTTTCGTTGGCCTTCAGCACCCAGTCCTCGCGCGAGCCGATGCCTTCGGCGGCGATCTTCTCCGGTCCCCAGACCTTGAACCACCAGTCCTTGCCCCATTCGTCGTCGACCTTGCGCATGGCGCGGCGGAAGTCGAGCGCCTCCAGAATCGATTCCTCCACCAGCGCCGTGCCGCCCGGCGGCTCCATCATCGCCGCCGCCACGTCGCAGGAGGCGATGATCGCGTACTGCGGCGAAGTCGAGGTGTGCATCAGGTAGGCCTCGTTGAACGAGTGCCGGTCGAGTTTCTGCGTCTCCGATTCCTGCACCAGGATCTGCGAGGCCTGCGAGATCCCGGCCAGCAGTTTGTGCGTGGAATGGGTGGCGAAGATGATCGAATCCTTGGTGCGCGGCCGGTCGCGGCCGATGGCGTGCATGTTCTTGTAGAACTCGTGGAAGGTCGCGTGCGGCAGCCAGGCTTCGTCGAAGTGCAGCGTGTCGATGGAGGAATTGAGCGTCTGCTTCAGCATCTCGACGTTGTAGACCACGCCGTCGTAGGTGCTCTGGGTAATGGTGAGGATGCGCGGCTTCTTGCGCTTCGCCGCGCGCGCGAACGGATTGGCTTCGATCTTTTTCTGGATGTTCTCCGGGCTGAACTCTTCCAGCGGGATCGGGCCGATGATGCCGAGGTGGTTGCGCTTCGGTGTAAGGAACACGGGGATCGCGCCGGTCATGGTGATCGCGTGCAGGATCGATACGTGGCAGTTGCGGTCGACGACGACGATGTCGTCGGGCGCGACGTTGGCGTGCCACACCATCTTGTTCGAGGTCGACGTGCCGTTGGTGACGAAAAAGCAATGGTCGGCGCCGAAGATGCGCGCCGCGTTGCGCTCCGAAGCCGCCACCGGGCCAGTATGATCGAGCAGCTGGCCGAGTTCATCCACCGCGTTGCAGACGTCGGCGCGCAGCATGTTCTCGCCGAAGAACTGGTGGAACATCTGTCCCACCGGGCTTTTCAGGAACGCCACGCCGCCTGAGTGCCCGGGACAATGCCAGGAGTACGAACCGTCCTGCGCGTAATGCACCAGCGCGCGGAAAAACGGCGGCGACAATCCGTCGAGGTAGGCGCGCGCCTCGCGGATGATGTGGCGCGCCACGAACTCCGGCGTGTCCTCGAACATGTGGATGAAACCATGCAACTCGCGCAGGATGTCGTTCGGAACGTGGCGCGAAGTACGGGTCTCGCCGTAGAGGTAGATCGGGATGTCGGCATTGCGAAAGCGGATCTCCTCGATGAACGTGCGCAGGTTCAGCACCGCCGGATCGAGTTCCGGCCCCGGGGTGAACTCCTCGTCGTCGATCGACAGGATGAAAGCCGACGCCCGGCTCTGCTGCTGCGCGAACTGCGACAGGTCGCCATAGCTCGTCACCCCCAGCACTTCCATGCCCTCGTCTTCCATCGCCTTGGCGAGCGCGCGGATACCGAGGCCGCTGGTGTTCTCCGAACGGAAATCTTCGTCGATGATGACGATGGGGAAACGAAATTTCATGCAGTTCTCCGGACGTCGGAACTATTGAGGACCTGCACTGCAGGTATCGGTATCAACTGGATTTAGATCGGCGAATGCAGGCGGGCGCCGAACGGCGCGCGCACGAACGCGGGCGCGCACGCAATGATGCGCGTTGCTACTGACTGGCAATATCGAATGCGACTCATGCTGCCCAGTGCAAGGTGGAAACCCCGTTCAATTTCGGGCGGATTATACCCCCGTCTTTCGCGGGGCAAGCGTAATTATCGCGACTTTCGCCGCGCAATTCCCGCGCTTGCCGCCGACCCCGGTTTGGACTACGCTCTCCACCACTGTGCAACAGGACGCACAGCAGCCGGGCAAGGCAGGTCCTCGCGCCTGTTCCGGAACAGGGATAAGAAGAGGTGCGATGAAGACCATGGATGCATTCGATTACGTCATCGTCGGCGCCGGCACCGCCGGCAGCCTGCTCGCCAACCGCCTGTCCGCCGACCCGAACAACTCGGTGCTGCTCTTGGAGGCCGGAGGCAAGGACGACTGGATCTGGATCCACATCCCGGTCGGTTACCTCTACTGCATCGGCAACCCCCGCACCGACTGGTGCTACAAAACCGAACCCGATCCGGGGCTCAACGGCCGCTCCATTCTGTATGCCCGCGGCCGGGTTCTGGGAGGCAGTTCCTCGATCAACGCCATGCTCTACCTGCGCGGTCAGGCGCGTGACTATGACGAATGGGCGCGGCATTGCGGCGATCCGGGTTGGTCGTGGCAGAGCGTGCTGCCGATCTTCAAGCAATCCGAGGATCACTGGCGCGGAGCGGGGGCATTCCACGGCGCGAAGGAAGGCACGGACGACGGCGCAAGCGGCGGTGCAGGCCACGAGTGGCGCGTCGAGCGCCAGCGCCTGTCCTGGGAGATCCTGGACGCGTTTCGCGACGCCGCTGCGGAGGCGGGAATCGCCAAGATCGATGACTTCAATTGCGGCGACAACTCGGGCAGCTCCAAGTTCGAAGTGAACCAGCGCAGCGGCGTGCGCGTGAGCAGCGCCAAGGCGTTCCTGCGCCCGGCGCTGAACCGGCCCAACCTCACCGTGATCACCGGCGCGCAGGTGAAGAAACTGCGTATCGAAGGCCGGCGCGTGCTGGGCGTGGAGTACTCCAAGGACGGCGACGAAGTCTACGCCGCGGCCAGGCGCGAAACCATTCTGGCGGCGGGTGCGATCGGCAGTCCGCAGATACTCCAGATCTCCGGCATCGGGCCGGGCGCACTGCTGCAGCGGCACGGCATACCGGTGGTGCACGACCTGCCGGTGGGGGAAAACCTGCAGGACCACCTGCAACTTCGCGCAGCGTTCAAGGTGAAGAACGTGCTCACCCTCAATACCATGGCCAATTCTTGGTGGGGCAAGGCGAAGATGGCGCTCGAGTATGCGTTCTATCGCACCGGTCCCCTGACCATGGCACCCTCGCAACTGGGCGCGTTCCTGAAGAGCGATGCTTCGCAGACCACGCCCAACCTCGAATTCCACGTGCAGCCCCTGTCACTGGAGAAGTTCGGCGACCCTTTGCATCCGTTCCCGGCGTTCACCGCGAGCGTGTGCAACCTGCGGCCGGCTTCGCGCGGCCACGTACGTATCAAGTCGGCCGACTCGCGCGCGAGTCCTGCGATCATGCTGAACTACCTCTCCGCGCCCGAGGATCAGACGATAGCGATCGAGTCGCTGCGCCTCGCGCGCCGCGTCGTGCTTGGCACCGAGGTCATGAAGAAGTACGCGCCCGAGGAATTCCTGCCCGGACCCGGCTTCCAGACCGACGCGGAGATGGTGACGGCGGCGGGCAATGTCGGCACCACCATCTTTCATCCGGTGGGCACCGGCAAGATGGGGCGCACGGACGATGCGAGTGCAGTGGTCGACCCGCAGTTGCGCGTGCGCGGCATCGAAGCATTGCGGGTGATCGATGCCTCGATCATGCCGACGATTACTTCGGGCAACACGAATTCGCCGACACTGATGATTGCGGAACGCGGTGCGATGTTGGTGCTGGGGAATCGGGCGCAAATCCAGGCTTGATGTTCGGTGCGGCACTTGCGCGGACGGCGATCTTGAATAGATCCGGATCCGCCAATGCTTTTATTCATAACCGTGTTTTCTCTGTACGGATATGCTTTTCATCCGTACAGAGAAAACACGGTTGGCGCGCAGGGCGCGCAATCGCCGCTCTGCGACATCCGCGGACCTATCAGGATATTTCAAACTGCAGTGCTCAAGCTTGCGCGGACGGCGGCCCGTCCGCGCGGATCGGCGATCTTTGATAAAAGCAAGTAAGCGCGCGCTGCAAACGCAGCCGCAATCCGGCTCAGATCATCAGATACTTCTGTTTGATTTCCTCGTTCGCCGCAAGTTCATGCATCGTGCCCTGAAAGCGGATTCGCCCTTTTTCGATCACGTACGCACGATCGGAAATCTCGGTCGCGAAATGCATGTTCTGCTCGGCGAACAGGATGGTGAGCCCCATCGCTTTCAGCGCCTTGATCTGGCGCGTCAGTTCCTGCACCACCACCGGCGCCACGCCCTCCACCGGCTCGTCCAGCAACAATAGCGACGGATTGCCCATCAGCGTGCGCCCGATGGTGAGCATCTGCTGTTCGCCCCCCGAAAGATAGCCGCCCAGGCGCGCATCGAGCGGCGCCAATACCGGAAACAGCTCGTAGATCCGCTCCACGGTCCATGGCGTCGGGGCGCCGGCAGCGCCCGGCTTGATCGCGATTTCCAGGTTTTCCCGCACCGTCAGGTCGGGGAATATCAGGCGCTCGTCGGGCACATAGCCGACGCCGAGGCGCGCAATCTGGTAGGGCGCCAGCCCCACCAGTTCGACGCCGTTGAAAACGATGCTGCCCGCGCTCGCCGACGCGAGGGACATGATGCTCTTCAGGGTCGTCGTCTTGCCGGCGCCGTTGCGTCCGAGCAGGCACACCGATTCGCCCTGGTTCACTTCGAGCGACACGTCGAACAGGATGTGGCTCGTTTCGTAATGGGTGTGGACATTACTCAGTTCGAGACGGCTCGTCATGCCTGATGCTCGCCAAGATAGACTTTTTGCGCGATTTCGTTGGCGCGCACTTCCTCCGGGGTGCCCTGCACCACGATTTCACCGCGGTGCAGCAGCGTGAGCTTGCGCGCATGGTTGAACACGATGCCCATGTCATGCTCGGTAAACAACACCGTTAGTTGGAGCTCGCGATTGAGGCGATCGACCAGTTCCATGGTGCTGCGCGCCTCCTCGATCGACATGCCGGCGGTCGGCTCGTCCAGAAACAGCAGGCGCGGCCTGCCCGCAAGCGCGATCGCCAGTTCGAGGCGTTTCTTGTCGCCCTGCGCCAGTTCCCCGGCGACGAACTCGCGTTTCACCTCGAGCCCGCACAGCGCAAGCACGCGAGCGGTCTCCTCGACACCGATGCGGCTGGCGACGCCGAAAATGCTGAACGAGCGCCGCATCTGGGCGTGCACCGCCGAGCGCACATTCTCGGCCACCGTCATCTTGGCGAAGATGCTGCTGATCTGGAACGCACGCGAAATGCCCATGCGCGCAATCCTGTGCGGCGGTCGATTGGTAATGTCCTGCCCCTCGAACACCACCTGGCCTGCATCGCAGCGGTGGTAACCGGTGAGCAGGTTCATGAACGTGCTCTTGCCGGCGCCGTTGGGTCCGATGATCGCCGATTGCTCGCCTTCTTCCATGGAAAAATTCACGTTGCGCGTCACGTGGATGCCGCCGAAGTGCTTCTGCAGATCAGTGACGGCCAGTATCGTCGCCATGGCTATTGCTCTTCCGTCCCGGGGTGCGCACCGTTTCCCGCATCGCCCAAACGGCCCTGGCGCGCCTTGATGCGCTTCTCGACCAGACCGAGCACCCCGCCCGGCACGAACAACACGATCAGCAGAATGATGGTGCCGATGGTCAGGGGCCAATAACTGGTGAACATGGTGACCACTGCCTGCAGGAACGTGTAGATCAAGGATCCCAACAGCGGGCCTACGAACGAGCCCGCGCCGCCGATCAATGTCATGAACACGGCGATGCCCGATTCCTGCCAGCCGAGCAGTCCCGGCGACACGCTGCGTGAAAACGGTCCCCACAGCGCCCCTGCCAGGCCGGCGAAAGCGCCAGCAATCACGAAATTCATCAGCATGTGCAGGCGCACGTTGATGCCCAGAAACGCGGCGCGCCGTTGGTTGTCACGCAGCGTGCGCATGATGTAGCCGAACGGCGACTCGGCAATGCGCCACATCAGCAGCAGCGCGGCGATGACGATCGCGAGCGTCAGGTAATAATAATTTACCGCGTCCTGAAAAAAGAGCGGTGGCAGCAGGCCCTGGATCCCATCGTCGCCCTTGGTGAAGCTGTACCAGGAAAATACGATGTAGAACAGCAGTTCGCCGAACGCGAGCGAGAGCATGGCGAAATAGATCCCGGTCAAGCGCACGCAGAAAAAACCGACGATCAGCGCGCCCACGGCGGCCACCGGCGGGCCCACCAGCAGCGACAAGAAAAAGTCCAGCGTCGCAATTTCGCCGCCCGCAGTCTTGAAGCGCGTGAACAACATCGCCGTGGCGTAGGCGCCAAGGCCGAAAAATGCCGCATGCCCGAACGAAATCTGCCCCATGTAGCCATAGAGCAGATTGAAGCTCATCGCAAACAAGCCGAGAATCAGGATCTCGGTCGAAACGATGGTCCAGAATTCGCCCGGCAGCAGCGGTACCAGCGAGAAGAAAACGAGCAGCACGAGCGCGGCCGGCGCGGACAAGCCGTACCTGGCGTAAAGCCGCGTCCACCAGTTGTTGTTATCGGCGCTCGCGTCCATGGCTCAGAAACGCAACTCGGTCCCGAACAGACCCCATGGCCGCCAGATCAGCACCAGGATGACGATCAGGAAGACCATCGCCAACGCCCCGTCGGGCCAGAACAGGATCGAAAACGAATAGACCACGCCGACGATCACCGCGGCGACAAAGGTGCCCAGCATGCTGCCGAATCCGCCTATCACCACCACCGCGAAACACTGCACGATGATGTCATGATCGACGCCGAGCGACATCGGCAGCAGCGGCAGGAACACGCCGCCGGCAAACGCGGCGAGCCCGACGCCGAGCGCGAACACGCCCGAATAGATCATCGGGATTGGAATGCCGAGCGCGCTCACCATGTTGCGGCTGTAGACGGCGGCGCGCACGATCTTGCCGAAGCGCGTTCGATGCAGGAAGAACCACAGCCCGAACGCGACCGCGACGCCGGTCGCAATGATCACGAAATGGTAGGGATTGACGAAAGTGTCGAGCATCTCGATCGGCTCGATGCCGAGGCTGATGCGGCGGTTTTCGACGCCCCATACGAGCTTGATCAGGTCGCCGATGATCAACACCAGCGCGAAGGTCAGCAGCAGCTGTTCCGGCAGATCGCGTCCATAGGTGCGCCGGATCAGGTAGCGCTCGAGCGCAAACCCGGCAGCGGCCATCGCCGCCGTGGCGCCGAGGATCGCCGGCAGCAGCAGCCACGGGCTGGCGCCAAAATGGCCGCCAAGAAACTCGAATATCGAGTAAGTCACGTAGCCGCCGACCAGCCACAGCGTCGCGTGGGCGAAATTGAGGATGTTCATCACGCCGAAGATCAGCGACAGCCCGGCGGAGAGCAGAAACAGCACCATCGCCCGCGACAGGCCGCTGAACAGCTGAATTGCAAATGCACTGAGATCCATCGCGTCCTGTGCGGGCGGCTTGATCGAAAAGGGAGAGCTGACGGCGGTATTGGCGCCGCCGTCAGCCGGCGCGCTTAGGCGCGTTTCTTCTTCAGCTTCTCCACCGCTTCGCAGGTCGGTGTCCACACGTCGTGGCCTTCGACCACGATCATGGTATCGGGCTTGTAAATCGGGAACGGATAGTCGGGCGAATCCCATACCTCGCCGACGTAGGAGGGTACGTCGAGCTGGTTGCTGCAGTCGCGCATGGTGCGCTTGCCGCGGCAGGTGTCGAGCGTCGCGCCTTTGAGCGCCTTGACCACGGCTTCGGTCTCGATCGATTTCGCCTTGTTGATCGCCTGCTCCAGACCGTAGATGGCGTCATAGTGCATGCACGCCCAGTCGTCCGGATAGACGTCGTCGCCGAATTTGGCGCGATGCATTTTGATGTATTTCTGCATCAGCGGCTCTTTCAGGTGCGCGAAGAACGGGCAACGCGCGAGACCGATGATTCCGCGCGGCAGCGTCTTGCGCAGCTGTCGCAATTCGGTCACCGAAATCAGGCCGCCCGGGAAGGGCACGCGTTTGAACAAGCCCATCTGCCCCGCCTGCTGCAGGAAGGTTTCCGAGTCTTTGCCGGCGATGGCGCCAAACAGGAAGTCGGGCTTCGCCGCCATCACGGCGGTGATGTAAGAGGTGAAGTCGGTCTCGCCGAGCTTGAACCACAGCTGCTTGGTTTCCTTCGCCTGCGGCGCCGCCTTCGCGAGTTCGGTGGTAAAGCCTTTGTGCGTATCGCGCCCCCACTCGTAATCCTGGCTGAGCGACACGTACGATTTCCAGTTGTTCTTCTGCACCATCTTTGCTACCGCCACCACCACCGCGCCCGACTGCATATTGCTGTCGGGGCAGAACTGGTAGGTATAGGGTGAAAAGTTGTCCTGTGTGATCTTCGAACTGTTGGAGGTCGCCGCGATATGCAGCACCTTGTGCTCGTGCGTGATCTCCTCGATGGCCAACGCCACCGCGCTCGAATAGGTGCCGATAATAGTCTGCACCTTGTCGTTGAGGATGATCGATTTCGCCTCGCGTGCACCGACGTCGGGCTTGGTCTGGTCGTCGCGGTAGACGATTTCGATCGGGTGCTTGCCGAGGAAACCGCCCTTGGCATTGATCTCAGCAACTGCAACAGGAAGACCTTTGATCGCGTTCTCGACATAATTTGCGCCGGTGCCGGTCGAGGGTAGCAGCACGCCGAGTTTGTACGGCTTGCCCGCCTGCGCGCCGACGAAGCGCGGCGTCATGGTCAAGACGCCCGCCGCTACTGTCGAAAAAATGAAATCGCGGCGGCTTACATTGAGCTTATCGATGAATCCGTCCCATTTCCTGTCGCTTTGCGTCATGACGCTCCTCCGGTAGATGTGATCGCGGCACCTTGCCTGATCGAGGCAACTTGCAACCTTGAAACGGGGCCGGTCAGTGCTGAGACTATCCCGGCGGATGCGGCTCGAGCCGGGGGCTGTGTGACTTCAAATTTTTATCGGACCATCGTAGAGCACGACCATGCTGAAGTCAAGGAAAGGGGCTTGGACTCTGGTGCAAGCGTCTGCCCCGACACCGACATCCGCTACGACGTGCGCTTGCCGATGGCCTCGAGGATGCCGCGCATCAGATCCAGCGGCGTCGGCGGGCAGCCGCGGATGACGGCATCGACCGGGATGACGTTCGATACCGCGCCGCAGGAGGCGTAACTGACGCCGAACTCGCCGCCGTTGGCGCCGCACTCGCCGGCCGCGATCACCAGCCTCGGTTCGGGTGTTGCATCGTAAGTGCGCCGCAGCGCCGCTTCCATGTGGCGCGAAACCGGGCCGGTCACGAGCAGCATGTCGGCGTGGCGCGGGCTGGCGACGAAATGCACGCCGAAGCGTTCGATGCCGTAGTACGGGTTGTTGAGCGCATGGATTTCGAGTTCGCAGCCGTTGCAGGAGCCCGCGTCCACTTCGCGGATCGCAAGGCTGCCGCCGAAGCGTTCACCGACGTGTGCTTTCAATTGTTCGCCAATTTCGGTCAGCGCGGGTTCACCGTGCTTGGCCAGCGGCTCAGTGACGATGCCGATACGCTGAATCTTGCCGAAGATGCGCAGCATGACTTACAGATCGTGCCCGGAATAGGAGCCGTTCACCGACTTGTTGCACACGGGAAAGTCGGGAACGATGTTATCGTGGATCAACAGTTCGAGCGCCGGCCAAGTGGTCCATGATGGATCGCGCGGGAAAAAGCGCGCGATCCGTCCGTCCGCAGCGAAGCGCACATAGCTCAATATCTCTCCGCGCCAGCCGTCGATCAGCGCCAGACCTTCGGCACCCGCCGCAGGATGCGTCCAGGCGGCCCGGGTCGGTCCCGCGGGCAACCCGGCGAGCAGCGCCTCGATCAGATCGAAGGAGGCGGCCATTTCCTCGAGCCGCGTGCGCGCGCGCGCGTTGACGTCGCCATAATGATGCAGCGGCACCTTGACTTGCAACTGGTCGTAGGGCGGGTAAGGCGCATCGCGCCGGACATCGAAATCCAATCCCGAGGCGCGCCCGACGTAGCCGACGCAGCCGAGCGCCTTCGCGTATTCGGGCTTGAGCACGCCGGCGCCGCGCACTCGGTCCGCGACCGAAGGCAGGTCGTTGATGATGGCCATGAGCCTGCCGATCTGTTTGCGCAAAGCGCCGACCTCGTCGCGCATCGTCGCAATGAAACGCCCATCTGGATCCACCGCCACGCCGCCCGGGACGATGCAATCCATCATGAAGCGGTGGCCGAACGCTTCGCGCGACACCCGCTGCCACTCCTCGCGCAACCGCGCGAACTGGTAGAAACCGAAAGCGAAGGCGATGTCGTTCAACATCGCGCCGATGTCGCCGACATGATTGGCGACGCGCTCGCGCTCGCACATCAGGGCGCGCAGCCACAGGGCGCGTGGCGGCAGCTCCAGGCCGGCCGCCTGCTCCATCGCCTTGCACGCGCCCCAAGCGTGGGCGACGGTCGAGTCGCCCGAAACACGCCCGGCCAGCCGCGCCAGGCCCTCGGCATCGCGGCCCGCTGCGATCTTCTCGATACCCTTGTGGGTGTAGCCCAGACGTTCTTCGAGCTTGAGCACGGTCTCGCCCACCGCTTGAAACCGAAAGTGCCCGGGTTCGATGATGCCGGCGTGCACCGGCCCGACCGGTATTTCGTAGACGCCGCTGCCCTGGGCGAGCAGAAAATTGTACTGGTAATCGGGCGGGGTCTGCGCCTGCGGCCGGCCGGCCGCGGGAAAATCCCGGCGCAGCGGAAACTCGGAATCTTTCCATGCCTGATGCCGGGTCCAGCGGCGCGTGTCCGGGTGGTCGGAAAAGACGACGCCCAGCATATCCCGAATGTGGCGCTCAGGACGGTCAGCGCCGGGATAAGCGGCGGTGTGCGATGACAGGACGGGCGCGGCGCGAGGTACGGCCGTGCGTGCGACCAGGTAGGCGCCGGCTTTCTCGAAACAGGCGTTGATGCGGACCGTCTGTTCCATGCCCTCGCCCATTTCCTCACCCCAGCCCGCGACCCAGCGGCACTCCGAAGCCTTGGCCTCGTGGCCGAGCCGGCCCCAGTCCTCGGGCCGCACCTGGACGAGCAGCGTCGGCGCGAGGCCGGGTGACAGCTGCACCTCGATGCGCAAGCCGGCGCCCGCAAGGCGGCCAAGAAGCGGTGCGAGTCGATCCTGCGGCGTCATAGCGGCGAGGCTCCCGAAATAAGCAGTGTGGCCTGTTCGAACCAGCGCGAGAGGAAGCCGGGAATCGCCAGCCCGAGCCAGAGCACGAGAAACAGATGCACCACCACCGGCAGCATATTCGCCTCAACCGGCTTCTGCCCCGGCGGCGGTTCGCCGAAAACCATCTTCTGCATATGGCGAAACAGACCGGCGAACGCCACGCCGAAGCCGACCAACAGCGGAATCGTCAGCCACGGCCAAGCTTTCATCGTCGCCATCAACAGCAGAAACTCGCTGATGAATACGCCGAACGGCGGGAATCCGGCGATCGACACCGTGCCGAGCAGAAGCCCCCAGCCGATCGCAGGTTGGGTGCGGATCAGGCCGCGAATCTGATCGATGCGCTGCGTCCCCGCGAGCTGACAGGCGTGACCGACGGTGACGAAGATGGCCGACTTGGTGAGCGAGTGCACCGTCATGTGCAACAGCGCGCCGAACGTGGCGAGCGGCCCGCCCACGCCGAAGCCGAAGGTGATCAGTCCCATATGCTCGATGGAGGAGTAGCTGAACATGCGCTTGACGTCGTGCTGGCGGTGCAGGAACAGGCCTGCGACTGTGAACGAGAGCATGCCGAAGCCCATCATCAGGTGACCGGCGAGGTTGGTATGCAAGGAGGCATCCACCAGCATCTTGACCCGCACCAGCGCGTACAAGGCGACGTTGAGCAGCAGTCCGGAGAGCACGGCGGACATCGGCGTCGGGCCCTCGGAGTGCGCATCCGGCAGCCAATTGTGCAGCGGCACCAGACCGACCTTGGTGCCATAGCCTACCAGCAGGAAGACGAAGGCGAGCGTGATCACCGCCGGATCCAGGCCGCCGCCCGCGATGTCGTGCAATACCGTCCACAGCAGCGTATCATCACGGCCGCCGCCGAGCTTGCTCTCGGCGGCGAAATAGATCAGCACGGTCCCGAACAGCGCCTGGGCGATGCCGACGCCGCAGAGGATGAAATACTTCCACGCCGCCTCGATCGCCTCCGGTGTACGGTACAGGGAAACGAGCAATACGGTGGTCAGGGTGGCCAACTCCATCGCCACCCACAACACGCCGAGGTTGTTGGTCGACAGCGCGAGCAGCATCGCGAACAGGAAGCACTGGTACATCGAGTGGTACAGCCGCAGGCGCCGGTCGGTGACGCGCCCGCGCTCCACTTCATGGCGCATATACGGGCGTGAAAAGATCGACGTGGTCAAGCCGACGAACGCCGTCAGGACTACAAGGTAGACATTGAAGGCGTCGATGTAGAACATGCGGCTGGGGGAAAGTTGCGGTCCGTGGGCGAACACTTCCAGCGCCATGGCGAGCGCGGCGCCGAAGGTCACGACGCCGACTGCCACGTTGATCCAGCCGGCAATCGGTCGGTGGCCGACGATTGCCAGCAACAGGCCACCTAGTAGTGGCACCAGCAAGGTGACTTCGAGCAGCGTCACGACGGATCCCCGGGAGCAGGCTCGCCGGCCGCATCCCGCAGCGGCATCGGCTGATTCGCCTCCGACAGACGGTTGAACTGGCCCACGTTGAGCGAGCCGAAGGAATCGCGCAGGTGAAAAAAGAAAACGCCGAACAGGATCGCGGCGACCAGGATGTCGAAGGCGACGCCCAGCTCGACGATCAGCGGCATGCCGTAGGTCGACACCACGGCGGCAAAGAAGATTCCGCTCTCCATGGACATGAAGCCGATCACCTGCGCCACGGCCGATTTGCGCACGCACATCAGCAGCATGCCGAGCAGTTCGATGGCGATGCTGACCGCGATCGTATTGCGCGTCGCCAATCCCGACAGCTGGATGATCGACTGCGCCACGAAATAGCTGAAAATCACCAGGGCCACGCCGCCCAACAGCAGCAGCGTCGGGTGCTCGATCGCCTCGGCGTCGTATTGCATATTGAGCTGTATGCTCAGGCGGTAGAGCAGCCACGGGATAATCACCACTTTCAGGCTGAAGGTGAGCGCCGCCGAAACGTAGAGGTGGGGATGATCGGTAACGATGGCGGTCAGCACCGACACCACCGCAAGCAGCAGGCCCTGCCAGGCGAACGTAAAAATAAGCGGCATCATGCGCGCCTGGGCGAGCATGATGAAAGAGGTAAACAAGGCCAGGGCCGCGAACAGAATGATCGCCTGGCTGTACAGACCGAGGCTAGCGATGCCCATCTAGCCTCCGGTCTCCAATACCACATGCGTCAGCATGGCGAGCATTGACAGCATGAAGGCAAATCCGAGAAACTGCGGCACGCGGAACAGCCGCATTTTCGCGAGCACCGTCTCCCACACCACCAGTATGACGGCGAGCAGCATCAGCTTTGCTGCCACTGCCATGACGCCGACCGCCAGGGCCGCGGCGCTGAAATTCGTGGCGATGCCCCAGGGAAAGAAGAAATCGACGATCAGCACCGAGTAGATCATCAGTTTGATTTGGGATGCCCACTCGATCAGCGCCAGGTGGCGCCCGCCATACTCGAGGATCATCGCCTCGTGCAGCATGGTGAGTTCGAGATGGGTGGCAGGATTGTCCACCGGAATGCGGCTCGACTCGGCCACCGCCACCATGGCCAGCGCCAGCAGTGCGAACAGGAACGACGGGCGCAGCACCAGGCCCGCTTGCAGAATGTACTCAGTTGCCACCGACAGATTGGTCGTGGTCGCCGTCATCGACAGCGTGAATACCGCCATGAGCATCGCCGGTTCGGCGAGCGCGGCGACCATCATTTCGCGCGAGGCGCCCATGCCGCCGAAGGCGGTGCCGATATCGAGGCCGGCGAGCGCGGTGAAAAAGCGCGCCAACGCAAAGAATGCGACCAGCACGATCAGGTCGGCAATCGCGGCCGACGGCAGGCGCACGGCAATCAGGGGGACCACGGCCGCGGCGAGCAGCATGGCGCCGAACACGATGTAGGGAACCGCGCGAAACAGCCAGGAGGCGTTCTCGGCCAGCAGCATCCGCTTTCGCAGCAGTTTTGCAAGATTGCGGTACGGCTGCCACACCGCGGGCGCGGCGCGGTTCTGCGTGTGGCATTTGACCCGCTGCAACCAGCCGGCGAGCAACGGCGCGGCGGCGATGAACAGCAGCGCCTGCGCCACGGCAAGTGCCCAGGCGGTCAGCTCACTATCCATAGGAACACGAGCAACGTCACGAACGAGAACTTGAGGTAGGTGTGGATGTTGCCGGTCTGGATGAAGCCGATGCGATTGGCGGCAGCGAGCACCATGCGTCCGATCGGAACGTAGAAGGTGAGCCACGACCAGTCGTGGGTATGCAGGCTGTAATGCAGGCTGGTCACCCGTGCAATCGGTCCCGCGCTTGCAAGCGTGTCGATGTGCTCCTCCACCTTCCACACCCCGCGAAACACGCGGCGGATCGGCTGACTGAACGCGGTCGAGGTGTACTGCATGCGCTGCGTCAGATGGCCGAAGCCGCAGTCCCAGGCGTACTCTCTGCGCGCGGGAACGGCGCCACGCTTGAGGAACAGATAGCCGAGACCGAATACCACGACGATGGCGGCGACGACAAACGGTGCCGAATAGGAAGCGACTTGGGGTGAAATCGGGGTCAGCCACAACCAGCCTTGCGCGGCAGCAGTCGGCAGTGCCGCGTGCACCAACAGTTTCGTGATCGGCGCCATGGCTTCGATCACTGTGGTCGGAAACACGCCGAGCAGCAGGCACAGCGTCGCCAGCAGTCCCATCCCGCCCAGCATGCCAGCCGGCACCTCACGTGCGCGCGCCACGCGGCTGGTGCGCGCTTTGCCGAGGAATGCGATGCCGAAGGCTTTGACGAAGCAGGCTGCCGCCAGCGCCCCGGTGAGCGCGAGCAGCGCCGCCGCAATCGGGAGCATGGTGCGCAGCAGACCATTTTCGAGCGCTGGCGCCTGCAGCGCCGCCTGGAACGTCAGCCACTCCGAAACGAAACCATTGAACGGCGGCAGCGCCGAGATCGCGACGCTGCCGACCAGAAACAGGAACGCCGTCACCGGCATGCGATGGATGAGTCCGCCCATGTGGTCGAGGTCGCGCGCGTGCGTGCGGTAGAGCACCGCCCCGGCGCCGAGAAACAGCAGGCCCTTGAACAGGGCGTGGTTGAGCGTGTGGTAGAGCGCCGCCACCAGCGCCAGCGTGCCCAGCATCTTGTGCCCGCTGCCGAGAAACATCATCGACATGCCGAGGCCCATCAGGATGATGCCGATGTTCTCGATCGAGTGATAGGCGAGCAGGCGCTTGAGATCGTGCTGCATCAGCGCGTACAGCACGCCGAGCAGCGACGAGGCGGTGCCGATGATGAGCACGACCACGCCCCATTCCCATTGCACGTCGCCGATCAGATCGTAGCTCAGGCGCACGATGCCGTAGATGCCCATCTTGATCATAGCCCCGCTCATCATCGCCGAGATGTGCGACGGCGCCACCGGATGCGCGTCCGGCAGCCACACGTGCAGCGGCACCATGCCCGCCTTGGTGCCGAAGCCCGCAAAGGCACAGGCGAACGCGATCGTCGCCCACAGCGGCGTCAGCTTGGCGGCGCGCATCTGGTCGAAAGTGAGACCGCCGCCGAAGGCGGCCAGGACGCCGAAGGAAAGCAGGATCACCAGCGCGCCGACGTGGGCGAGCAACAGGTAGAGGAAGGCGGCGTTGCGGTTGGCGACGTGCTGATTCTGGTAGACCACCAGAAAATATCCGGACAGCGACATCATTTCCCAGAAGATCATGAACACCAGGGCGTCGTCGGCGACCAGCATCATCTGCATGCCGAGTACGAACAGCGCCGTGAACACGCCCAGCGGCGGCAGCGGCTGGGCTGCCGGGCCGCGCGCGAACTCGCGCGTATAGCTGGGGCCGTAGAGCGAGATCGCGACGACCAGCGTTCCGAGCAGCATCAGGAAGAAACCGGAAAGCGGATCGATGCGCAGATGCCAATCGAGCCAGGGCAGGCCGAGTTCGAAGCGGTCGGTGACCTTAAGCTTGGCGAACAGCGTCCAGGCGCCGGCGCCGATGCTGGCTGCGCCGGAAAAGAACAGGAACAGGAATGAACCGAAATGCAGGAAGCCGGGGTGGCGGCGCACGGCGAACACGGAAATCGCGCCCGAGAGCAGACTGCACAGCACCGCGGCGTAGGCAAGCAGTAGCGGGGTCCCGACCGTCGCGCTCATCGCGAAAATTCCGACGACAGGAATCTTGACCGCACCCCTAAACCTCCACCGTCAAACGCCGGCACGCATCGTCCCAAAATGCAGGCGATAAACCGGTACGCGTTGATTCAACGATTCGGGAGCAACAAACTCAGCGGTCGTCGGAAATGCAGACCGATAGCACTTTCCTCCCTCGATTCAATAATGACACTTCCGGACGCTCTCGACAAGGACTTCGGCGACAGGACTTCGGCGACAGCTAAAGTGACACGAATTTCCTACCCTTAATTTTTAGAATATAGTGCACCTATGGAGGGCTTGGCCATGAATGATCCGGAACTGCTGAAACGTATCACCGTGAATCCCGGAATTTTCGGCGGCAAGCCGATTATTCGAGGGATGCGCATTTCCGTCGAACTGATCCTGAGTTTGCTGGCTCAGGGTGAGGCCGAGGACGCCATTCTGGTTGATTACCCTGACCTCGCGCGCGAGGACATTCGGGCCTGCCTCGCCTACGCGCACGCCGTCATTGCGCAGGATTCTCTGGACGCGGTTCAGGTCCAGTGAAATTCTTGATCGATCGCTGTGCGGGGCGGAGCCTCGCGGACTGGTTGCGCGATCAGGGACATGACGTAGTCGAATCGCGCGAACGTGGGCCTGATTCTGGGGATCGCATTCTGCTCGAATGGGCAGCGTCTGAGCTACGTATCCTTGTGACCATGGACAAAGATTTCGGACAGATCATCTTCGTCGAGAATGCGGCGCATGGTGGCCTCGTGCGCCTTCCCGACGTTCCTGCGGCAAGGCGTATTGAACTCGTGGAGAGACTGCTCCGCGATCACACGCAGGAGCTTGCCGATGGGGCAATTCTGACGGTGCGCGGAGAGCGGATTCGGATCTCCCGGCTTCCATAATCTTGTCTCTGAACAGTCAAACCAGCGAGCGATCCGAGCGGCGAAGCAGGTTGAACTGAACATATTGCAGCAGGTCTATATGCAACAAATTGAATTCCACTTGAATCGCGAGTTTGTCCAATTGAACCAACTGCTGAAGCTGACGGGTCAGTGCGACAGCGGCGGCGCCGGCAAGGCGATGGTGGCCAGCGGCGGCGTCTCGGTGGATGGAAATGTGGAGTTGCGCAAGACCTGCAAGATCCGGGTCGGGCAGGTCGTCACGCTCGGCGATGTCGAAATCAAGGTGATCGCCGCGGCGGAGCTGCCGCCGCATTAGGCGGCAACGCTGCCACAATTTCTCAGATCTTCGGCAGCGTCACGCCCTGTTGTCCCTGATACTTCCCGCCGCGGTCTTTGTACGAGGTTTCGCACACCTCGTCCGACTCGAAAAATACCACCTGCGCCACGCCTTCGTTGGCGTAGATCTTGGCCGGCAGCGGCGTCGTGTTGGAAAACTCCAGCGTCACGTAGCCTTCCCATTCGGGCTCGAACGGCGTGACGTTGACGATGATGCCGCAGCGGGCGTAGGTCGATTTTCCCAGGCACACCGTGAGCACATTGCGCGGGATGCGGAAATATTCCACCGTGCGCGCGAGCGCGAAGGAATTGGGCGGGATGATGCAGACATCGCCCTTGAAGTCGACGAACGATTTTTCGTCGAAATTCTTCGGGTCGACGATGGTCGAATTGATGTTGGTGAAAATCTTGAAATCGTCCGAGCAGCGGATGTCGTAACCGTAACTCGAGGTGCCGTAGGACACGATCTTGTGCCCGTTCATCGCCCGCACCTGCCCCGGTTCGAACGGTTCGATCATCTTGTGCTCGGCCGCCATGCGGCGTATCCATTTGTCCGATTTGATCGTCATAAATTCATCGTTTGCGTTCAGTTTTCCAGAGTCAAGTGTTCTGGATGACGATGTTCGGGAACTTCGACGTCATATCCTTCGCCTGTTCCGAGATCTTCACCGCGACGCGGCGGGCGATCTTGCGGTAGATTTCGGCGATGCGCCCGTCGGGGTCGGCCACCACGCTCGGCTTGCCCGAATCGGTCTGCTCGCGGATATGGATGTCCAGCGGCAGCGCGCCCAGAAATTCGGCCTTGTAGTCCTGGCACATTTTCTCCGCACCGCCGGCGCCGAAGATATGTTCCTCATGGCCGCAGTTGGAGCAGATGTGGGTGCTCATATTCTCCACGATGCCGATGATCGGAATGCCGACCTTCTCGAACATCTTCAGGCCTTTGCGCGCGTCGATCAGGGCGATGTCCTGCGGCGTGGTCACAATCACGGCGCCGGTGACCGGCACTTTTTGCGCCAGCGTCAACTGGATGTCGCCGGTGCCCGGGGGCAGATCCACCACCAGGTAATCGATGCCTTGCCAGTGCGTGTCCCTGAGCAGTTGTTCCAGCGCCTGGGTCACCATCGGGCCACGCCACACCATGGGCGTGTCCACATCGATCATGAATCCGATGGAAATCGCCTGCACGCCGTGACCCATCATCGGTTCCAGAGTCTTGCCGTCGTGCGATTCGGGCCGGCCGGTGATGCCCAGCATGGTAGGTTGGGACGGACCGTAAATGTCGGCATCGAGAATGCCGACCTTGGCGCCCTCGGCCGCGAGCGCGAGCGCCAGATTCACCGCGGTGGTGGATTTGCCCACGCCGCCCTTGCCCGAAGCCACGGCGATGATGTTCTTGACTTCGGGGATCAGCTTGACCCCGCGCTGCACGCTGTGCGAGACGATTTTGCTCGAGACATTGAGCGTGACCTTGCCGATGCCGGGAATGGCGGCAAGTTTCGCCTGCACCATATCGCGGATCAGCCCGAACTGGGTCTTGGCCGGATAGCCGAGCTCGATGTCCAACGACACATCGCTGCCGGCGAATTTGATATTGCGCGCCGATTTGGTGGCGACGAAATCGCGCCCGGTATTGGGATCGATGATTTCTTTGAGTGCGGTCTGAATCTGCAATTCCGAAACTGACATTGTCCGGGCTCCTTGGCGCTGCGCCCGTACCGCTATCGCGGCCCGGGGAAAAACAAGCATTTTAATGGATATTCGAAGGGCTGCGCGATACAATTGACGGCTTACAGGTTGCGGGCGCCACCGCCCCTGCGACGGCGGGCACACTCGTTGTCGTCACAGCCGTTTTCGTCGTAAATACAAGAATGAAGCGCAAACTCTTCGTCACCACCGCCCTGCCCTACGCCAACGGCTCGTTTCACATCGGCCATATCATGGAGTACATCCAGGCCGACATCTGGGTACGCTTCCAGCGCATGCAGGGCAACGAAGTGCATTTCGTGTGTGCGGATGATGCGCACGGCGCACCGATCATGCTCAAGGCGGAAGCCGAAGGCGTGACGCCGCAGCAGCTGGTGCGGCGCATCGGTGCCGAGCGCAAGCAATATCTGGACGGCTTTCACATCGGTTTCGACAACTGGCATTCGACCGACTCGCCCGAGAACACCGAGTTGTCGCAGGACATCTACCGCAAACTGAAGGCCGCGGGGCTGATCTATCAAAAGCCGGTGGAGCAGTTCTACGACCCGGTGAAGAACATGTTCCTCGCCGACCGCTACATCAAGGGCGAATGTCCGAAGTGCGGCGCCAAGGACCAGTACGGCGACGCCTGCGAGAATTGCAGTTCGGTCTATGCGCCGACCGAGCTCGTCAACCCGTACTCGACGCTGTCCGGGGCGAAGCCGGTGCTGAAGACCTCGGACCATTATTTCTTCAGGCTGTCCGATCCTAAATGTGTCGCGTTCCTGCGCGAATGGACCGGCAACGAGCGCCTGCAGTCGCAGGTCGCGAACAAGGCCAAGGAGTGGCTCGAAGGCAAGGACGACAAAGCCCTGGGCGACTGGGACATTTCGCGCGACGCGCCCTACTTCGGCATTCCGATCCCCGATGCGCCGGGAAAATATTTCTATGTCTGGCTGGACGCACCGATCGGCTATCTCGCCAGCTTCAAGAATTACTGCGCCAAGCAGGGCATCGATTTCGCCGCCTTTCTCGCCGATGCGCAGACGGAACAGATTCATTTCATCGGCAAGGACATCATCTATTTCCACACCCTGTTCTGGCCGGCGATGCTCAAGTTCGCCGGCTACAAGGTTCCGAACAACGTCTACGTGCACGGCTTCATCACCGTCTCCGGCGCCAAGATGTCCAAGTCGCGCGGCACCGGTATCAGCCCCCTGCGCTACCTCGAGATCGGCATGAACCCGGAGTGGCTGCGCTATTACCTCGCGGCCAAGCTGAGCGCGAATGTCGAGGACGTGGATTTCAACCCGGACGATTTCCTGGCGCGGGTGAACAGCGATCTGATCGGCAAGTACGTGAACATCGCGAGCCGTGCTGCCAGTTTCATCACGAAATACTTTGGCGGCGAACTCAAATACGCCGGCGCGACCGAACCACTGGTCCAAGGCGCCAGCGCCTCGGCGCTGCTCGTACGCGAAAGCTACGAAGCGCGCGAATTTGGAAAAGCGATCCGCGAGGTAATGGCCGTCGCAGACCGCCTCAACCAGAGTTTCGACGCTCGCCAGCCCTGGGTACTCGCAAAGGATCAGGCAAAGCAAGACGAATTGCAGGACGTCTGCTCGCGCGCCCTGCATGGCTTCAAACTGCTTTCAGTGCTGCTCGCGCCGGTTCTGCCGAGGCTGGCTGAGCGGGTGGCACGAGAGCTGTTCGGTCTTGACCGGACCTTCACCTGGTCGGATGCGGAATACCTGCCTCATAGCATTCGCCCGTATAAGCACCTCATGGCCCGCGTCGAAGAAAAGCAGCTCGACGCGCTGTTCGACATCCCGACGGCAGCGCCGGAGAAGGAGCAGAAGAAAGTGACTGAAACCTCCAAGACCGCCTCTGCCCCGTCCACGCCGCATCCGACCTCGCCCGGACCGGCCGCCCCGGTTGCCGCCGCCGCGACCATCTCCATCGACGACTTCGCCAAGGTCGATCTGCGCGTTGCGAGAATAGTCAAAGCCGAACACGTCGAAGGCGCGGACAAGCTGCTGAAGCTCACGCTCGATATCGGCACCGAAGAGCGCACGGTGTTCGCCGGCATCAAGTCCGCCTACGACCCGGCGACGCTCGAAGGCCGTCTCACCGTGATGGTCGCCAACCTCGCGCCGCGCAAGATGAAGTTCGGCCTGTCGCAGGGGATGGTCCTGGCCGCTTCGGGCGATGAACCCGGGATCTATCTGCTCGGCCTCGACGCCGGTGCGCAGCCGGGAATGAAAATAAAGTGAGGACGACCAGCGAAGAATCGATTTGCCATTGATGCCGTCGTCATCTCGTCGTTGCCTGATGGTATCGTCATCTCCTCGCGTTGCCCGCGGTAAGGCGCCCACGCCGCAATCCCGTCGTAGGGCGTGGGCGTCAGCTTCTACCGACGGAAACGCGGCCTCAGGATCTTGAAGGCAAATCTCTCATGCGAATGCGGCCGGGCTCGACGACCGAGAAGTGTCCGGCGGCTCGAAGGGCTTTAACCGCATCGCCGGGGAAATTCTCGTTCGCGAGGAAGCGCACCGTCAGCCGGCGCCGGCGGGCGTAAGCGGATAAACCCTTTCAGCTTGCAACGATTCGCTGGCGTATTGGAGGCAGGCGGCAATGTCGTCGTCAGTAATGCCGGGGTAGTTGCGGAGAATGTCCGCCTGTGTCCAGCCCTGTGCAAGCAAACCGACGACGAATTCCACCGCGAGGCGCGTGCCGCGGATGACCGGCTTTCCGATAAGCACCTCCGAGTCAATCGCGATACGTTCGTTCCACGTCATATGCTGCCTCCTTGCTGAGGAACACCAGGCGATTTCAGATTGCAACGAATCCCTTCTTCCAGAATCTCGCCCATGCGACTGAGGCGCGCGGCGGCGTCCACCGGGCGCGGGCCGAAGTCCGCGTCGACGACTGGTGCAGACACGACTCCTTCTAGGCATGATATCACCGTGAAGCAGGCGCGCATCGCCGAACGCAAGGCGCGACTCAGCGCATAACCGATGCCCGTCGAACTCGGAACGCTCGATGCGATTCACCTCGCCACGTTCCGCCTCTGGAAGGACATGGCACACGCGAACCTGGTAATGGCCACGCACGATGGCGCGCTCGCGCTCGGCGCGCGCGTATGGCCTTATGGAGGCAAGGGTCGACGGCGGGTTTCGACCCGTTCCGGTCAGTCGATTTTCTCCAAAGCTGCCCGCCCGCCAAACCTATGATCTGCGAACTGGAGTTCTACGAAGCCGCCGTTGGCGACCTCACACTCCCGGCCATGAGCAGTCAATCGAGAATATTCTCCATAAGAGACACTCGATTGCTTTATTGGACACCTTGGCCAGTCTAAGCCCGCGCCTGTTTCAAGCACGCTTGGCTTGAATTTGTTGCGTTCTGTCAGGCCTGGACCCGCACCAGGCCCGCATCAGGCAAAAGGTCATAGAGTTCCACGCCGCGTGGCATGCCACTTCCGCGGGATCGCCATAACCTAGGCTGCACCAACATGCCGTTCGTCCGTACCCAGTCGGCGATCGGCTGTCCAACCGCATCCCCCCATTCTTTGGTAAATGCCGCTTACGTCACCTAGCATCACAAAGCGAATTTGCCGTGCTTTGACTATCGCTGCGAACTGCTCCGGTGTTAGGACGGGATTGAGTCCATGATAGCCGCCCCTGGCCATCACTTCCTCTCCAGTCTGGATGATAATCGGTGCGGCCACCTGAGTGGTGGAGGTCGCCAGCAAATAGCGTTCACCGTTACGGTTGGCTCGAAGAAATCGAACCAGCCTAGACGTGTCGATTGACTGGCCAAACCTGCCGCGGACACGCACGTCGGCATTGCGGACTGCGGGGTCCAAACGGTACAAGTCTGCGGAAGGAAGCACCCCATAGCCTGCAACAAGCACACTGCTCAATGTCCAGGCTACTGGCACCACAAGCAGTGCCAGAAGTCCCAATCCGAGCGCGCCTGCGGTAAACGCCCGGGTGCTCGGACGAGACTCTTGTTTCGACAAGTCGTAGAGCAGTCCGGCAACAGCAACGAGCGTTCCGCCAATGAGCGCGACGTGAAGCCAACGCAGCCAATCGCCTGAGGCTTGCCGCAGCGTATTAAAGGTCCACCCCAGGGCGTCGACCTGGACATAGAGCTGCCATGCGGCAGTTAGTAGCAGCGTGGCGGGCAGATAGATTGCCCGCGAACCCTTCTGCTGGTAATAATCCCACAAGCTCACCACGCCAATAGCGGCTAGGGCGGCCAGCGCAGGCGCAATGGTCGAGATGTAATAGAAATGCATGATGCCACCAGCATAGCTATAGACCACAACATAATTGGCGATCCAGCAAAACCAGAAGAATAACGCCGATTGCGCAGGAGGAAGGGGTCTGCGAAACGACCATTGGAACGCACCAAGCACTAGCGCCATGACCGCAAATGGTAACAACCAGCCCGCCTGGGCAAGGAGCTGGCCATCTATGAATCGAAGCGGTCCTGGCGGCGCGCGCACGAAGAGCCGCGGCCCCACACCGCGAGGTTTGATTTCCGCATTGTCAGCTGCGTCGGGAGCCGTTTGCACTGGTGCTGCAGGAGACTGCGCGCTCGGCGGCTCGTTCGGTGTAGCCGTAGTCGGCATTACCCGCGAAACAAACCGCCCGATGCCGTTGTGGCCGACCACGAGTTCCAGCATCGAATTCTGACTGCTGCCTCCCACATACGGCCGATGATCTACCGGAGTCAGCTCATATGCGAGCACCCATGGCAATGCGGTTGCCATGAGAACGATAGCCGCCAACGTCAAATCCGCAAGGCGCTGTTGCCACGATTTAGGCGCGCTCGCAAAATATACGAGGAACATAGTCGGCAGCGCGATGAATGCTGCCAGCATCTTAATGTTGAATGCAAGGCCGATCAGGGCCATAGATACCATCAGCACGCGCCGATTGCCTTCTTCCGCCGCCTTCATCAGGGCCCACGCCGCCAGAAGAAGCACTAGCAGAAGGCAGCTGTCGGTGTTGTTGGTGCGACTGACTGCAACACACACTGGCATGAGCGCGAGAAGTAGCGCCGCCAGTAAGGCCGCCGATGCGCTAAACCGACGCCGGACGATATGAAACAGGATCCACACCGACGCCACCCCTTCCACGACTTGGGGCAGAAGAACGCTCAGGGGATGGAAGCCAAACAATTTGACGCTTGCGACCTGAATCCACAGAGCGATAGGTGGCTTATCGACAGAGATAAATCCGTCCGGGTCGAAAGCGGTATAGAAGAAGTTGTGCCAACTGGTCGCCATGCTTCTGACAGCGGCGGTGTAATACTCGGCCCCCCAACCATTTTGATCGAGGCCCCACATTCGCAGTATCAGCGCGAGCAAGAGGATGGCGAACAGCGTCAACACTTCCCACCGCCCACTTAACACGGTTACTTTAGCCGCCGTTGCCTGGCCGAGTGGCACGTCAGGTATTTCGGTTGTTGCGCTTGCTATGCCCACAAGATTGCCATTCACATTTGACGGGGTACGCGATTAGTCTTGCCCGATGCAACCCTAGATGGACGTCAGTCTACGCTCGAATGGCAGCTTTCGTAAAACACGGGAGGCTGCTTAGGGTCGCGACGCGACCGTCATCTCTTCCAATTCATCGCCGGAAAGCGGTCAGTGAAATTCCGACTCCTGGAAGCGGCCAGTCGTCACTGAGTGTTCTCGACCCTAACCGGCCTTTGGGGTTGAAAGAAAGCCGCCATTCAAGCGTAGACTGACTTCCGGCGAGGGTTGCACGGGGCTATCCGCCCGCCCGATCACGGTGCTTGCGCATTGTTGTAGCAGCTGGGGGGATCGGATGAATAGAAGTGACGCGTGGTTCTCGCACTTCTTGCGCTCGGCGCGCCACTGCGCATGCCGGTAGAGCTACCGGAAATTTACGATATGTAGACTGCACCGACTACGAACTAAACGGGCCCGGAAATACGCAATGACGGAAGGTAAAGGGGAACACGACGGCGCAGCAGACATCGACTGGTCTCAATACGAGGCGATAGTCGAGACGCGGGTAGAATATTATCTACCGCGCTTTCAGCGCTTTGGGCGAGGCGGCCGGTTCTCCTGGAACTGGGGAGCGTTCTTTGGCACGCTTGCCTGGCTTAGATACCGCAAACTCTATGCATGGTCATGGCTGTATTTTTTTGTCTCAACACCGTTCCTACTAGGTACTGTCATAATCGTGGCGGCCGCGTCAGATGCTTGCCAACTCGCACTCGCGTCTCACGACTATGCTCTTGCTCAGCGCGTAGTTCTGGGATTAGCTTTTCTCGGCTGGATCGCACCGCCGCTCCTCGCCAATAGGATTTACTTCCAGCACGTTCGCGCCTTAGTCGACGAAGCAAGCCACGCGTTCGCGCAGGGACATAATCGGGGCCACGAGTTCGGAAGACGCGCGGGTACCGGCGGGGTCGCGGGCGCGATCGCGCTCCAGATATTTGTCTTGGTCGTCGCTGCTGTTGCTGGGCCGAGCTATGCTAACTACCAATATCGCGTCCGGGTGTATGAGGGCGTTTCGCTCGTTGGGGGATTGAAGACGCCGCTCGAAGAGTACGTTGAGCAGCACGGCCGGCTCCCGGCGAAGATCGCTGAGATCGCGAGTGCGACTTCCGGCAAGCACGTAAGCACTGTCGTGCTTGAGCCCGATGGCACGATTAGAGCCACGTTCGGCAAAGACGCGCAGGAGCTTTCAGATCACAGTGTTTCCATGGTTCCCACGATGAAAGACGGTCGGATCGTGGAATGGATATGCCGCAGCGATGATTTGCCCAACGTTTGCTTGCCCGCTTCGTGCCGGAGGCAGAACTAGCCATGTCTAGCGCAGGCAGTCAAGCCGCGGAAGATTGGGACTACGACCCGAGCGCGCCGCCCAGAGTTCTGCCGCCATTCTGCCGGGAGTGAGCGCATGGCGAAGCTCTTTACAGCGCTGCTCTACGGCTCGGTCGCCGAGGCGGTGCTGCTCGCGTTCGCCTGGCCGTTCGCCGTCTCGCGCGACCAGGACAGCGCCGCCTACCATGCGCTCGCAGTCGGCGTACTGCTCGCCTTCTTCGCTTCGCTATTCGTGCTGTGCGCTCTGCGCCTGAGCGCCGGGCGTGGCGACAAAGCCGTCTGAAGCAAATGCATGGCCCATCGCACCTGATGCTGAGCTGGTTCTTTGCCGATGCGAGCCGGCTCGACGCGGCCAACGAGCGGCGCATCGTAGCGTGGTCGGGTCTTGCGCCCGATATCGACGTGCTCGCCTATGTCGGCGCGATCCTGTGGTACGGCTTGGACAAGGACCTCGCGTTCGAAAACGTGTGGCAGGTTGTGCACCACCGCTACACGCACAATCTCAGCTTCGTGCTGCTGACCGGGATCGTCGCCTGGCTGCTCGCTTCACGCTACGCGGCGGCGCGCGCGTCGCGCGTGGCGCTTTTGTCAATGGTCACTTCGGCGCTGCACAATTTCTGCGACATTGTGGGCGGTGGACCGACCTGGCCGGTGTATCCACTCTGGCCGCTGAGCGAATTCGGGTGGACGGCGGGCTGGTCGTGGCCGCTGTCGGAGTGGCCCAACACGGTGATCCTGTTTTGCTGCCTCGCGGCCACCATGGTCTACGCGAAGTTTTCCGGCCGCTCGCCGCTGGAGCTCTTCGGCGGGCGCGCTGACAGCTGGTTTGCGGGCGTAATTCAGCAGGGTTCGGATGGCTCGCGCGTCGCTGTGAGGCCAAGTGAAGCGACGGTTCGCAGACGCCTGCCACTGAGGCTGATCATTTGGGTTCTGGTCGTGCTGGTGACGGTCGCAGTGCTTGCGCCGCTCGGGTTCAGACCTGGCAATTAGACTTCCGGTGGCTCCTTTGGATCAGAAACGCGAGCGTCCGGTGGTGGCCGTTATGGAGAGCTCTTCATAATGGCCGGTTTCAGCCCCACGAGTTTTGACCAGATGGGATACCTCGTGTCACATAAAGTCGGGACTGGCCGATCTGCCCGCAACTTGCGTTCCGTACAACGCGAAGGTCAGCTGCGGCGAACCGGCCCATAGATGCAATCGACGCTTTGGCGAGCGGGCTGAAGTCTGCCGTATTGCTGTTATTCAAGGACTGGGGCCAGTCTGAGCCCGCAGCGCGGCAAGTCACTTTGCTTGCATGTCGCCCGATAGCAAAATCCGCGTTCCCTTTTCCGCTGTTTTGACTGCATGGACCAGAGCCCGCGCCACACGGTCTGCTTCAATGGCGCGGTAATTGGTAGGGATCAGTGCCCCAAACCGCATGAAGATCAGGGCGAGTTTTTCGCCACCGCGTTCGGGTTGTCCAGGCGAGTCCCGATTCCCGATCAGAATTGACGGCCGGGCAAACGCCAAGGAATCAAACTCCAGGCGAGAGACGGCGCGTTCCATCTCCCCTTTGACGCGGTTGTAGAAGACCAGCGATGTCTCGCCCGCCCCCATCGCGCTCACGATCCCCAGCCTTGAAGCACTTGATGATCTTGCCGCATTAGCCAGAGCCAATACTGCATCGAAATCCGCGGCGCGAAAGGCCCGCCGACTGCCCGCCACCTTGATGGTGGCGCCGAGTGCAATGAAGACGTCGTCAACGGCTGGCAGGTGACACGAAATCGATCTGGTACAATCGCTGAAACGCAAGCGCTCTTGCCGCGCACGGGCGCAGCCGAGCGCCGTGTGTTCATCCGTCGCTCCCTCTGAAGGCAATACAAGCAATAATGACCGCCCCGCTATCGGGCTCGCTTCTCGCTGCCGCCGCCTGGTTTGCAATCGCGGTGCTGTCGCCGGTTCCGCCCGGCATCTTCCTGCTTGCCCCCGATAACGGTGCACAGCCGGGCATGAGAGTCAAGTAATGCCTGGTGCCCTGCATCTGATCCTGAGCGTGATCCTGCTCTGGCTCGCGCTCGGCCTGGTCGGCGTATTTTTCCCGCGCAACCTGCGCCTCGTCAGCCGTATCTTGTTTCCGGCGGGCGCCCTGGGCGCATTGCTCGTGGCGTCGGCGGCGCTCGAGGCGTTGGGCGGCGACCCGCGTACGCTGGTGCTGCCCCTGGGCCTGCCCGACCTGCCGTTCCACTTGCGCCTGGATGCGCTCTCGGCCTTCTTCCTGCTGCTGCTCGGTGCCGTGACCGCGGGCATCTCGGTGTTCGCCTCGGGTTACTTCCGCCAGGGCGAAGGCACCGCGCCCGGCCTGCAGTGCCTGTATTACCACGTGTTCATCGCCAGCATGGCGATGGTGCTGCTCGCCGACGACGCCTATGCGTTCATGGTGTTCTGGGAAACCATGGCGCTGTCGTCCTATTTCCTGGTCACCAGCGACCACACCAAGGCCGAGATCCGGCGTGCCGGCTTTCTTTACCTGCTGATCGCCCACGTCGGCGCCATCGGCATCCTGCTGTGTTTCGGCTTGCTGCACGGCACCGGCGACTATACCTTCGACACCATGCGCAAGGTGCAGCTCGCGCCGTTCTGGGCCACGGTCGCATTCGGCCTCGCGCTGTTCGGCTTCGGCGCCAAGGCGGGCATGCTGCCGCTGCACGTGTGGCTGCCCGAGGCGCATCCGGCGGCGCCTTCGCCGGTGTCGGCGCTGATGTCCGCGGTGATGCTGAAGACTGCGATCTACGGTCTGTTGCGGGTGCTGTTCGACCTGCTGCACATGCAGGTGTGGTGGTGGGGCGTGGTGATCCTGGTGCTCGGCCTCGCCACCGCGCTCTACGGCGTGATTTTTTCCGCCGTGCAAACCGACATGAAGCGCCTGCTCGCCTATTCCTCGATCGAGAACATCGGTTTCATCCTCGTCGGCATCGGCCTCGCCGTCACCTTTCAGGCCTACGGCATGCGCGCGCTTGCCGCGCTCGCGCTCACCGCGGCGCTGTACCACAGCATCAATCACGCCTTCTTCAAGAGCCTGCTGTTCCTCGCCACCGGTTCGGTGCTGCACGCCACCCACGAGCGCGCGCTGGGCAAGCTCGGCGGATTGATGCACCGCATGCCCTGGGTCGCCTGGCTGGCGCTCGTCGGCACGCTCGCCATCGCCGGACTGCCGCCGCTGAACGGCTTCGTCTCCGAATGGCTGCTGCTGCAGGCGTTCCTGTTTTCACCCAACTTGCCGCATGCGTACCTGAATATGCTGGTGCCGGTCGCCGCCGCCGCCGTCGTCCTCGCCGCGGCGCTGGCAGGCTATGTCATGGTCAAGTTCTACGGCGTGGTGTTTCTGGGCCAGCCGCGCGAGCCGGGCCTGGCGACGGCGCACGACGCCGGCATCTGGGAGCGCGTCGGCCTCATCTGGCTCGCCGCCGGCTGCATCGCCCTGGGGGTGGCACCGGTAGCCGTCATTGGCGTCATCGATGCCGTCAGCGGACAGTTGCTCGGCAACACGCTGGGCGCAAATGCAAGCGGCTGGATGTTCCTCACGCCCATCAGTGCGGAGCGCGCCAGCTACGCGCCGTTCCTGTTCCTGATCGTCATCCTGTTCGTGTGGTTCCTGACCTGGCTCGCGGTGCGCCAGTACTACCACGGAGGGGTGCGCCGGGCTCCGCCCTGGGATTGCGGCTTTCCGGCCCAGACCGCGCGCATGCAGGATACCGCCGAGGGCTTCGGCCAGCCGATCCGCCAGGTGTTCGAGCCTTTCTTCCGCATGCAGCGCGAGTTGCCGACACCGTTCGACGCCGAGCCGCGCTACCGCGTCACCGTCGACGATCATCTGTGGCATTGGCTCTACCTGCCCATGGTTCGCGTCACGGAACTGCTCACCCGCGTCGTGACCCTGCTGCAGCGCGGCCGCATTTCGGTGTACCTGACCTACAGCTTTGTCACCCTGCTGATACTGCTGCTGTTCGTCAAATGATCTCCTGGGCCGGACTGGTTGCGCAACTCACCGAGATCGTACTCGCGGTGCTGCTCGCGCCGGTGCTGCTCGGCTGGGTCAACCAGTGCCGCGCCTGGCTGCAGAACAAGAGCGGTCCCGGCATCCTGCAGCCTTACCGCACGCTGCGAAAATTGTTTGCCAAGGAAGCCGTGCTCGCGCACACCGCCTCGCCGCTGTTCCGCGCCACGCCTTACGTGCTGTTCGCCTGCATGTGCCTTGCCGCGGCCATCGTGCCCACGCTGGGCACCGACCTGCCGTTCTCCCCGGCCGCCGACGCCATCGCCCTGGTGGGCATTTTCGCCCTGGCGCGGGTATTCATTTCGCTCGCCGCGATGGACATCGGCACCGCGTTCGGCACGCTGGGTGCGCGGCGCGAGATGATGGTGGGCTTTCTCGCCGAACCGGCGCTGCTGATGGTGCTGTTCACCGCCTCGCTGATTTCACATTCCACGTCGCTCGCCACCATCGTCGAACGCCTGGCGCACATGAAGTTCGTCATCTACCCGAGCCTCGCCTTCGCCGGGGTCGCGTTCACCATGGTGTCGCTGGCCGAGAACGCGCGCATCCCGGTGGACAATCCGTCCACGCACCTGGAGCTCACCATGATCCACGAGGCCATGGTGCTGGAATATTCCGGGCGCCACCTGGCCCTGATCGAGTGGTCCGCGGCGCTGAAGCTGTTCGTCTATTCCTGCATCGGCATTGCGCTGTTCTTCCCGTTCGGCATCGCCGAGGGCGGCGACGCGCTCGGCCTGTTGCTGGCGCTGCCCGCGCTCGCGGCCAAGCTCGCCGTCGGCGGCTTCGCCATGGCCGTGATCGAAACGCTGAGCGCGAAGATGCGCATCTTCCGCGCGCCGGAGTTCCTGGGCACCGCCTTCCTGCTGGCGGTGCTGGCGATGCTGATCCACCTCCTGCTGGAGGGCTGAGATGCACCTGCCCATGATTTCGCAGATCATCAACCTGCTCGCCGCCATCCTGCTGCTGTTGTCGTTCGCGATGCTGACGCAGCGGCGCATCCTGTCGCTGATCAATCTGTTCGCGCTGCAGGGGTTCACGCTCACGCTCTCGACCCTGGTCGTCGCCTGGAGCACCGGACAGCACCATCTGTATTATTCCGCCGCCCTGACCTTTGTTCTCAAGGTGCTGCTGCTGCCGTGGATCCTGCATCGGCTGATCCGCAAGCTCAACGTCAAATGGGACGTGGAGACGCTGATCAACATTCCCACCACCATGCTGGTCGGCATCGCGCTAGTGATCCTGGCGTTCAACGTGGCGCTGCCGATCTCGCAGCTTGCCGGCACCATCGCCAAGAGCACCCTCGGCATCGCGCTCGCCTGCGTGCTGCTCGCGTTCCTGACCATGATCACCCGCTCCAAGGCGGTGCCGCAGGTGATCGGCTTTCTCGCCATGGAGAACGGTCTGGTGTTCGCCGCCACCAGCGCCACCTACGGCATGCCGATGGTGGTCGAATTCGGCATCGCCCTCGACGTGATGGTGGGCATGGTCATCCTCGGCGTGTTCTTTTTCCAGATCCGCGAGCGCTTCGAAAGCCTCGATATCCGGCACCTCGAAAAGCTGAAAGAAGAATGAACGGCATTTCACGCAGCAGGTTCGCATGAACTGGCAACTCTACCTCGTCCTCGGCACACCGCTGCTCGGCAGCATCCTGCTCGCGCTGTGGGGGCACAAGACCTGGGCCGCCGAACTGAACATCTTCATGAGCATCGGCACGTTCGGCGCGGCCGCCGCGCTCACCGCCAACATCATGTCGGCAGGGCCGATGATCACGGCGGACGAGCAATTCTTCGTCGACTCGCTGAACGTGTTCCTGGTCGCGCTCACCGCTTTCGTGTCGATGACGACGTCGCTGTTCTCGCGCCCCTACATGCGCATCGAGCACGCGCACGGAAAGTTGAGCGACAACCGGCTGCGCCTGTTCCACAGCATGTACCAGCTGTTCATATTCACCATGCTGCTGGTGCTGCTCACCAACAACCTCGGCATACTGTGGGTGGCACTCGAGGCGGCCACGCTGACCACCGTGCTGCTGGTGAGCCTGTATCGCACGCCGGCGAGCCTGGAAGCGGCATGGAAATACTTCATTCTCTGCGGCGTCGGCATCGCCCAGGCGCTGTTCGGCACCATCCTGCTGTACTCCGCCTCGCAAAAAATGCTCGGGTCGGGCGGCGGCGCGCTGCTGTGGACGCACCTGGAACGGGTAGCCGGCAGCCTCGAGCCGACGGTGATGTCGCTCGCGTTCGTGTTCCTGCTGGTGGGCTACGGCACCAAAGTCGGGCTGGTGCCGCTGCACAACTGGCTCCCGGATGCGCATGCCGAGGGTCCGACACCCGTGTCGGCGGTGCTCTCGGGCCTGTTGCTGAACGTCGCGCTGTATGCGCTGCTGCGCTGCAAGGTGTTGGTCGACAGCGCGCTGCGGGCGCCCTTCGCCAGCCATCTGATGATGGGCTTTGGCCTGCTGTCGGTGGTGGTCGCGGCCTTCTTCCTCTCCCGCCAAAAAGACGTCAAGCGTATGTTCGCCTATTCCTCGGTCGAACATATGGGCCTGATCACCTTCGCCTTCGGCATGGGCGGACCCATCGCCAACTTCGCCGGCCTGCTGCACATGACGCTGCACTCCCTGACCAAGAGCGCGATCTTTTTCGCCGTCGGCCACGCGGCGCAGAAAGCCGGCACCCAGATCATGGACGACATCCGCGGCCTGATCAAGATCAGTCCGACGATCGGCTGGGGGCTGATGCTGGGATCGATCGCCATCCTCGGCGTGCCGCCCTTTGGCGTGTTCGCGAGCGAGTTCCTGATCCTCACTACCGCCATGCGCCTGGAACCCTGGGCCACGCCGTTCCTGCTCGTCGCACTGGGCGTGGCGTTCGCTGCCGTGTTCAGCAAGGTGCAGCCGATGGTGTTCGGCGAGACCACTGCCAAACGCCTGCCGCACCCGCCGGCGCTGATTCCCGTGTTCGCGCACCTGGCCATCGTGCTGGTGCTCGGCTTTTACATTCCGCCCTATCTTGCCGACTGGTACCGCGAAGCGGCAAAGCTGATCGGATGAGGCTAAGGTGCTGAAACTCGAAGAGGCCATTCGCTGTGGCATTTGATAGCTTGCCCTTGAACCTGACCAAACTGCAGGGCGCGGTGCCCGTCTGGCGGGCGGTGGCCGCGCCGGCCGATCTGCCCGGCCTGTGCCAGGCGGTGAAGAACCAGGGCGGGCGCCTCGTGGCGCTTTGGGGGACCGACGAACGCGACCGCGGCCAGGGTTATGCGCTGCAGCTCGCGCTGGCGAAGCCCGAAGGCATGCTGTGGCTCCGAGCCGACCTGCCGGCTGGCGCGCCGCGCTATCCGGATGTGTCGACCATCTTCTATCCCGCGGGACGGATGCAGCGGGCCGCGCGCGATCTGCTGGGGATCGATGCCGACGCGGCAGACCGTCGACCCTGGCTGCGGCATACGGCCTGGCCGGACACCGAATACCCGTTGCGCCGCGACGTCGCCGCCGCGGCCGTATTCGATCAATGTCGCGACGACTACGCCTTCGTCAGCGTTATCGGTGACGGCGTGCACGAGATTCCCGTCGGGCCGGTGCACGCCGGCACCATAGAGCCGGGGCATTTTCGTTTCTCCATCGTCGGCGAAAAAGTGCTGCGTCTGGAGGAGCGCCTGGGTTACACGCATAAAGGCGTAGACAAGTTGTTTCAGGGCATGCCGTTCGCCGCGGGCGCCGCACTCGCCGGGCGTGTCAGCGGCGACAGCAGCGTCGCCTACGCCTGGGCGTATTGCATGGCGCTGGAGAGCATCGCTGGCGTGGTGCCGCCGGCGCGCGCACTGTGGCTGCGCGCGCTGCTCCTGGAGCGCGAGCGCATCGCCAATCATTTGGGCGACCTCGGCTACCTCGGCAATGACGGCGGACTCGCCTTCGGCCTGGCGCAATTCATGCGCCTGAAAGAAGATGTGTTGCGCATGAACGCGAAGCTGTTCGGCCATCGCTATCTGATGGACCGCATCATTCCCGGCGGCGTAGCCTGCGACCTCGAGCGCGCGGCCATGAACGCCATTGGCGACGAATGCAATCTGCTGGAGCGCGAAGTACGCCTGCTCAAGGATATTTACGACGATCACTCCGGGCTGCAGGACCGCTTCCTCACCTGCGGCCGGCTGACTCCGGGGACGGCTGAGAAACTCGGCGTGATCGGCCTCGCGGGGCGTGCCAGCAGCCAGGCCTGGGATTTGCGCGCACAGGCGCGGCCCGCGCCCTATGACCTGCTCGAGACGCGCATGAAAACCCACAAGAACGGCGACGTCGCCGCGCGCGTCAATCTGCGCTTTGAAGAAATCTTCGAATCGCTGCGCCTCGCGCGCGCCGTGATTGAGCGCATCGCCCCGGGGGAGATCGCAGCGCCGCTGCCGGCCGTCCCGGCCGGCGGACTGGGTCTGGGCTGGGCCGAGGGCTGGCGCGGCGAATCGGTAGTGGCGCTCGAGGCCGGCCAGGATGGCCGCATCCGCAGTTGCCACGCACACGACCCCTCGTGGCAGAACTGGCCGGCGCTGGCATTCGCGGTATTCAACAATATCGTTCCCGACTTCCCCTTGATCAATAAGTCGTTCAACCTGTCGTACTCCGGATGCGATCTATAGCACCGAATCCTCACCGAACAACATGTACCAGCTGCTGAAACAGATCGCCACCGTAGGCATCAAGACCGAAGCGCCGCCCGCGGCCGAGGAGGCAATGCGCGAATTGAGCCAGCGACTGCGGGAGGATATTCTCGGCTTGTTCGCAGGATCGCTCGCCATCCGCCACGTCGATGCCGGCTCCTGCAACGGTTGCGAACTCGAGATTCACATGCTCAACAATCCCTATTACAACATCGAAGGGCTGGGCATCAAGTTGGTCGCCAGCCCGCGTCATGCGGATCTGCTTCTGGTCACCGGGCCGGTATCGCGCAACATGGAAATAGCGCTCAAACGCACCTACGATGCCGTACCCGATCCAAAGCTGGTTGTGGCGGTGGGCGACTGCGGTTGTTCCGGGGGAATATTCGGCGAAAGTTACGCCAGTCGCGGCCGTGTATCCAATGTCATCCCGGTCGATGTGGCCGTACCCGGTTGTCCGCCGACACCGGTGGCGCTGATGCAGGGCATACTCACCGCCATCAGCCTGAACGGCCGTCGCGACGGCTGAGCACCGCGCAACAACCACGGCCGCGCATGATCATCCCGACGCTGCCCGTGGCTTTCATCGGCTGGTTCTTCGCGATCGTCTCGTTCGCCGCGCTCGCGATCGGCGTGCTGCTGCTGCAGCAGCTGATTCGCAGCGGAAACATTCCGCCCGGCTACCTGCCATCGCGCATCATCGGCGATTTCGCATTGCTGCTCGTCTGGCTGATCGGCCTGGTATCGGCATTCGCCCTGCTCAACGGCTACGCCTGGGGCCGAACTGGGATGGAATATTTCTGTTGGGTGCTGATCGTGCTGACCCTGCTCTCCGGCGGCTCGCGCCTCGCCGCTTATCGTCGGCATCCCCCGGAACACCGGCTGACGCCACGTGCCTGGGTCACCGCAGTTGCAGGCGTGACGCTGGTCGCGCTGCCGCTCATAACCATTTGCGCCGTCACCATCCATACGCTGCGTATCGGCCCAGTTTGACCCGCGGCTTATTGCAGTAATCCGCGCTTTCGGATATAACCGCTGAGGTCGCAACGACCTCACGACAAGAAAGAAAAGCTTGAGCATGCAAAAAAAATACGCCGCTTTCTCAGGCAGGATGCTGATCGTGGGTTTCGGCGCCGTGGGACAAGGCTCGCTGCCCTTGATACTGCGCCACATCGATATCAGCCCGCAGAACATCACTATCGTTACCGCCAACGCGTTCGGAACAGACGTCGCGGCCGAATACGGCGTCAAATTCCGCGTCGAACCGCTGACCCAGGACAATTACCTCGCGATCCTCGCGCGCGAACTCGGCCGCGGCGATTTCCTGGTCAACGCCTCCATCGACGTCTCCAGCGTTGCCCTCATCGACTGGTGCCAGCAGCACGAGGTGTTCTATATCGACGCCTGCATCGAACCCTGGCCCGGCGGCCACACCGACGCCTCGGTTTCGGCCAGCCGCCGCTCCAACTACGCCTATCGCGAGGCGGCGCTGGCGCTGCGCGCGAAGTATCCTTCGGGACCCGCGTGCGTTCTTATGCATGGCGCCAATCCCGGCCTGGTTTCGCATCTGGTGAAGCAGGCGCTGCTCAATCTCGCGCGCGACCTCGGCCTGCAGCCGGCGCCGCCGCACAGCCGCGAAGACTGGGCGCGACTTGCCGCGAAACTGGAGGTAAAGGTGATACACATCGCGGAGCGCGACCACCAGTCCAGCCCGGTGCGAAAGTGCGTGGACGAGTTTGTCAACACCTGGTCGAGCGAAGCGTTTTGCGGTGAATCGCTGCAGCCGGCGGAATTGGGCTGGGGCACGCATGAGCGCAACTGGCCGGCGGACGCGCGCGAATACGGTTTCGGCAGCGGCGCCGCGATCTATCTCGACCGCCCCGGAGTGGCCACCAAGGTACGCTCCTGGGTCCCCTTCGAAGGCCCTTTCCACGGCTGGCTGATCTCGCACGGCGAGGCGATCTCCATTCCGGATTACCTGAGCGTGCGAGAAAACGGCAAGGTGGTGTACCGGCCCACCTGCCACTACGCCTACCACCCCTGCGACGACGCCGTGCTGTCGTTGCAGGAATTCGCCGGCAACGGCTGGCGTTTCCCGGCGCGACAGCGTTTGCTGCGCGAGGAAATCGACACCGGATTCGACGAGCTGGGGGTCTTGCTGATGGGCCACAGGAAGGGCGGTTACTGGTATGGCTCACAGCTAAGCATAGACGAGGCGCGCAAGCTCTGCCCGTACAACAACGCCACCAGCCTGCAGGTGAATGCGCCCTACGTCGCGGCGATGGTGTGGGCGCTGCGCAATCCGCGTGCCGGCATTGTCGAACCGGAAGAAATGGATTATCAGCTTCTGCTCGACCTGTCCTCGCCCTATCTTGGTCGCCTGGTCGGCGTGTATACCGACTGGACGCCGCTCGCAGGCCGCGGCAACCTGTACCCAGAGGACATCGATGCCTCCGATCCGTGGCAGTTCCGTAACTTCCGCGTAGCTTAGGGCGCCAGACCGAATCCCCTCGGAACGGCCGCGCCCTTTCGCGGTGCGAATTGATGTACGTCAAATCGAGCGCGCCGTGTTCGTTTAGTATCCTCATCAAAATAAAAGGGTTTCGCCGCCGCAGGCGATTTATTCGATCGATTGGGTTTGCCCTGTTTGAGACAGGACGGGGATGTTGTTTATTTAACCGGGGAATGAAGACCATGCGTGTTTCAAGACTTGCAACGTGGTTGATGGCGGGCGCCATGTGTTTGGCGGCAGCGTCGATGGTGCTGCCAGAACCGGCCGACGCCGCGAACGCCGCCAAGAGCGGCAAGGCCGCAGAACCGGCGGTCGGCAACCCCGAAAACGACACCTGCCTGGGATGCCACGGAAATGCGGGATTTGCAGTTCCCGGCGCGGACGGAAAACCGCGCGACCTGCACGTGATCAAGGACAAGTTTGGGAAAAGCGTGCACGGAAAGCGCGCTTGCCAAGAGTGCCATACCGACATTACCGAAATTCCGCACAAGGAAGGCGTAACGCACAAAGTCAGTTGCATCACCTGTCATGAAGCCTTGTGGGATGCGGCGAAGGCGGAGAACAAAACCAAGGAGAACGAGAGGCTCGGGGTGGTGGTCCAGAATATCAACAAGTACATGAATTCCATCCATGCGCGGCCGAACCGGGAAGACCAGTCGCGCACCAACGCAACCTGCTATAACTGCCACTCACCTCACTACATCTACCCCAAAGGCAGCGACGAGCGCGCGGAATGGCGCCTCACGGTTCCGAACGCCTGCGGCAAGTGCCACGCCAAAGAACGCGAGCAGTACGGGACCTCGGTGCACGGAAAGGCGGTCCTGAACGACAAGAACCCGGTCGCTGCGATCTGCTCCGATTGCCATACCACGCACGACGTCGAAGATCCGGCAAAGGATTCGGCCAAGCTCGCCATCACCAAGAACTGCGGCGGCTGCCACGCCGAAAGCCTGAAGACCTATACCGAGACCTACCACGGTCAGGTGAACACCCTGGGCTACGCGCACACCGCCAAGTGTTTTGACTGCCACGGCAGCCACGGCATCCAGCGCGTGGACGATCCGAAATCGAGCGTGTATCCGGCGAATCGCCTCAAGACCTGCCAGAAGTGCCATACCGAAGCAACCAAGGGGTTCACGACGTTCGAGCCGCACGGCACCACCCATGACTTCGCCCGCTATCCCTATATCTGGATCGCCTCCAAGTTCATGCTGCAGCTGCTGGCGGGCACCTTCGCCTTTTTCTGGACGCATACCGCTTTGTGGTTTTACCGCGAATACAAGGAGCGCAAGGAGCGCAAGTCCCGCCCGCACGTGAAGACGGATGAATTGCTGGAAGGCAAGTACAAGGGCAAGCATTACCAGCGCTTCCCGCTGATCTGGCGCATCGGCCACCTGACGTTCGCCTTGAGCCTGATGATATTGACCCTGACCGGCATGTCGGTGTTGTACGCAGACACGACCTGGGCGCCGGTGGTGATGCACTGGCTGGGCGGCCCCAAGGTCGCGGCCGTGATTCACCGGACATTCGCGGTGCTGTTTGCGATCGTCTTCTTCCTGCAGCTGATCTATATGGTGATGCGCATCGCCCGCAACTGGAGGACCTTCGACTGGTTCGGACCCAATTCCCTGGTTCCGCGCTGGCAGGATCTTTGGGATATCCTGGCGATGTTCAAATGGTTCTTCGGCCTGGGCCCGCGGCCGGTGTTCGATCGCTGGACTTACTGGGAGAAGTTCGACTACTGGGCGCCGTTCTGGGGCGTGACCATCATCGGCGCGACCGGTTTGATGCTGTGGGTGCCGAACCTGACCGCTACGTTCCTGCCGGGCTGGGCATTCAACGTCGCCACGATATTCCACGGGGAAGAGGCGCTGCTGGCTGCACTGTTCCTGTTCACGGTGCACTTCTTCAATAACCATTTCAGGCCGGACAAGTTCCCGCTCGACGTCGTGATGTTCACCGGCACCATGCGCCTGGAGGAATTCAAGCACGAGCACACGGTGGAATACAACCGTCTGGTCGCAACCGGAGAACTCGAGAAATACATGGTCGATGCGCCTTCCGAACCCATGACCCGCGGGTCGAAGATATTGGGATTCACGCTGATCGCTTTCGGCCTGCTGCTGCTGGTGTTCGTGCTGATTGGCATATTTGGAGAAGTGACCGCCGCGTGATACACGAACACGCATCGCGCGTCGATTTCGATGGCTACCCCGGCGATGGCGGCGAGCGTTCATCGCCGTCGCCGGCGTAACCGTAATGGACGTCGACGCGGCTGCTCGCGACTATTTTTATAGTCGATATGGGCATATAATGACTGGCGTAGTTTCTGGCGAGATTAGCCGTGCAGAAGACATCCGCTCGGAACTGGCAGATGCGTTAACTTATCTTCGAGATTCTCCATGAAAAAATCGATTCTGGGCATCCTGGTTTTGTCCTTGGCGCTGTTTGGTTGCGGTGAAAAAAAGGATACCGTCGCAAAAGTCGCGAAAGGCGATATCGCCGCTGGCAAAGCGCTGGCCGAGAAGACCTGCAAGGCCTGCCACGGCGCGGACGGCGGCGGCGTCGCCCCTGCAATTCCCCATCTGGCGGCGCAGCGCGAGCGCTACCTGCTCGCGTCCTTGAACGAATACAAGGATGGGAAACGCACCCACGCAGCTCTGAGGGACATCGCGACCCATATGAGCGAAGCAGATTTGCGCAACGTCGCCGCATATTTTGCCAGCCTGCCGCCCGTTCCCAGTAAAGCGACTGCGGACGTCAAACACACCTCGCCTTACGAAAAGGGCAAACTGCTTGCCGCCGAGTGCGCGAAATGCCACGGCGAAGACGGCAACGCCAAGACGCCCGGAACGCCGACCCTGGCCGGCCAACAGCCGCATTATCTGGTCGCCGCAATCCTCGAGTATCACCGTGACGATCGCAAAATGACCTCGATGAAGTCGATTACGCGCGATTCCGACAGGTTGGACTTGGAAAGTCTTGCGCTGTATTTCTCCGCCCAGACTCCGGTGCAGCGCACCACCCAGTCTCACGGCGACCCGGCCGTAGGCGAACCGATTAGCGCCATGTGCGGCGGCTGCCATGGCGCGCGCGGCGTCAGCGTGGATGCGGCAACACCGAGCCTGGCCGGACAGGATGCCCAGTACCTAGTGAAATCTACCAAGTCCTATCGAACCACGCGTCAGAACTGGGCCATGCAACGCTACGTGGCCGGGCTGGGGGACAAGGACATCGAAAACATCGCGGCCTTTTACGCTGCACAGCAGCCCAAGGCCGGCGACCAAATTCCAAGCTCGACGCAGGACCTGGCGGCAAAATGCAACCGTTGTCACGACCAGGACGACAATTCTTCCATGGCATCGCCGAAGATGAGAGGCCAGGACAAGGACTATCTGGTGATGGCCTTGAGAGCGTATCGCGACGGCAAGCGCGAAAGCACGACCATGCACAACATGAGCTTCCCCTACAGCAACGCTATCATCGACAGCCTCGCCTCCTGGTACGCGAGCCAACCGGCGAAGTAAGTTGCGGGCGAACGATATCCTTTAAGAGCTGGGTGCCCCCAGGCGGTATCGTTACTGAGTGTTCCGCTTATTCTCTAGAGTGAAGACACGCCGTCGCGGCCGCAAGCCAGACGGCGTTTGCTTTTTGTCCATGGCAACTAGACTCGGGCAATGCGCTGCCGCAGAGTTGCGATCTTGGGCGAAAACAAAGCTAAGCCGTTTCTGTTTTTACCCAGAACCGTGTTTTCTGTGCGGATACGCTTTTCATCCGCACAGAAAACACGGTTGGCGCGCGCAGCGCGCAATGGCCGTCATTGGCACCTGTCGCCGCGGACGACACATCGAGCTGCAGTGATCGATCTTGTACAAAACAAAACTTCGCGCTGTACTCGGCTTTATCGATACCCGTGTATTCTGTACGTATGCGCGTTTCATCTGTACAGAACACACGAGTGGTGCGCACCGCGCACAAGCCCGCCGCTGGCCTATGACAGCAATTGAGACGCCGACCTCGAGCAGTACAGGCAGGTACCTCACCCTGAGGTGAGGCCTCGCTGCAACCGCAACGGCGGCTGCAGCGCGCCTAGTCTTCAGCCGACCGCGATTTCGTCCACGCCATGCCGGCGCGCCACGGCTTCCGGTGTTCCGGAGAACCACAGCTGATACATCGATACGACCCACATGAGGGCAAAACTTAGTCCCTGCAGCGCGCCAGCCCCCATGGTCACGATGGCGAACGGGTGATACAGCTTGACCAGGTACCAGGAGATGACATCCAGGGCGAGGCAGAGAAAGGGCAATCCGACGATAGTCGCCTTCAGCCAGACCGGCCGCCAGTAGGCGTGACTGAAGATCGTGCCCACCAAGTAGAAGATGAACGTCAGCCCGAACAGGTGGATGTGCGACACGCGCACCAGCGTGAAGATATCGGTACCGGTATCCTGCTCGGTCACCTTCTTCAGGTTGTCCAGGCCATTCAAGTTCGCCAGATGCGGGTTGCTGCCGTCATGGCAGCTCGAGCAGCGTTTTTCTATCGTCGGTTTGATTGTGGATTCGTACTTCGCCTTGTCTGCCCCCTGCTGCACCCAACTGACGATCACATTGAGTTCGTCCGGCGGCAGCATGTTCGACATCGGGCCGCGCAGCGCCGCCTCCAGGCGCGATCCCTTGCCGCTGCCCGAATAGGCAATGACGAGGTCTTCATAGGACATGTCGTTCGGGTTGCCGTCGCGCCCCGAGTAGGTATGAAACAGGTAAATCGCGGCAAACATGTAAGCGAGCCCAAGCACCAGCAGCACTGCCGTGTACATGATGCGCATGCTGGTGGGCAGCTCTGAAAAATGCAGGTAATGGCGATGCAGTGGCGTATCACTCATGATCTATCCGTTTATGGGGTGGGTTCGAATTGCAATCCGGGCAATGCCAGGGTTCTGGCACGTCTTCATTTCGCTGCCGGGGATGGCGGCAGAACCAGGTAGGCGAGGCCGCGCGCCTTCTGCCGCGCATAGTGGGCGGCAAGACCGTCGACCAGCGCGTCGTCCAGACCTTCGGACATCACGGCCATTTCCTTGCTCTTGCGCTCGCCCTTTTTGTAGGCACGCAGTACCCGTTCCAGATATTCAACCCGCTGTGCGGCCAAAGCGGGCGAACGCGGGTCGGTGCTGTTGCCGTTGACGCCGTGGCAACGGTCGCAACGCTCGGCCCATTCCGCCACGGTCAGAGGCTTGCCGACCTTGGGCGCCTGCGGCGCCTGGCCCGCGTAATAGGCGGCCAAATTCTTAGCGGTGGCTTCGTCGATCGACGTTGCCGGACCTTTCATCGTGGCCTCGCTGCGCGATCCGTCCTTGTAAGCGCGCATCGCATCGAGAAAATACTGCGCGTCCTGTCCGGCGATGCTGGGAGTCGCCGGATTGCCGCTCACGCCGCCTTCTCCGTGGCAGCCAACGCAACCGGCGGCCGCGGTCTTGCCTGCGGCAACGTTGCCCGGCGCGGGCGTCTTCGCCTTGCCAAGTTTTTCCAACGCGTAGTAGAGCGCGATGTTGTTAAGCTCGGTCTCGCTCAAACCCGACACCAGCGTCTTCATCATGTCATGCTTGCGCTGCCCGCCCTTGTAGGCGTTGACCGCCGCGACGAAATACTTCGGATCCAGACCGATCAAACTGGGCATACCGGGGGTAGCGCTGATCCCGCCGTCACCATGACAGCCGCCGCAACCCACGGCAGCCGCCTTGCCGGCAGCGACCGCATTCGGTTTGGCCGGCGCGGCTTTCGTGCTCGCAGGGCTCACGGGCTCGGCGGGCTCCAGGCTTGCATAGTAGGCGGACACTTTCATGATGGCATCGTCGTTCATGTACTTGACGGTATTGGTCATGAGCTTGTGGCCGCGTCCGCCAGCCTGATAAACCTTCATCTCCAGGTGCAAGTACACCGCCCTTTGCCCGGCGATATTGGGCACGCCCTTCTCCTTGCTGATCCCATTGAGACCATGGCAACGGGCGCACATGGTATCGGCCACTTGCCTGCCTTCGGCCACATCCTGGGCGGTCGCATGCAGCACCTTGAAATCCGCACTGTTGGCGGCGCCCAAATTGACGGTTTGGGCCACCGCCGCAGTCGCCAGCAAGGCGCCGACCAGGCCGGCGCCAAACGCCAACAGCAAAACACTCTTCGCGCTTCGTTTCATTAACTTTCCCTCAGCCAATCTTCCGTATGCGCAATCTATTTCAATTGCGTGCCAGCGCCGTTGCATGGACAAGATCTGGGATCGAGTGCAGCGGCATGCCCGGGATTTTCTTGTTTCAACTTATCCGAATATTTTACCACGAAGCAGCGTCTGTGCGCAGACTGCGGGAGGCAATCTGGCGCTGCGCGTTCACTTCTGATCCGGGTCGCGCCGCGCGCCGCGCACCGCCAGCATCGCCGCCTCCATGCGGCTGCGCACATGCAGTTTTTCCAGAATGTTCGTGATGTAATGTTTGATGGTCTTCTCCGACAGATGCAGGCGCTCGCCGATTTCGCGGTTGGTCAATCCCTGCACCACCAGCTTCAGAATTTCCGCTTCGCGCTCGCTCAGTTCTTCCAGCGGATCCTGCGGCGCGGCGCTGCGACTGAGCGCGACCAGGATTCCCGCCGCCAGCGACGGTGTCACGTAGACTTCGCCTTCGGCAACCGAGCGCACCACGCGGGCCAATTCGTGAGCGGAAATGCCCTTGAGCACATAGGCGCGGGCGCCGGCTTTGAACGAAGCCAGCAGCTTGCTCTCATCCTCCATCACCGTCAGCATCATCACCTTGGTCGCAGGACAGGCAATTCCGATTTTCTCGGCTGCGACAATCCCGCCCCAGCCGGGCATGGTGATATCGAGCAGCACGACGTCGGGAACCAGATCGCGTGCCAGCCGCAGCGCTTCCTCGCCCGAGGCGGCCTCGCCGACGACCTCGAGATCGGGCTGCGCCGCCAGGGAATGCACGACGCCCTCGCGAAACAGCGGATGATCGTCTGCCACCAGTATGCTGATGCGCTCAGCCACTATTGCGCTCCAGTTGCGACAAGGGCATCGATACGCGAACCATGGTGCCGCGACCGAGGGCGCTGTCGACTTCGAAGCTGCCGCCCATGAGTTCGACGCGTTCGCGCATCCAGTCCAGCCCGAAATGGCCGTCTGCCTTCAACGCCTTGGGGTCGAAACCTTTGCCGTCATCGGCCACCACCACGGACAACTCGCTGGCAGAACCGGTCACCGCAACGCGCTGATTGCAGCCGCCGCCGTGGCGAAAACCGTTGGCCAGCGACTCCTGCAACACGCGGAACAAGGTAATCCTCACGGGCAGCGGCGCTTCCTCGGGGGCGTCGTTGAACACCAGCGACGCGGCGACGCCCGTCTTGCGCTGGTGATCGTCCACGGCGCGCTGCAAGGTCTCGGCGACCGAGAATTTTTCGATCTCCGGCAGCTGCAGACCGCGCAAGATGGCGCGCAAGTCCGCCAGCGCCGATTGCAGCGCCAGGTGGATGGTGCTGAAATCCTCGGTCACGCTCTTGTTGTTTCCCGCCGAATAGCCGCAGTTGCCGCAGACTTCCGCCAGCGATTCGATGCGCATCGACGCCAGCGCCAGTCCCTGCCCCGGGCCGTCGTGCAAGTCGGTCGCGATGTTGCGCAGGAACTGTTCGTTCAGCGCCATGGTGCGCGCCGCGGCGCGATTCACCCGCTCGTGGAGGTGCTCGTTTTGAACCAGCAGGGTCGTGAGCTGGTCAACCTTCTCGCCAAGCTCGCGTTGCTGCGCTGCGATCGTTTGGTTTGCCTTCCTCACCAGCGTCGCCAGCAGCACCAGCATCGCCAGCGTCACTGCACCGTGCACGCCCCAACTGCGCCATTGCGCGACGCGCACACCCTGCTCCAGATCATCGGCCGCCTGAAAAAATCCGGCAACCGCCAGTACTGAGCGGTCGGTTTCGGCGCGCAGCGGCGCGTAGGTCTCGATCAGGCGTGACCAGTGCAGGCTCTTGAACTCGTTGGCGAGCTCATTCTTCTCCACGATACGCGAGCGCAACTCGCCCGCAAACGCCGACGCCAACGGCCGCTCCATAGGATACACATGCCCCACCAGCGAGGGATCAGCGCTGTTGTACATGACGCGGCCATTACGTCCCCAAATCTTGAGCGCAACGATGTGCTCCCCCAGGTGGCTGCCACTGAGCATGCGGTCGAGCGCGAGTCTATCGGCGCCATCCAGCCGGTCGGCGTTCGCCAGTGACTGCACGTGCGGCGTCACGGCGCCATCCAGGAACATGCTGGTCACGATCCCGGTACCATTGACAACGCCGGTTTCGATCTGGCTACCCACCCAGATGCCAATCAGCGCCATTCCGGCAAGCAAGACCACAAAACCGATCAGCAGGAAGCGGTGGACCAGACTGAGCTTGGACAATATATTCAGGGGCATACGACCCATTCTAACAGCCGCCGCCCGCAGCTACCATCGTCCATGGTCTCAGACCAAGGGCCCGACGGTCTGATCCAAATCAGGATCCATGGTCCATTGTGCGTTCGCTCCCGACTCTGCACCATTGGCGGCATGGTTAAGGTGTTGCAGCAGCAGGCTCAAGTTCGACGCGGCATCCGCGGCGTGGCTATCGCCCTGCTCGCCATGGCCGCCTGGGCCAACTTCGTCGGCACGCCTGCATTGGCGTCAAAGGCCCGGCCGAGCGTGTACGAAACCACGCTGGAGGAGCAAAACCAGAAAACTCCCGAGATTGCGACCGACGATCTGAAAGCGCTGTTGGCAAAAGGGGGCGCGATCCTATTCGATGCGCGGCCGACCGAGGAGTACGCAATCGCACACATTCCCGGAAGCCTGATTCTGGACGAGAAACAGCTTGGACGCTTCGCCCAGTCCTATCCTGACCGCAGCATCAGCATCATCGTCTATTCCAACGGTCCTTTCTGCGAACAGGCCCGGCATAAATCGGAAGATCTGTTGCGCCTGGGATATACCAGGATAAGCCGCTATCAGCTCGGCCTGCCGGTGTGGCGCGCACTGGGGAACACCGCGGAGACCAGCCTGCCCGGATTCCGCCAAGTCGCCCGCGACGGCAGTACGTTCTTCGTCGATGCACGCGGCCGAGCCGAATATGCGGCGGGCACCGTGCCCGGCGCGCAGGCGATCGTCGCCGGTGAAGTGGGCAAGGCGGAAAAGGATCGCCGCCTCCGCTATCTGGACCACAGCGCCCGCCTGATCGTGTTCGCCAACAACGCAGCCGAGGCGCGCGCAGTCGCCGATGAGCTTACGCGAAATGCGTACTCGAATACCAGCTACTTCGACGGCTCGTACACGGAATTGAAACGCGCCAAATTCTTTACCGAGCGCAAGCCATCCGCTGCGGATCTTGACGATTTGATGAAATGACCTGAAAGGCGAGCATGCCCAAACATATCTTTCGACTGGTGTCTTTGATCCTAGGCTTCCTGGTAGTAGCGATCGTCGCGAAGCCCTTTTTGACCGTGGATTCCTTCTACCGATTCGGCCACTACCGCGCCAATTCCGTTATCGAAATCGCCGCCCAGGAGCCGGTGCTGCAAACCGCGAATTATTGCAAGGACTGTCACACCGAACGCCACGCGCAGTGGTCCGCCAGCAGCCACAAGTCAGTCATCTGTGAAATCTGCCACGGCGCCGCGTTGAATCATCCGGAAAAAGGCAAGCTGCCGATTCCGAAGGATGCGGTAAAGCTGTGCACTTTGTGCCACGAGGCCATGGCTGGAAGGCCGCGTACCCAGCCGCAAATCCAGGTGACGCAACACTCGGGTGGTCAGCAATGCACCGTCTGTCACAACCCGCATTCGCCCAAGATTGCCGCAGCCTTGGTCAAAGTCGCCGGAAATGCGGCCGCCGGAAAGCAGAAGGCTGCGGACTGCGCTGCCTGTCATGGCACGGCGGGAATCAGCCCGAACGACACCTGGCCGAATCTTGCCGGACAAAACGCCGCCTACCTGGTGCGGATCCTGTCGGCCTACAAGTCCGGCGATCAAAAGGACGTGGCGATGACACCCCTGGCGCAGGATCTGAACGATGCCGACATCGCGAACCTCGCGACGTACTACGCCGGCTTGAGCTGCAAAGGGGCGGCGGGCGAAAAGGCCGCGGGCAATGCCGCCGCAGGCAAGGTCCTGGCGAAAAACTGCGCGGCCTGCCACGGCGAGACCGGCACCGGCAGCAACCCGGCCTGGCCGAACTTGGCTGCGCAAAAGCAAGGCTACCTGGCGAACGCGCTGAAGGCGTTCAAGGCGGGATTGCGCAAAGACCCGATGATGGCGGGCGTCTCCAGGGGCCTGAGCGACACCGACATCGCAGACCTGGCCGCGTACTACGCCGCGCAGAGCTGTCAGTCTACTAAATGAGAGAAGGCGAAATCATGAAAAAAGAAGACTCAAAACCGACGCTGGAGGCGCGCCGCGGATTCCTCGCCAAGCTCGCCGGCGCCGCGACCTGCGCCGGTGCGGCGGTGGGCGCTGCAACCCTGGGTGCCATCCCGGCTGTATCTGCAAAAACCGAGTCCCCGCCCGATGGCGCTTCCTTCCCCACCAAGGACTACGACTGGACCAAGCACCAATGGGGTTTCGGCGTGGATGCCACCAAGTGCATCGGCTGCCTGCGCTGCGTCGAAGCGTGCAAGACAGAAAACGACGTGCCGCGCAATGCACACCAGTTCCGCACCTGGGTCGAACGCTATGTCCACCTCGAGGGCGAGGAAGAAGTCCACATCGACAGCCAGCAGGACCCGGTCAATATCGAAGCCTCCGGTTCGCAGAAGGAGTTTCGCTTCGCCAACCGCTACAAGGATGCAAAGGTCGAGAAGGCGTTCTTCGTGCCCAAGCTGTGCAACCATTGCGCGCATCCGGCCTGCGTCCAGGTCTGCCCCACCGGCGCGACCTACAGGACCGAGGACGGCGTGGTGCTGATCGATCATGGCTATTGCATCGGCTGCAGATACTGCGTTCAGGCCTGCCCCTACGGCGCGCGCTATTTCAACGAGGAGCAGGGCGTTTCCGACAAATGCACCTGGTGCTATCACCGCATTACCAAAGGACTGCAGCCGGCGTGCGTCGAGGTCTGCCCGGTCGGCGCGCGAGTGTTCGGCGATCAAAAGGACAAGCAGAGTCCGATCAGCCTGTTCATACGCAACAACCGGGTGCAGGTGCTCAGACCCGAAACCGGCAATGCACCGAACGTTTTCTATGTAGGCATCGACAAAGAGGTGAACTAATGGAACCGATTATTCAATTCGCCCCTTACACCGGCTGGGTCTATCCGAATGAAACGGTATTCGAATGGTCGGTGCTGATTGCCGTCTATCCCTACCTCACCGGGCTGGTGGCGGGCGCATTCACCGTCTCCAGCCTGTATCAGGTGTTCGGCTTCGAGCGCCTGAAGCCGGTGGCGCACATGGCCTTGCTGACCTCGCTCAGTTTCATGATTTTCGTGCCCACGCCGCTGCTGCTGCACCTGGGCCATCCGGAACGCGCATTCAATTCCACGATCACGCCGCACCTGACCTCCGCCATGGCGATGTTCGGCTTCTTTGCCAGCTTCTACGTTGCGCTCCTGATTCTCGAAGGATGGTTTGCGTACCGGCCGTTCATCGTCGATCAGGCGCAAAAACGCAGCGGACTGCTGGGCAAGTTCTACGGCCTGCTGACGCTCGGTTCCTTTGACGTGTCCGAGCACGCGATGCGTTACGACAGGAAGTGGATCTTCGCGCTGGCCGTCATCGGCATACCCGCGGCGCACGGCCTGCACGGCTACGTCGGCTTCATGTACGGCTCGCTCAAGTCGCGCGAATGGTGGTCCTCCGACCTGATGCCGGTGATCTTTCTGTTTTCGGCCATTATTTCCGGCGTGTCGCTGCTGGCGGTGCTCTACGTCGTGTCGTGCAAGCTGCGCAAGATCCCGGTGGATCTGGCCTGCCTCAAAGGCCTGGCTTACACCATCTGGGCCTTCATCATGGTCGCGTTGGTGCTGGAAGGCCTGGAATTCGCTAATATCGTCTACAAAGGCCGCGAAGGCGTCGACATGATCATGCAGTACGTGACCGGTCCACTGCTGATTCCCTACTTCATCCTGCAGTTTGCCGTCGGCGCCATCACACCCTTTCTCTGGTTGTCGTACATGATCTGGCGCGGCACCAGCGGCCGCGCCCTGGTGATCGGCGTCACCGTGTGCGCCTGCCTGGTGCTGTTTTCTGTCTTTATGATGCGCTGGAACGTGGTCATCGGCGGGCAGGAGATTTCCAAGACCGGCAAAGGCTTGCTCAGCTATGAGATGCCGTTCTTCGGCAAGGAAGGCGCGCTGGTCGCGATCCTGCTGACCATGGCGCCGCTTGGTTTGCTGTACGTATTGACGCGCCTGTTTCCGCCCTGGTCGGACGACGCGACGCACGCCCATTCTTGAGACGCATTGCACTTGTGGCGCCCGGGGGTGCCTGCAGAAACAAGCCCCGCCGACAGGTTTGTTCGATTGATTCGAAATGCATCATTAACGAGAAAGGATGAAGACATGAAACGGGCATTGATCTTGGTTGGAACGGTTGCGGCATTGATGGTCAGCGGACAGCTTGCCGCCGCCGATGGCAAAGCGGTCTATGACAAGTCGTGTGCCGGCTGCCATAAGTCGATGAAACCGAAGATGGGAGACAAGGCCGCCTGGGCGCCGTTGATCGCGCAGGGCGCCGACGCTATGACGGCATCGGTCATGAAGGGGAAGAAACCCATGCCGCCCAAGGGCGGAGCGGCCAGCGAAGCGGATGTAAAGGCCGCAGTCGAATACCTATTCAGTCAGAACAAGTAATATCCAGCCGATCCGATCCGCTATCGGCATCGAATCGGTGTTGCATGGTTCGGACTCGGGATTCGCTCACGGGCGGGTCCTGACCCCGAGAGCTATTTCCAGACGCCTCGCCACGTGACGCGGTGTCGTGCCAGGCAGTAGAATCAGGCGCATGGTCCGACATCTACGAATATTCGGCCACGTGCAAGGCGTCGGCTTTCGCTATCACTTCAGCGAACGGGCTCAAAATCTGGGCATCACCGGCTGGGTGCGCAACCGCCGCGGCGGCAGCGTCGAAGCGACGATCGAGGGTACGCCTGAAGCGGTGGAAACCATGGTCGCCTGGGCGCGCATCGGTCCGGCATCGGCGCTGGTAGAGCGCGTCGAACTCGGAGAAGCCAGTGGCGGGTTCACCAGATTCGAACTGCGGCCAACCGAGTAACGGGTTTCCGCACCGGCCGAGACGACGCGGCCACCAACAGCCTGACCAACCTAAGCGGTCGTGCGTCTATCCGGTCGATCTGTTCAAGGATAGACCAGCTGCACGTTTTCCGGCCGCAGCCATTCGGCGAGCGACTGCATCAGGCGGTCGTCCAGCCTGACGCGCCAGTCTTCGCCCAGGCGCACTTCGCAACTGGCCTCACCGTTGCGATAGCAAACGCATACCGGGCAGGCGCCGTCGCGGTAAGGCGTGAGCAGGTCCTTGAGCCGGGCCGCGGCGGCGGCGCCGGCGCGGCTGGCCTCGCCGTTGATCGACAGGCGTATCGCGCGGGCGAACTGGCTGCGCGCCGCCGCCAGATCGTAAATTCGGTCGGCGATCACGCGGGTGAAGGTGACGTCGCCGTCGTCGCCCGCGGCAGCGCGCCGCACGGTCTTGACCTTGGCTTCGATCACCAGCAGGTTGTCCTCCCTGCACAGATCGCGGTACTGCTCGAACACTTCGCTGTAAATCGTGACCTCCTGCGCGGCCGTGCCATCGCTCAGATTCACGATCACCATGCGCCCGCTCTGCGTCCTCTGGATGCGCACCGACTCGACCACGCCGGCAATCAGCTGGCCTTTTTGCGCCTGTTCGCCGTAGGCCCGCGGCTGCAGGTTCTTGAGTGAACTGCGCACGAAGCGCTCCACCTCCGCGCGGTAGGCGCTGAACGGGTGGCCGGACAGGTAAAAGCCGATGCTCGCCTTTTCTTCCTTCAGCAGGCGTCCCTCGTCCCAGCGCTCGATACCGATCAGCGCCGGACGCTCCGCTCCCGCGCCTCCGGCATCGCCGAACAATGTGACCTGCTGTGCGTGCCGCTCGCGCTGCTCCGCCGCCTCGAGCGCGACGCCGACCGAGGCGAATACGCTCGCGCGGTCCGAAGTGATGCAGTCGAACGCCCCGGCGCGCACCAGCGCCTCGATCACGCGGCGGTTGACCACGCGCTTGTCGATACGCTCGCAGAAATCGAACAGGTCGCGGAATGCCCCGCCTGCTTCGCGCGCGCGCACGATGGCGGCTATCGCCGACTCGCCGGTGCCCTTGATCGCGCCCAGGCCATAGCGGATGCAGGTCTCGTCCACCGGCACGAAACGGTATTCGCCGCTGTTGATATCCGGCGGCAGCACCACGAGGCCGTTTGCCAGCGCATCGTTGTAGGTGCCGTGCTCCTTGTCGGTATCGTCCATCACCGCCGACAAGTTGGCCGCCATGAATTCCGACGGGAAATGCGCCTTCAGGTACGCGGTCTGGCAGGCCACCAGCGCGTACGCCGCGGCATGCGACTTGTTGAAGCCGTAGCCGGCGAACTTCTCCATCAAATCGAACAGCTCGCTCGCCTTCTTCTTGTCCAGGCCGTTCTTTTCCGCGCCGGAAACGAAGATGTCGCGCTGTTGGGCCATCTCCTCCAGGTTTTTCTTGCCCATTGCGCGGCGCAACAGGTCGGCACTGCCCAGGCTGTAACCGCCGATCACCTGCGCGATCTGCATCACCTGCTCCTGATAGACCATGATGCCGTAGGTCGATCCGAGTATCGGCTGCAGGCGCGCATCGAGGTATTCGACGCGCTGCTTGCCCTGCTTGCGTTCGATGAAATCCGGGATCAGGTCCATCGGGCCGGGACGGTACAGCGCCACCAGCGCGATGATGTCCTCGAAGCGGTCGGGCCGCGCCTGCTTCAGCAGGTCGCGCATGCCGCGCGATTCGAACTGGAACACGGCCGTGGTATTGGCGCTGGCGAAGGTCTTATAGATCGCGGGATCGTCGAGGGGAATGGTCTCCAGCGAAAAATCCGGCCGCGGCTCGCCGTAGCGGCGGCCGCGGATATGGCGCATCGTCCAGTCGAGTATGGTGAGCGTGGTCAGCCCGAGAAAGTCGAATTTCACCAGGCCTACGGCTTCGACGTCCTTCATGTCGAACTGCGATACCACGCTCTGCGCGCCCTGCGCGGTGTATAGCGGACAGAAATCGGTGAGCTTGCCCGGGGCGATCAGCACCCCCCCGGCGTGGGTACCGACGCTGCGCGTCAGACCTTCCAGCTGCCCTGCGAGCGCAAGCAGGTTGCGCGTTTCCTCGTCGCTCTCTTCGCGCTCTTTCAAACGCGGTTCCATCTCGCGCGCCATGGCAAGCGTGATCAGCTTGCCGGGCGTAAACGGAATCAGCTTGGCCAGCTCGTCGGTACGGCCGTAGTTCCATTCCATGACGCGCCCGACGTCGCGCACCACGGCTTTTGCCGCCATGGTGCCGAAGGTGGCGATCTGCGATACCGCCTGGGCGCCGTATTTGTTTTTCACGTACTCGATCACGCGGTCGCGGCCGTCCTGGCAGAAATCGATGTCGAAATCGGGCATGGAGACCCGTTCGGGATTGAGGAAGCGCTCGAACAGCAGGTCATAGCGCAAGGGGTCGAGATCGGTGATGCCGAGCGAATAGGCGACCAGCGACCCCGCCCCCGAGCCGCGCCCCGGGCCCACCGGAACCGCGTTCGACTTGGCCCAGTTGATGAAATCGGCGACGATCAGAAAGTAGCCGGGGAAACCCATCTGGGTGATGGTCTTGATCTCGAATTCCAGGCGCGCACGGTACTGCGGCTCGCGCTTGCCGCGTTCGTTCCCGTCTGGGAAGAGTTTGGCCAGGCGCCGCGCCAGGCCCTGCGCCGCTTGCCCGGCGAGATAATCGTTCAGGCTCACCCCCGGCGGGGTGGGGAACGGCGGCAGCTTGCTCTTGCCCAGTTCCAGCTGCAGGCTGCAGCGGCGCGCGATCTCCACGCTGTTGGCGAGCGCTTCCGGGATATCGGCGAACAGTTCCGCCATTTCCGCCTGCGTCTTGAAATAACTCTCGCGCGTGAACTGGCGCGGCCGGCGCTGGTCGGCGAGCACGTAGCCCTCGGCGATGCACACGCGCGCTTCGTGCGCGAGGTATTCCTCCGGCTTGAGGAACTGCACCGGGTGGGTCGCGACCACCGGCAGTTGCAGCCGGCCGGCGAGCGCCAGCGCCCGCTGCACGTAGATCTCGCTGGATGCGGCGCCCGAGCGCTGCAACTCGATATAGAAACGCCGCGCAAACAGTTGCGCCCATTCGCGGGCCAGGTGCTCGGCATGCGCGGCATTGTCCTGCACCAGGGCATTGCCCACATCCCCGCCCTGCGCGCCAGAGAGCGCGAGCAGGCCAGAGGCTGCCGGCTGCGTCAGCCAGGTTTTCCGGATCTCGGCGCGACCGCGCGTTTGGTTCTCCAGCCAGGCGCGGGTGAGCAGTTCGCACAGTTGGTGAAATCCATCGCGATTGCGGCACAGGAGCAGCAGGCGCGACGGTTTGTCACGCTCGGCCTCGTTGGTGATCCACACATCGCAGCCGATGACCGGCTTCAATCCTTTGGCCCGGGCCGCCTTGTAAAATTTCACCATGCCGAACAGGTTCGCCAGGTCGGTGATCGCAAGCGCCGGCATCCCGTCCTCGACCGCGCGCGCCACCGCCTCGTCCAGGCGCACGATACCGTCGGTGACGGTAAACTCGCTGTGCATGCGTAAGTGGACGAAGGCGGGGGTCATAGGGAGTGCGGAAATGCGTTCGCCGAAATTTTACCACCGGCACATCGGACGGGATTACGTTCGAGTAGAATCAAGAGCCTGCAATTGATGCGCCGGCGATTCACGCCCGCGCCAGGCGGATTTTGTGGTGCGTACTCGGATGTTTGCGGGTAACGCTCTGCGATCATTCCATAGCTGGGGCCTGTTACCATTCAGAGTATGAAACGCGCTGCAACCGGTAGGCACCCACGGGCATCGCGCCCGGTGCCGAGAACCGTGCCAAGCTGCGACTTCCGTGATGAACCAGGCTGAGTCCTCGCGCAAGTCGCTCGCGTTTGCCGCCCTGCTCCTGGGCGCTGCTGCAATCGCGTTTGCGCCGATCTTCGTACGCCTCGCCGATACCGGCCCGAGCGCCAGCGCTTTCTGGCGCGTGGCGCTGGCGATAGCGCCGCTTTGGCTTTGGGTCTGGATGTCGCCGCGCTTCGCGCCGCTGCGACGCCTGCCATGGAAACCGCTGCTTATTGCAGGTCTGTGCTTTGCCGGCGACCTGGCCGCCTGGCATGTGTCCATCGCCTACACCTCGGTTGCGAATTCGACCCTGGAAGCGAATTTCGCTCCGATATTCGTGACTCTGGGTGCGTGGCTGCTATTCCGCCAGCGCGTGTCACGCTTGTTCCTGGTCGCGCTGGGCGTGACGCTGAGCGGCGCCGTGCTGCTGATCGGCCCCAACTTTGCGCTCGGCGGCCGCGCCGTGCTCGGCGACGCGCTCGGCGTGCTGACTGCGGTGTTCTATGCCGGTTACATGCTCGCAATCAAAGCCGCCAGCGAGCGCACCTCGACTGCAGGCATCATGGCCGTCAGCACCACGATTGCCGCCCTCGCGCTGCTCCCCTATAGCCTGACGATGGCCGAGGTATTTCTACCGCAGTCGACAGACGGTTGGCTGGTCCTGATCGGGCTGGCGCTCATTGCGCATATTGCCGGACAGAGTCTGATCGCCTATGGTTTCGCCCATCTGCCGGCAGCATTCTCTTCGGTAAGCCTGTTGCTGCAACCGGTGCTGGCAACGATTTATGCCTGGGTGTTGCTGGGCGAAGCCGTGGGGCCAGGGCAAATGCTGGGGGGACTCGTGGTGCTCGCAGGCATCTTCCTGGCCAAGCGCGGCAGCTAGTTCAAGGTACTGCCTGCCGCATCGCCTCGGCCGCTGCTTCACGAACCGATGCCCGCCGATCGGTTTCGGCAAGTTGGGTGAAATACCCGATAGTCTTTGTCTGGTCCTTTGCAAATTGGTGCGCATTTGGCAACGGCCCGAGCGCTGAGCGTCGATCCTCATCTGGGCAAACGCCATATCGCGCCGCCTCTTGCAGCTTGTGCGTATGACAGAAGTCGTATGTTGGAAACTTGGGAAAATTTGCCGCAAAACCAGCGTTCGTGTAGCATGGGAACTTAAGTGTCTAGGTGTCTAGGAGTCTTTATGGAGCAGATTGAGGAAGAAATCGTGCGGTGGACTGTGAAGGTATCCAAGGATACCGATATCTCGTTGCGGTCTTTCCTGGCGCAGCGCGGGATGAAGAAAGGCGATCTTTCCAAGTTCATCGAGCGCGCGGTGCAAAAGGAGGTATTCGCACAAACTGTGGCGGACGTCCAGGCGCGCAACGTCAACGTGCCAGATCAAACAATTGAAGCAGACATCGACGATGCGCTGCGCCGGGTGCGGGCGCAAATGTGGGGCAAAATCAAGGCGCGCAAACCCAAGGCGGCGAAAAAAGCGATAGCAGGCTGACGCTTCGCATGCGCGTCATACTCGACACGAATGTTTTGCTGAGCGCATTCATCCGTGTCGATTCGAAGCCGTACGTCCTCTTGCATGCGTGGCTTGACAGCCGCTTCGAGCTGGTGTCGAGCGCAGTCCAAATCGAAGAGGTCACGCGCGTTGCACGTTATCCGCAGGTCCGCCGATACTTCTCGCCTGCGGAAGTCGGGTGGCTGATCAACCGGATTCGCGACCGGGGACTGGTAATCGAACGCTTACCCAGGCTCGACGTTTCTTCCGATCCGGCTGACAATTTCCTGCTCGGTATGGCACAGGCCGGGCAGGCCGATTACCTTGTCACCGGCGATAAGTCAGGCGTGCTGGCGATCGAACGGTACGGAAGGACGAAAGTCGTAACCGTAACCAGGATGATGAGGACGCTCCGTCTCGGATAGGTCATATCGCGCCACGATGGGTGATTGAAAAGCTTCGCCCATCTGCCGGCCGCATTCTCTTCCGTGAGCCTGTTGCCGCAACCGGTGCTGGCAACGATTTATGCCTGGGTGCTGCTGGGCGAAGCCGTGGGGCCAGGGCAAATGCTGGGGGGACTGGTGGTGCTCGCAGGCATCTTCCTGGCCAAGCGCGGCAGCTAGTTCAAGGCCCTGCCTGCCGCATCGCCTCAGCCGCGGCCTCACGAACCGATGTCCGCGGATCGGTTTCGGCAAGCTGAGTGAAATAGCCGACAGTCTTTGCCTGGTCCTTTGAGAATCGGTGCGCGTTCAAAAGCGCTCCGAGCGCCGAGCGTTGATCTCCCTTCTGGGCAAACACCATCCCAAGCACAGTCCACTCGCCGACGCGCGCAGGTTCGATGAGAAGGGCATCCATCAGCGAGATTTCGGCTTCGGCAAGTTTGTCGGCGTCGAACTGGGCCAGACCCAAGTTGCCGGCAATTTCCTGGTCTCTGGGATCAGCTTCACGCGCTGAGGCGAATAACGACAGCGCCTCTGCGAGCGACTGTGCTCGATAAGCTTCCAGCCCTTGTTGGTTGAGTTTTCGTGCGTCTTTCCTATTGCCGCGAGGTGGTTTCGGCCTTGCATCGATCTCGGCTTGAATCGTTCTGACCTCCACGTCGCTACGCTGAATCGACGCCAAAATCATTTTGCGGATGTCGGCAAAGCGAGCGTCCTGCTCGCTCGTAACGTGACGTTCGCTGGCGACCGGAGCTTCCGATACCTGCGCCGCCGCTGCCGGAATTTCCGCTGCCAGCTTAGGCGCCGCAGGCAAAGTTACGCTCACAGGCGTTGATTGCGGTCTTGCCCGTTCCACGCTGGGGCTTTCCCGATGCGGCGGTATCAGTGCATTGAACTGCACCAGGCGCGCAACGCACAGCAGTGCGGCCATTGCAACGGTGGCGGTCAAAGCGACGGAACCCGTGGTGCGGATCGCCGCATTCGAGAAAGCGCTCGATCACCCGCTCTTCGAACAGCCGTTGATAGCGCCCGCCGGCGCGCAATTCTGCCGCGTGCCGGTGCGCGCATTGGTACAGCGCGCTTGCACGCGGCTTGCGCGGCCGGTAGGTCCCGCCGCGTGGCGACCGGTCGGGACTGCAGCCCACCAGCCACCTCGTACACTCTCAGGACGACGCGGAGTCGCGTCGCACGAGGCAAGCTTGGACGCGAGCAAATGGCGCGGCCGAGGCGTAAAGGCATCGTCCCCCGAGATAACATCCGGGAAGGAAAATCTGTACGGTGATTGGCGCTGTCATTTGACCGCTAACGCGCCGGAGCAGCAGCTCGCGGAGCATTTCTGTGACCGGCTGTAATCCAGCCCCTGTTTGGAAATCTTTTGTTACCTATTGCGGAGAATAGCGATGATCAAACGAACCAAGAGCGAATCCGACAAGACCGGAGTTAAACAAACCGCGCACGACCTGTCGGCGATTCCGGCAGCGGCCCTGGCCGCGGAACTGCGGCGCCGGCAGCGGCGCGTGGAGGCGCTACAGGCCCGCTATGAACGGCTCATGGCCCGTGCAACGGAACTGCGTGAAGAAATTGAGGCGCTCGGGGGATCGCCCGGCCGATCAGAGGCGAAAGCGGCAACGGGCGCGTCAAGCCAACGACCACGAAACGAGACCAGCCTTGTCGATGTTTTGAAACGCGTACTCGCCGGAAACACCCTGTCGGTCAGCGAAGCAGCGCAAAAAGTCGTCGAGGCCGGCTACCAATCAAGCTCGGCCTCGTTCCGGCAGATCGTCAACCAAACGCTCAACAAGAGCGACCAGTTCGAGCGCATCGGGCGCGGGCGGTACACGACAAAACAACCCTGAATCAGGCGATCCCGCGTCCAGAGTTACGCCTCGCCTAGCTGGAAGCCAGCCGCAGCACCGCTTCGCCGGTGAATTGGGGTGAACGCGATACAGCTATGGCCGGCGGCGATGCCATTTCCTGTGCTAAACGCTGCGACGAAATGAACTGGTCTTCTACGTCAAAACGAGTTGACTATATAAACAATATTGTTTATAGTCGTGCCGTGAACAGCAAAGAATTCAAACGCTGGCTGACTCAACAGGGGGCGACCTTTCAAGCTGGAAAAGGCTCGCACACTAAAAGTGTATTTGAACGGCAAGCAGTCTGTGCTACCGATGCACAACTCCGACCTCAAGACGGGCACGGTCGAACGCATCAAGAAACAACTTGGATTGAAGTAAGGAGCGCATCTTGTTTATGTATCCTGTCACCCTTACGCCGGACAAAAAAGACGGTGGATTCGTTGTCACCTTCACCGACATCCCCGAGGCCATCACCCAAGGGGAAACCGAGGACGAAGCCCTGTCTGCGGCAAAAGAGGCGCTGGAATCCGCGCTGGACTTCTACTTTGAAGACAAGCGTGCCGTGCCCGCGCCGTCGAAGGCCAAACGGGGCCAGCGCATTATCGAACTTCCGGCCAGCTTGTCAGCGAAGATTCTGCTGCTCAACGAAATGATCGCGCAGAAGGTGCGCCCCGCCGAGCTCGCACGTCGCCTCCACACCACCCCGCAGGAGGTAAACCGATTGACCGACGTGCGCCATACAACGCGCATCGACGGCATCGCCGAAGCGCTGCGGGCTCTTGGCAAGCATTTGGATATGCGCGTGGTTGAAAACTAGAAAGTGTCGTTCCCAGCTTTCAGCGCTGCTGCCCGGGCGTTCCGCATCGTAACCGAGCGACCCGCGCGAATATCTCTTTGGACCGCTATGGGCCGGCTTAGTCGCGCGACGGTCCAGCGACCGCCTCCTGCGCTTGACCGCAGGCACAGCCGCGCCGATAATGGATGGGTCTACATATTATGAAATATGGGCAGCCATATGAAAACGACAGTCGAGCTTTCAGACGCACTGCTGATCGAGGCCAGAGAGATCGCCGCGCGCGAAGGCGTCACGGTACGAACCCTCATCGAGCAGGGTTTGCGCCACGCGCTCAGTCAGCGCAAGCAGCACGGGCGATTTCACCTGCGCAAGGCGACTTTTAAAGGACGCGGCCTCAGCGCGGCGGCCCGCGGTGCGACCTGGGAGCAATGGCGGGAGCTGGCTTATGCGGGGCGCGGCGGATGATTGCCGTCGACACCAATATCCTGGTCTACGCCCACCGCGAGGACTCGGAATGGCATCTGGCCGCCTATCAGCGGCTGACGGTGCTTGCTGAGGGGCGCGCGGCATGGGCAATTCCCTGGCCATGCATCCACGAATTCCTCGCAATAGTGACCCATCCGAAGATATTCACTCCGCCAACGCCGCTCGCACGAGCGCTAGATCAGGTCGATGCATGGATTGAGTCGCCGTCGCTCGTTCTTCTCGCTGAATCGCAGGCACACTGGGAACGGCTGCGCAGCCTGCTCATGACCGGCAAAGTTGCGGGGCCAAAGGTGCACGACGCGCGCATCGCGGCCTTGTGCCTGCAGCACGGAGTAAAGCAACTCTGGTCCGCCGATCGCGATTTCGGGCGATTTTCCGCTTTGACGGTCGCGAATCCGCTAATCAAATTGTGACCGGCCGGTCCGCGCGATTACCGCTTTAGACCACCACTGTCGGCGCCTGCCCGGCCGTGCGCGTCTCGATGCGGCCGATGCGGTAGACTTTTTCACCGGCCTCGGTGAGCGCGCGCACGGCCGTGTCCGCATCGTCCTCGCCCACGATCAGCGTCATGCCGATGCCGCAGTTGAACACGCGGTGCATTTCCGTCTCGGCAACGCCGCCGCGTTGCTGCAGCCAGTCGAACAGCGGCGGCCTGGGCCAGGCGGATTTCTGCAGCACCGCAGTCACCCCCTCGGGCAAAGCGCGCGGGATGTTCTCGACCAAACCGCCGCCGGTGATATGTGCCAGGCCCTTCACCTTGATTCGCCGCATCAGCGCGAGCAGCGGTTTGACGTAAATGCGCGTCGGCTCCAGCAGCACCTCGGCCAGCGTCCGACCGTGGAAATCCGCCTGCAGATTGGGCCGCTCGCGCTCGAGGATGGCGCGGATCAGCGAATAGCCATTGGAGTGCGCCCCGCTCGAGGCCAGCCCCAGTACGGCATCGCCGGGGCGAATCGTGCTGCCGTCGATGATGGCGCTTTTTTCCACAACGCCGACCGCGAAACCAGCGAGGTCGTACTCGCCCACCGGGTACATGCTGGGCATTTCCGCCGTCTCGCCGCCGATCAGCGCGCAGCCCGCCAACTCGCAGCCGCGCGCCACGCCCTTGATCACATCGGTGGCGGTGGCGAGTTCGAGCTTGCCGCAGGCAAAGTAATCGAGGAAGAACAGCGGTTCGGCCCCCTGCACCAGCACGTCGTTGACGCTCATCGCCACCAGGTCTATGCCCACCGTATCGTGGCGGTTCAGTTGAAACGCGAGTTTCAGCTTGGTGCCGACGCCGTCGGTGCCCGCTACCAGCACCGGCTGGCGGTATTTTTTCGAGATTTCGACCAGAGCGCCGAAGCCGCCGATGCCCGCCAGCACCTCGGGCCGCATGGTACGCCTGGCGTAGGGTTTGATCGCCTCGACCAGGGCGTCGCCGGCTTCGATGTCGACGCCCGCATCGCGGTAGGAGAGGGATGCTTTCGGAGGAGTATTCAAGGATTTGTATGTTTGGCGAGATACCGCTACAGTTTTGCGTCTTGCAGTTCGAAGTTTACTCGAAATGAAACCCAAAATCCCGCTCGAAGCGAACAATCTGTGGTGGTTTATACCGGCCGCGGCGCTGGTGCTGCTGCTGTATTTCCTCAGCCCCATCCTCGCGCCGTTTCTGTTTGCCGCAATTCTCGCCTATATCGCCAACCCCCTGGTAGGCTGGCTGGAGCGCCACCGGGTGCCGCGCAGCCTGGGCACGGCGCTGGTGATGCTGCTACTAGGGGGTTTGTTCGTGCTGCTGCTGTTCATCCTGTTGCCCTTGTTCATCAAGGAAGTGCGCCTGTTGTCGGAGCGCCTGCCCGGCTATCTGCTGCACCTCAACGATAATCTGGTGCCCTGGGTCAAAGCCCGGTTCGGTATGGAACTGCAGTTGGACCTCGCCGGGCTGAAGAAGCTGTTGAACGAGAACATGCAGGGCGTGGACGGTCTGGGCATGAAGCTGCTCGCGTCGCTGCGGATCGGCGGTCTGGCATTGCTCGGTTTCGTCGTCAACCTGCTGCTGGTGCCGGTGGTGCTGTTCTACCTGCTGTGTGACTGGAACCTGCTGCTCGGCCAGATCAACCGCGCGCTGCCGCGGCGCTGGCACCCGCAATTGACCGGAATCGCGAAAGAAATTGATTCCGTGCTGGCCGAGTTTCTGCGCGGGCAGATCGCGGTGATGCTGCTGATGAGCGCCTTGTACATATTTGGCATGTGGCTGGTGGGACTGGAATTCGCCCTGCCCATAGGCATCATTACCGGCATGCTGGTGTTCGTGCCCTACGTCGGCATGCTGACCGGCCTCACGCTCGCGACCCTGGTGGCGCTGATGCAGTTTCCGAGCGCCGGCGGCGTGATTCCGGTGTGGATCGTGTTCGGCATCGGCCAGGCGCTGGAAGGCATGCTGGTGACGCCTTTGCTCGTGGGCAAGCGCATCGGACTGCATCCGCTGGCGGTGATATTTGCCTTGCTCGCCTTCGGCCAGATCTTCGGTTTTTTCGGCGTGTTGCTGGCGCTGCCCGCGAGCGCGGCGCTGTTGGTAGGCCTGCGCCACCTTGGGCAGCAGTACCTCAACAGCAGCCTTTACAAATGATGCAGCAACTGCTGCTGCAACTGACGCCGCCACCCGCGCCTACGCTCGAGAACTTTGTCCCGGGGCGCAACGGCGCAGCCTTGAAGGCGCTGCGCGATATTGCGCGCGGCGAGGGCGTAGAGCGCTTCGTCTATCTCTGGGGCGAGCCCGGCAGCGGCCGCTCGCACCTGCTGCGGGGACTTGTCCACGCCGCAAGCGTCGGCCAAGCGGTGCACACCTGCGCGCTGCCGGAGAGCAATGCGGACGAAACCCAGCTGCACGCCGTAGACAATGTGCAGCATCTCTCGCCTGACGATCAAGTCCGGCTGTTCGACCTCTACAACCGCATGCGCGCGGCGCGCGGCGCGCTCGTCGCCAGCGGCGATGCCGCGCCGGCGCAACTGGCGTTGCGCGAGGATCTACGCAGCCGGCTTGCCTGGGGACTGGCATTCCAGCTGCACCCGTTGTCGGACGCGGAAAAGGCCGCAGCGCTGCGCGGGCATGCGAGCGCGCGTTCCATGGCACTGGGCGAGGACATCATCACCTATCTGCTGAAACACGCGCAGCGCGACATGGCAAGCCTGATCGGCATCCTCGATGCGCTCGATCGCTATTCCCTCCAGCTCAAACGTCCGGTCACATTGCCCCTGGTCCGGGCTGCCCTGGATTCGATGAAGGACCAAACCGCTTGAGCGCGCCGGCGCGACGCGTACAAAATTGTGCGCACTTCGCTCTGCCCGCCTCAATCCAGAGTCGACAATAAAGGAAATATCTTGGAACTGGTTCTATTTGACTTGGACAACACCCTGCTAGACGGGGACAGCGACTACGAATGGGCGCAATTTCTGATCGAGCGGGGCGTCCTCGAGCGCGCAAGCTACGAGCAGCGCAATCAGGATTTCTTCGACCAGTACCAGGCCGGCACGCTGGACATCTACGCCTTTCTCGATTTTCAACTCGCGCCGCTGGCGCAATATCCGCGCGCGCAGCTCGACGCCTGGCATGCGCAGTTCATGGCGTCGAAGATCCTGCCCATCATCTCCGACGCTGCGCGCGCGCTGGTCGCGAACAAGCTGCAAAACGGGTGCCTGTGCGCGATCGTCACCGCGACCAACTCCTTCGTCACCGCACCGATCGCGCGCGAGTTCGGCGTCAGCCACCTGGTCGCCACCGAAGCCGAGGAAACCGGGGGTCAGTTCACCGGGAAGGTGAGCGGCATGCCCTGCTTTCGCGAAGGCAAGATCACCCGGGTCGAACAGTGGCTCAAGGCGCAGGGCAGGCGCTGGGGCGATTTTTCGGAAAGCCGGTTCTACAGCGACTCGCACAACGATCTACCCTTGCTGGAACGGGTCACGCATCCGATTGCGGTCCGGCCCGATCCGACACTCGAGCAGACGGCGCGCGCGCGCGGCTGGGAGATCATTGCGCTCGATTAGGCTGGCGCCCAAAGCGGCAGCGCCGGCGCGCCGCTGCTGCGGCCCGAATTTGGGGTATGATGCCGCCCGCAGCCATCCCGGCTCCGATCCGACCGAAAAAGGCGACCCGGAGGCCTTTTTTCCACGCATATCCAGATCTGCCGGCCGGCACTACATCAAACCCTTCATTTCCGCACTTTGATCAAGAAATTCATCCGCCGCATGTTCAATATGGGCGCCGATCCGGCGCCCAAAACCTACGGGCGCGATAAGCATGGCATCGCGCGCAGCTCCATCAGCCACGGCGCGCTCAAGGTATGCGAGATTCTGCGCGCGCACAATTACTCCGCCTACATCGTCGGCGGCGCGGTGCGCGACCTGCTTCTGGGCGTGGTGCCAAAAGACTACGATGTCGCCACGGATGCCCATCCGGAAGAAGTCCACCGCCTGTTCCGGCGCTCGCACCTGATCGGCCGGCGGTTCAAACTGGTGCATGTGCTGTTCGGTCAGGAGACGGTCGAGGTGTCTACATTCCGCGCCGGCGAGGGCGGGGAGTCCGACGCGACCGGACGGCTGTTGCGCGACAACGTGTACGGCACGCGGGTGCAGGATGCGGCGCGGCGCGATTTCACCGCCAACGCCCTGTATTACGATCCCCACGACGAGACCGTGCTCGACTATCACGGCGGCTTCGCCGACGTGCGCAAGAAGACCATGCGCATCATCGGCGACCCCAGCCTGCGCTTTCGCGAAGATCCGGTGCGCATGCTGCGGGCGGTGCGCTTTGCCGCCAAGCTCGGGTTCAGTATCGATGCGAAAACCCGGGCGCCGATCCGCGATCTGGCCGATCTCCTGGAAAACGTACCCTCGGCGCGGCTGTTTGAGGAAATGCTGAAGTTGCTGCTGTCGGGGCATTCCGCCGCCTGCCTCGCAAAGCTGCGCAAAGAAGGGCTGCACCATGGCCTGCTGCCGCTGCTCGACGTGATCGTAGAGCAGCCGGTGGGCGAGCGTTTCCTGCGGCTCGCGCTGGAGCAGACCGACACGCGCATTCAGACCGGCAAATCGGTTTCGCCGGCGTTTCTATTTGCCGCCCTGCTGTGGCACGAGGTGCTGGCGGCCTGGAAGACCATCCAGGAGAAGGAAACGCGCAGCATTCCGGCGCTGTATCTGGCGATGGACCAGGTACTCGATGCCCAGACCGACAAACTCTCGATCCCGCGGCGTTTGACCGCAACCATGAAGGAAATCTGGGCGCTGCAGCCGCGGCTGGAACAACGCTCGGGCAAGCGCGCCTTGGTGCTCCTGACCCACCCGCGCTTTCGCGCCGGCTACGATTTCATGCTGCTGCGCGCAGAGAGCGGCGAAGTGCCGATGGAACTGGCCAATTGGTGGACGCGCTTTCAGGACGCCGAAACGGAGGAACGCAATGCCATGCTGATTCCCGATAGCGCCCCGAAGAAACGGGCGCGCCGCCGACGCAAGAGCCAGCCCTCGGATGAGCAGCTGCCAGTTCAGGATGTACCGCGAAGCTAGCCGATCGTGGACCGGGAGGAACAGCACCGCATCTCAAGCAGAACTCTTGCGCCTTCTGCCGTAGTCAATTGATGTTGTTGCACATCGCTTTCGTCGGGCTGGGCAGCAATCTCGGCAACTCCGAGGGCACGGTACGCCAAGGGATCGCAGCGCTGGCCGCGTTGCCGCTCACGCAAATCGTCGCCGCGTCATCGCTTTACCGCAGCGCGCCCTTGGGCCACGCCGCGCAGCCTGATTTTGTCAACGCCGTAGCGGAAGTGTCCACCGGGCTGTCGCCGCAATCCCTGCTCGCCCAGCTGCTGGCGATCGAACAGCGCCATGGCCGCGAGCGCTCGTTCCGCAACGCACCGCGCACGCTCGACCTGGATCTGCTGCTCTACGACGCGGATACCATAGTTGCCAGCGGCTTGACCGTGCCGCATCCGCGCATGCACGAGCGCGCGTTCGTGCTGGCGCCGCTCGTCGAGATCGCGCCTGCCTGCGTCATCCCCGGCGTGGGCCCTGCAGGCAACTGGCTGGCGCGCTGCGCCGGCCAGACGTTCACCCGGATCGTCGCAGCATGATTCTGAAACTGCCGGTCATTGCGCAAACAACGATCCTGCTGTCGCTGTCGAATATCTTCATGACCTTCGCCTGGTATGCCCACCTGAAGGAGCTTGGCGGCAAGCCCTGGGTCATCGCCGCCCTGCTGAGTTGGGGCGTGGCCCTGTTCGAGTACCTGCTGCAGGTCCCGGCCAATCGTATCGGCTACGGCGAGTTGTCGCTGCCGCAGCTGAAGATCATGCAGGAAGCGATTACGCTGTCGGTGTTCGTGCCGTTCGCCGTGTTCTATATGCATCAACCGCTGAAGCTCGACTACCTATGGGCGGCCGTGTGTATCATGGGCGCCGTCTATTTCATCTTCCGTGCCTAGTGTCCCGTTCCGGAAATAGGTTGCCTATGTCCTATCCTCGAAGCGCGATGAGCGTGAAAGTTTGCCGCGTTCGGCGTCAGGCGCGAAGCGCGAGGAGACGCCCCGAAGGAAGCCCCCTTGGGGGGCAGGGTTGGGCACCCGGCGAGGAGCGCGACAAAGCATGGCGCCGAACTGGCAAACTTTTGCAAGATATTTCCGGGACGGGACACTGGGATCGGTAGACATTCCCCGCGCTCGGGTGCGCAATATCAACAGCGTTTAGCGTTGCGCTCCGCGAATCCTCACTTCGACCGCATGTTCCAGGCGATCGTCGACCAGAGGCACTACGGCGTCGCGCTGCTCGACGCCGTCGACGCTGACGCCGGTCCTGGCGTCCGCGGCCTGCGTTTGCACGACGACGATGTGGTAGCGCGTTTGCCGATAGCGGTAGTGCAGCGTGAATTGTTTCCAGTCCGCCGGAAGACAGGGCGCAAATCGCAGCTTGTCTCCCTCCAGCTTCAGCCCGAGCAGCGACTCCAGGATAAGCCGGTACATCCAGCCGGCCGATCCGGTGTACCAGGTCCAGCCGCCGCGCCCGGTGTGCGGCGCGACCGCATAGACGTCGGCCGCGACCACGTAGGGTTCCACTTTGTAGGTGGCGATCGCCGCCGCGGTACTCGCATGCCGCACCGGGTTGATCAGGTTGAACAGTTCCCACGCGTGCGCGCTGTCGCCCAAAGCCGCGAACGCCATCACCGTCCAGATTGCCGCATGCGTGTATTGGCCGCCGTTTTCGCGCACGCCCGGTACGTAGCCCTTGATATAGCCGGGGTTCAAGGCCGATTTGTCGAATGGCGGATCCAGGAGCTGAATCAAGCCGTGGTCACGGCGCACCAGGCGGGCGTCCACCGCCATCATCGCCGTGTGCGCGCGTTCGGGATCGCCCGCGCCGGAGAGCACCGCCCAGCTCTGCGCCACGGCGTCGATCTGGCATTCGGCGTTGCTCGCCGAGCCGAGCGGCGTGCCGTCGTCGAAATAGGCGCGACGGTACCACTCGCCGTCCCAGCCGTTGCGCTCGATGTTCTGGCGCAGTTGCGCCGCCTCGCGCTGGCAGCGCTCGGCGCAGGCGGTGTCGCTGCGCACGCGCGCCAGTGCGCCAAACTGCGTCAGCACGTCGTAGAGGAAGAAACCCAACCACACGCTTTCGCCTTTGCCCTGTGCGCCGACCATGTTCATGCCGTCGTTCCAGTCGCCGGAACCGATGAGCGGCAGGCCGTGCTCGCCAAAGCGGAGGCCATTCAGGATGGAACGCACACAGTGTTGGTACAAAGTGGCTGAATCTTGCGAGCGTCCGGGCAAGTCGTAGTACGAATCCTCTTCCGGGTTCACCGCCCGCCCGACGAGGAAGGCTACCGGTTCGTCCAGAACCCCATGGTCGCCGCTGCTCGCGACATAACGGCAGGCCGCCAACGCCAACCACAGGTAGTCGTCCGAACAGTGCGTGCGCACGCCGCGGCCGGATGTGGGATGCCACCAATGCTGGACATCGCCTTCGCCGAACTGATGCGCCGCGCAGCGCAGCAGATGCTCGCGCGCGAGCGCCGGCTCGGCGTGGACCAGCGCCATCACGTCCTGCAGTTGATCGCGGAAACCGAACGCGCCGCCGGATTGGTAGTAGCCGCTGCGCGCCCACAGGCGGCAGGCCAGGGTTTGGTAGACCAGCCAGCCATTGGCCAGTACGTTGAGGGACGGGTCCGGTGTGTCCACCTGCACCGTACCCAGAGTGGTGTTCCAGTATGCGTGAACCGCTTCGCGCGCATTGCGCGCGGCAGTTGCTCCGCGGAAGCGGCGCACGAGATTGCTGGCGTCATCGGCGCCCCTTCTTCCGACTACGCCAAGCCTGAAGATCAGCTCGCGCTCTTCGCCGTCGGCCAGTTCGAACGCAAGCTGGATTGCCGCGCACGGATCCAGGGCGGCGCCCACCTTGTTGGAAAGCTGCGACCGGGTCATGGCCGCCGGATGCTCGAGCGTGCCGTTGCGTCCGATGAACTCGGCGCGGTCGCCGCTGAAGCTGCGGTTGGCATCGTCGACATCGAAGAATGCGATGCGGTCGGCGAACTCGGTGTTGTAAGCATTGCGCGCGTAGAACGCGCCGCTCGCCGTATCGATTTCGGTAATCACGTGCATGGTCGACTTCGGCCGCAGATCCCCGAGCACCCACTCCACATAGCCGGTCGCTGACAGCCGCCGCACGCGGCCCGAATCGTTGCGCACTTTCAGTACCGAGAACTTGACCGCGGCGTCCAGGGCGACGTACACCGTGAGATCCGAACGGATGCCGCCTTCCGTATGCTCGAAGCTGCTGTAACCGAAGCCGTGTCGGCTGACGTAGGGCGCGGCGCCGCGGCAGGGCAATGGCGTCGGCGACCAGTAGTGACCGCTGTCTTCGTCGCGCAGGTAGAACGCTTCGCCGCTCGCATCGGACACCGGATCATTGCTCCAGGGCGTCAGGCGGAACTGATGGGCATTCTCGCTCCAGGTGTAGGCCATGCCGTTCTCGGAGATCACGCTGCCGAAGTGCGCATTCGCCAGCACATTCACCCAGGGCGCCGGCGTCACCTGCCCGGGAGCCGTGGTGATGACATACTCGCGCCCATCGGCGGTGAAGCCGCCGAGACCGTTGGCGAACAGCAGATCCGCGCGCGGGGGCGCGGCCGACGCCGGGAGCTCGGCGCGGTGCGGGCGCGTCGGCTTGAAGCGCGGCAAATTCAGATGCGGTGCGCGCACTTCCATCGGGCCGCGCCGGTTGATCTGGTCCGCGAGCGTTCCCCGCCGGTCGCTGATGATCGCGCGTGCGACCGACTGCACCAGAATCCGGTCTTCATCCGAAATCTGGTCTGCCGGCCGCACGAAGATGCCGCCGGGTTTGTCCATTACGTGGGCTTCCACGCCCGCGGCAATCAGACCCATAATTTGGTCGTGCAGCAACTGCCGGTAGCCGGCGCGATCTTCATTCCAGATCACGAGATCCACCGTGAGCCCCTTCAGGCGCCAATAGGCATGGGCCTGCACCAGTTGACGTAGCAGATCGATATTCGCGAGGTCGCCGATCTGCAGCAGCACGATCGGAAGATCGCCGGAAATGGCATAACCCCACAGGCCGGATTGTCCGCGGCGATTCTTGCCGAGTACGCCGGCGTCTGCGCGCAAACTGGAATTGGCGTAGATAACAGAGCGCGCCAGACGTCCATACAGTTGTGCGTCGGCCTCGGTGGCATTGATTTGCCGCAGCACCACCTGGCTGTGCGTCCATGCCAGTTCGAACACGCGATCCGCAAGATGGCGGTCCTGGTATTTCCCGGCCAGGCTCAAGGCCGCTTCGCGGCTGCCGCCGATGCCTGAGACCAGGTCTATGGTCGCGGCCTGTTCCGGCTCCAGGATGATTCGATAGCGGATCGCCATGATCGGATCCAGCACCGAGCCGTCGCTGCCCGAGAGCGCCGCGGAATCGTCGAGCGCCTGCGGCGCGGCAACGCTGCGCCCGCGGCCGATGAAACGCATGCGGTCGGTTTCGTACGAAATCTCTTTGATCTCGGCGCCGCGCACGGCTATCAGGTGAAACATCCACGGCGCCTGTTCGTCGAACGAGCGCGGCCGGCGCGTGCACAGGATGGCCTGCCGCTCGCGCAGGATCTCGGTCTGCACAAAAAGATTGCTGAACGCCGGGTGCAAGGCGTCCGCGGCAGGCGGGGCGAGAACCACTTCAGCGTAGCTGGTGAGCTCGATCGTGCGGCGCACCCGCGCGCGATTGGTGATGCGCACCCGGCGCAGTTCGATGTCGTCTTCCGGCGAAACCACGATCTCGGTATGCGTATCGAAATCGAGGTCGCGGCGGCGGAATTCGGCCCGTCCCTCCGAGAAGATCGCTTCGTACTTGTCCGCGCGCCTGAGCGTCGGCTGATGGGTATTCGACCAGAACACCCCGCTCGTCACGTCGCGGATGTAACAGAAGGTGCCCCAGTTGTCGCAGGTCGTATCTTCGCGCCAGCGGGTGACGGCGAGGTCTTTCCAGCGGCTGTAGCCGCCGCCCGCGTTGGTGATCATCACATGGTACCTGCCGTTCGACAACAACTGTACCTCCGGTATCGGCGTGTCCGGAGTGCTGAGTACGCGCATCGGCATTTCGGGTTCGTTGGCGGCGGTGCGCATGGCGGAAAATTCGGCAGTGTGCAACTGAAACGCCCCGCCCTTGGGCACACGTTCCTGCAGCAGCAGGGTCGTCGCCTGGAACATCGGGTCGGACTCGAAGCGCTTTTGCATCGGCCGGTCCAGGATCAGATACGCCAGAGACAGGAAGATCATGCCCTGGTGATGCGCCATGAACGACTTAATCACGGCGCTATCCTGACTGCGCGGCAGGCGCGACGCGGTGTAGTCGATCGCTTCATACAAGCCGAATGCCCCGCTCATACCTTCGGCGGCCAGCCGCTGCAGGTTCAGGCATGCCTCCTCGGGCGCGACCATCAGTGCGAGCGCCGAAGCATAGGGCGCAATCACCAGGTCCTCGGCCAGCCCGCGCTTCAAGCCCAGACCCGGCACGCCGAACGCGCGATATTGATAGTTTTGCGCCGCGTCGACGGCGTTGTAGCCGCACTCCGAAATGCCCCAGGCGACGCCGCGCTGCTTCCCGTACGCGATCTGCCGCGCCACCGCCGCGCGGTAGGTCTGATCGAGCAGCGTGTTCTCGTAGGTCGGCATGATCAATAGCGGCATCAGGTACTCGAACATCGAACCGCTCCACGACACCAGCGTCGGCTCGCCGCCGCGGGTGGTGAGCAGGCGTCCCAGGGCAAACCAGCTTTCCTGCGGCAGTTGTCCTTGCGCAATGGCGACGAAACTGGACAAGCGCGCTTCCGACGCCAGCAGATCGTAGTAGCTCGAGTCCTGGCGGCGCTCGCTCACGTTGTAGCCGATGGCGAGCAGATGGCGCCCCGGGTCGTAGAGGAAGTCGTACTCCATGACGGCCAGTTCGCTTGCTAGCATCGCCAGGCGCTCGATCGCCGCGATCCGCTCCTGGGCGCGTCCGCTTGCCGCGGTGACGTGCAGTCGCAAATTCTGCAGCCATTGGCGCTCCTCCGGCGTCGCTTCCGGGGCTAGTGTTTGCTCTATCGCCGCCAGCCACGGCAACTGCTTGCCTGCCAGTTCGCGCAGCGTCGGCATCTCGGCGGATTCCAGGACGTTGCCGATTCTGACGGGTGCCGCCGGGAGCGCCAGCCACGGGGCGAGCAAAGCCAGCTCATCGAGCGCGCTCCGACACTGCCGCGTCAACGCCTGTGCCCACGACTGTGCGTCGCTCTGCGGCGCGCTGGCGGCGGCGCCAGGCTGCTCGGTCTGACTGCCCAGGCTCACGGCCACCTGGTCGACGGAGGCCGCCAGCCGGAGCAGCCAGGTGTGCGCGGCAGCGAGCGTTGCTGGCCGGGAATCGTAGGCGGACTCCAGCGTTTTCTGCAGCTGCGCGAGCAGGACCAGCGCGTCCAGAGGTGCCGCTGCGGCGGCCTCCGCGAGCACTCTTTGCGTGTCGAACATGCCGTCAAACAATCGCGCTCCAAGGGTCTTGTGATCGGGCAGTGCGAGCAGGCCCGGCCGCAAGGTGAGCAAATGGCCCGCGAGGTTTCCGCTATCCACGGACGAAACATAAAGCGGGGTCATCGGCAGCAGCGATTGCGTGTCGTACCAGTTGTAGAAATGTCCCCGATGCCGTTCCAGGGTCGCCATGGTGTCGAGTGCGTTCGCCGTGCGCGCGATGAGTTGTCCGGCCGAAATGTAGCCGAAGTCGTAGGCGGACAGATTCGCGAGCAGCGACAGCCCCATATTGGTCGGCGAGGTGCGGTGCGCGACCACGGCAACCGGGTGCTCCTGGTAGTTGTCCGGCGGCAGCCAGTGATCCTCCTCGCCGACGAAGGTCTCGAAGAAAGCCCAGGTCTTGCGCGAGATTTTCTGCAGGAAAATGAGCTGCTCGGCGTCTAATCTTGCCTGGCGGCGCGCGAGCGGCCGGCTGATCCACCAGGCGAGCGCAGGCGAAGCGATCCACAAAAACAATATCGGTCCCGCCACGAACAGCGTGGCCGGGGTCGATGCCGCCAGGTAGGCGGCAGCGGCGATGGCGAGTGCGGGCGCGATCCACATCGATTGGAAGCTGGCGACGAGGCCGGTGTGATGATCGCGCTCCAGGCTGCCCGAAGAAGTCCATTCCAACAGCCGCTGGTTCGCGACCCAGATGCGCCAATTGGTGCGCAGGATCGCGTCCAGGCTGAAGTAGGCTTCGTGGGGCAGGCAGGCAAGGGCAAGCAGTGCCTGCTCGAATTGCCCGCCGGCCGAACGCAACGCCGCGCCGAGATGGTGAACCGGCAGAACGTCATCGGGCTTGCGCAACAGGTCGAGAATCGAGGCGATCAAGGGCGGAAGCAGGATGATGCCGATCACCACCAGGGTCCACAGCCAGGCCGGCGACAACAGGGTCCAGCCCAGCAGCAGCAGCAGCGTCATGGCTGCGGGGACCAGGCTGCGCCGCAGGTTATCGAGTATTTTCCATTGGGACAGCGCCGACAGCGGGTTTTGTTGGCGGTCGCCGTCGCGGCCATGGCGGCAACCGGAATCGGACTCCGGACTGCTGCCGGGTACGCGCCGCAGCAACCAGGAAGCAATCTGCCAGTCGCCGCGTATCCAACGGTGGCGGCGGCTCACGTCCGCGCTGTAGCCGGAGGGATACTCCTCGTACAGCTCGACATCGCTCAGCAGGCCGGCCCGCGCGTAGCAGCCTTCGAGCAGGTCGTGGCTGAGTATCCGGTTTTCAGGAAATCGACCGTTCAGCGAGCGCTCGAACGCATCGACGTCATAGATGCCCTTGCCGATGAACGAGCCTTCGCCGAACACGTCCTGGTAGACATCGGAGACGGTGCGCGTATACGGATCGATGCCGGGCTCGCTGCCGAACATGCGCGCATAGCGCGAGCGGTTGGTGCCCGGCAGGCTCACCGCGACGCGCGGCTGCAGAATGCCGTAGCCCGCGGTCACCAGTTGCCGCTGCTCGTCGAATTGCGGGCGATTCAAGGGGTGCGCCATCGCGCCCGCAAACTGATGCGCCGAATCGCGCGGCAGCTGGGTATCGGTGTCGAGCGTGATCACGTACTTTACGCTCGATAGCACCCTGGTCGCACCCACGATCAGCGAGAACCGGTCCCGTCCGCCGCCGCGCAGCAGCGAATTCAATTCCGCCAGCTTGCCGCGCTTGCGCTCGTAGCCCATCCACAGCCGCTCCTGAGGATTCCAGCAGCGCGGGCGGTGGAACAGGAAGAAGGCATCGCCTTCGGCGGGGCTCATGCTGCCACGGTATTTTTCGTTCAATCGTTCGATCCCGAGCCTGGCCAGCGACAGCAGCGCCTCATCGTCCGGCAGCGTTTCCTCGTGCGCGTCCCGATAGTCGGTCAACAGGCCAAACTGCAGGTGCTGATCCCGGTTCGCCAGGAACCGGACTTCGAGCGCGTCGAGCAGGTGCTCGATGCCTTGCGCGCTGGTGAGCATGGCCGGAACCACGACCAGGGTGCGGTACTCAGGCGGAATGCCCCGGGAAAAGTCCAGGCGCGGCAGTGGCCGCGGCGTGGCGAGCAGGGTGGCCGCCCAGTTGACGAGCGCGATCGCCAAGCGGCTGCTGCACAACACCGCAAGGACGGCGACCGGCGCCAGCATCCAGGCGCGCAGATCGCCGGCATAGGCCGCTTCCACTATGTTCCAAGTGAACAACAGGGTCAGCAGCGCGCTCGTCCCCAGATAAAGAACAAGCGGAAACCGGCAGCTTGTGCGCTGCACTGCTTCGGCGATCGTCAGGCGCGCTTTTGCCGAACGCTTCAGTTGAGGCAGACCCTGGTCGATCAGGTAATAGCCCACATGCGCAGCGCGATCGCCGGCGCCGCCACCCTGCGTACCGCCTTTGGCCATCGCAGCAGCGGCGCCCTCGTGCGCCATCTGAATCGCCTTGCGCGCGATCTCGATCTCGGAAAGAGGGCTCGCTTTGGCGGTCTTTTCGACTGCATGCCGGTAGCGATCGCGGGTGGCAAAATCCATCTTGCCGTAGACGCCGCCCGGATCCTCGCGCAGCTTCTGTTCGACGCTGCTCATGGTTTCGACGAACTCGCGCCAGTCCATCGCCCCGAGAAAGCGCAGGCTGCCGATGCTGTTCGCGATCGAGACCTGACCGGAGGCTTGCTTCTGGGTTTCAGACTGCACCAAATGCTCGATCGTCAATCCGGACTCGGATAGTCGCTGCTCGATCCAGGTCAGCGGCAATGCCAGCGCGGCGCTCTGGCCCTGAAGGCGTCGCGCCAGCTCGGCGACAAATGAGCTGACCATGGGCGGATTCGATCGCGCCATATCTGCCACCACCAGAATCAGGCTCTTCGGATCTTGCTCGGCGACTTCCATCATCTGGTCCGCCCAGGCGTCGGCGCGATCCCGGTCTGTGGTGCTCGCTGCCACCAGTGCACCGACGCGGCGCAGATTCTCGATCAAGGCCAGGCGCAGCATGATGGGAATGGCCCACAACTCGCCCAACTTGAGCGCGGTGCTCTTCTGGTAGGCGGCGACGAAGCGGCTGAGACTTTCCGGATCCACGCGTCCGTCGCCGTGCGCGATCGCTTCCAGCGCGATGTCATAGACACGCGGCAGTCCGGCCGATGGGCCGTGTGCCAGCCGCGGCAGTTCCCGGCTGTAACCCTTGGGCAGATGTCGCTTGGCCGTCCGTATCTGTTCTTCGATCAGATAGAAATTATCCAGCAGCCACTCACCGGCCGGCGTAACCGGGCGGTTGGCTTTGACTGCCGCCGTCAGCAGCCTGCAGGCTTCCGACAGGACGTATTCGTTCTCGGACAGGCGCGCAAGCAGTTGGTCCGGCGCGCGCTGCACGCCCAATCGGTGCGCACCCGCCAGGGTCTTGCCGTGCTGCTCCATCTGCTCGGCGCTGAGCAGTTCCGCCCGCAGCGGCAGCGCATCGCCGGCATGCTGCACCAGTGCCGTGCCGTTGCCGAGCAGGCGCGTGCGCATTCCGGCCCAGGTGTCGAGTATGCTTTTGCTGCTCAGATGCACTTCAGGTTTCCTTCTCTGTTGCGAAGTCGCAGCATTTCCATCGCAACCCGGGTGATGCCGCTGGGAGTGAAGTCCAAGTTTATGATGAAAATTATGCGTCGTATGTGCGCAAACGCACCGAACGCATTCAGTTCGCCGTAGAAAATTTCTGCCAGATTTGATTGATGCCCAAGAGACACGGCCGGGAGACGTTATCTGCGCCGGTTCCTATACATACTGACACTCACCGGCTTCTTCAAACCTTGATTTGCCGACCCTATGTCGGTTGGCGCACAGAGCATACCGGAGGAGGTAACTAACATCTACAGTTATCGATACAGAACGGGCGCATATGACATCTTCTCGTTTGCTCAAATGGGCCGCCGGGCTGGTGCTCGCGCCGATTGTGCTCGCCGCTCTGTTCATCGCCGTGTTCGGCTGGAACTGGTTGCGCGGTCCGATCGAGCGCATGGCGCTGGATGCGACCGGCCGCGAACTGGTGATCAGCGGCGATCTCAAGCTCAAGTTCGGCTGGCCGCGGCCGCGCGTACAGGCCGCTGCGGTGACCTTCGCGAATCCGGACTGGGCGCGGGAAAAGCAGATGGTCGCGGCCGATGAAGTGGAGGTCACGCTCGATCTGCCGCAGCTGCTGGCGCGTAACATCGTCCTGCCCGAAGTGCGGCTGCTGCGCCCGGTGGTGTTTCTGGAGCAGGGCAGCGGCGGCCGCAAGAACTGGCTGCTGGACCGCAATCAGCAGGACGAGCAGGCACGCATCCGCATCGACCGCCTGATGCTCGACCACGGCCGGGTGGGCTACGACGATGCCGCGCAAAAGACCAGCATTCGCGCCGAACTCTCCACCTCGGACGCGCAGCCGGCTGCAACCGCGCTCAGCTTCACGGCGAACGGGCAATACAAGGGGTTGGCGCTCAAGGCGAACGGCAGCGGCGGGCCGGTGCTGGGCTTGCGCGACGAAAGCACGCCTTATCCGTTAAAAGCCGAACTCACCGTGGGCGGCACCGGCGTCAAGGCCGAGGGCACCATTACCAGCCTGCTGAAGTTCACGGCGATGGATATGCGCGTCGCGCTGCGCGGCGACAGCGTGGCGCAACTGTTTCCGCTGCTCGGCATCGCCTTTCCGGAAACGCGCGCTTACGTCACTGACGGGCGTATCGTGCACGGCGGTGAAACCTGGCGCTACGAGAAGTTCTCGGGCCGGATCGGGGACAGCGATATTGCCGGCACCTTTCAGGTCGACACCGGCGGCGCACGCACGGCGATGAAAGGGGATCTGGTTTCCCGCATGCTCGATTTTGCCGATCTCGGCCCCCTGATCGGCGCCCGGCCCGGCAGCGTGCAGGCAGCCAAACAGACGCCGGCGCCGTCCGCCCCCACCGCCGTTGCCGCGCCGGCGCAAGTTCGCGTGCTGCCGGAACTGCCGTTCAAGACCGATCGCTGGAACAGCGTGGACGCGGAGGTGACGCTGAAGGCCAAGACCATACGCCGCGCCAAAGCGCTGCCGCTGGACAATCTCGATGCCCATCTGAGTTTGCGCGATTCGGTGCTGACGCTGGCGCCGCTCAGTTTCGGCGTCGCCGGCGGCCATCTCAATGCGGTGATCGCATTGGATGGGCGCAACGATCCGATCCAGGCCCGTGCCCAGGTTCAGGCGCGAAAAATTCTGCTGGCCAAGCTGTTCCCGACCGTGAACCTGAACCGGGCCAGCGTCGGCCAGATCAACGGCGAATTCGATCTCGCGGGAACGGGCAACTCGGTAGGCCGAATGCTGGCGAGCGCAAACGGCAAGCTGGGGCTGGTGGTCGCCGGCGGTGAAATCAGCAAGCTGATGATGGAAAAAATAGGCCTGCACATCTGGGAAATACTGGTGCTGAACGTGACTGGCGACAAGCTGGTCAAACTGCGCTGCGGCGTCGCGGATTTTGAAGTCAAGGACGGCATCATGCGCACCGATGCGCTGGTGTTCGACACCGAGGTCACCACCATCATCGGCACCGGAAGCATCGATCTGGGTCGGGAACTACTGGATCTGACGCTGAATCAGAACACCAAGGATACCAGTCCCGTGGCGCTGCGCAGTCCGATCCACGTTGGCGGCAGCTTCGCCAAACCCGATGTCCAGGTCGACAAGGGGCGCATGGCGGTGCGCGGGCTGGGCGCGCTCGCGCTGGGCCTGGTCAATCCGCTGCTGGCGCTGATCCCGCTGATAGACGCCGGTCCGGGAAAGGACAGCGATTGCGGTCAACTGGTGCGGGACGCGAGAGCACTGCCGCATTCAGGCAGCAATAAAACAGGCCCCCGGACATGAACATGTCCGGGAGCCTTGACCCGCCAATCGACTCTAGGGAGGAAAGGGTTTGGCAGGCACGAACACATTATTGCCCGGCAATTCCGGAATGTCTGTGCGCCAGCGTACATAAGACGACCTGTTGCAACGCGCGCACCTGAGTCGCGCCGCACGCCGCTGGCGCCGGGCGGCATGGCAGCGCTGTTATGCGCGCCAGCGAACGGAAGTGCGCGCGGCTCTCGCGTATCTTGGCGCGGTAACTCCAGGTAGCTGCTCCCCTGTCCAGGTGGACGGTTTTAGCCAAACAATCAAAAGGAATTCTGATGAAGTATTCGATAGTGTTTTCAGCGGTACTCGCGGCGTTTGTATTGAGCGCATGCGACAAGCCGACGGTGATCCTTCCCGCGGCAGTGGTCGCAGTTCCCGCGCCCGTCGCCGTCCCCGGACCGGCCGGCCCGGCAGGTGCGACCGGTGCTACCGGCGCCACAGGAACCGCCGGTTACACCGGCGCGACCGGGTCCACCGGTGCAACCGGCTCGACCGGCGATACCGGCGCAACCGGGAACACGGGCGAAACCGGTGCTACCGGTTCGCGCGGCAGGACGGGCGGCGATACGGTGGTCATCGTGCCGGCGCCCCAACGCTAAGCTTCTCCTGGTGATGTCTCGCATGCGCGGCAGCAGCGCTATTCCGGCTGTTGCCGGCCGTCCTGCTGCCCGGGGCTTGCATGCGTGCAGGACGGACATGGCGATTCGCGTGCACAAGCTGGTCGCGGCGGCGTGCCTGCTTGCCGCGGCGGGCTGCGCGACGTTGCCTGACACCGACGCACTGCTGGAGCGCCACAGCGCGCAAGCGGTACAGTTCGAAAACGCGCGCGGCCCGGTTTCCGCGAAAAGAAGCGCCGCCATCCTTGCGGCCTTGAAGCAAAAATCCGGCGACATCGATATCCTGGAAAAGCAGATCGCGCTGGAGCAGGCCATCGTCGGCAGCCCGCTGGTCCTGGGAAACAAAATCACGCTGTTAGAGGACGGAGCGTCCACCTACGCGGCCATGTTCGCCGCCATCGCCACAGCGCGCGACCATATCAACCTCGAGTCCTACATCATCGAAGACGACGAAGTAGGGCGCCAGTTCGCGAACGTGCTGCTGGAGCAGCAGAGCCGCGGAGTTCAGGTCAACCTCATCTACGACAGCGTCGGCGGAATCAGTACGCCGAAGACGTTTTTCGAGCGGCTGACGCAGGGCGGAATAGCCGTGCTCGAGTTCAATCCGGTCAACCCGCTCGCGGCGAAAAAGGCCTGGCTGATCAACAACCGCGATCACCGCAAATTGCTGGTCGTCGACGGCCGGACGGCATTCATCGGCGGCATCAATATCAGCAGCGTCTATTCCTCCGGGTCGGTCGCAAAGCGGACCGAAAACGCGGCGAATACGGTTTCATGGCGCGATACCGATCTGCAGATCGAAGGCCCCATAGTCGGTGAACTGCAGAAACTGTTCATGCAAACCTGGGAAAAGCAGCGTGGCGCGGCGCTCGCGCCGAAGGACTATTTTCCGCTGCTGAAAACCGAGGGGCACGATATCGTGCGCGCCATCGGCAGCACGCCCGACGATCCGTACAGCCTGATCTACCTGACGCTGATCTCGGCGATCGGGAACGCGGAGAAGCAGGTGCATCTGACCAACGCCTACTTCGTTCCCGACCCGCAGCTGCTGAAGGCCTTGACGGACGCCGCCGGGCGCGGTGTCGAGGTGAAGCTGATCCTGCCCGGTCATTCCGACTCCGCGGTCGTGTTTCACGCCGGGCGCTCGCACTATTCCACCTTGCTCAAGGGCGGCGTGAAGATCTACGAGCGCACCGGCGCCATGCTGCATTCCAAGACCGCGCTGATCGACGGCGTCTGGTCCACGGTAGGATCGACCAATCTGGATTGGCGCAGCTTCCTCGACAACGACGAGATCAATGCGGTGATTCTCGGGCGTGAATTCGGCGCGCAAATGCAGGCCATGTTCGCCCGGGACCTCACCGCGTCGCAGGCAATCGAGCTGGAACGCTGGCAACGGCGGCCGCTGTCGTTCCGCTTCAAGGAATGGATGGCGCGGGTGTGGGGGCGCCTGCTCTAGCAGGGTCGAACCCGGCAGCGCCAATTCCGATGCAGCGCTCAATCCGGCGCGGCTCTGCGCCGCGCTATTTGCGTCCGACGCCGACCAGTAGTACCACGCCGAGCAGGATCGCTCCAGCGCTGACGATCAAGGGGACGTTGATCCTTTCCTTTTCCTCGACCTTGAGTTCGATCGGGCCCAGCTTCATGCCGGTGGTTTCTTTGGTATAGCTGAAACCGCCGTACGCCAGGCCCAGGCCACCGGCGACGATCAGGATGATGCCTATGAGTTTTGCGGGATTCATGTGCGCCTATCTCCAAAAAATTGCCTACGGGTAAATCGGAACGACTCCATTCACCTCGCTACCGGCGCAAGGCGCGCAGTTTCGGCACAGAACGCCGAAAGCTCGTTGAGCACGGTCTGCACCGCGCTATTGGCCGCCACCACGCCGCCATAAGGATCCTCGCTGGCAGCGGCCACGACGGCATCGAACTCGCGCCAGGCGAGCACGCGGCGCGTCTTGTCCTCGACCAGGTAGGCGCGCAGCGTGAAGCGCACGCGGCTGGGCTGGCTCAGGAACTCGTGTTGCAGCCGCACGATCTCGGTGTCGAGCCGCAGGTCGGCCGCGGCGGCGCTGGGGGTCAGCACCACGGCGCGAAATGCGCCGCTACTCCCGAGGGCGGCAACCAGCAGCGGCGCCAGCATGCGCGCCGGAGGGTCCACCCATTCGCTGTGCGCGAAGTATTCGAGCTTGTGCGCCTCGCGCACGTAGATGATGCGCTGGCTATCGAATCCGGCAGCCGCGTGCGAAGGATTGACGATCAGGGTCGGTGCCGCCGTCGCGGGCTGCACCGCAACGGTGAGCGTCGCTGCGGACGGCGCGCCCTCGAGCGCGTAGAAGGCTGGAGGCGGCGTGGCACCCGGGCGCAGCGTGCTGCATGCGCCAAGTGCGAACAGCGACAGGCCGGCAGCCAGGAGCCGGCGCAATTGATCCATGGATGTCTTTTTCATTTCTTGGCTGCTTCCGGTTTCGGTTCTCCCGGTCCTTCCGGGACCGGTTTGCGGCCGAGCAGAAAGCCGCTCGGGTCACGCTGGGTTTGCTCGCTCAGGCGGCGCAGTGACGCCGTCAATACGCCCAGTTCGCCCAGCAGGCGTTCCAGCGCAGGCAGTGTTTCCGCGGTGAAGCGCTTGACGTCGGAGCCGACGGAGTTGACCGTCTTGCCGGCGCTGGCGCTGGTAGCGGCGACCTCGTTGCCCATTTTTTCGATCGCATCGGCGCTGCGGCTGATGCGATCGATCAGCGGTCCGGCCTGCGCCGTGGCACGCGAGGTGTTTTCCAAGGCGCGCGCGGCATTGGTGATGCCCGCGTCGATGCTGCTCTTGCGCGCGGCGATGGTGCGCGCCACGGTTGCAATATCGGCGAGCGAACTCTTGAACGCCGCCCGGTTCTCATCGCTCAGAATCGCGTTGATGTTGCTCGAGGTGCTGTCGAGTTTTTCCAGGACGGTAGTAAGCACGTTTTCCAGGCGGGCGCTGAGCGAGGGTTTGGTGCGGATCACCGGATACTGGTTTCCCGAGCTTACGCGCAGCGGCGCCGCATCGCGGGCGCCGCCGCTGAGTTCGACATAGGCGATGCCCGTCAGACCCTGCGTTTTCAGCACCGCTACGGTGTCTTCCTTGATCGGCGTGCCGCGCTCGATGGCGAACAACAGGATCACCCGGTTCGGGTTGTCGCGGTCGAGGTGAATCGAGCGCACTTTGCCGACGTCGACGCCGTTGTATTTCACCGGGGCATTCGGATTGAGGCCGGCCACCGATTCATCTTCGATGGCGAGATACAGGTCGTACGACTTCTGCATGGCGCCGCCCGAGGCGAGCCAGAGCACGCCGGCGATCAGCGCCGCGCCGAGGACGAGCACGAACAGTCCGACCAGCGGGTAGTTCACTTTGGTTTCGATGGCGGTTTCTCTCTTAGGTTGTCGGCGTGTACATCGGCTTGCCGCTGCTCCTGCTGCTCGGCCGCTCTGCCGCGCGGGCCGTCGAAGAATTGCCGGATGGCGGGATGATCCAGGTGTGAAAGCTCGGACATCGAGCCGACGGCCTGCACCTTGCCCTCGGCAAGCACGGCGATGCGATCGGCGACCTGCCACAACAGGTCGAGGTCGTGGGTGATCATGACGATGGTCAGGCCGAACAGGTCGCGCAGCTTGCGCACCAGTTCATCGACACCGCCCGCGCTGTCCGGGTCCAGGCCGGCGGTCGGTTCGTCCAGAAACAGCAGTTCCGGGTCGAGCGCCAGCGCGCGCGCGAGCGACGCCCGCTTCATCATGCCGCCGCTCAGTTCGGACGGATACTGCGCGCCGACCTCGGGCGCAAGGCCGGTCATCGCAAGCTTGGCCGCCGCGATTTCATCGATCAGCGCATCTTCGAGCTCGGTGTGCTCGCGCAGCGGCAAGCCGACGTTTTCCTTCACCGTCAGCGAGCCGAACAGGCCGCCGTGCTGGAACATCACGCCCCAGCGCTGGCGCAGCGCCAGGGCTTGGTCGTCGTCGATGTTCTGCAACTCGACGCCGAGCACCCGGATGGAGCCGGCGTCGGGGCGCCGCAGCAGGATCATCTCGCGCAGCAGCGTCGACTTGCCGGAACCCGAGCCGCCGACCAAGGCGAATATTTCCGCGCGGCGAACTTCGAGGTCGAGTTCGGCGTGCACGACATGCGCGCCGTAGTGCGTCGACAACTTGCTGATCTCGATCACGCTGTCGTTCGCGTGCAGGCTCGGCGTCGACGCGGCGCTTGGCACGTCAGAGGTCCAGCGCGCTGAAGGCGACCGAAAACAAGGCGTCGGCGACGATCACGAGGAAAATCGACTGGACGACGCTGCGCGTGGTCTGGCGGCCGACGCTGTCGGCGCCGCCATGGGTGCGAAATCCCTGGAAACAGCCGACCAAGACGATGATGGCGGCGAATACCGGCGCTTTGCAGATGCCGATCAGATAGGAGGTAACGCTGACCGCCTTGACGAAGCGGTCGAGGAATTCGGCGAAGCCGACGTCGAGCTGTGCGCGCGCCATGAGCATGCCGCCGGATACGCCGAGCAGGTCCGCAAACACCGTGAGCAGCGGCAGCGCGATCAACAGCGCGAAGATCTTAGGCAGCACCAGCAGTTCCAGCGGGGCGATGCCCAGCGTGCGCATGGCATCGATTTCCTCGGTCACCACCATGGTGCCGATCTGTGCCGCGTAGGCGGAGCCCGAGCGGCCGGCGATGATGATGGCGGTGATCAGGGGCGCGAACTCGCGCAGCATCGACAAGCCGATGAGATCGGCGACGAAAATATTGGCGCCGTATTGCCGCAGTTGATCGGCGCCCTGATAGGCGACCACGACCCCGAGCAGGAAAGACAGCAGTCCGACGATCGGCAATGCGTCGAAGCCGGCGCGGCGAATGTTGTACAGGACGGGGCGCCACCTGAATCGCGCCGGGTGGGCGACGCATCCTGCCAGCGCGACTGCGGTTTCGCCGAGAAAACCGAGCAGCGCAACGGTTTGTTCGAGGGCGTCTTCCGCGCGCTTGCCGAGGAAGCCAAGCACCGACGGCGGTGCTCCGGCCGCCGCGGAAGCGGACTTTGTTTGTCCGGCCACCTGTTGCCCTACCGCTTCCAGTAGTTTGGCGAATTCCGGCTTCAGGCCGCGCAGGGTCACGCTGATGCCTTCGCTGCGCAGTCGCAGCAACAGTTTTTGCAGCACCCAGGCGCCGGCCGTGTCCAGCGCCTCGATGCTTGCGCCGTCGGCGATCGCCTCCGTCTTGGAACCAAGGCGCACCGAATCAAGCTCGCGCGCGATGGCGCCCAGCCCGTGCGCAGTCCAAGAGCCCGACAGGGCGAGGGCCTGCGGGTTCGGTTGAGCGATAGCGGCGGGTGCGCGCGACGAGGCGTTCATAGATTAGCCGAAGCGTAGTTGAAATGGTTTGTCCCGTATGTACGCGAGCGCACAGAACGCGCGCATACGCGCGTCGACAATGGCGGCAGGCTCGTGGCGCGTTCGACGAACCGCAAACAAGCTTTCGATCAACCCAAACTGCGGCGGAAAATCATGCTCATTCATCGAACCGTGGCGGCCATCGCCCTTGCCCTGTGCGCGCTTGCCCTGGGCGGATGTCAAACCACCACCTCCGGCGGCTCGGTCGGCGCCGAGCGCAAGCAGCTGTTGCTGGTTTCATCGCAGGAGCTGGAACAGGCGGCGGCGCAGAGCTACAACAAGCTCAAATCCGATGCCGCGGCCAAAGGCACGCTCAATTCAGACGCGGCCATGCTGCAGCGGGTTCGCGCGGTAGCGGTCCGCCTCGAACCGCAAACCAGGGTTTTCCGTGCCGACGCTCCGGCGTGGAAATGGGAGGTCAATGTGATCGGCAGCGACGAACTCAATGCGTACTGCATGCCGGGCGGCAAGATCATGTTCTATTCGGGATTGATCCGGCAACTCAATTTGAGCGATGACGAGATCGCTATCGTCATGGGGCATGAGATTTCGCACGCCCTGCGCGAGCACTCGCGCGAGCAGGTGTCGCAGGCGATCGCGGCGCAGACCGCGATCGGTGTCGGCGCCGCGCTGCTCGGTCTGGGTCAAGGTTCGGCCGACATCGCAGGCATGGGTTACGAGGCCCTGATCGCGACCCGGTTCAGCCGCACCGACGAAAACGAAGCCGATCGCATCGGCTTGGAGCTTGCCGCGCGCGCCGGTTTCGATCCGCGCGCCGGGGTCAGTTTGTGGCAGAAAATGATCAAGGCAAATAGCGGCGGTCGCCCGCCCGCATTCCTGAGCAGCCACCCGACCGATTCCAGCCGGGTACAGCAAATCGAGGCGCTGCTGCCGACCGTGATGCCGTTCTACACCGCCGCGCACCGCGGACGCTGAGTCCCGGCACGCGTTCCGGTTCGTCCTCCCGGAGGCGGTCATTGCGTCCGCCAGACATCCGATCGCAGAAGCTGCCGATCAATTATTCGCGTTGTGCGCGCCATCGCACAGAGAGTTCCGCCAGCGGCCGGCACAATTGGCGCACTGCCTGAATCCCGCGCAAATCCATCGTTGCCGGATCGGCGGTAGAGACGCCGAGGAGAATCGAGATGAATTCAGCAACGAACAAGCCCCCGCATCTGCTGCTGTGGCTCGGCGGCGTCGCCGCGATCCTGGTCAGCGCCATTGCGATCGGCTCGATGGCGATCTCGGCACCGGGCGCCGGTGCGGTCCTGGCGCGTTCCCAGTCGCCCGATGCGATCACTGCGGCGGCCGAGACAGCACCCGTCGCCCGCGCCTACCGCTGCGCCGAATGCGGCGTGATCGAATCGACGCGCAAGGTCGAAGCTTTCGATGAACGGACTGGAGGCGATGCGCCGTTCCGGAACGCGGCGAGCAACCTGGGCGAGCGTGAAGCGCAGCCCGGCCGCATCTACGAAATCACCATTCGCCTGCAGGATGGCTCGAAGCGCATCGTCAAAGACGCCCATCCGGCGAACTGGCGGCAGGGCGAGCGCGTGACGCTCATCGCCGGCCTGGAACGACCGGCAAGGTGAAATCCGCACAGTCTGGCAGGCGCTCCATCCTCGGCCTGCTTCGCCGGCCGATATCAGTGCAACCGGCGCAGGCGGCTAATGCAGCGACCCCGGCCGCCGACGCAGCCGTCCCCGAAACCGAGTCGGACGCGGCGGCCTCGGTGCGCTCCAGTCGCTATTTGAGCATGAGTCTGCCGCTGGGGTTTCTGGCAGTCGTTACGCTCGTCGCCGCGCTCTACCTGGCGCGCGCATTCTTCGTGCCTTTGCTGATCGGCATTCTGGGGAGTTATGCGTTGCGCCCTGTGGTGGACTGGCTGGAAGCGCGCAGCCTGCCGCGCCCGCTGGGGGCGGCGTTGGCGCTGGTTGCCGTGGTCGGCAGTTTGACCTGGGTCGGCTATGCGTTGAGGGAGGATGCCGCGACCATGATCGAAAAACTTCCCGAGGCCGCGCGAAAATTGCGCCAGACGATGACCGATTCGCGCGCCAGCGGCAAGACGCCCCTGCAAAACATGCAGGAAGCCGCGAACGAAATCCAGGGGGCGGCGGCGGACGTCGGTCTGAAGCCCGGAACCCGGCACGTCGAGGTTCGGGCGCCGGAGCCTTCGGTTTGGTTGCGCGACTACGCGATCGCGCAGTCGGGCCTGTTGATCAGCGTTGCGGCCCAAGGGCCGATCGTGCTGTTGCTCGCCTATTTCCTGCTGGCTTCGGGCGTGCACTTCCGGCGCAAACTGGTGCAGTTGGTCGGCCCGTCGCTGTCGCGCAAGAAGGACGCGGTGCGCATTCTCGAAGAGATCGATGCGCAGGTGCAGCGTTACCTGCTCGTCATGCTTCTATCCAATGCGCTGGTCGCAATCGGAATCTGGCTCGCGTTCGAGGCGCTCGGCATGGAGAATGCTGGCGTCTGGGGCGTCGCCGCCGGAGTGCTGCATTTCATTCCTTACCTGGGATCGGCGCTGATCGTGCTCGGAAGCCTTGTGGCGGCCTTTCTGCAGTTTGGATCGGCGCTGCATGCGCTGGCCATTGCCGGCGCGGCGATGCTCGTGGCGGGTGCGGTCGGGCACGTATTCATGACCTGGATGCAGAGCCGGGCCGCGCGTGTCAACGCGGCGGTGCTGTTCATCACCCTGCTGTTCTTCGGCTGGCTCTGGGGAATCTGGGGGATCTTGCTCGGCGCGCCGCTGGTCGCCATCGTCAAAGTGGTGTGCGACCGCGTCGAAACCCTGAAGCCTGTCGGGGAATTGCTTGGACGCTGAATGTGTGCGTTGGCAGACAGACGGTCGCAAGCCATCAGTCGTAAGCTTGTACCCAAGGGATTAGGTGCAGGCGATGATTGCACCAATCCGATTTTCCATCAACCGAAAGGACACAGAGATGAACTGGGATCGCATCGAAGGCAATTGGAAACAATTCAAAGGCAACGTCAAAGAGCAGTGGGGCAAGCTCACCGACGACCAGCTCGACGTCATTGCCGGCAAGCGCGATCACCTCGCCGGCAAGATTCAGGAAACCTACGGCGTCTCCAAAGACGAAGCTGAGAAACAGCTAACCGATTGGCAGAAGCGCATGAAGCAAAAGAATCACGTCCACTGAGACGGTATGAAACCGGGCGCGATAGCGCAGGCGGCCGGTTTTGTCGGCAGCGGATGCAGGCGCGCTTCGGTAAGTTGTAGATGGCAGTCAATTGAATACGGATTGTTTTTTAACCAGATGTACGACAAAGAGGCAGCAAAATGAAAACGACATGGAAAACTTCAGTAAGCGTGGTTGCGGCGGCGGTATTGCTTGGCCTGGGCGGCTGTGCCGGGATGTCTACGCAAGACAAGGGCACCGCCACGGGAGCGGTAATAGGCGGCGTTGCGGGTAACGTGCTCGGCGGCGGCCTTCTCGGAACGGCGGCCGGGGCGGCAGTCGGCGGCGTCGTCGGACACGAAGTCACCAAACCGAAGTAATAGACTTGCGGGATGCGCGGCCGCAGTGCCGCGCCCGTATTGTTTTTGTCAGAGCCTGTTTGGAAATGAGGGGATGAGCCGCCTCATGCTCCCCAGGATGGGCCGCTGCAAAATGTATTTTGCAACGGGTTCTTAGGAATCGAGATGTCGAAGCGCATCGCGAATTGTGCACTGCTGCTGGCACTGGCACTTGCTGCAACGGCCTCGCCGGCGCAGGGGCTTGCCCCGGACGCTTTACTGCGGGCGGTCAGCGTCGAGGTCATCGACAAAATCAAGCAAGACCGGGGTCTGCGGACCGAGGACCCGGCGAAAATCGCGGCCCTGGTCGAGACCAGCATCATGCCCCTGTTCGATTTCGCTCACATGACGCAGCTCGCGATGGCGCGCAACTGGCGCCTGGCAACGCCCGATCAGCAGCGGGTGCTCACCGAGGAGTTCAAGACGCTGCTGGTGCGTACCTATGCCACCGCGCTCGGGCAGTACCGCGGCGAAGCGATCGATTTCAAGCAATTGCGCGCGGCGCCGCTCGCCACCGAGGTGACGGTCAGGTCGGAAGTGAAACAGCCGGGCAAGGAGCGCATGACTCTGGACTACCACATGGAGAGGACGGCGGCGGGTTGGAAGATCTACGACGTCAAGGTGGCGGGAGTGCGGCTGGTCACCACCTATCGGGATGTGTTTGCCGAAAAGATTCGCGAAAGCGGCGTCGAGGGCCTGATCAAGTCGCTCGCAGAGGGCAATCGCGGAGGCGCCTCGAGATTCAATTCCGTCAAGGATTCGTTCTGGCAAAGATCGCGTGTTTTGTACGCGCTGTTCCAAGATCTGTTTCGGGGCGGCCGGCAATAGCGGACGTGGTTCGAGGGCCGTGTATTGGGCCCGGTAATTCAATGCTCTGGCGCACCCGCGCCGGGGCGCAGCACCCAAACAATGGGACCTACGATATGCATACGAGAAAGGTGAAATCCGTCATGGCGCTGGCATTGGCGCTGGCGCTGGCGACGCCGGTGCTGCAAGCCGAGGAAACGGAGCCAAACGCAATGCTGCAAGCGGTCACGCTGGAAGTAATTGCGGCAATGAAACGGGAGCGAGGTCAGCATGACGCAAATCAGAAGCAAGTCGCCAGCCTGGTGGAAACCAAGGTTCTGCCATTGTTCGATTTTTCGCGCATGACCCAGATTGCGGTCGCGCGCAACTGGCGCCTGGCGACGCCAGAGCAGCAGCTTGCGCTCACCGGCGAGTTCAAGGCGCTGCTGGTGCGCACCTACTCGGCGGCATTGTCGACTTATCGCGACCAGGTGATCGAATTCAGGAGTATGCGTTCGGCGCCGGCCGATATCGACGTTACGGTCAGGTCGGTCGTGAAGCAACCCGGAACCGCGCCTATCGCCATGGACTACGACATGGAGAAGACGCCGACGGGTTGGAAAGTCTACGACATCAAGGTTGCCGGGGTCAGTCTGGTCACGACCTATCGCGACACCTTTTCGGAAAGGATCCGCGAAGACGGCGTGGACGGCCTGATCAAGGCGCTCGAAGAGAAGAACCGATAGGACGATAGCGGCGTCAGGGCTGACTTGAGTCCGGAACGGCCTGGCGCGGTCAACAGGGCGGGCGAATACACCGCCGACAAGGAGTGCAAAAAAAAGACAGGCAAGCCTGTCTTTTTTTCTGCTGCTGAACGGTCAACTACTTGGTGGCGGCGGCCTTCACATCGGCTTTGCCTTCAGCCTTGACCGCAGCGGTGTCGGCCTTGGCCGTCGCTTTTTCGATTTTGGCTTCGACCTTCACCTTGTCGGCCGTGGCGTCGGCTGCCTTGCTGCTCTTGGCGGCTTTGGCCTCGGCAGCGGCTTTGCTCTTGGCAGCTTTCGCGTCGGCTTTGGCGGCCTTCGCGTCGGCTTTGGCTTTGGCTTTTTCGGCCTTGGCGTCGGCAGCGGCTTTGGCTTTGGCGGCTTTCGCATCGGCCGCGACGACTTTGGCGTCAGCCTTGGCGTCGACTTTGGCCTCGGATTTGCCGGCTTTTGCGTCGGCCTTTTCGGCTTTGGCTTCGGCTTTCGCCACAGCCGGTGTCGCAGGCGCGGCGGTTTGCGCATAGACGGAGGTGGCAAACAGGCCTGCAACGAGTGCAGCGATTAATTTGTTCATGGGGTCTCTTTCAAAGGTAAGGGGAATGAATCTAGGCTTACGAACACAGGCGATTACCGCCTGTACCGGCATTAACGCCCGCGCGTCGAATCGGTTGACTCGGTCCGCGGCCTGGCACTAGTCGCCCTTGCCATGCTTGCCGTTGTTGCCGTGTCCACGGTTGCCGTTATTGCCGTGCTCGCCTCGATCGTCGTTATCGCGATGCATCTTTTCCATTTTCATCTTGACCGGCTTGTAGCCGCGTTCCTGTTCCCAGTGGCCGGCGGTGCGAAAGTAGCCGTTGTTGCCCTGCTCCCAGCGATCCGGCGCCCAGCGAAAGCCGTCGCGTTGAACGATGGAACGGCCGCGGACCCAGACGTGCCGCTCCCCGGTCCAGCCCCAGTATCCTGGCGCCCAGACATAGCCGGGCGCAATGACCGGCACGATTTCATACTGCGGCGCGGGCGGCCCGATGTTGACGTTCAAGCTGATTTGCGCGTACGCCGGCGCTGCGAACGCGCCTGCGGCAAGCGATAGCGACAACAGCGCGGTGCGTATGGCTTTGGTAGGGTTCATAGTGGGGCTCTTTGTAGGGGTGGACCCCATGCTTGCACGTTATGATTGCGTGATCTGTGCGCCAGCGCACAGTGAGGGCAGAATCAAAGGCGGATAGTCGCGCCAGTGGGCTCGGGTCCGCATAGAGCATTCGCCGTAATGGTTCCGCAAACTGGCGCCAGCCGCCCGAGCGCGGTTTGCGGCGAGCGCCGTGCGACCGCTTTCGAGCCTGCTCCACTCCAACGGAGGCACATATGAAAGTTTACCCAATTGCATTGGTGCAAGGTTTGGCGCTGGCCTGTGCCGCGTCCATTTTGATGACGGGCTGCGGCAGCCGCGAGGAAGCGCCGAGCGCACAGGCGGCCAGCACGGCGGCGCCGACGGCCGGCGCGGTGACGCTCACTGCGGGTACGACGGTGGGGACGGAGATTGACGACAGCGTCATGACGACGCGGGTGAAGTCCGCATTGCTCGCCGACCAAAACGTCAAGAGTTTCGAGATCAAGGTGGAGACGCGCAAAGGCCAGGTACAGCTCAGCGGCTTCGTCGACACCCAAGCGCGCATCGACGACGCCATCGCGCTCACGCGCAAAGTGGAGGGCGTCAAGGGAGTCGAGAACGGCATGAGCTTGAAGGACGGCAAGGCGACCGTGGGCAACACGGTAGATGACGGCATCCTTACCGCCAAGGTCAGATCCGCATTGCTTGCCGATGCGAGCGTCAAGAGCTTCGATGTCGCCGTCGCCACACGCAAGGGCGAAGTCCAGTTGAGCGGCTATGTCGACAGCCAGGCGCAGATGAATCGTGCGATCGAAGTCGCGCGCGGCGTCGAAGGCGTACAAAGCATCAACAATGAAATGAGCATCAAGAAGTAGGCGTGGATTTCGCGCGCGCGATCCCCGATCCGCAATCCGTCAGCAGATCCCCGATGAAACCGTTCACACGGAGGAAACTATGAGAATTCCGAATCGCGTTTGGATCGCGATGAGCGGCGCCGCGCTAGCGTTCGGCATCCAGGCGGCGCACGCGCAGGCAACCATCAAGAGCATCAGCGCCGACCAAACCCGCGTCATGCTCGTCGACGGCAAGGCGACCATCCGCTTTACCGTGAACGGCGAGGCGCCGGAGCACAGCAATTGCGGCATCATCATCGACTATAGCGGCGTCGACACGCCGGATAACCGCAAGATCAACAACAGCGATGGCTTGCTGCCGAAGGTGGTCGAGCATGTGTTCGTCAGGCCTGGCGCCTATGACGTGAAAGCAAGAGGCGGGCGCGTCGGCGGCACGCTCGGTTGTTCGGGTCGCGCGATGGTACAAATCGTCGTCACCGAGCCGACCCCGTCCGCTGCCATGCCTAGGCCAGAGGTCATGAGCGCTACCGCCTGCTACCAGGGGTGGCGATTTTCGCAGTCGAGTGCCGACCGGAAGATTGGCGCATTTACCTGCAAGCCGAGGAGAAGCGACATGCAGGCGCCGGAAAAGCGCATCGAATGTCCGGCCAATCTGGTCTATTTCGAGAAGGGCGCAACGTACGGCTGCGCGCCTTAGGGTCGTCGCGTTGTGCTGGCCCTGACTTCGCCCGGCACCGGCAAAATCCCGTTGTCGGGTATTTCTTCGCCGATCCCGCACCGATGAACCGCAGCGGCGCGCTGTCCGTGTTCACGCGGTTGTGTGCATGTCCCGGATGATTTTGTAACACGAACACGAGGCGGTTTCCAGGCCTTTTCGATCCAGTATCGTGATGCTGCCGCGGCTGTAACTGATCAGCTTGTTCTGCTGCAGTTTGCTCGCAGCCCTGGTGACGCCGACCCGGCGCACGCCGAGCATGTGCGCCAGGAATGCCTGGGTGAGCTGGAATGGGTTCGTCTGCATGCGGTCGTGGGTCATCAGCAGCCAGCGCGCCAGGCGCGCTTCGATGACATGAAAGCGGTTGCAGGCAGCCGTTTGCGTGACCTGCGCCATCAAGGCGTAGGCATAGCGGTGCAGTGCGCGCTGCAGCGCCGGGCTCTGCCGAAATTCCTTGAGAAACGGCGCCGTTTTCATGCGCAGGGCGGTTCCGGTTCCCTGCACCAGCGCGCGCACCGGGGAATTGCTGTTCGCGAGCGCGAGCGGAATACCGACCATGCCCTCGCGGCCGACCAGTCCGACTTCCAGGGCCTGATGCCGGTCGACCAGCGTCAGCAGGGAAACGACGGAGTCATTGGGAAAGTAGACGTGCTCTATCTTCTCGGCGGGCTCGTACAACACCTCGCCGTAGGTGAGCGCGACCGCTTCCAGTTTGTCAATCAGGCGCGCGCACTCTTTGCGCGGCAGGGCTGCGAGCAGACTGTTCGCAACGGGTGTTCGATTTGCAGTAGCCACAGCCACCTCCAGTGTTGGTCGCGTTTCTGCGGGCGCTCGCAGTAGAACCTCAAGATGCGAAACCCGAAGACGGCACAGGAGGTGCAAAGATCCAGATCCGATGTCGAAAATCAGTGCCTGCCATCCTGCGCGCAAGCTCGCTGCTTGCGGCGGAAAGCATTCGACACCATGGCACTGCAACAACAATACAGCACATACGAAGGCTACGGTAATAAATAGTGATTGTATGTACGCCAACGCACCGAAATTGCGTGTCGCAAGGCGGAACATCGCTCAAATGCCGGGATCTCACCGAGGTTTCTCAACCGAGTCACGAAAGGATAATCAACATGCTCTTTACCATCGCCGTCGTCCTCATCATCCTGTGGTTACTTGGACTGGTCACCGCCTATACCATGGGCGGACTCATCCATGTGCTGCTGGTGATTGCCATTGTCGTGGTCCTGCTGCGCGTCATCAGCGGACGAAAACCGATTTGATCGCAGCGCCTGCGGCCCGGATCGCTCGAGTAGCATAGGGACCGTCCATGTTGGCGCTGCGCCCGACTCTTTTTGCGCTGCTGCTCGCGTTCGCCGCCGCGGCGTCGGCGCAGAACCACCGGGATTCCCTGGCGGGTTCCGGTGTGTTTCCCCAGGGGTTTGACCAAACCGTCTACAAGGGCTTGGTCGGCAACGTCCTCGATGCCATTCCGATGGACGCATCGAAGCGACTCGACCTGCAGCGTACTAATGCCGTGGTCGGCAACACGCTATTGGGCCGATCGCTGGCCGTGCTGGCGGGATTGAGCAATCCGGTTCTGCTGCTCGGCGGATTTGTCTGGGGCGTGTGGGCCGCCTCCAACATCAAGCCCGCCGCGACGGTCTCTGAGCCCAAAGCGGATCCAAGCCAGCCCGAGCGTGTTGCCGCAACTCAGGCACGCCATATTGCACTGCTCGACCATGCGCTCAGGGCAGACAACGCGGCGGCGAACAGCCTGCCCGAGCCCATCCTGGTCAGTTCGGTTTCCGCCGAGGATCTGGACGCCGCAGCGCTTTCGCGTTCGCACGTACTCAAGATATGGCTGCCGCAGCGCGCGCCTTCACAGCGGCGATAGGCGAACGCGCATCGATCTTCCGCGTCGCCAGCGGCGTTAGATCCGCATCAGCGCTTGAACAGTCCTTTTAGCGCGTCCCTGGCCTGACTTGCGGGGTCGGCTTTCTGGCCGTCAGCCTTGGCCCCACCGATGCCGAGCTTCTCGCTGATCGCATCGCGCACCGCCTCTTTCGCCTTTTCCTTGGCGACCTCGCCCACCATGGCGCCAAAGTCGATGCGGTATTTCAGCGCGTCGTAGGGTCCAGAGAGCCGCACCGGCACGGTGAGGCCTTTGAGACTGGCGAGATCCTGGCCGCCCTGGCCGCTGGCGGATGCGACCACCGCAGCCTTGGCCAGATAGTCGATCGAATCGCTGCCGAGGTTGATATCGCCTGCGCCCGACACGCGCAGGAAAGGTGATTTGAGCGACAGATCGTCGTTGTGCGCGACGCCGCTGCGGATGGCGAAACTGGCGGAGAGTTCGGAAAAATCCGTCTTCTCCTGCTTGCTCGCGCCCTGCTCGGTGGCGCCGCGCGCGCTCAGCACCGATTTGGCCCGGCGCAAGCTTTCGGCGAGATTGATGCCCTTGACGGCGCCATCCTTGAGATCGACCCTGGCAGTGCCGTTCAGGGCCTTTTTCAGCGCGCCCACGCTGGCTCCGGCGGCGCCAACATCGAGCGCGAGATTGCCGCGGCCTTCCAGCACGTCCTTGTCCGCGAGATCCTTCAGCAGCGGACCGATGGTGACCCCGCTCAAATTTTCCTTGAGCGTGTAGCGATCGCCGTTGGCATCCGCGCTCAGCGCGCCCGCAAGGCTGCCCTGATAGAGTTGGGCCGAGTGCGGGCTCACGTCCAGCCGGCCATTGGCGAGCCTGACCTGGGCGTTGATATTGGCGGCTCTTATCCTGGACACCTGCAGCGCGCCGATCCGGACTGCGCCGCTGGCATTGAGCGCCTTCAAGGTCGACAGATCGATCGGTTTTTCCGGGTCGCGCTTGGCCTGTGGCTCCGCCTTCGGCGGCAAGTATTTGTCCAGGTTGAGCTGATCGATATTGAGGTCGAAGGCGAGCGATGGCGGCGAGAATTGCGCCAGATTGAGCTTGGCGTTGATATTGCTTTCTTCGAATTTGGCGGCGAAATTCAATAGCGCCGTGTTGCGGGACAGATCGAGGGCCGCGTTGCCGCTCAGGCTCATCGCCGCCGCGCCCTTGGGCAGGTCCGGCCCGGTGAGGCTGATGTTGGCCGCGAGCTTGCTCAATTCATAGCGCTGCGCCTCGACGTTGCCGCTGATCGGGCTGGCGAGACTGCCCTTGATGGTGTTGCTGCCTTGCTTGCCGTCCAGTTCGAGCTTGAGATCGCCCGCCTTGAATGTGCGGCCCGAGCCTTCCATGCCTGGGATGGCGAGGGTGGCATTGAGGCTGCCGTTCGCCTGCGTCAGCTTGACCACCAGGGAAATTTTTTCCGCGCTTACGGTTTCCTTGGCCAGGTGTGCCTTGGGAATATCCAGGCTTGCGTAAATGCCATCGGCGCCGCGCTTTCCGGAAAGCTTTACCGCCAGCGCTTCGATAGCCGTCGCGTCCGACTTAAAATCCGCCGCGCCCTGAATCTCGAGTTTTTCCAGGTCGAGGCCGGCGGCCTTGCCTTTCAGCGTCGCGGCGAGGCCGGATAGCTGGTAGTGCTTCGCCACCGGATCGATGGCGAGACTGCCGCCCGCGCTGATCTGAAGATTCAGCTTCGGCTGCTCCGATGCGACGGTCATGGCGAGTTCGAATTTGCTCGGTGCGGCGGTGCCCAGGCGCCCGGTTTTCAGGCGTAGCCCCTTGAGCGAATAATGCTGCTTGCCGGCTTCGTCGCGCCATTCAAGGTCGGTGTTCGCGAGGTCGATGCCGGCGATGTCCAGCCTCATCGCGCTCGCGGCGCCGGCGCTCGGTTCGCCCTTGGCATGCGTTCCTTCCAGCAGATCGTCGAAATTGCTGCTGCCGTCCTTGCGCCGCGTCAGGTTGGCTTTCAGTCCGTCGATGGCGATGCGGTCCACCGCGATCTGCCCGGACAACAGCGGCAGCAGAGCGACCGACACGCGCGCCGAGTCGACGGCGGCGAACACCGCGCCGCCATTGTGTTCGGACAGGCTCAGTTTGCCCAGTTCCACGCCGATCTTGGGAAAGAAGGCAAGCTTGATCGCGCCATCGATCGAAAGCGTGCGCTGGGTACGGTCTTTGACCGCCCGTGTGATTTCCGCCTTGAATTTATTCGGATCGAAATTGGCGCTGATGACGGCGAGCGCGATCAGGGCAAGGACGGCGAGGCCGGCTACGCCGATCAGGAGATACTTTAGCGGCTTCATCTGCTAAGCATACCCGAAAGCGCGGAACCGATTACAGCGGCCCGGGCGGGCGTTGAGCTTTGCCTGTCGCGCAGCGCTAAGCGCTGAAGTGGTCGTTTCGTCGTGCGGTCGTTGCGTCGTGCGGTCGTTTCGACATGCAGTCGTTTCGTCGTGCGGCCGTTGCGTCATCATTTGTCATGCGCTTGTAAAACATTGTCAAACGGGGTTCATCGAGTCATGGCTGCGGTGTAGAGTGCAGCGACGAAAATGTGACGCAATGCGCAGCCGGGCTGCGGGGCGGATTGGCTGCAGTTCGGATGAATGAATTTGGATGCTTCTCCTATGGCGCAACGAAAGCGGGTTCTCTATATCGAGGACGAGACCGACCTGCAGTGGCTGGTCAAGCACATTCTCGAGTCGGTCGGCGGCTTCGAGGTATTGGTTTGCGGCTCCGGCGCCGACGGCTTGCGCCAAGTGCGGGAATTCGTGCCCGACCTGATCCTGCTCGACGTGATGATGCCGGAAATGGACGGATTCAGCGTGTTGCGCGCGTTGCGCGCTATGCCAGAAAGTGCCGCGGTACCGGTGGTGTTTCTCACCGCCAGGACACCGCAGGGCGATGAATACAGGGAACTGGGCGCCGACGGGGTGATCGCCAAGCCGTTCGAGCCGAACGGTCTGCTGGAACGGGTGCGTGCCTACACCGGGGAACTTGCCGCAGCCTGAATCCGGTTCAGTGCGACGCTTCGCCTGCGAAGCGCTGCCAGATCGTCTGGATCTGTTCCACCAGCGCAGTCGGCTCGACTGGCTTGATGATGATACCGAGCGCGCCGCGCCGAAGTAAGTCCTGCCGTATCTGGTCGTGGGTATTCGCGGTGAAAAACACCACGGGGGTGAGCGCCAATTCCGGCAACTTGCGCAGGGCGTCCATGGTGGCGGGACCGTCCATCCCCGGCATCATCACGTCGAGCAGGACCAGATCCGGCGCGTACGCGGGCCCGGAATGTATGGCTTCGGCGCCGCTCGCGCAAACCAGCACTTCATAACCGCCGCCGATCTCCAGGCTGAGACGGGTAATGAGTTGGATGTCGGGGTCATCCTCCACCAGCATGATCTTCTGCAAACGGTTCTTCATGTCTATGCCGCGCGCGTCGCCTGCGCTTGGGCGTTCAATTCGAAATAGAACTCGGTGCCCGCACCTTGCGTGCTCACAAAACCAATTCTGCCGCCTAGCCTGTCGATGATCATTTTACAGATCGCGAGGCCTAGGCCAGTACCGCCGCGTTTGCGTGAAATCGAGCTATCGGCCTGGGCGAAACGGTCGAAGATGCGTGGTTTGAATTCTTCGGGGATTCCGGGGCCCGGGTCGATGACGCTGATGCGATAGACGTCGCGCATGCGCGCGAGGCGCACTTCGACGCGCGCGCCGCCAGGCGAGAACTTGGCCGCGTTGGAGAGCAGGTTGGCCATCACCTGCATTAGCTTGTCGGCGTTGGCGCTGACCCACGCCGGCCCCTGGCACTTCGCCAGCGCCACGCTGACGCCGTACTGCCCGGCGTAGCCCTGGTTCGCCTGGACCGCCGCGGTCAGCAGTGCTACCAGTTCGACCGGCTCCAGCGCAATCTTCATCGCATCGGAATCGAGCTTTTCGAATTCGAGAATATCGTTGACGATGCGCACCAGGCGCTGCGAATTTTCTCTGGCAACGCGGATCAGGGTCAGGGTCTGCTCGCTGACGCCGGTAATCGTGGCGAGCAGGCCCAGCGAGCCGACGATGGACGACAGCGGCGTGCGCAACTCATGGCTGACTACCGAGATAAATTCATTCTTCATGCGCTCGATTTCCTTGCGCGCCGTGATGTCGGCATTGGTTCCGGTGATGCGCAGGGCGCGGCCGTTGGCGTCGCGCTTCACCACCCGGCCGTGGCTCAGTATCCACCTCCAGTCGCCCGCGCGCGTCCTGACGCGGTGCTCGATGTGGTATTCCGGGATCGCGCCCTTGACGGTCGCCAGGGTCATGTCGCGGACGCGCTCGCGGTCGTCCGGGTGGACCAGTTCGAACAGCGATTCGGAATCGGTGAACGTCTCGTGCGGCACCTCGCCCAGCATCTCGGCCCAGCCCTCGCTCAGATAGACGCTGCCGGTGACGGAATCGACGTCCCAGATCGCCAGCCTGGATCCCTGCAGCGCCAGGTCGAGGCGCTCGTTGACGCGGGTGATTTCCTCCTGCTGCCGCACGCGCTCGCTGACGTCGGCGTGGGTGCCGATCATGCGCAACGGCCTGCCTTGGGCGTCGCGGCTGACCACCATGCCGCGGCTGAGTATCCATTTCCAGCTGCCGTCCTTGCACAGCATGCGGAACTCGCTGGCATAAACGGGGATTTTGCCCTCCAGATAGGCTTGCAGCTCGGCCATTACCCGTTGCCGGTCCTCCGGATGCACCCGGCTCTCCCATTCCTCGCGCAGGTTGTCGATCTCGCCGTAGGCATAACCCAGCATTTCCTTGTAGCGTCTGGAATACAGGATCTCGCTGGTCTGGATGTTCCGGTCCCACACGCCGTCGCCGGCGCCCTCCAGCGCGAACTTCCAGCGCTCCTCGCTCGTGCGCAGCGCCTCCTCGGCGAGCTTGCGCGCGCTGACGTCGATGAGCATCGCAAACCAGCCTCTGACGCGGCCGTTGTCGTCGAAATCCGGTATGAAACTGCAGGCGAGATGCTGCAGGCGATTATTCTTTCCGCGCCACTTGCGCTCGAACTCGACGCGTATTCCGTGCAGGGTGCGTTCGATTTCTGGCAGGATGGCCTTGTAGTTGTCGATTCCGAGAACCTCCGCCAAGTGGTGGTTGTCCAGGCGCGGGGCCGGCAACTCGAGCATTTCCTCGACCGCACGATTATGGAATTGCAGGCGATGCTGCGCATCGACGTAGGCGATCATCGCCGGCACCGAACTGGTGATCAGCCGGTGCTGCTTTTCCTGTTCGCGCAGGTGCGCCTCGGTCTGGCGCCGCTCTTCGCGCTGGCGGCTGATCGCGGCCGCGGCAAATAGCGCCAGCCCGATCGCCATCAGTGCGCTCCAGGCGGTGAACGGGGTGAGTTGCCGCGTGCGCGCGGCGAAGCGCTCGTCGCGCTCGGCTGCCAGGTAACGCTCTTCGCGCCGCATTTCGTCCACCAGCCGCGCGATGTCCCGCGCGCCTGCGAGATGGGTATCATTCGAAATGAAGGCCAAGGCGGCAGCCGCACCCTGCTGCTCGCGCACCGCGATGGCCTGCCGTTCCTGTTTCATCATGGTTTTCATCGCGCTGTCTAGTGCGGCCACGCGGCGCTGCTGTTCGGCGTTGCCGGCAACGAATTCGGCCAGATAAACGATTTCGACCTGACAACGCGTCTCGGCCTGGCGCAGCTTCTCCAGGTCTTGCGCCGAGCGGCCGATGAGGTAACTCAAAGTGGCGCCTTCAGCCTTTTCCGTGGCGCTGACCAGTTCCTCGAGTTTGGCGAGGATGCGCTGCCTCTGCGCTTCTGCGTTCGCCTGTTCTACCCGTTCGGTCACGGTCAACTGATAGGCGCTGCCGATCGCCACCAGCATGGCGATCGTGGTGGCAAGAACCAGATAGACGCCGATTCTGAACGAAAAATTCATGACCGGCGAAGCATCTTACTTTTCGCGGGCAGCGTCAAATATTGAGACTGCGAGGCAGGTCGCCGCCGCGGTCTGCTAAAATGGGTACAGGGAGTGGACGCATGCCGGACAAGATCATCGTCACCGTCGACGCGCAGATCGCCGCGCTCGTGCCTCGTTTCCTCGCCAATCGCAGCGCGGATGTGGGTAAGATTCGCGCGGCGCTGGCAGGCGGCGACTTCGAGGCCATACGCGTAGCGGCTCATGGGATGAAGGGGGCCGGCGGCGGCTACGGTTTTCCCGAGATCTCGCGCTTGGGTGCGGCGATGGAGGAGGGCGCGCGGCAGTGCGAGGCCGCGGCGATCACCGCGCTGGTGGCAAGCCTGGAGGATTATCTCGGGCGCATCGAAGTCAAATTCGGGTGACGGCGGAGGAACCGTTGACAATGGACAGAAATAGTACCGACGCAGGTATCACCCTGCGACAACGGCGCGCGGCCTGAACAACATGCGCATCGCCTTGCTCGAGGACGAACAGGATCAGGCAGACTTGATCTGCGTCTGGCTGAAAGCTGCCGGACACAGTTGTCATGCCTTTAGGCTGGGCAAAGACCTGGTGCGCGAGGCGCAGCGAGAAACCTTCGATCTGTTCCTGCTCGACTGGGAGGTTCCCGGCATGTCCGGCGCGGAAGTCCTGGTCTGGATCAGGGCCAATATTGCCGAACCGGTGCCGGTGCTGTTCGTCACCGCGCGCCAGCGCGAGGAGGACATCGTGCACGCCCTGTCCAACGGCGCCGATGACTACATGGTCAAACCGCTGGGCAAGCTCGAACTGCTGGCGCGCATCGACGCACTGGCGCGGCGCGCGCGTCCCAGCCAGCGGCTGGACGACGGTCTGCTCGAATTCGGGCGCATCAGCGTGGATTGTCGCAGCCGGCAGGTGAAACTGGACGGGCAGGAAGTGACCATGACGCAAAAGGATTACGAGCTGACGGTGTTCTTGCTGCGCAATATCGGCCGCCTGCTATCGCGGGGCTACATACTGGAAGCCGTATGGGGACAATCTGCGGACCTCAATACGCGAACTGTCGATACGCACGTCAGCCGTATTCGCGGCAAGCTTAGGCTCACACCCGAGAACGGCTGGCGGCTGTCCGCGGTGTACCAGCACGGCTATCGGCTCGAGCAGGTGGAACCTGCGCCGGCGCCCTAGATGCCATCCCGGCGCGCCTGATCGAGACGAATCATGAACAAGGTCCTGCTGCTGATTGTTGTCGTTGTCGCCGTGTGGTGGCTGATCAGGCGTGGGCGGGCAAGGAACGCGTCCGGGGATGCGCCCGGCCGCGCTGCGGAACAAATGGTCAACTGCAGCCAATGCGGCCTGTATCTTCCGCAACACGAGGCCATTGCCGAGGGCGACAAGTTCTTCTGCTGCGCGGAGCACCAGCGCCGCGCGCGTTAGCGCCGATCGGCCATGGCCACCTGGCAGTTCACGCCCGATACGCAGCCCGACTCGTTCTGGGTTTCGCTGAGCTATTTCAATGTCTACCGCCTGCTGCTGGCGGGCGTGTTCCTCGCCGCGGTGTTGATCTTCGGCGACAGCCTCAATTTCGGAAGCCACAATCTCGCGCAGTTCCAGTATGTCAGCACCGCCTACCTTCTGCTGGCTATCGCCTACCAGGTGTTGCTGGAGAAAACGCGCAGGCATTTCAATTTTCAGCTGAGCCTGCACGTCATCACCGACATCGTGGCAACGGTGCTGTTGATGAATGCGAGCGATGGCTTCAGGAGCGGCCTGGGCGTGATGCTGCTGATCTCGCTGGCGGCGGCGGCCCTGGTCAGCCGCGGCGCGCTGATGCTGTTCTATGCCGCGCTCGCTTCGATCGCGATTTTGCTGGAACAGGCGTACTGGATCCTGGCGTTCGATCACAGCACGGCCAATTTCGTGCAACCGGGACTGCTTTCCATCGGCTATTTCGCGACGGCGTTGATCACCAACCAACTGGCGCAGCGGGTCATCCGCCAGGAGCGGGTCATGCGCCAGCGCTCGGTCGACTTGAGCAATCAGTTGCGCATCAACCAACTGGTGATCAAGGACATGCAGGATGCGGTGCTGGTCGTCGACGGCAACGGCTTGGTGCGCCAGCATAATCCGCAGGTGTCCGTACTGCTGGGATGGCAGGCGCCGGAACTCGACCAGATTGAAAAGTATTCGCCCGAGATCGCCGCTTTGCTCGAGCGCTGGCGCGGCCAGCGCGACCATGCGGAGCATACGCTGCTGATGCCGGGTAGCGGCAAGCAGGTGCGTGCGCGCTTCGTCGAGGCCGGGACCGACGGTGGTAGCACCTCCCTGGTGTTTCTGGAGGATCTATCGCGCCTGCAGGAGCAGGCGCAACAGCTGAAGCTGGCCGCCCTGGGGCGGCTCACCGCCAATATCGCGCATGAAATCCGCAATCCGCTGTCGGCGATCAGCCATGCGAGCGAATTGTTGCTGGAAGACTCCAGCGGCTCCGCGCAACAGCGAATGCTGCACATCATCCAGGACAATGCAAGGCGCCTGGATCGCATGGTGCGCGACGTGCTCGAACTGTCACGGCGCGACCGGGTGCGGCCGGAGACCATTCGACTGGAGGCATTTCTGCCTGCGTTCATCGACGAATTCGCGCAAAACGAGAAGATCCCCGTATCGTGCTTTGCTCTGGACGCGCACGGGTCTGCGGAAATCGTGTTTGATCGGGTGCACTTGCAGCAGGTGATGTGGAATCTTCTGCGCAATTCCTGGCGCCATTCGCGCCAGCGCGAAGGCAGCGTTCGCGTCGAGGTTAGGCGCCAAGCGAATCGGGTAGAATTGCACGTGATTGACGACGGCGAGGGGGTGCCGAGGCACCTGCGGCAGCAATTGTTCGAACCCTTCTTCACTACCTACAGCGGTGGTATCGGCCTCGGCCTGTATATTGCGCGCGAAATGTGTGCGGCCAACGGCGCCCTCCTCGAGTACATTGAGCGACACGCGGCGGATAGCGGGGCGGACTTCCGTTTGCTGTGCGGTGGCAGGACAGCATGAAGCGCGCCGAGCGCAGAATCGATCGGGCCACCATGGTCCTGGTGGTCGACGACGAGGCCGATATTCGCGAATTGCTGGAACTGACCTTGATGCGCATGGGACTGGCGGTGGAATCCGCAGCCAGCGTCGCCGAGGCGCACACGCTGCTGCAGGAAAAGCAGTTCGACCTGTGCTTGACCGACATGCGACTGCCAGACGGCGAGGGGTTGGATCTGGTGCGCTACATCGGCGAGCATTGCAAGGATCTCCCGGTGGCGGTGATCACCGCATACGGCAGCGCCGAAAACGCGGTTGCCGCGCTCAAGGCCGGCGCCTTCGATTATTTGTCGAAGCCGGTATCGCTGGCAGACTTGCGCACCCTGGTCAAGTCTGCGCTCAAGTTGTCGCAACCGGTCTCGGCAGCGAAACCCGTACGCCACCAGTTGCAGGGCGAATCGCCGGCAATGCAGCAGGCGCGCGAGATGATACACAAGCTCGCGCGCAGCCAGGCGCCTGTCTACGTGAGCGGCGAATCCGGCACCGGCAAAGAACTGGCTGCACGCCTGATCCACGAGCTGGGGGCGCGCCACGAGCAGCCCTTTGTTCCGGTTAACTGCGGGGCGATCCCGGAGAATCTCATGGAGAGTGAATTCTTTGGATACAAGAAAGGGGCCTTCACCGGGGCGGAGGCGGATCGTGATGGTTTCTTCCAGGTGGCGCAGGGCGGCACCTTGTTCCTGGACGAAGTGGCCGACCTGCCTCTGTCGATGCAGGTGAAACTGCTGCGGGCCATCCAGGAGAAACGGGTGCGAAAGGTAGGCGCGACGAGCGAGGATTCGTTGGATGTCCGCATGATCTGCGCCACGCACCAGAACCTCACCGCGCTGGTGGAGGCGGGAAGATTCCGCCAGGATCTGTATTTTCGCCTCAACGTGATCGAGTTGAAGATGCCTTCCCTGAAGGAGTGCCGCGAAGATATCTTGGCACTTGCGGACTCCATGCTCGCGCGCATGGGCGGATCGGATGGCGAAGCGCCGCACCTGTCGCAGGCGGCGCGAGCGGAACTTGCCGGCTACGATTTTCCCGGGAATGTGCGCGAGCTGGAGAATATCCTGGAGCGTGCCGTGGCCTTGTGCGGCGGGGAGGAAATCCAGCCGGGCGATTTGCGGCTGACGCCGGTGCGCCTCGCGGGCGAGAACGCCGCTGACGACAAATCGCCGTTGCCCGACTATCTTGATCGGATCGAACGCGAGGCCATACTTGAGGCGTTGAACAAGACGCGCTTCAACCGCACGGCGGCGGCCAAGCTCCTCGGCATTACGTTTCGCGCATTGCGCTACCGCATGGAGCGCTTGGGAATCACCGAACCGCGCCCATGAGGGTCGATGCCGCCGGGTGCGTGGATGCGGCGCGCTATGTTGCCTCCCCCAACTTCGACGAGCGGCCTAGCGGTGAGGCGATTACGCTGCTCGTGATCCACAACATCAGCCTGCCGCCGGGCGAGTTCGGAGGCGACGGCATCGAGCGGCTGTTCACCAATACGCTCGACTCCACTGCGCATCCGTATTACCGGACCTTGGCTGGCGTGCGGGTGTCGGCGCACTTCCTGATCCGCCGCGCGGGAGAATTGCTCCAGTTCGTGTCCTGCGCGAAACGCGCCTGGCACGCCGGGGACTCCGCCTGGCGCGGGCGCAGTCGCTGCAACGACTTCTCCATCGGCATAGAACTGGAAGGCGCCGACGACTTGCCCTATACCGAACCGCAGTATCAGGCGCTGGCGGCACTCGCGCGCGCATTGCGCTCGGCGTATCCGATTGCCGACGTCGCCGGACACTGCGACATCGCGCCCGAGCGCAAGACAGATCCCGGTCCCAGCTTCGATTGGTCTCGCTTTCGCAGCTCTATCGACGCGGATAGTTGAGCGGTCGGCGCAATACGCCTGATCGCCGTCGCTCGGGCGGCTGCAATTGCGGCCAATCATCTATAGCTTCATAGACGCGATTCGGTCTGCGCAATCCTGCGCGTCCGTCGCTTACTTGTGTTTGCTCGGCGCCGGAACACAAGATTTCAAAAAACTTCTTGCAAAATCAAAAGCGCATCACTAAAATTAGTTGCGAACTGGTAACGAGATACTATATATTGTGGTCGTGGTTAGGACCAAGATAGTCGACCAGCGAGTGAAATGCAGCAGATTGCGCACTGGAACAAAAGGGAAAATGTACATGCAGCTTGTCGCCGATACCCAGAAGTCGCCATCCGTGGCCGGTGCCGATGTTGCCGAAGTTTCCGCAGTGAGCCAGTCAGCCTATCCCGAATACCGGATCATTCGCCGCAACGGCTCGGTAGTGGGTTTTGATCCCGGGAAGATTTCAGTTGCCATGACCAAAGCGTTTCTGGCGATCGAGGGCGGACAGGGTGCCGCCTCGGCGCGCATCCGCGAACTGGTCTCGGGGCTCACCGATGGTGTGGTGATGGCACTTGCGCGGCGCCAGCCCGGCGGCGGCACCTTCCATATTGAGGATATCCAGGATCAGGTCGAGTTGGCGCTGATGCGCTCGGGTGAACACGAAGTGGCGCGCGCCTACGTTCTGTACCGCGAGCAGCGCACCAAGGCGCGCGCGCAAGAGTCGGCCAAGCACAAGGACAAGGCCGCAGCCCCCGAGCTGCATGTGATCGAGAATGGCGTGAGACGGCCGATCAACCTGGCGGGCATGAAAAGCCTGCTTAAGGATTGCTGCGACGGACTGGGCGAAGCGGTCGATCCTGCGATCATCTTCAGCGAAACGCTGAAAAACCTGTATGACGGCGTGCCGATCGAGGAAATCCGCAAGTCGGCGATCCTGTCGGCGCGCGCCCTGATCGAAAAAGATCCGGCCTACGGCTTTGTCACCGCGCGGCTGCTCTTGAATACCATCCGCATCGAGGTTCTGGGCGAAGAAGTGTCGCAGGCGCAGATGGGCAAGCGCTACGCCGAGTACTTTCCGAATTTCATCAAACGCGGCATCGCCGCCGAACTTCTGGATGAGAAGCTGGCCAAATTCGACTTGGCGCGGCTGGGCAAGGCACTGGATGCCGCGCGCGATCTGAAATTCGACTATCTTGGCCTGCAAACATTGTATGACCGCTATTTCCTGCACGACCACGGGCAGCGCATCGAACTGCCGCAGGCGTTCTTCATGCGCGTCGCAATGGGACTGTCGCTGAACGAGATCGACCGCGAGGCGCGCGCGATCGAGTTCTACCAGGTGTTGTCTTCCTTCGATTTCATGAGTTCGACCCCGACCCTGTTCAATTCCGGCACGCTGCGCTCGCAGCTCTCGAGCTGCTACCTGACGACGGTGGCGGACGACCTGGACGGCATCTACGAGTCGATCAAAGACAATGCGCTGCTGGCCAAGTACGCGGGCGGCTTGGGTAACGACTGGACGCCGGTACGCGCCCTGGGTTCGCACATCAAGGGCACCAACGGCAAGTCGCAGGGCGTGGTTCCGTTCCTCAAGGTGGTCAACGACACGGCCGTGGCGGTAAATCAGGGTGGGAAGCGCAAGGGCGCGGTGTGCGCGTATCTGGAAAGCTGGCACCTGGACATCGAAGAGTTTCTCGAATTGCGGAAGAACACCGGCGACGATCGCCGCCGCACCCACGACATGAACACGGCCAACTGGATTCCGGACCTGTTCATGAAGCGGGTGATGGAGAATGGCGAGTGGACGCTGTTCTCACCGTCGGATTGCCCCGACCTGCACGATAAATTCGGCCGGGAATTCGAGAAGGCGTACACGGCCTACGAGGACAAGGCCGCCCGGGGCGAACACAAGCTGTTCCGGAAAATCCCGGCGCTGCAGCTGTGGCGCAAGATGCTGTCGATGCTGTTCGAGACCGGACATCCGTGGATCACCTTCAAGGATCCGTGCAATATCCGTTCGCCGCAATCCCACGTCGGCGTCGTGCACAGTTCCAACCTGTGCACCGAGATCACGCTCAATACCAATGAGCAGGAGATCGCCGTGTGCAATTTGGGCTCGGTGAATCTGGTCGCGCATCTGAAGGACGGCAAACTCGACCACGCCAAGCTGCAGCGCACTATCGCCATTGCGCTGCGCATGCTGGATAACGTGATCGACATCAATTATTACGCGGTCGGCAAGGCGCGCAACTCCAACCTGAAGCACCGCCCGGTAGGCATGGGAATCATGGGGTTCCAGGATTGCCTGCACGTGCTGCGCATTCCCTACGCTTCGAAGGAGGCGGTGGAGTTTGCAGACCGGTCGATGGAATCGGTCGCCTATTTCGCCTACATGGCTTCGACCATGCTGGCCGAGGAACGCGGCCGCTACTCCACCTACCGCGGCTCGCTGTGGAACCGGGGCATTTTGCCGCAAGACACCTTGGCGCTGCTGCGCGAGGAGCGCGGCGGCAATGTTGAAATCGACATGAGCGTCAGCATGGACTGGGAAGGCTTGCGCGAGCGCATCCGGCAGCACGGTATGCGCAATTCGAACTGCCTGGCGATCGCGCCCACCGCCACCATTGCCAATATCATCGGCGTGTCGGCTTCGATCGAGCCCACCTATCAGAACCTGTACGTGAAGTCGAATTTGTCGGGCGAATTCACCGTGGTCAACGAATATCTGGTCAACGACCTCAAACGCATGGGCTTGTGGGACGAAGTGATGATCGCCGATCTCAAGTATTTCGACGGCAATCTGGCCAAGATCGACCGGGTGCCGGCGGAATTGCGCAAGCTCTATGCAACGGCGTTCGAAGTCGAACCGCAGTGGCTGGTGGAGGCGGCGGCGCGGCGGCAGAAATGGATCGATCAAGCGCAGTCGCTCAATATCTATATGGCTGGCGCCTCGGGCAAGCGACTGGACGACACCTACAAGCTCGCCTGGAAGCGCGGCCTGAAAACGACGTATTACTTGCGTTCGATGGGCGCCACCCACGCCGAGAAATCGACGGTGAAGGCGGGGCAGTTGAACGCGGTGCCCGAGAGCGGAATGCCCGCCGCAGGCATCAGCGCGAGCGCGGCGGAACCGAAGTTCTGCTCGATCGACAATCCGGAATGCGAGGCATGCCAGTAGGCGTACTGAAAAGAAACAGAGATATGCACATGCTCAACTTTGACGACGAAGTGACAGCTTCCCGGATTCCAGGCCTCGGTCTGCAGGCGGCTCGGGGTTTCATGCCGACATCGTCGGCGCCTGCGCGGCAGGAACTCAGGCCTGAAGCGAATACTGAAGCACTGCGCCGCATCCGCGTCGAGGACAAACGCATCATCAACGGCCGCACCGACGTCAACCAGCTGGTGCCGTTCAAGTACAAGTGGGCTTGGGAGAAGTATCTGTCGGCCTGCGCCAATCACTGGATGCCGCAGGAAATCAGTATGAGCCGCGACATCGCCACCTGGAAGGACCCGAATGGTCTGACCGAGGACGAACGCCGCATCATCAAGCGTAACCTCGGGTTTTTCGTCACTGCGGATTCGCTCGCCGCGAATAATATCGTGCTCGGTACCTACCGTCACATCAGCGCACCGGAGTGCCGGCAGTATTTGCTGCGCCAGGCATTCGAGGAAGCCATCCACACTCACGCCTACCAGTACATCGTGGAAAGCCTGGGCCTGGACGAGGGCGAAGTGTTCAATGCCTATCACGAAATCGACAGCATTCGCGCCAAAGACGAATTCCTGATCCCATTCATCGATACCCTCACCAACCCGGCGTTCAAGACCGGCATGCCCGAGGCCGACCAGCAATTGCTCAAGAGCCTGATCGTGTTTGCCTGCATCATGGAAGGGCTGTTCTTCTACGTAGGATTTGCCCAGATTCTCGCCATGGGACGCCAGAACAAGATGACCGGCGCTGCGGAGCAATACCAATACATCCTGCGCGACGAGTCGATGCACTGCAATTTCGGGATCGACCTGATCAACCAGATCAAGATGGAGAATCCCCATCTCTGGACTCCGGCGTTTCGGGAAGAGATTCAGGGCTACATGAAGACCGCGGTCGAGCTCGAATACCGCTACGCCGAGGACACCATGCCCCGCGGTGTGCTGGGTTTAAATGCGCCGATGTTCAAGGAATATCTGCGCTACATCGCCAATCGCCGTTGCCAGCAGATCGGTGTCGATCAGCTTTATCCGGGGGCGAGCAATCCATTCCCCTGGATGAGCGAAATGACCGATCTGAAGAAAGAGCGCAACTTTTTTGAAACCCGCGTGATCGAGTACCAGACCGGAGGCGCGCTCAGTTGGGAATAACAACCTTCACCAAGTCTGCATCCAGCGGAGGCAAGAATGCGTAAATTGACTGAATTTCGTGCAGGCAAGGACTACAGCTTGTGGCTGCGTTTTGACGACGGAACGGAAGGGACGGTGTTCCTCGGCAATCTCCTGGAAATCGGCGCGTTCAAACTCTGGCGCGATCGGGACCAGTTCCGCCGCGTGGTCATTGATCCTAAGACGATGACGTTGGTTTGGGATGGCGGGATCGAACTCGATCCCGCCGTTTTGTATCGAGACCTGCTGGAGCGCAAAGCTGCATGAGGGCGCGCACGAACGCAGGCAATGGATTCGGTCGGCCGGGGATTTCCCCGTCCGGTCGGATAATCCGGGCTTCCGCAGCCGGGTTTGCAGTAGTTGTTTTTCTTTAACTTTGATGAAGGAGCTTTACCATGGCAACGAAGAAAAAAGCAAAGAAAGCAGCGAAAAAACCGGCTAAAAAAGCCAAGAAAAAGAGGGCAGTAGCT
>Ga0334722_10000121_pt1 | contig 115990 bp, 88 predicted proteins | sample C3_bottom_MG_FD_207210 | JGI IMG/M metagenome (GOLD analysis project Ga0334722, IMG submission 207210) | Sediment microbial communities from Yellowstone Lake, YNP, Wyoming, USA - C3_bottom | ecosystem: Environmental > Aquatic > Freshwater > Lake > Sediment | place: USA: Wyoming | collected...
ACGACCCTTCCAGCATGTGGTCGCCGAAGGACCACCTGGCGCACCTGGCGGGGATCGAGAAGAACTTCGTGCGGATGGTGCGCCGCCACCTGGCCGGGGACGGCAATCCGGTGGGACTGGCCACCGGTCCGGACGGTGCGCCGCGGACGCGGGACGAGATCATGGCGGGCGTACACGAGATGACGGAGGCGTGGGTGCGACAGCACCGCGAGTGGCCGCTGAGCGAGGTCGTCGCGCTCGGACAGCGGGCACGCGGCGAGACGCTCGCGCTGCTGGGCGAGCTTACGGACGAGCAGATCGCGCAGAAGCTGCCGGGGGCGCCCTGGGCGGACGGGACCCTCGGCGGCGTGCTGGCGACGAACGCGGACCACGGCCGAATGCACTGGCGCTGGATCAAGGACGCGCGGGCGCAGCGGGCCTGACGGTCGCCTCACGGCGGGTCGTCCGGAGAGGCGCAGTCAGACCGTCCCGAGCAGCGAATAGCCGCCGTCGACGAGGAGCACCTGCCCGATGATCATCGCGGCGGCGGGCGACGCGAGGAAGGCAACGGCGTCAGCGACGTCGTCCGGTGAGACCTGGCGGCCGGCGGGAACCTTCGCCTCATAGTCGGCGACCATCTCCTGATCGAGCATGCGGACACCGTCGGTGCCGCCCACCAGCCCCGCTGACACCGCGTTGACGCGGATGCCGCGGGGGGCGAGCTCCACCGCCAGGTATTTCGTGAGTGACTCGAGCGCGCCCTTCGAGACGCCGACGGGCGCGTACTTCGGCAGGTAGCGGTCGGAGCCGGGGCTGAGCAGGTTGATGACGGCACCGCCTTCGCGCATGTGCGGCGCCGCGGCCTGGGTTGCGAACCAGGGACCGAAGAGGTTCACGTCCATCGTATGCCTCAGGTGCTTGGGGAGCGAGTCGATCGCGGCGCGCGGCCGCTCGAGCCCCCGCGCTGCGCTGTTCACGAGGATGTCGATCCGGCCAAAGCGATCGGCGACGTCGTTCACCATCGCGAAGACGGCGTCACGGTCGCCGATGTCGCACTGCCACGCCTCGGCCCGGACGCCGAGCGCGTGCAGCACGGCGACGGCGGCGTCGGCGTGCTCGGTGCTGCGCGAGTAGTTGACGGCGAGGTCCGCGCCCGCCGCGGCAAACTTTAGCGCGATCGCTTTGCCGATCCCGCGCGTGCCGCCGGTGACGAGCGCGACCCTGCCGTGGAACACACCCAAAGCCAACTCCCCGGGGCGCGGATCGCCGGTCGCGCCACGGACTTCTGCGCCGCACTGTACCGGCTACCTGCGCGCCGAACCATCGCGCGCGATTTGCGCTTCAGCGCGCGGCGCACCGATACTCGCGGCATGACGCTGGCGGGACGAGTTGCGCTGGTGACGGGCGCGGCGGGCGCGGGCATGGGCCGCAGCATCGCGCTGACGCTCGCACGCGACGGCGCGGACATCATCCTCAACTACCGACGCCCGCGCGAGGACTGGGGCGCGGATGTGCGCGCCGCGATCGAGGCGATGGGGCGGCGGGCGTTGGCACTGCAGGCAGACGTAGGCGATCCGGGCGCGGTCACGCAGATGTTCGGGGAAGCCACGCAGCGATTCGGGCGGGTAGACATCGTGGTGAACAGCGCGGGCGGCGCCTGGAGGCCCCAGGACGTGACAGAGATCGAGCCGGAGCATCTGCGCGGCGTGCTGGCGGCGGAGATCGAGAGCGTGTACTACCTGCTGCGGGCGACGTTGCCGGGCATGCGGGCGCGGGGCTGGGGACGCATCGTCAGCGTCGGCGGCTACCTGACGGACGACTGGCGTTTCGGGCCGCCGGACGCGCCGCTGGACTATCCGTTGGGCAAGGCCGCGCGCCACTGGCTGACGCGGACGCTGGCGCCATTCGAGCTTCCACGGGGCATCACGATCAACGCTGTCGCGCCGGGGCCGACGCGGCGCGTCTCGCTCGAGGAGGCGATTGCGGCGGCGCGCGATGGCCGCGTAGAGGCGGGAGAGAATACGCCGCAGACGGTTGCCGAAGTCGTTGCATTCCTGTGCGGCGATGCCGCGGCGCGCGTTTCTGGCGCCGTGATCCCGATCCCGGGATCGCGACCGGTGTGAGCGCTAACGGGCGAACCCAGAACCAAGAACCGCGGCGCGTTCCGGCCGGCGAAGATGCTTGTCCGCGCTCCGCATGGCGGGGGCGGGGCGAGAACCGAGAATCCAGAACCGAGAACCGAGAACCGAGAACCGAGAACCGGCGGGCGTTTCTACTTCTTGAGGAGTTGCTCCAGTTCCTCGAGCAACGCGCGATTCTCGGGGTGCGTGAAGGCGGCGCGGGCGGGTGCAAGCGCCGCGACGAGCCATTCGGCGACGCCGTTCTTCAGGTCGGCGGCGTGCAACGCGCCGGAGCTGTAGGCGTCGGTCACCTCTTCCGGCGAGGCGAAGCGCAAGTCGCCGCCGTGCTCCACCTTCCGCTCGATGCGGAACTCATCATCGCGGGCGAAGACGAGCTTGCGGACCCAGTCGAGCATCGGGTTGAAGTCCGGGTAGTCGGGCGGGCAGAAGGCCTTGCGCACCTTGGCGCGGATCTCGTCGGGCGAGTCGTGGATGAAGAGCGAGGACGTCGCGTCTGACTTGCTCATCTTCATCGCGGCCCAGAAGTCGGCCAGTGCGGCGCCCTCGGGCGGCGGCCAGGTTGCGGGCTTGCGCAGCCCCAGCAGGAGGGGGTGGTGGACGCAGACGGGCTTGAGGCGATGGCCGTCTTCGCTCATCAACGGACTGATCTTCATCTTTGAGGCGACGTCGCGGGCGATGACGTGCGCTTTGCGCTGGTCCATGCCGGCGTGGGCGATGTTGATGCCCATGCTGAAGATGTCCGCCACCTGCATCGGCGGGTAGATGAGCTTGGCGAAGTCGACGGACTCTCCCTCCTTGCGGCCGAGGATGGTGATGCTGCGCTGCATGCGCGCGAGCGTGGTGTTCTTCGCGACGTCGATCAGCGTGGACCAATAGGCATCGCTGTGGTGGTAGAGGTCGCTGCCGAGCACGAAGCGGAGCTTCGAGGGGTCTCCGCCGACGCACTCGAACGTGGCCTTCATGCCGAGACGGAAGTAGCCACCGGCGACACGCTTGATCGTGTCGGGGTCGCCGCCGAGCTTATCGTTGATCCAGGTGTGCCAGTCGGCGAGGAAGATCGTGCAATCGACACCGGCATCGACGAAGTCGCGGACCTTCGACATGCACACGAGGCTGCCGAGATGGATCTTGCCGGAGATCTCGAAACCGATGTAGTGGCGGAGCGGCGTCCCGGAGGTCACGAGGCGCTCGAGGTCGTCGTGGGTGAGGACTTCCTCGATGTTGCGGGTGATCTTGCGTACGGTCGCTGCGTCGCTCATACGGCGACATGCTAGCAGGCGGGATCGGTTGGCGGTTCCGGGTTGTCGGACGTCGTGCGCTCGGGCACCGGGTGCCGTCAGCGGTGTGTGCGACGCGCCACGCCAAACGTGAGCGCAATGGAGCCGGCAAGCGCGAACGCGGCGGCAACGGGGACGAGCGGGAACGTTGCGCTGCCCGGCCGGGCGTTGGCCGGCCGGTGCCGGTGTCCGGCGGCGTGATGTCGGTGCGCGGCCTTGGCACCACCCATCGGTCGACGGCGGCCAGACATACGGCGGACAGACGCGCGCGCCGCGATGCCCTCATCGCGGGCGCGACCTGCTTTCGGCATGGGAACCTTGCGCTACCTGGTGCTCTCGGCGTTCCTGGCCTGGATGCGGCGGAACACGAGCGCGACCACGGCTCCGACGGCGATGATGATGGCGATGAGAATAGTCAACACGATCATGACCTGACCCCCCAGTGTTTTCGACCCGATGGCGATGCGGAGGCCGCCCGGCGCGGCACAACCCCAACGCTATCATCGGCCGGGCGGCAGGAGGACTGTCGCGGCGGCGCTGCGGGTTGGCGGAAATTCCGGCGTGCGGGAATTCCCTGATGAACGCGCATTTCGGGGGTGACTCGCACCCCGTCCAGAGGGTAACATCGCTGAGACGGCCCGTACGCAGGGAAAGGGAGCTGGTAGCCATGGGCGACAAGAGCCCGAAGAACACGCAGAAGAGCAGCAAGCAAAAGGCACAGAAGAAGGCGGCCGGCGCGAAGTCTGCCGCCAAGAAGTAGCCGACTCGATCCGACCGGAACGCGATGAGGCGGGCCCCGGTTGTGCCCGCCTGTTTCGGGTGCCTGCGCCTCGCCCGGCCGCGGCGCAACGGACGGGCGCGCATACCCGACGATCCCGGGCCCGCGAGGGGCGCCCGCGTTGGCTGCGCGGGCGGCGCGCGGAGCGGGACCGCGGATTGACCATCAACCGGGCGGTCAGAACGGGTGAACGGGGATATCGACCTTGCGCCCCGCGCCGGGGTCGAACACGTGGAGCAGCACGCCGGTGAACGGGTCTGCCGGCTTCGCGGTGACGATCTCTACGGTGTGGTCGCCCCCCGTCAGCGGGACGTCGACCGTGATGTCAAAGCCCAGCCGGTCGGCGAGGATGTCCTTGCCGTCGATGGTGACGGTCGCAGCGCCGCTCGGTGCGTCGACGACGAAGCGATAGGTGAGGTCGGCAGGCACGCTCCAGCGCGACGACCAGCGCTCGCTCAGCACGCGCGTTCCATCGGGGAGAGGCTGCCGCGCGTCGACGCGCAGGCCGTCGAATGCAGCAAGGTGGGGGTGGTAGTCGAAACGCACCGTATCGAACGACGTGCCGTCCGAGCGTACGTACGTGCGCTCGTGCCTCCACACCCCGGTATCGGTCAGCGCGAAGTAGCTGTCGGCGTCCGGGATGGAGACGCTGCCATCGGTCCGCTGCCAGGTGAAGTTCAGGGACTGCGCGCCCGCGCCGACGCCGCGCACTTCGATGAGATGCCAGCCCTGGAGCAGGGGCGCTGGCGTCTCGACCGGGGCCAGGCCGGTTGAGTCGTACGAAACCGCGCCATCGACGCTGATCCGAAGGGGCTGGCGGCTGGCCGTCGCATTCGGGCCAAAGACAACGTCGGCGCCCTCTGGAAGGTAGACGATGCCGCTGAGCGCATACGGCGTGCCCACGGGCACTGATACCTCGAAATCGGGCGACGGCACGACGCGTTCGTCCGCGGCGAGCGTGCGGAGGACGAGGCCGCTTCGGGCATTGAGTTCGGCGCTCGTTGCGTTGAACACGAGCGTCTGGAACACACCCCCCGGTGACGACTTCACGAGCGCGGGATCCCCGAACTCGGGCATGGCCCTGCGCGTGGAGTCGACCGCCTGGCCGATCTCGTCGGCGCGCCCCACCATCACCAGGCTGACCGGCCGATCGCCATCGATGTAGTAGGGCCACGCCTCGTTGAGATCGGGGACGGATTGCCCGAGCAGCCCCCAGCAGACGAACTTGTGGTCATTCCAGGCGCCGATGCGCTCGTTGTCGTCGACGGGTGGGTGGCTGAAGCCCCACCCGAACCTCGCGCGCTGAGAGACGACGGCGAAGTTGTCGGCGGGCCTGCCTCGGAGATAGTCGCAGATGGAGTAGAGCTGCGAAGGAGCGCCGCTGTACTCGCGGAGAAGACGTTGATCCTGCGCATTGGCGTGCAGGGTACGCACGTTGGCGACGAGCACGCCCGCGACGAGCGCGGCGAAGACGACGGGGACGGCGCCCAGGAGTCGCGCGTCGAATCGAGCGCCGACCTGCTTCGCCAGCAGCCAGACGTCGTCAGCGAGCAGGCCGATGAGCACGACGGCGGCGGGCGTGAAGCCGTTGACCTTCCACGGGGCGAAGTTCGAGAGCAGGAGGCCGCTGATGATCAGCCCGCCGCCGAACCAGGCGAGGAAGAAGGCGCGCGATCCGCGCCAGAACGTGAGCGCGGCGGCGATCACGCCGGCCCAGAGGAGGAGGCTCGTGATCTTGTCGATGACGCCGCGCGTCTCGACCGGGCCGGCGATGCGGTACCCGGGCTTCACCCAGGGCGTGAAGACCTGGAGCGCCCACTTCATCTGGTCGCTGGCGTTGGGTGCGAACAGGCCGGGGCTGCCGCGCTCACTGCGATCCGCCTTCTGGCGGTCAAGGGAGGCGAAGTAGATGTCTTCGCCGCGGTGCTTCTGGGCGATCATCGGGCCAAACCCGATCGGGACGACAATAGCGATGACGACGAGGACCTTGACGGCGTGGGGCGCCAGTCCCGCGATGCGGTCGCGCCACGCCTGGCGCGACCGCGGCAGCGGCAGCAGGAGCGCACGCAGCGCGGCGAACGCGAGAAAGCCTGCGGCGAAGATCGGCACGGCCTTGAACGACTCGTATTCGTACGAGACGAGGGCGGCGAGGGCGGCGGCCGGTACGAACCAGACGGCGTTGCGGGTGCGCACGCCGCGGACGATCGCCCAGGCCATGATCACCACCGCGAGCGTGGGCACCTCGAACTGCGCGGAGACGTCGGCGAGGGAGCGAAGGGACGCGTAGATCGCGGTGGCGAATAGCGCGGCGGGGCGGTGCACCATCTCGCGCATGAGCAGGTAGAACGGAATGACGACGACAATGCCGGTGGCGATCGGGAGCGAGCGCAGTCCGAGCGTGGAAGGCCCAAACAGCTTGAGGCCCAGCGCGGTCGAGTAGCGCACGAGCGGGTAGGCGTACGGCCGGTCGCCGTGGAGCACATTCCAGGCGACGCCGCCGTTGATGTGCTCCTCCAGGTACAGGTAGCCGGTGGGTGGGAGGCTCCCGTACTCAACGAGGCGGACGAACGCCGCGATGCCGACGATGCCGGCGACGGCGGCGAGTTCGACCGGGTGAGCCCGCACGTACGATACGACGGCCGGCGGCCAGGCGGCCACCCGCGGCACGCTGCCGTCCCACGCGAAGTAACCCATGAACAGCAACGCGAGCGCGTACCAGCACAGCGCGCGGCCAAGGGCGAGGCGGTGATCATCGACGATCTGATAGCCGTGCCAGCCGCAGTAGATTGCGATGAGCACGGCCACGAGTTGACTGGCGACGAGCAGCGCGCGCTGTCGCGACACGCCGATCGCGACGTTGTCGAACGGGCGCGGCATACCGCCGATGAGCGGGTCGGCCCACCAGGCTCGCTGGACGATCCGGGGTCGTCCGGTGTCCTCCATCTAGGCGGTGCTGGGCGGGGGATCTTTGGGGACGGCGTGGAAACGGCAACCGTCGCTCAATGCCCGTCTGCGCCATTGCGGATGCGCCGGCAGCCGGGCGGTGAGGCAGGGCGGCGGCATGCCGAGGACACCCCATCGAGCGAGCGCGTCGATGAGACGATTCGGGGTCAGCCGCCTGGTCCGGGAACTGGGGTTCAGCCTCAGCAAATGTGCTCCTGCCGCGTTATGGTATCGTACCGGGACGCCTTACCTGCAACGCGCCGCCGCCGTCCGGCGTTACTTGATCGAAATCGCGGGAGAGCCCTGACACGTGACGATCACCCGTTCGTTTGGCGAGTCCGAGAGGGCCCCGGCCGCGGCCGGGGCCGCGATCACGCCGCCGTTCATCTCCATCGTCATGCCGTGCCTGAACGAAGAGCAAACCGTCGAGACGTGCGTGCGGAAGGCGCGCGGCTGGCTCGAAAGCCGCGGCTATCCCGGCGAGGTGATCATCGTCGACAACGGCTCGACGGACCGTTCGGCGCGACTGGCGGCGGACGCCGGCGCACGGGTCGTGGCGGAGACCCGGAGAGGCTACGGAGCCGCGCTTCGGCGGGGGTTCCGTGAGGCGCGGGGCGAGTGGCTGGTGATGGGCGACTGCGACGATACGTACGACTTCAGCGACCTCGATCCGCTGACGCAGCCACTTGCCGAGGGGTGCGACATGGCGGTCGGCAACCGCTTCGCCGGCGGTATCGCCCGGGGGGCAATGACCTGGAGCCACCGCTACATCGGCACGCCGGCGATTTCGCTGCTGCTGAAGATGTTTGCGGGACTGAAGGTCGGCGACAGCCAGTGCGGACTGCGGGCGTTCACGCGCGACGCGCTCGCCCGGCTGGACCTGCGGACGGACGGCATGGAGCTGGCGTCGGAGATGGTCTTGAAGGCGGCGCGGCGGGGTTTGCGCGTGGCCGATGTGCCGGTGCCGTACGGCGAACGCCTCGGCGAGGCGAAGCTGAACACGATGCGGGACGGCTGGCGGCACATGCGGTTCCTGCTGCTGGCCAGCCCGAACTACATGTTCACGATCCCGGGGATCGCGCTGACGATGCTCGGGGTGCTGACGCTGGGGCTGGCGCTGCCGGCAAACGGCATCGAGGTGGGGGACCTGCGCTGGCAACCGATTTTCGCCGGTGTCATCTTCTTCGTCGTGGGGGTGAACGCGCTGCTGCTCGGGTTCGCGTCGCGGCTGTACACCACGACACGGGGGATCACCAACGATGACTGGGCGCTGCGATTCTACCGGCGTTACCTGGACTTCGAGACGTTCGTGGGTGCCGGGGTGGTGCTGGCGCTGATAGGCGTGGCGATCGACGTGGTGATCGCTTTCGTGGACATCACGGCGGTCAACCGCGTGGACCTGGCGGCGATCGCGCAGGCGCTGATCATCGTGGGCGCGAACGTCGTGCTCGTCGGGGCGCTCGCGAGCCTGCTCGAAGGCGATACAGACCTCACGTAGATGCCGGTAGACGCCGAACATCCCGCCGTCAGCGTCGTCGTTCTCGGCTGGAACGGCCGCGAGTACGTCGACGACTGCCTCTCCTCGCTCCTCGACCAGGACTTCGATGGCGCGTACGAGATCCTGTTCGTCGACAACGGATCTGTGGATGGCACGCCAGAGCGTGCGGCCGCGTACGCCGGTGTGACGCTCGAGCGGCTCGACCGTAACCATGGCTACTGCGGCGGCAACAACATCGGCTTCGAGCGATCGCGGGGGGACACTGTTGTGTTCCTGAACCAGGACGTGATCATGCACCGCTCTTGGCTGCGCGAGCTCGTTTGCGCGCTCAGGAGCGATGCGAACATCAAGGCCGCGCACGCGAACATCATCCAGCCGTGGTACCCGGAGTTCTCCGCGGGGGAGCGCGTCGCCCCGGTGGCAGCGGCGTACACGGCGGATCTGGGGACGATGGGCTACATCCACTACCGCAAGCTGGGAGAGGCGCCCGACGTGGTCGACACGCTGTTCCTCCACGGCGTGTCGATCGCGGTGACGCGCGATCTGATCGACGAGCTGGGATATGCCTTCGACCCCGACATGTTCGCCTACGCGGAGGACATGGACCTGGCGTTGCGCACCCGCGCCGCCGGCTATCGGACGGTCACCGCGACGCGCGCTGTCGTGTACCACAAGCACACGCTTTCGGACCGGCCGTCGATCGGGACGCTCCGGAAGACGGTGCGGATCATCCGGAACCGGCTGCTGGCGCTGTGGAAGTGCAGCACGTGGCCGGAGTTCGTGGTGCTGGCAGCGATCACGGTTATCGGATCGCCGCTGAACGCCGCGGAGTTCGGGATGCCGCCGTGGCGGCGGGCGCTGTACACGCTGCTGCTCGTGCCACCGACGCTGATGGCGATCGTGGCGACGGCGGCGGCGATGCCGAGGTTCGCCGCGCGGCGGACGCGCGTGCTGGCGACGGCGCGCGCGGGCCGCTGGTGGCTGCTGCGGGCAATGGTCCTGGACCGGCGGCGGCTCTCGCCGTGGCCGCCGGTGACGAGGTGACGGTCAGAACGGGCGAATTGTCCACGGCTGCTCGCGTCCGGCGTCGTCGGTAACGTGCAGGACACCGCCGATGTACGGTGTGTCACTTCGGCGGAACGTAAGCTCGATCCTATGATCGCCGGCATCAAGCGAGACGTCGCCGGATGCGCTCTCCACGGCGCGATCTTTCGCCAGGACGTCACGCCCGTCGATCCGCAGAGTAGCGGCTTCTCCCAGGGCCGTGAGGACCAGGCGGTAGCTGGCGGGCTGCTCGACGGACCAGCGGGCAGACCAGCGGTCCTCCGTGACGGTCGTGCCAGACGGGAGGGCATGGAGAGCATCGAGGCGAAGGCCATCGAAGTTCGTGAAGTGCGGCGAATAGTCGTAGCGGATGATGTCGCCGGTGGCGGCTCCGCCCAGCGTGCGCACGTGCGTCCAGAGGCCGGGGTCGGCAGGTGCGAAGAAGTCCGCATCGCTCGTCGCGATGTCACCGCCCGCGCCGTGCCACTCGAAGCTGACTGAGCCGGCGGTGGTGGCGGCGGTCAGCATGACCTCGAGGAGATGCCAGCCCGGCGCGAACACGCGCGGCGTCTCCGGTGCGGGGGCGCTCGCGTCATACGTGAGCGCGCCGTCGAGCGTGATGCGCAGTCCCGCCGCGGGGGGCGCGACGGGGCGCAGACCGCCAACAAGCGGGTCCGGCAAGAACACGAGGCCGGAGAGCGTCAGGGCGCCGCCGACGGGCACCGCGGGAAGCGCGAACGCGGCACCGCGAACGATTGATGCCGGGCGTCCCGGCTCGCCGGCCGGCCCGGCGCTGAGGTTCAGTCCGCGGCGCGCGTTGAGGACGTCGCCCGTGGTATCGAAGGATGCGACCTGGAATACCTTGCCGGGCGCGGTCTTCCACGCGGCGGGCTGCCCCAGTTCTGGCATCGCTCTCTGAACCGCGCGGACAGCGTTGGCGACAAGATCCGGACTGTTCATGGCGAGCAGGCTCTTCGGTCCGCTGTCTTCAACGAAGGCGGGCCAGGCGTCCTGGAGGTCGGAAACCTGCTGGCCCTCGAGGCCGTAGCAGACGAACCGAAAATCGGCCCAGATGCCGGCGCGCGCGGCGTCGTTCTTCGGCGCCGCGCTGAAGCCCCAGCCGCTCCTGGTGCCCTGGGAGACGAATGCGAAGTTGTTGTCCGGGCGACCGCGCAGGTAGTCGCAAATGGCGTAGAGCTGCGACTGGGTGTTGCTCCATTCGCGGAGCAGCCGCTGGTCGTTCGCGTTCGCGTTCATCGCGCGCAGATTGAGGAACAGCACGAACAGCACCACGACCACGAGCGCACTCGAGAAGACAGCGACGAGGCGCCTGCCGCCGCGGCGGATGACGAGGAGGGCATCGTCGGCCAGAAAGCCAGTGAGGGCGATCGCGGGCGCGGCAAAGCCAGCGACCTTCCAGGGAGCGAACACGGAGAGCAGCAGACCGCTGACGATCAGTCCGCCGACAAACCAGCCGAGGAAGAGCGCCCGCGCTCCGCGCCAGAACATCAGCGCGGCCGCGGCGAAGCCGGCCCAGATCAACAGGCTCGTGATCTTGTCGATGACGCCGCGCGTCTCGACCGGGCCGAGCACGACGTAATCCGGCTTCACCCACGGCGTGAAGACCTGGAGTGCCCACTTCGTCTGCTCCTTCGCTTGAGGCGAGAACAGGCCGGGTGTGCCGCGGTCTTTGCGGTCGCCCTCCTGCCGGTCAAGCGAAGCGAAGTAGATGTGCTGCCCGCGGTGCCGCTCCGCCATCAGCGGTCCGGTGGCGATCAGGAAGGCGACGATGATCACGACTGCCGCGACGATGGCGCGCGGCGCGAGGCCGCGTACGCGTTCGAGCCATGGGCGGAACGAGCGCGGGAGTGGCCAGACGAGCGCGCGCAGGACGATGAACGCGATGTAAGGGGAGGCGAAGATCGGCACCGCCTTGAAGGTCTCGTACTCGTAGGACATGACGGCGGCGAGGGTCGCCGCGGGGACGAGCCAGAGCGCGTTGCCGGTGCGCAAGCCGCGCAGCATCGTCCAGATCATGACGATGACGGCGAGCGTCGGCACCTGGAACTGAACGGACGTGTCGGCGAACACCTTCAGCGAGGCGAAGAGCGCGGTCGCGAAGAGCGCCGCCGGGCGGTCGACGACCTCGCGCATCATGAGGTAGAACGGGACGATCGTGAGCATGCCGGCGGCGACCACCGGCGCGCGGAGCCCGAACGTCGAGGGCCCGAACAGCCACAGCCCGAGCGCGGTGGAGTATCGCACGAGCGGGTAGGCGTAGGGGCGATCGCCGTGTAGCACGTCCCAGGCGATGCCGGCATTGATGTGCTCTTCCAGGTAGAGGTATCCGGTCGGCGGGAGGTCGCCGTATCGAAACAGGCGGACGAACAAGCCGATGCAGACGATCGCCGCGAGGACGCCGAGCTCGACGGGATGGCGGCGGACGTACGCTCGCACGGCGAGGGGCCATCGGCGCGGGCGAGGAAGCGAGCCGTCCCAGGCGAAGAACGACAAGAGGCAGAGGGCCAGCAGGTCCCAGAGCAGGGCGTGGCCGAGCTGGGACCTATCGTCGTAGGTGACGCGGTAGCCGTGCCAGCCGACGTACAACGCGAGCGCGAGCGCAACAAGGCGGAGCCGAAGTCGCGGCGGCACGGCCCAGACGGGAGCAGTCGATGTCGGGGCGCCGGTCAAAGGACAGCCGTCCGTCCCGACGCCTGTTCGGCGGCGCGCCTGGTTTGCGCTGAAGGTGCCGGGACGCAACGGTCGCCGCGGGCCGGCCTCACGCGGCGCTCTCGAGCGGTTCCCGGCGGCCACGCAGGCCCCGGATGAACGCTCTGCCGGTACCGCCGAACGGGATCGCACGAAACAGGTCGCGGCCCAGCCAGACCATCGCGAGCGGCCAGACCCACTGGAACTCCCAGTACTCGTTGTGTGACGACCAGCGGCCCGGGCATTGGTAACCGCACGTTCCCCAGTAATACATCAGGAGGGACGCTGTCGCGACGACCGTATAGGCGCCGATCATCAGACGATCGCGGGCGAGGATGGCGAGCGGCACGATCCAGAGCAAGTACTGGCTTCCCCATCCGTTAGCGAAGACCAAGAACGTCGCCACGAGGGTCACACAATTCGCCAGGGCATCGCGTCGCGGGACGACGAGCGCGGTGACGGTGATGAGGGAGAACATCAGGATGCCGCGCCCGTGGTCGACGAAGAAGTCGAGCCAGCCGGACCGGGTGTAATCGGCAAGGTAGTGGCGGAACGCGTAGACGAAGCCGTAGCGATCGGGTACGGCGCCATAGTCGATGACGCGGTCGTGCACGAGCTTCCCGGTCGTATCGAAGATAGCCTCGTACATGCCGAGGAAGACGAGCGGGACCGCCGCAGCACAGGCGAGAAAGAGGAGCCGCGTACGCACCGTCGATGCCATGACAACGAGCGGCGCGACGAAGAGCACGGGCCACGTCTTGTCCAGGATCGCGAATCCGAGCGCGGCACCGCCGACTGCGGCACCTTGCCATCCGCCCCAGAATCTCAGCGCGTGCCAGGATCCGATCGCGAAGAACAACGGGATCGCATCGAACTGCGCGTGAATGGTGGACGTGTAGATCGAGACCGGGTGGACGGCCCAGACGGCAGCGAGCCAGAAGCTCTCCGACTCGCCACGGCCGAGTCGTAGCGAGGATCGATAGATAAGGACGAGGATCCCGATGTCGGCGAGGATGTTCGGCCAGCGAATCCAGGAGAAGAAGTGCGGTTCGGTGTGATCACCAAGCCAGGCCGCGAGCGCCATGACGTACATCTGCAGCGGCAGGTAGGGATGCCGGTCGGTGTTCGCGTACACGTCCTTGCCGGAGCGGACGAGCGCGGCGACGATACGGTACGACTCCGTGTCGAAGCCGACATCGCCCGATGGGTTCGCGAAGCGGATGACGAAGAGCCAGCGGATGGCGAGCGCGAAGAAGATCAGGAGCGGCAGGCCGGGGCGGAAGGGGGGCCAGCGGCGGTACAGGGGCACAAAGGCAAGCGCGCAGGCGACGGCGGGTATCAGCGTGATGAATTCGCCGAACGTCGATCCGCTCATATCGGCGTATCATAACGGAGAAGCGTCATATACGGTTGCGGGTCCGGTGCGGCGGGGCGGCGCGCGTGTGTGCTATATATCGACGCGAGGACGCCGTGGCCATCGAGCCCAGATCGCAAGCCAATGCGCGCGCCAGCCCGCCGGCTGTGACGCGCGGGCGTCAACGCCATCGCCCCGGACCTCCGCGCCGGGCCGCCGGCGCGCGCGCTCGATGAGATCGTTCAGGCTTCTGCACGCCGCGGTGGCCGCCGCGCTGATCGCGCTGCTGCTGTGGAAGGCGGACATCGGCGCGGTCGGCGATGCGCTGTCCGGCGTCGACGTGACGCTCGTGGTCGCGGTGGTGGCACTGAACATCCCGGTGATGCTGTTACTGTTCGTGCGGTCGAACATGGTGCTGCGGGCGCTCGGACACGACGTGCCGGTGCGGCTGCTGCTGCCCGCGGCGGTGCTGGGCAACGTCGCGGGATCGCTGACGCCGGCTTCGGCGGGAGACCTGCTGCGGGCGGCAGTGCTCCGCACGCACGCCGACATCCCGGCGGAAGACGGGCTGGCGCTCGTCATCTACGAGCGCGGCGTCTCGGTGTACCTGATGGCGCTCGGGACGGGTGCGATCGCGGCGATCCGTTGGTTGCCACTGCCATTCGCGCTCGCCAGCGCAGGCGCCGCCGGGGCCCTGACACTGTTGCCGATCGCGGCGGGCCAACTACTCGTTGCGAAGCTTCCGCTCACTCCGCGGACGGAGGCGGGCCTCCGCGCACGCCTCCTACGGCGTGCTTCGGGAGTGGCGGAGCGTCTGGCGGCCGCACTGGGCGACGCCCGGCTGATGCTGCGCTGGTCGCCGGTCACGGCGGCCATCTTCGGCATCAATGCGCTCCAGCTGTGGCTTGTGACGGAGAGCGTGTCGGGGGGCGTGCGGATTGACGAAGCGTGGATCGGGTTTGGCGCGTCGCAGCTCGCGGGGATCGTTTCGTTGTTGCCGCTCGGACTGGGAGCGGCCGACGGATCGCTCGCCGCCCTGCTCCGCCAGATGTCGTCGCTGTCGCTGGACGAAAGCACCGCCGTTGCGGTGCTGGTGCGACTGGCGATGACGCTGCCCCTGGGCGTGTCCGCGGTCGGCGCATACCTCTACCTGTTGGCGCAGCGAGCGGTGGCCTCCCCGCCCGCCGCATCCGGCGAGGACGAGGAGCGCCGGTCCGGCAGGCGCGACGTCCGCGGAGGAGGGACGCTGTAGCCCGCGGCGGCCGCGGTGTTGTCGGGCCGGCGACCGGCGCCGGGGAAGCGCCTGTTTCACGGCGTCGTGAGACCCGCGGACTACTGCGATAGTGCCGGCTGGCCCCGCGTTCGGGGCCGGGCGCCTTCTGGCGCACTCCCCCGCGCGGGTGTACGCTCGATCAGGCTCGGGAAATCCCAATGCGGCGACGTGGGCTCAAAGGGGGATTCGTGCGCGACACCGTGTTTCTGATCGATCTCGACAACACCGTCCTGGACAACGACGGTGTCAAGAAGGACATGGAAGCGCGCCTGCTTGACGTGCTCGGGGCGGACCTCGCGACGCGGTTCTGGCAGCTTTACGAGGCGGTGCGAAACGACCTGGACGTCATCGACTTCTATGAGACGATCCGGCGCCTGAGCGAAGAATTCCCCGAGCGCAATGCGGACGTGCAGGCCGCGATGGACGCGCTGATGAGCTGGGACTTCCGTCCGCGCCTGTATCCGGGCGCGATCGAGACAATCCGGCACCTGAAGAAGATCGGCATTCCGATCGTCGTCTCGGACGGCGACCCGGTGTTCCAGCCGATGAAGATCCACGAGTGCGGGGTGACGCAGGCGGTCGATGGCCGGGTGCTGATCTTCGTGCACAAGGAGCGTTACCTGCCGGCGGTGCGGGCGCGCTTCCCGGCCGCACACTACGTCCTTATCGACGACAAGCCGGGGATCCTGATGCGGTCGAAGGCGGCGCTCGGGGAGCGGCTGACGACGGTACACGTCCTGCAGGGCAAGTACGCGCTCGACCCGAAGCACGCGGTGCCGTACACGCCGGACCTGGTGGTCAAGAACTTCAGCGATCTCCTCAAGTGCGGCAGGCACGACTTCATCGCCGCCGCGGCCGCGAAGGAGCCCGTCGCCGGCTGAATCCCGTTGCCTGCCCACGGACTACGGAGGAATAATGATGATGCGCCCGCCGGGCGCTAACCTGCGCGCGGAGTTCAGCTGAGGAGGATCAGATGACGCAGCTTCTGACGAAGGTCGACGTGCCCGCCGACGTGCCCTCGGCAATGCAGGGCCGCTACGAAGAGAACTTCCAGATCATGACGAAGGGCACGGGCCGCCTGATGCTGTACGCCGGCGACCAGAAGGTCGAGCATCTCAACGATGACTTCTACGGGACGCTGAGCAGCGGAGAGGCAATAGCGGAAGACGACGCGGATCCGGAGCATCTGTTCCGCATCGCGGCCGAGGGCATCATCGGCTGCTTCGCCACGCAGTTCGGGCTCATCGCGCGTTACGGGCGCGACTACGCGACGGTCCCGTACCTTGTAAAGCTCAATTCCAAGTCGCACCTCATCAAGACGTCGCAGCGGGACCCGCAAAGCCTGGCCTGGGTGAATGTGGCCGACGCTCTCACACTGCGCGAGGGGGGCCTGAAGATCGTCGGGGTGGGCTTTACCGTGTACCTGGGCAGCGAGTTCGAGTCTGAGCAGATGCGGGAAGCGGCGCAGGCCTGCATGACGGCGCACCGGAGCGGCCTGATGGCGGTGCTGTGGGTCTACCCGCGCGGGGCCGCAGTGCCGAAGGAACAGGATCCGCACCTGATCGCCGGAGCGACCGGGCTGGGCGCGACACTGGGTGCGGATTTCGTGAAGGTGAACTACGCGAAGCCCGAGGACGGCCGCGCGCCGGCAGAAGCATTCAAAGAGGCGGTCAAGGCAGCGGGGCGCACGCGTGTGATCACCGCGGGTGGCTCGAGCACGGATCCGCGCAAGTTCCTGCAGACGCTCCACGACCAGATCTTCATTTCAGGGGCGTACGGCAGCGCGACGGGCCGCAACATCCACCAGAAGCCTCTGGCCGAGGCGGTGATGATGACGAACGCGATCAGCGCGATCACGTACGGCGGCCAGAGTGTTGACGAAGCGATGGCTGTGTACGAGGGCAGGGAGAAGCTGGCGCTGCGCTAAGCGGCGGGCGCCGACTGGCCAGGAACCGGGTAGCGCCCTCGTCCGGTCGATTGGGCTTGCCCAATTCGCGGGACAAGAGGCCACGGCGCGAACGCCCGACCACGCGGAGCGCGTAGAACCGGCAGCCCAGCGAGCTTTACATCGCAGCCGCGCAAGCGTATGCTCGGCGACGAGGCGCGGCGCGCGCGCGTCTCACCATTGTCAGACCCCGCCTGCCGACGCCGTTTGCCGTGAAGGGGCTGCTTCATGCGTGGCCGCATCCTCGCCATCGTCGTTCTCATCGAGATCGTGACGCTCTCGCTGCTCGTCGCGGTGCCGGGCGGAGCGGGACAGGCCGCGAATTCACCTGCGCAACAGCCCGACTCGAGCGCGTGGGCAGCGGGAGCGATCGCGTCCCTCCCGCCGCAGGCCGCTCATCCGACGGTGAAGCCGAAGGTCCGCAACGTGGAGTCACACCTGCTGCAGCTCGGGGAACAGGTAGCCAATGCGCGCGCGCTCGGCGAGGCGCGTCCCTCGACAGAGGCCCGGGCGCTGCCGCCCGCGCTCGCGGCGCTCGTCACGGGCGGCGTCATCCAGACGGACGGCGGTACGCGTGCACTGGTCTATGTCGACTACGAAGGCGGAGGCGCGGGCATCGCGTCGCAGCTGCGAGCGCTCGGCGCAGACGTGCAGATCGTGAGCGACGACCACCGGGTGATCCAGGCGAGCATCGACGTGGCGGCGGTGGACGCAGCCGCTGCGCTGCGGGGAGTGCGGTACGTGCGCCCGGCGGAGAGCGTTCACTTCGCGACCGGTTCGGTGCTGACGCAGGGCGACGCGCTGCTGCTGGCGAACCAGGTGCGGACGAACCTGGGCGCTTCGGGCGCCGGGGTGCGCGTTGGCGTGATCTCGGACGGGATCGCCGGGCTGACGGCGAGCAAGGCGAGCGGCGACCTTGGCCAGGTGACGGCGCAGTCATTTCGCGCGGACTTGAACCTGAACGCCGGGCCCGAGGGCACCGCTATGCTCGAGATCGTCCACGACCTCGCGCCGGGCGCCGAGCTGTGGTTCGCCAATGCCTCGACAAGCCTCGAGTTCGCGAACGCGGTGTCGTTCCTGGCGGCAAACGTCGATGTTTTGGTCGACGACCTGGTCAACTTTGACGGTCCTTACGACGGTACGAGCATCATGTCGTCCGCAAGCGCGAGCAACTCGACAAACCCGGCGAAACGCGAGCGCGTGCACGTGAACTCGGCCGGGAACGAGGCGCTCGACCACTACCAGGAGGTGTTCGTCGACTCGGGCTTCGGGGTCGACGAGGGGGGGCCAACGCTGGCGCCGGTCCATCACTGGCAGGCGACGGGGGCGACGACCGACGCGGGCTTCCCGGTGCCCTGCACGACCGGCAGTCCGATCTCCTGCGCAAGTCAGTTCTTCCTTCCGAACGGCGGCAGCGCCGCCGTCACGCTGCAGTGGAACGACCCGTTCGGCGGCGCGTCGGACGACTACGACATCTTCCTGTTCGACAACGCGACGACCGTGGACGCCAGCACGAACTCGCAGACCGGCACGCAGAACCCGATCGAATTCGTCGGTGCGACGAACAACAGCGGCGCGACGAAGGCGTACGGCTTCTTCATCTCAAAATTTGCCGGGGCGGCGAAGACGTTCGACCTGTTCATCTCTTGCCACCCGTTCTGCATCCCGACGCCCTCCGGCACGGACATGAACTACAACACACTCTCGAGCAGCATTCCCAACAACGCCGACGCGGGCGGCAACGTGCTCACGCTCGCGGCCATCGACCAGGCGGACCCGGGAACGGACACGGCGGAGGCCTTTAGCGGGCGCGGTCCGACGAACGACATACGCAACAAGCCGGACATGACGGCGATCGATGGGGTGAGCGTGACGGGCAACGGCGGGTTTCCGGTCCCGTTCTTCGGGACGTCCGCGGCGTCCCCGCACGCGGGCGCGATCGCGGCACTGGTGCTGGAGTGTTTCCCGGTGCTGAAGGCGGGCGAGCCCGGCGACAGCGTGGCGACGGACCGGGCGACGCTGCGGGCGAAGCTGACGTCAGGCCTGACCGACCTGGGGACGCCCGGCGTCGACCCGACGTACGGCGCCGGCAGGATGAACGCCGTAACGTCAACTTCGGGCTGTCCGGACGGCGATGGCGACCACGTCCTCGACTACGCGGACAACTGTCCGGCATTGGCCAATGCGAATCAGCAAAACAGCGATGCATCCGCACCTGATAACGGCCCGGGACTGGCCGCGCCCGACACGACGGCGCCGAACGGCGACGCGCTGGGCGATGCCTGCGACCCGGACGACGACAACGACGGCTTGCCCGACGTGGCGGAAGCGGTGCTTGCGGGCTGCGGCGCGTTCGACGGGCTCACGACCACGCATCCAAACCCGGCCGGTGGAGACGTGACCAACGACGACAACGGCAACGGCAACCAGGCGCCGCCGGCGGGGACGGACGCCGCGGACAACGGACCATCGTGGGACACGGACAACGACGGCGTGATCGACGGCTACGAGTGCGCTCACGGCTCGAACCCCCGCGACGCGATGTCGAAACCACCCGCTCTGCCGGACGACGGCGCCGACGATGACGGCGACGGGTTGCTGAACGGCTGGGAGCGCCGCGGTTGGGGCACGGACCCGCACAACGCCGACACCGATGGCGACGGCAAAGGCGACTGCGTGGAGGCCGTGGACGTCGACGGGAACGGCACCGCGAACTTCTCGGGCGATACGGTGAACACGGCGAAGGCGTCGTTCGGCGTCATCGGCAAGACGCAGGACTTCGACCTTGACCGGAACGGCATCGTCAACTTCTCGGGCGATGCGGTCAATAGCGCCAAGCGGACGCTCGGCGTGGTCCCCTGCCTGTAGTACGCGCGGCGGTCAGGCCGCGACGGCCGAGGCGAACTCGGCGAGCGACCGCACCAGCTCGAGGTTGGACGGGAGCGGCGCGTCGCCGTGCGCGCCGGCGTGGTCGAAGAGAAACACCCGCGAGACGCCGTGCGTCGCGAGGTGGTAGGCGGTGCGGGGGTCGTCGTCGATGTGCGCCCCGATGCCGAGCATGAGGGCCGTGGCGAGCTTGTGCTGCGGCGGGCGAAGGCCGTGCGGCGACATGCGGATGCCGGCGATGCTGTCCTCGAGCGCGTGCTTGCGTAGCCACCGGCGCAGCAGCGGCTCCCCCGCCGCGGTCCTGCCGGTGACGATGTAGATCTCGTGCCGAGCTGAGACCGCCCGCAGCACGTCCGCCGCTTCGGGGGACATGCGGCGCCAGGCGAAGCGCGCATATTCGACCAGCAGGCGGAGCGGATGGGATGCCGGCGGCGCGTCGTACCGCGACGCGTAATCAGGTGGCAGCTCTTCGACCGGCGACGGCGCGTGGACCGCCAGCCGGCCGAATGGTGTCTCGCAAAGCACGCCGTCGAAGTCGAAGCCGATGCGCATCAGGCGGTGGTGCGCGCGGCCAGGGCGATGGCGGTCGCGGCGACGGACTTGATGCGGGCGCCCAGCCGTTCACCGGGCTGGCCGTCCGTGAACTGGTCGTCCGTCGCGTACACGCCGGCGATCGAGACTCCATCGAGGCTGGCGAACAGCGGCCGCATGCCGTACTCGATCGCGAGGAAGTGCTCGGCCGCGGCGCCGGTCTGGATCGGAACACACACCTTGCCGAGTAGCTGTGCGGGCGGCATGAGGTCGAAGAACGCCTTCATCACGCCGGTATACAGCGCGCGATACGTCGGAGACGCGGCGATGACGATGCGCGCCGCGCCCACCTCGGCGATGGCAGCATCGATCGCGGGCGACGTCGCACGTGCGGCCAGGGCTTCAGCAGGGAGCGCTGCGACGTCGATCATCGACGTGACGTAACGGTCGCGGGCGATTTCCGCGAGCATCATCTCCGCCAGGAGCTTTGACTTCGACGGTGCGCGGGGGCTGCCGGAGATCGCGACGGCGCGCAGCGCTGGCATTCAGGCGAGCGCCGGTTCGTGTGGCGCTGAGGCGATGCTTGCCTCGCCGGTGAAGTGCGGCATCACGTACCTCCCGAACCGTTGAGCCTCCTCGAGGTGGGGATAGCCGGAGAGGATAAAGGTGTCAATGCCTTCCGCGGCGTACTCGTGCAGCCGCGCGGCGACGCTGTCGCCCGAGCCGACGATGGCGGTGCCAACGCCGAGCCGCGCCTTGCCGATGCCAGACCAGAGATTCGGCGCGAGCCACTCGTCTTCGGCCGCGGCGAGCATGCGCTGGCGCTTCTCACCCTCGGAGTCGCCGGCGGCGTGGTGTCGATCCATCATCTTCTGGAAGTTGTCCGGGATTTCGGCGACGAGGGCGGTGGCGGCGGCGCGCGCTTCGCCATCTGTCTCGCGAACACAAACGTGGATACGCATGCCGAAGCGCAGCGTGCGCCCGAGCGCTGCGGCGCGCTCGCGCATGTCGGCGATGCGCTCGCGGACCATCGGCAGCGTCTCGCCCCAGAGGAGGTAGATGTCCGCCTCTTCGGCGCCGACCTTCTTAGCCGCCTCGGAGGCGCCGCCGAAGTAGAACGGGGGGTGTGGCCGCTGATATGGCTTCGGGTGAACATCGCCCTTCTCGACGCGGTAGTAGCGCCCTTCGTGGTCCCAACGCTTCGGCTCGGTCCACGACCGGCGCACGACGCGCATGAACTCCTGGGTGCGCGCGTACCGCTCGTCGTGCCCGGTAAAGTCGCCGTCGGCTGCCAGTTCGGCCGGGAAGCCGCCGGTCACGACGTTGATCAGCACGCGTCCCCCGGTGAGCTGGTCGAGCGTGTTCGACATCCTGGCGGCGACCGTCGGGGCGACGAATCCGGGGCGCATGGCCACCAGGAACTTCAGCTTCCCGGTGCGCGCCGCGACGACCGCAGAGGCGAGCCAGGCGTCCTGGCACGTCGTGCCGACCGGAACGAGCGCGAACACGAACCCGGCGTCCTCGGCAGCCCGGGCGACTTCGCACAGGTAGGCGGCGGTCGCGGGGCGGGTCGGTGGGCCGATGACCTCTCCATCGCCCATGGTGGGGAGGAACCAGCCGAAGTCAATGCTCATGGCAACGCTCCGTGCGCGTTCGTGCAGGATTGGTGGAGTATAGGCGTCGGCACGCGCGGGTTCAATCCGGCATACCGGACGGCGATTGTTCACCGGGCCGTAACGTCGCGCCGGTATACTCAGCGCGTTGAGACGGAGCCGGCTGTATGCACACGATCCTGTTCGTGGACGCAACCGAAGAGCTGATGCCGTTGGCCGCCACGCTGGAAGAAGCGGGGTACGCGGCGGCGCAGACCGGGCTGTTCCGGCTGCTCGACGACGCGGCGGCGCGGACGCCGGCGGTGCTGATCTTCAACCTGTTGGGCCGCCAGGATGCGGCGGCGATCCGGAACGCGCTGCGTTCGCCGGACCTCGCGCACGGCGTCGCATCGCTCGCGGTGGTCCGTGGCGACCAGCTGGCGTCGCTCGACTTCACGACCGGGATCGACGACTTCATCGTGTATCCGGCGATTGGAGACGAGGTGACGGCGCGCGTACGGCGGGCAATCTGGCTCAAGTCCGGGGTGGAGAGCGACAACACGCTGCGCGCGGGCGATCTGCACATTGACCTGGCGAACTACAAGGCGTACGTAGCCGGACGGCCGGTGGACCTCACGTACAAGGAGTACGAGCTGCTGCGCTTCCTGGCGACGAACCGCGACAAGGTGTTCACGCGCGAGGCGTTGCTGAACCGCGTCTGGGGCTACGACTTCTACGGCGGCGCGCGCACCGTCGACGTACACGTCAGGCGGCTGCGCAGCAAGATCGAGGACCGCACGCACACGTTCATCGAGACGGTGCGCAACGTGGGTTACCGCTTCCACCTGTCCTAACCGGGCGGCGGATCTGGCCGACAGAGCGCCATACTGGCGGGGGCGTCGCGGCGTGCGCGCGCGGCCCGAATAGCCTGGCCCGCCGACGCGTCTCCATGGCGAGAAAACCCGCTATCGTTGGTGCGTGAGGACGACGCAGGAGCGCGACGAGGAGCGGCTTTCGCGCCGCCTGCGCCTGCAGCGCCGCATCGAGCGCTTGATGCAGTCGCTGGAGGGCGAAGAGACCGCCGCCGCGGCAGAAGTGATCGCGGCATCCGAGAACCAGCGGCTGGCGATCGTCGGCATCATCGGTGCGATCATCGGGATGACGGCGGCGCTCGTCATCGCGTACACGGTGGGCGGCGTCAAGCTCGTCAAGAGCCTCGGGTACTTCGGCGTGTTCGTGTCGGCGATCATCGGCTCGGCTTCGATGTTCGTCCCGGTGCCGGGGGCGCTCGCCGGAATCACGTTCGGACTGTTCCTGACGCCCATCCCCTATGTCCCCCAGCCGGTGACGATCGGGGTGGTGGTGGCCGCCGGCTCGGCGATCGGGGAGCTGACGGGCTACTCGACGGGCGTCGGGGGAAGAGGCGTGATCGGCAACAGCCGGATCGGGCGGATCCTGGTCACGCTGATGCGGCGGCACGGCACGTTGACGGTGTTTTGCGTCGCGGCGGTGCCCAACCCGCTGATCGACGTGGGAGGCATCGCCGCAGGGGTGGCGGGTATGTCGATGCGGCGGTTCATGACGGTGATGTTCATCGGCAAGACGATCAACTACATCACCGTGGCCTACATCGTCAGCAGCGGCATCGAGAGCCTGCAACGCTGGCTGGGGGCGTGACGCCGCATGCGCGGCGTCAGGCGCCGACGATCTCGCGGCCGGCGGCGAGGATCCTGGCCACCAGCGACTCGTCGCCGGCGACCTCGGTGTAGATGCGCAGGAGGGGCTCGGTGCCGCTGAACCGCAGCAGCAGCCAGCCGCTGTCGCCGAGCAGGAAGCGAAAGCCATCGGTCGTGTCGATGGCGGTGACGCGGAGTCCGGCGATCGTGTCCGGGCGCGCTTCTTCGGCGCGGCGGCGGATCGCGTCGCGGTCCTCCGCGCGGAGCGTGATGTCGATACGGTCGTAGTAGTGGGGGCCGACGCGGTCGTAGAGCTCGGCAAGCAGCTCGCTGGGGCGCTTGCCGGTGCGCGCCATGAAGTCGAGCATGTACAGTCCGGCGAGGATGCCATCGCGCTCGGGCACGTGGCCGCGGAAGCCGTAGCCACCGCTCTCTTCGCCTCCAATCAGCGCGTCCGTCGCCATCATCGTGGGCCCGACGAACTTGAAGCCGACCGCCGTTTCGTGCACGGGCACGCCATACAGCTCGCCGAGCTTCTGGACCATGCGCGTGGTGGTGATCGACTTGACGATGGCGCCGCGTTCTCCGCGCACCTCGAGCAGGTAGTACGCGAGCAGCGCGAAGACCTGGAGCTGGTTGATGAACCGCCCGCGCTCGTCGGCGATGCCGACGCGGTCAGCGTCGCCGTCCGTGGCGATGCCGAGGTCGAATGCGCCCGCCGCCATGGATGAAGAGAGGTCGTGGAGATTGCGCGCGATCGGCTCGGGCGCGTGCATCCCCGGGAACACCGGATTTCGGTCGCCGTGCAGCTCGGTGAGGCGGCTCGAGCCGCCGGCCAGGAGCTCGCCGAGATAGCCGGCGCCGGTGCCGTACATCGCGTCGTAGGCGACGTTCAGGCCGGCGGCCCGCAGCCGGTCGAGGTCGACGAGGCCTCCGAGGTGGGCGAGGTAGCGGGAGCGCGCGTCGAAGACTTCCACGAGCCCGTCGCGCCTGGCGGCGGCGATATCGACGCGCGGCATGCGGCGTCCGACGAGGCCCGGCAGCGCCGCTTCGAGCTCGGCGACGATCTCCGGCGACGCGCTGCCGCCGTAGTCGGGCTTGTACTTGAATCCGTTCCAGCGCCAGGGATTATGGCTCGCCGTGATGACGATCCCCCCACCGGCGCGCCGGTCGATGATGGAGAAGCTCACGACGGGCGTGGGGCACTGCGCGTCGCTCAGGGCGACCGTGATGCCGTGTCCGGCGACGACTTCGGCCGCGGCGTCGGCGAAGTCTTCGGACGCGAACCGCGCATCGTAGCCGATGACCATGCCACGTTCGGCGAGTCCGTGGCGCTGCAGATAGAGCGCGGCGCTGGCAGCGCAGGCGCGGACATTATCGAAGGTGTAATCCTCGCCGATGATCGCACGCCAGCCGTCGGTGCCGAACTTGATCGACGTTGGCGGGAGCATCGGATGTTCCATCGCTGACGGAGTCCCTTCGCACACGGGTGATGACGTGGTGCAAGGGTCGCACGATCGCCGCGCCGGGGCAATTCACCGGCAGCGCGATCCCGACGTAGCGATCGGGACACCGCGCGGACGCGGGTTAGCCGCCCGGGCTCCCATGCGATGTCTCGTTCGGGCGCGCCGGCTATGAGCGCCTGCGCGCGGCGGCACCGCGCTTCGCGGTCGCGGCAGCGGGAGGCGTGTCCTCGTCATCGGAAAGCGACGCGGTCCGGGCGAGGATACGGGACATCTCGGTGGCGTCGAACGCGCGCATCGTCGTGCTGGCGACGTTTCCGGCGCCGACGACGTTGAGCATGGCGCCCATCATCGCCTCCTCAGAAGGCGCCTGGACGACGGCGACCATGTCGTATGGGCCCTGCGTCCAGAAGACCTCGACGATCTTGAAGCCCAGGCGCGCGTTCTCCTGTCGCGTGCGCCCCGCCCGTTTTACGGAATCACGGATGTTCTTCGCCCCATCGGGTGTGAACTTGTAGAGCACCACGTAGGTCGCCATGCGTCCTCCCTGGCGCTGGCTGCGCCCTCGGAAGCATACGGCGGCGGTCGCGGCAGTCAACCCGGGTGGCGGCGCCATCTTTCGGGCTGACGTACAATCCGGGCATGAGCGAGATCTGTCGCATCGACCGGGATGGGCCGATCGCCGTCATCCGGATGTTGCGCACCGACAAGCACAACGCGTTCAACCGCGAGCTGGACGGCGCGGTCTCGGGCGCGCTCACGGCGCTCGATGGCGACGACGCGATCCACGCCGCGGTGCTCACGGGGTCAGGGGCGGCGTTCAGCGCTGGCGCGGACATGACGGAAGCGGTTGCGGCGATCGACGGGACGGGGCGGAGCGAGGGGATGGTGCGCACGTACGCCGCCGTCGCGTCGTTCCGGAAGCCGCTGATTGCGTGCGTGAACGGCATTTGCTACGGAGGCGGCGCGCTGGTGGCGATCATGTGCGACATACGGATTGCGTCGGACGCGGCGCGCTTTCGTTTCCCGGGAGCGGCGTACGGGCTCGTCGTCGGAGGCTCGCAGCTGCCGCGGATCGTCGGGCCGGCGCACGCGAAGGAGCTGCTGTTCACGGGGAAGGTTGTTCCGGCCGAAGAAGCGTTGCGGATTGGGCTGGTGAACCACGTGGTGGCGCACGCAGGTGTCGAGGCGGCGGCCATGGCGATAGCGAAGGAGATCGCGGTGAATTCGGCGCCGGCGCTGATCGCCACCAAGGACGTTGTCGACCGCGCGACGAGCGTGGAGCAAGGGCTGCAGGCCGAGGCGGACTGGAACCGCGGGCTGCGGCGGTCGCCCGAGCATCACGAGCGCTTTCGCGCCGCCGCGGACCGCGTCGCGCGTCGGGACGGCTGAGCGGTCGGACCATGCGGCGGGAGCGGGCCCGGCCGGCACAAGCCCGGGCCGCTCTTCCCCAGCGATCGAGGCGATGCACTCTGGTGGATCGCGATCTACCGTGTCGATTACCCATCTCCAACATTGGCGCGCTCCGACGACCGCAAGGCCTCGATTTCAGGTTCGCGTCACGGGGACCGGCGCGCCATAACATGTTTGACACAGGCTCGGTCCAACTGCGGCGGTAGCCTCAATGCGGAACATCCCTGGAGGATCGACGCATGAGCGACGCAAGCATCGGATACGACGACCTGCTCGATGGACCGCCGCACGCGTTCCGGACGCGACTCATCGTCGTCGCGGTGGCGGGTGTGATCGTTGCGGCGGGCGGACTGTTCGCGTGGGACCACTGGATGCGCACGGGGTCGTCGTCGGCGGCGCCGCAGTCGACGGACGGACAGGTGGTCACCGGCAACGTCACGAAGACGATCAGCACGACCGGGACCGTCTCGGCGGCGAAGACATCGAACCTCAACTTCACATCATCGGGGAAGGTGACGGCCGTCAACGTCGCACTGGGAGCGACGGTGAAAGAGGGTGATGTCCTCGCCGACATCGATCCGGTGAACGCGCAGAACGCGCTGCGGACAGCGCAGGCGAGCCTGCGGAGCCAGCAGGCGCGCCTCGCGGCGCTCCTCGAGGGCAGCACGGCATCGCAACTGGCGGCAGCGGACCAGAGTGTCGTGCAGGCGCAGGGCTCGTACGACAAGGCGGTCCAGGCGATGCAAACGCTGACCGAGCCGGCCGCGGCGACAGACGTCGAGGTCGCACAGCAGGCGGTGACGGCGGCGCGGGCGAAGCTCCAGACGGCGCAGGAAGCGCGTGACGGACTCGACACGACGGCGGCAGCGGACGTCGCGAAGGCGCACGACGCTCTCACCAGCGCGCAGGCGTCGCTCGCGAACGCCGAACAGGCGCTCGACGACGCGGCGACGGCGTTGACGACCGGCCAGGCGTCGCTCTACGCCGCCGAGATCGCGTACTGCCCCGACGCCACGGTGTCGTTCTGCACCGTCCAAGCCGCACCGGTGTCGGGTGCCGACGTGAGCGCGCTGGTCGCGGTGACGACGGGCAGCGACGCAACGCGGGCGCACGCGGCCCAGGATGTGCTCACGGCGAACAACGCTTACCGGTCGGCGGCGACGGCGCGGGACAAGGCGACGAGCACCGTGACGAGCGCGCAGACCGCGGTGACCAACGCGGACGACGCGCTGACCAGCGCGGAAACGGAGCCATCGTCCGCGCAGGTCGCGACGGCGAATTCCGCGATCTCAGGGGCGCAGTCGGACCTGGACACGGCGAACAAGAAGCTTTCGGACCTGCTCGCGGGCCCCAGCCAGAGCGACCGCGACGTGGCGCAGTCCGCGATCGACCAGGCCGCGGCATCGCTGAAGGCGGCGCAATCGAAGCGCGACGAGACGTACGCGGGCTCGACGTCCGCGGACATCGACGCGCAGCGAAGCGCGGTGGTTCAGGCGCAGGTGAGCGTCGACAACGCGCAGAAGACGCTCGGCGAGACGAAGCTCACGGCACCGTTTGACGGGACGGTGGCGGCGCTCAACGTCCAGGTGGGGGACATCGCAGGCAACTCGTCGGGGAGTTCGGGGTCAGCCTCGTCCGGCGCGATCGTGCTGAACACCCCCGACCTCGTCACGCTCAACCTCACGATCAGTGAAACGGATTACCCGAGCGTGAAGGCGGGCGAGGGAGGGTACGCGACGTTCGATGCGCTCCCAAACCTGACGTTCGCGTTCGTCGTCGATTCCGTGGGCGTGAACCCCACGACGACGCAGGGGGTGGTGACGTACCAGGCGAAGGCGCACATCGTCAGCGGCCCGCAGGCGGCGGCAATCCTGGGCGCGCTGCGGCCGGCCGGAGGGGGGGCCGGCGCTCGCGGCGGCAACCGGCAGGGCGCCGCCACGGCGGGCGCAGGCGCGAGCGGAGCGACGCCGCAAACGAGCAGCACGCAGTCCGCGGGCGAGGCTGGCCCGGCGCCGCAAGCGAGCGGCACGCCGGGCGTGAGCCTGCAGGGCGCCGCAGCCGGCCGCCTCGGTAACGGAGCCGCCAGCGCAGCGGCGGCGAAGCCGGCGCCCGGCATGAATGCCACGATCACAGTGATCGTCGACCAGCGCGCGAACGTGCTGACGGTGCCCGTGAAGGCGGTGCAGACGAAGAACCGCCAGAGCTCCGTCACGGTGAAGAACAGTGACGGCTCGACACAGGACGTCACCGTGATCACGGGCCTGAGCGACGCTACGAACACGGAGATCACTTCCGGGCTGTCAGAAGGGCAGACGGTCGAGATTCCGGGGGCGGCAACCACCTCGACGACCACTACGCAGGCGCTGCCCGCCACGGGCGGGTTCGGTGGCGGCAACTTCCGGATCGGCGGAGGAGGCGGCGGCGCGGGGCGCGGAGGAGACTGATGATCCGCTTGCGCAGCCTGAGCAAGGTCTACCACGCCGGCGAGGTGCCCGTCGTCGCGCTCCAGGGCATCGACCTCGAGATCGACCAGGGGGAGTTCGTCGCGATCGTGGGATCATCGGGTTCAGGAAAGTCGACGCTGATGAACATCGTCGGCTGCCTGGACCGCCCGACGCGAGGCGTATACGAACTCGAAGGACATGATGTCGGCCGGTTGAGCGACATCCAGCTCGCGCGCGTGCGGCGGCGACGGATCGGCTTCGTGTTCCAGTCGTTCAACCTGCTGCCGCGGCTGACCGCGCTGGGACAGGTGGAGTTGCCGCTGATCTACCGCGGCTCGCCGAACCGGCGCAAGCTGGCCGCGCGGGCGCTCGCCGAGGTCGGGCTCGCGCGCCGCATGCACCACAAGCCCGCGCAGTTGTCGGGAGGAGAGCAGCAGCGCGTGGCGATCGCGCGCGCGCTGGTGACGAACCCGGCGCTGATCCTGGCGGACGAGCCGACCGGCGCGCTGGACTCGAAGACCACGACCGACGTGGTCGAGACATTCGCGAGGCTGAACACGGAACGGGGCATCACCGTTATCTTCGTCACGCACGAGCCGGACGTTGCGGCGTATACGCGGCGGATGATCACGCTGCGGGACGGGCGCATGATCGCTGACGCGCCGACGTCGCGGTCGACGGTGGTGCCGTTTCCGGGGGCGGTCGCGGCGCCCGCGTTGCCCGCGCGGCAGGCGCCGGCGTGATCTTCATCGATACGCTCCGGATGGCGCTCGCGGAGTTCGGCTCGAACAAGCTCCGCACGGCGCTGACGATGCTGGGGATCGTCATCGGCGTCGGTGCGGTGATCGCGCTGATGGCGGCGGGCCAGGGCGCGCAGGCGGGCGTGACTTCGCAGGTCCAGGGCCTTGGATCGAACCTGCTCTTCGTCACCTCCACGTCGTCGGCATCGGCGGCGTCAGGCGGCGTGCGCAACGTCCAGAACCTGACGCTGACGACGGCCGATGAAGCGAGCATCAACGATCCGTCGCAGGTGCCGGAGGTCGAGCAGGCGGTGGCGCAGTTCGGCGGCAATACGGGCAGTACGAGCAGCACGGCCATCACGCAGCAAATCATCGGCAACGGGCGAAACACGACGGCGACGCTGGCGGCATCAGAGCCGGCGTACGCGCAGATCCGCAACGTGCAGCTCGCGGCGGGCGAGTTCTTCACGCAGGACGACATGACGCGCAAGACGCTGAGCGCGGTGCTGGGCGCGCAGACGGCGCAAGATCTGTTCGACACGCCGCAGCAGGCGATCGGGCAGGTGGTGCGGATGAGCTTCGGCCCGTTCCAGCTCAACCTGACCGTGGTGGGGGTGGCGCAGCGCCGAGGCGGCAGCAGCACCGACGACACGACGCTGATCATGCCGCTGACGACATTCCAGGCGAAGGTGCCGTTCGGGCGGAATGCGACCGGCAGGTCGAACGTGCAGGCGATCATCGCGAAAGTACGCAACGGTCAGAGCCTGGACAAGGCGAAGGCCAGCATCACCGCCGTGCTCGCGGCGAACCACGGAACGCAGGACTTCACAGTGCAGTCGCAGGATGACCTGCTTTCGACATCGAAGAAGGTGAGCCGGACGCTGACGATCCTGCTGGGGGCGATCGCCGGCATCTCGCTGGTGGTGGGCGGCATCGGCATCATGAACATCATGCTCGTGTCGGTGATCGAACGGACGCGAGAGATCGGGATCCGGAAGGCCGTAGGCGCGGACAGCCGGATGATCCTGATGCAGTTCGTGGTGGAGTCGGTGATCGTGACGGTCCTGGGCGGAGCGCTCGGGGTGATCGCGGGGGTCGGCGCGGCGATGCTGGCGAACGGGCAGGACTTCGGTACGGGATCGGCGGTCACGACGCAGGTGACGCCGCTCAGCATCGTCGTGGCGAGCGGCGTGTCGGTGTTGATCGGCCTGTTCTTCGGGATCTACCCGGCGTTCCAGGCATCACGACTGGACCCCATCGAAGCGCTGCGCAAGGACTGAGCGGGACGAGGAGGGTAACGATGAGCATTCTCGGTGGCCGGATCCGGCTTGCGTCGGCGGCGATCGTTGCGGCGGCGCTGGTGGCGACTGCCTGCGGCAGTCCAGCCGCGAAGTCGGCATCGAGCTCGCCAACGGCCGCGGGTGGCGTCCAGGCAGCGCCGGGGACGCGAGGCGGCGGGCGCTTTCGCGGGCTGGCGCCGGCGGACCAGACAGCGGCGGCGCAGGGCACGCCGCTCGCGTTCGGGGGGCGCACACCGCCGCCCGAGGTGCAGACTTCCATCGCGGAAGGCACACCGTTTGGGTTCGGGAACCGCACGCCGCCGGCGGCGGTGCAGACGGCGATCGCGGAAGGGACGCCGGCCAGCGAGCTGCGGCGTGGAGCGGGATTGGGAGGCGGAGGGCGCGCGCTGGCGGCGGCCGCAAGCATCCTGGGCATCGACATGGCGCAGCTGCAGACGGAGCTTGCCGCGCCCGGCGCGAGCCTGGAGCAGGTGGCCGCGGCTCATGGCTTCGCCCGCGCTACGTTCAAGCAGGATCTGATCGATGCGGTCCACGCTCGGCTGGCGCAGTCCGTGTCCGACGGCACGCTCACGCAGCAGGCGGCGGACCAGGCGGCCAGTGACTTCGACGCGAGCGTCGACAGCCTGCTGGACCGCATCGGCGGGCTGACGCAACCGGAGGCGACACCCACGCCGTGATCGGCCAGGGACGCCACGCCAGACCAGAGGGCCGGCGATGAACGCGCCGGCTACTCGAAGATGCTGCTGGCAACTTCCTCTATGCTGCGCTGGACATCGGCGTCGTCCGTGAGGGCCCAGACGACGCCGACCTGGCAGGCACGGCGCGGCGGGATGCCCTTCTGGATGAGTTTGCCGGTGTAGACGAGCAGGCGTGTGCTGACGCCTTCGCTCAGACCGTGCTCGCGAAGGTTGCGCACCTTCTCGCCGAGCTTGGCGAGGTCTTGCGCCACGTTCTCGTCGACGCCGCTCTCGTGGGCGATGATCTTCGCCTCGAGCTCCTTGCGCGGGTGCGTGAACTCGAGCGAGATGAACCGCTGGCGCGTGCTGTGCTTCAGGTCCTTGAGGGCGCTCTGGTAGCCCGGGTTGTAGGAGATGACGAGCAGGAATCCATCCCGCGCCTCGACGATCTGTCCGCGCTTTTCGATCAGCAGCACGCGGCGATGGTCGGTGAGCGGGTGAATCAGCACCGTGGTGTCTTTGCGAGCCTCGACAACTTCGTCGAGGTAGCAGATGGCGCCCGCCTTGACGGCACGCGTCAGCGGACCATCGATCCAGCGCGTCTCGTCGCCTTCGAGCAGGTACCGCCCGACGAGATCACTGGCTGTGAGGTCCTCATGGCAGGCGACGGTGATGAGCGGCAGCGCCTGGAAGGAGGCGCCGTTGTCGACGCCGCTGTCGGTTCGGGCACCCTTGTCCTTGACGATGGTCAGCGGGCGGCCGAGCTTCCACGCCATGTACTCGACGAAGCGGGTCTTGCCGCAGCCGGTCGGGCCCTTGAGCAAGACCGGGATTCGTGACGCGAACGACGCCTCGAACAGCTCGACCTCATCGCCCGTCGGGACGTAGTACGGCTCGACGTGCGCGTGATACTCCTCGATCGCGTACTGGCGGTACCCGCCTTCTTCGCTGACCTGCTCCTCGGTCGTCATCGTCGGTCCTCCCGGGGCGGCTCTCCCTCTTGCGCACTGCGCGTCGCTCTTTTCGCGCTCTCGTGCCCGATCAACTGCTGCCATTCTGCCATGACGCGCTCGCGCAGCTCGTCGAGCGTCCCGTTGTTCTCGATGATCACGCCGGCGTGCTTCTCGCGCTCCTCGTTCGTCAGTTGCGCCCCGATTCGTGCGTCCGCCTGCTCGGGCGTGAGCCCGTTGCGCTCCACGATGCGTTGCCGCGCCACGCCCGGCGCGACGGTGACCAGCCACACCTGGTCGACGAGCGGTACCCAGTCCGCCTCCAGCAGCACCGCGGCTTCAAGGAGGACGACCGGCACGCCCTGCGCGCGTAGCGCGCCAAGCCGCAGGTCCATCGTCCGGCGCATCCACGGCCAGACGATGCCTTCCAGCCGCTTGCGCCGCTCCCGATCGCCGAAGACCTTCGCCCCCAGCGCCTTACGGTCGATTTCGCCGTCAGCGCCGACGACATCCGGGCCGAAGGCCGCGACGACCTCATCGTAGCAGCCACTGCCGCGACGGTACGCTTCGTGTCCAACCTTGTCAGCATCGATGACGACGGCCCCCTCGGCGCCGATCATCGCGCTAACGACGGACTTGCCGCTGGCGATGCCTCCCGTCAGGCCGATCACCACAGTCACAGAGACACTCCGGAGGAAACAGACGCGCCGCATCGAATGGCGGCGCCACGTCAGTATGCGGGACGCCCCCGCGACGCGCCAGCAATGCCGGCATGGCGCGGGGGGGTCCGGCGTGGCAAAGTGAGCGGCGGCCGGCGTCGTATCGGCCGCGCCGGGGCCATGGGCGGGTGGACACACGACGAAGGAGCGAGGGAACGCGATGACGGACCGGCTGGCCGGAAAGACGGCGCTGATCACGGGCGCGGGCAATGGCATCGGCAGGGCGACGGCGCTGCGCTTCGCGGTGGAAGGGGCAAACGTGGTCGTCTCGGACGTGAACGATGAGGCCGCCCGCTCCGTCGCGACGGAGATCGGCGAGACCTCGATCGTGCATCACTGCGACACGTCAGTCGAGCGAGAGGTCGCGGGCGCCATCGAGGCGACGATCAAGGCGTTCGGGGGGATCGACGTCATCGTCAACAACGCCGGCGTGGGCGGGGGCGTCGCGTGGGACCGGATGATCGCGATCAACCTGAGCGGCGTCATGTACGGGTGCAAGTACGGCGCCGAGGCGCTGGCGAGCCGCGGCGGCGGGTCGATCGTGAACCTCTCGTCGATGCTGGGCTTGATCAGCGTCCCGTTCCCGGGCGTCGACGGCTACACCGCGGCGAAGCACGGCGTGGTGGGGCTCACGAAGAGCTACGCGCTGCAGTACGGGGCGCGCGGCGTGCGCGTGAACTGCATCAACCCGGGCTGGATCGAGACGGCGATGACCGACCCGATCGTCCAGGCGGGCGCCCGCGGGTTCATGGAGGAGGGATGCGCGCTGGGCCGCATGGGCAAGCCGGAAGAAGTGGCGGCCGTGGCGCTGTTCCTGGCATCCGACGATGCGTCGTTCGTGACGGGTGCGTCCTATGTCGTTGACGGCGGGTGGACCGCGCGCTGAGCTGCGGCCGGAACTCGCGCGAGCTTCACGCGCGCAGGAGCGTACCACCGGATCACAAATGGATGCCGCGATCGAGACGCTCCGAGACCAGCTAGCACCACTGCCGGTGCGAGTCAGGCGCCTGTTTGGCGGATACGGGCTCTACATCGAGGACCGGTTCTTCGGGTTGATCTCCGACGGGCGGCTCTTCTTCTCGTACCGATGACTGCTGTTTCCAGCGCTGGTGCGAGACGATACTAAGCGCAGGCGGGGGTCGACATGTTCCGGGTGCCGAAGACGGTCCCAATTGCGTGCGGCCTGCTCGCGGCCGCCCTGGCCGCGTCTTGCAGCAACGCCTCGCCAAAGCCGGGTGCCGCCCGGGACTCCACCGCATCGGCGACGAGCCTTGCGACCTCTGGTGCCAGATTTGCCTTTACCGGCAGGTACCACCTGCACTACACAATCCAATCGAGCGGCTTCGATGGCGAGGTGCAAGGTGACGCCGCGTACTATTCGCAAGGCGCGTCGTACGCACAGACGTCCATCGTCGGTGGTCACCCCGCCGACACGGATCTGGTGACATACGTGTTTCTTCCGCCGGATCTGTACCTCCAACAGGGTGATGGGACGTGGTTCGTGCAGAGCCCTTGGAACCTCGGCATCCGTCCGGGCGAAGAAGGGCCCGCTGACCCGAACGAACCGATCGTCAACTACGCGGACTTAGTGACGAAGTTGCACGGCGTGGAGTCTCGACCCGACGAGAGCTCCGATGGCAAAACGCTCTCCCGGTATCACGGCGACGTCGCTCTCTCCGACCTCTCTTCCTTTTCCGGCAACGGCGCGAAGGGAACGGCCCAGGCCGACATCTGGATCGACCAGAAGACCGCTCTGCCGACCAAGCTGGAGATCAAAGTGAGCGGCGCGGGCGGCTTCGACGCCACGATCACCTTTGTCGACTACGACCGGGCGGCGACGCCACCTCCCACGCCCGCCAACGCGCGCCCATATCGCGACGCCGTGTTTCCTGACGCTCCCTGCATCGGCGCTCAGCTCTCCGGTTGCCTCGAGTCCCAGACCGACATCAAGGGAGCCGAAGCCTGTGGTGGCAACGAGCGAAGGTCTGTCTCGCCCCGCTGGGCAAGGTCTCGACCGAACTCGTCGATCACCTCGTCGGCTACTATCGCGATCAGCTCGGGTTCAAGTGACCGTACTCAAGCCGGCCGCCATTCCGGTCGAACTCGAAGACCCGAAGCGTCAGCAGGTGGCCGCGGACAGACTCATCGACTACATGGGGAGCCTGTTCCCGGACGCTTATGCAGATCCACAAGCAGTCCTGATCGGCCTCACACCCATCGACGTGTATGACGGCACCAGCAGCTTCCGCTACGTATTCGGAGTCAAAGGAAGTCCATCCGATCCGAAGGCCGTCGTTTCGTCGTCCCGTATGGATCCGCTCTTCTACAGCGAGCCGCGTAACAACGACCTGTTCTACACGAGGACGCGAAAGCTCGTCTCAAAGTACATCGGGCTTCTGTACTACCTGCTGCCCACCAGTACAGATCCGACCAGCCCGATGTATGACCACATCGGAGGGCCGAGCGACGTGGACGTGATGACCGAGCCTCTGCCCGTCGCACGACGTTAGCCATCCGTGAGAATCAGAGAACACGTGGTGGGCGCTGCGCGCGTCGCAGTGTCACCGCTGACGCGCGTCAGGCGGCGCGCGCCTCTTCCCCAGACGCGGCCACGAGCCTGGGAGCCTTGCCGGCCTGCTCCGAGCGAAGGGCAGCGATGGCGCGAGCGACGGCGGCGTTGACGATCGTCTCGCAGAGGCGGACGCGCCGCTCCGCGTCGGCGGACGAAGCCGCTTCGTCAAGACGCACGGCAAGCTGCACGAGCGCGAACTCTACGCGGGCGGCGTGGCGCCGCGCCGCAGCGACACGCCGCGGCTCGGCCGCCGGGGGCCGCGTCGATCCTGTCCTGCGCGTGTTCGTTCCCATGCCGGTCCATCTCCTCGAGCCCCCACCCGCGGGCATTATGCGCGGGCCACCGGCGCCGCGGCTATGAGGCGTAACCCTGATACACACGCATGAGCCGCAGCCCAGATACTGGCAGCGCGCCGGCTCCGGGCAGGGACGCCCGGCTCGGAGCGGAATCGAGCGCCGATCAGCGCCCGCCTGATGGCGCGGCGCGATCAGGGTACGCGCGCCAGGAACGACTGGACGCGCGCGCCGATGCTCGCCGCCATGTGCGCGCGCACCCCGGCGTAGCCGGAAGGGATGCCCGTGTCGGTGGCAGTGAGTATCCAGGCCGTCGGTTCAGGGTCGCCGACTCGCCAGGCGCGCGCACGGAGCGTGGCGCCAGTCACCTGGAAACGGATGCTATACGACGTGCCCGCCGTCGCCGGGAACGGCACTGAGCGGAGCGTGGTGTACGAGCCACCCAGGCGCTTCTGGAGCACGAACGAGGTGCCGGTGAGATAGGCCTTGTACCAGTTGTTGGCGTCGCGCCAGCGCAGGACCGCGCCGACATCGGTGCCGCCGCTGAAGCGGCTGAGGGACACGGTCGCGAGGACTTCGCTGTCGGTCGCGCTCGGGCCGAGGACGGCATCGACGATGTTGCCGGTCTTCGAGATGGCGCCGGCGTTGCCACTGATGGCGAAGGCGCCGGAGGTGTTGGCCTGACCTCGCCAGACCTGGCCATCGGACGCCGTGCCCCAGAACACCTGATCCGGGCGTTGAAAGGTGTCCTGCGCGAGCACGGCGCCGGAGGCGGGTGGCGTATTCGTCGCCGTGGGCGCGGGCGTGTTCGTGGCGGTGGGCGTCGGAGTCGATGTGGCCGTGGCGGTCGCGGTGGCATTGGACGTCGGTGACTCCGTCGCAGTCGGCGTGGCCGTGACGGCCGCCGCGGTCGGCGTTGCGGTGCCGGTTGCGGTGGGTCCACCAGGCGTCGGTGATGCGGTGGCAGTCGCGGTGGGACTGGGGGTTGCCGTACTCGTGGCGGTCGGCGTGACGGTCGCCGCAGCGGACGAGGTGCTCGTGGCACTCGCGGTAGCCGTCACCGTAGCGGTCGCGGTGGGCGTGGCGGTCGGCGTACGGGTCGCACTCGCCGTGGCGGTCTTGGTGGAGGTCGGGGACGGCGTCGGCGTCGGTGGTATCGAACCGGTGACGTAGCCCATGCCGGACTTCGTGGTGGTGAACGTGGGCGAGCCGTTTTGCCAGTCGATCTCCAGATAGTTGCGTGTGTTTCGCAGCGCAGGCAGGGTTGCGGCGATGGTACGAGTCGACGTGTCGATCGCGTCGCCGGAGTCACCGACGTACACGAAGCGGCCGTCGCGACTGTGCAGCAGCCAGCCCTCACGCTCGCAGCGCCCGGCACACGGCGAGTGGCTGCCGGCGAGCGACGAGAGCGGGATGTCCGCGACCTGGACAGGCGCCGCTCCCGGCAGACCGGTCGCATCAAAGACGTGGACGTACGCGTTGGGCCCGTCCATGACGTAGATCTCGCGCTCGTCCGGCGAGAGCGTGACGCCGTGACTCGGCGAAGAACTGACGAAGGTGCTCCACGTGAAGCCGGCGATGGGCAGGGTGTAGAGAACCTGGCCCGTCGTGATGCTGCTCACCTGGAAGCCAAGGAAATTCGTCGACGTGGTGAATGCCAGCGTCTCCCTGCCGTTGATGGTAAACGGGCGTATCCCGTTCGTCATCGGGCCGATCTGCTTCGTGATCAGATTCGTCGCGGTGTCGACAAGTTGGAGATAGCGGGTGTTCGCGCCACGAGACCATCCGGAGAGATACGCGTGCGCTCCGTTCGGGCTCACGATGGTGTTGTGACCGGCGATGTTCGCGTAGATGCTCCCGGTGATTGCGCCCGATTCGCCGTCAACCAGGCGCCACATTCCTGTTGTTGCGATCTCGCCGTCAGGTGAGTACATGGTCGCGCCGTCCGGCGTGATCCCCATGCTGTCGACGCCGAACGGATTGAACGCGATCCAGGCGACTGTGTCGGTACGCAGGTCGTATTTCAGGATGTAGCCGTTCGATGCGCTGTCGCAGGTGCTACCGCATTCGCTGATGTAGAGCATGCCGGTGGCGGGGCTCATGGCGGCGCCGACCACGCCGCTCGTCGGCAGCGGCACGTGCTTCACGAGCGCATGGCCGTTGTCGATGTCGTAGACGTCCATCGCCTTGTCGGGGAAGACGTAGAGGTAGTGGTGCAATCCGGCGTCCGTGGGGTTCGGCGCCGGCGGCGGGACGGGCAGCGGCGTGCCCGTGGCGCTGTAACTACGGTAGCCAAACGTCCGCGCCACGGTGTCGCCGTTCCGGGCCCGCACGCCAACCGCGCCGGCAACCTGCTGGGCACCGTTCGAGTCGCCGGTGCTCAGCATCCACGTGGCCGGCTCGGGCGAGCCATCGATCCAGACACGGGCGCGGATCGCCGACGGGCTCGCGCCCTGGACCTGCACGCGCAACCAGACGCGCGCGCCGGCGGAAACGGGGATCCCGGTATCGGCTTCCGCCCCGACGAGGGTGCCGTCGTTCCGTTCGGCACGGATGACCATGTTGGGGCCACCGGCGCCCTGCCCGACGCCGATGCTGTAATAGGTCGGCTTGTAGGCCGCGACGTAGCGAGCGAGGACGGCGGCGGTCGCGCGATCTGTCTGCGCGCTGAGCGGCAGCACGACCTGCTGCGTGATGTCGACGTCCCTGGCGTTGACCGCGCTCAGGTGTCCGCGCTCTTCGGTGTTCGCGCCGACCGTGACGCTGCCTTCGCCGGGCACGACGTTCCAGTTCAGCGGCGTGCCGGCGGTCGTCCAGAACCCGCCAACGGCGGCCGCGTCCCAGGCCGCCACAGCCGTGCGGCCGAAGGTGTCGGTGGCGAGCTCGCCCGGGGGCGGGCCCGGGCTGGCGACGAGGTCTGTCGCCGTGTAGCTCAGTACGCGAAATACATGGCCGGCCGCCGTATCCTCGTTGCGCATGCGCAGGCCGACGGCGCCGGTAATCTGCTCCGCGGCGGTCGAATCGGTCGCGGTCAGCGTCCAGAATTGTGGTTCCGACGCGCCGTCGAGCCAGGCGCGGGCCCGGACGGTCGTGGGGTTCGCGCCCTCGAACTGCACGCGCAACCAGGCGACGGCGCCGTCCGACGCGGACACACCGGTGTCGAGATCGGCGCTGATGTTGCCGCCGTCGCTCCGCTGAGCGCGGAGGATCATGGTGCTGCCGGATGCGTTCTGTCCGAGGCCGACGCGGTAATAACTGCCGCCGCTCGACACGCGCCCGAGGATGTAGGCGATCGCGTAGGTGTTCTGCGAGCTGCGAGGCAGGACAACCTTGTTGAGGATCTCGACGTCGCGGACCGCGACGGTGGCCAGCGAACCCCGCTCCTGGCCGTTGGGAGGCACGTTGACGCTACCGGCGGACGGTGAGACGCTCCAGTTCGCGGCGGTGCCGGAGATCGACCAGGCGCCGCCGGCATCGGCCGTACCCCAGCCGTTCGTTGCGGTCCGGTTGAACGTATCCGACGCGTACGTCGTGACGGAGGCGGCCAGCTGTGGCGGCGTCAGAGCGAAGCGCGTCGTGACCGCGGAGAGCACGGCGGCGAAGCAGACGACGGTAACCAGTCGACGCAGCAAGCGTTTTCACCCGGCCGCGAACGATGGAGGCGCGGCGTTAGTCCGGCACGCTGGCTTTCGGCAATTGAGGGCCGTGCGGGGTGGCCAACACAGCGATGCTCTCCACTGAGAGCATCGCGTGGGGTCGAGCTTACACGCGAGCCTGGTTGCTGTAAAGCGGGCCGGGCCGGGGGTCCTACGCTCTTAAGTGTGGATACAGGGGAGGAGACTGAACAGAAAAGCACCTGGTGTTCCTGGTCAGGGCGCGGATTCCGGCTGATACGGAGCCTCCGTGTCGAGGTTACCAACGAAGTCCGGAAGGCCGGTGTGGCCAAGCTGCTGGCGAATCGCGGCGTTCTCGCCGGTGTGGTACCAGTAATGGTAGGTCAGACGGAGCAGCAGCGACCCGAGCGTGCGCGTGTCCTGGCGTCCGGGCACGACTACTTCCCCGGCCAGCATTTCGGTTGTCGCTGTGTCCAGCCAGCGATCGGCACGGACGCTGACCTCGTTCCAGCAGCGCCACATTTCGTCCAGGTCCGGCGTGCTCGCCGGCGCACCGAACGCGAACCGCTCGTTCAGCTCCGGGTAGGGCGTGTCTGCATGTGCCAGCGTGAGCCAGTACCGCTGCTCCTGCCACGAGAGGTGCCCGACGTTCCAGCTGATGCAGTTCATGGGCAGGAAGCGCATCCGGGCCTCAGCCTCGCTGACACCCTCAAGGCCGCGGCGGAACTCGCTCCTGGCGAACCGCAGTTGCGTGACGAGTGGGTGGCGCATGGGACTGCCTTTCCTGGCGTACCGCGACCGTCAAACGGTTTCACATGACTCGGAGGGACATGGCATGCAACCAGTGAAGCGACGGCTCATGATCCCCGCTCTCGTGGCCACGTTCCTCGCCGCCGCGGCCGGGCCGCGCTCGATGAACCCACCCGTCGCCGACGACCTGACGTGTGGGATCCTGACGAACATGACGCCTCCCGGTGGCTCCAGTTCGCCGCGGCGCGTGAGGGTGGTCACGGCCGATTACGTGACGTGCTTCCCCGGTGAAATGATATCGCTTGCCATCTCCGTCGACACGGAACCACTCCCCCCGTTCGGCAGGCTGGAGCCTTCGCTGCCGCTCACGGGAGTTGCCCGGGTGTACCCTCGCAAGCCGCTGCTCAAGGGAGCGCACACCGTGGTGGTGATTGCGCTGGAGATCCCCTGCGACGGCTGCGCGCCAGTCTATTTCACGAACCGGCGGAGCTTCACGGTAGGGCAGCCTGGCGGCGACTGAGCGCGAGGGGGCGCGATCGCCAGTTCCGGAACCTCATGACGGTGTCGGGGCCCGGCCGGCGGGCCGTCCCGCGCGCGGCGGCGGGGTCGATTCGTGTACCGCTCATCGCGTCGCGCGCACAACGTCGCGGCGGAGGCCATCGGGTAGAATTCGGGCTCCGTCCTCATCAGCGTGGGAGCCCTCGGCGCTGCCGACCACGGAGGCACCCTTGGAGAAAGAGCCGGCGGGCGAAATTGTAGGCGGACCGAATGGCATCCCGGAATCGCTGCCGGCGTTGGCCGTGGCGCTGCGGACCGGCGAGTTACCGCTCGAAGACTACCTGGGTGCGCTCGAAACGCGCTTCCGTGCCGTCGAGCCGGCGATCCGCGCGTTCATGCCCGACTCCGACCGCTTCGCGCGGCTGCGGGAGGAGGCGGCCGCGCTTCGTCGCCACTGGCCCGTGCCCGACGACCGCCCGGCGCTGTTCGGAGTGGCGGTCGGCATCAAGGACGTCATGCGCGTCGACGGTCTGCCAACTACCGCGGGCAGCCGGTTGCCTACCGGGCTGTTTGACGGACCGGAGAGCGCCTGCGTCTCTGCCTTGCGCGCCGCGGGCGCGCTGATCATCGGCAAGACGGTCTCGACGGAGTTCGCGTACTTCGCCCCGGGCCCGACCCGGAACCCGCGCAATCTCGATCACACGCCCGGCGGTTCGAGCAGCGGGTCGGCGGCCGCCGTCGCCTCGGGTCTGTGCTCCCTGGCACTCGGTACGCAGACCGTCGGCTCGACGATCCGGCCGGCGGCGTTCTGCGGCGTCGTGGGCTTCAAGCCCAGCTATGGTCGCGTATCGACGGAAGGCGTCATCCCGCTCTCCCCCTCGCTCGACCATGTCGGCATGCTCGCCGGTGACGCCGCCGGAGCCGCGCTCGCCGCCGGGGTACTGTGCAGCAACTGGGCACCGGCCGGCCGCGCTTCCCGGCCGGTGTTCGCTGTGCCAACGGGCCCGTACTTGCACAAGGCCAGCGACGAATCGCGCGAACACTTCTGCGGCGTCATCGCGCGGCTGAAAGCGGCGGGATATGCCGTCGTAACCGTGCCCGCGCTGCCCGACTATGACGCAATCGTCCTGCGCCACAACCTGATCGTCACGGCGGAAGCGGCGCGCGTTCACCACGACTGGTTCGGGGCCTACGGCGGACTCTATCATCCGAGGACGGCGGCGCTCATCGAGCGCGGGCAGACCATCGGTGACGCGGCGCTCACTGAGGCGCTGGATGGACGGCAGCAGCTACGCGCCGAGTTGACGGGCTTGATGGAGGCGAATCAGGTCGACGCGTGGCTGTCGCCCTCCGCAGTGGACACCGCGCCACGGGGACTGGAGCGAACCGGCGACCCGGCGATGAACCTGCCCTGGACGCACAGCGGGCTGCCCGCGGTGAGCCTGCCATCCGGCAGGAGCGGGGCCGGGCTGCCATTCGGGCTGCAGGTGGCCAGCCGGTGGCAGGAGGACGAGCGGCTGCTGGCGTGGGCGGAGGAGCTCGAACCACACCTGCGGTGACGTCACGGAACATCTTCCGCGGTGACGGGGGCCCTCGAGACCGGGGTCCGATGGCCCTACCGCCAACGTCAAGGCAATCCGCACCGCGGATCGAAGCGCCCGGGTGCGATGCTGGCGGACGAGGTGCGTGGCCGTAGCCCCGGTTGGCAGTAGTCTGTCATCGCACTGCATTCGGAGGGCGATCACGGTGAAGCGGAGACCAACGGGTGCCACGACGCCGGGCGCAAGCGAAGCGCCACGACTGCGCATCGTCACGTCGCGCGGGACTGTGCTCGTGCCCCTCGATCGCGACAGGTTGACGCTCGGGCGCGGCGCTGCCAACGACATTCCAATCGACGCGGAAGTGATTTCTCGCGCGCACGCAAGCCTCGTGCGGGAGGGTGCGTCGTATCGCTACGTCCAGCTCGGCGCGAGCAATCCGACGTTCTTGCGCGGCGCACCGATCACGGACATCGTGCTGCGCGATGGCGATCGGCTAGAGGTTGGGCCAGAGACGTCCGACGCAGTCGTGATCGTGGTGGAGCTCGGCGCGATCGACCCCTTCGCGTTCGATATGACCCGCTCCTTCAAGCTGCGTGACAGCGCCGGCGGTCCCGGCGTGCAACGCCTGGTCCTCCCCTCCGAGGGAACCGTGACGATCGGCCGTGCGCCCGACAACGACCTGGTGCTCCCCAGCCTGACCGTGTCGCGGCGCCACGCGCGCCTCGATGTACGCGGAGGGCTGGCGCGGCTCGTCGATACGGAGAGCGCGAACGGGACGTACGTCAACGGGCTGGCGACGCAGAGCGATGTCCTGAAGGCCGGCGACATCGTTCGGATCGGGCCATACAAACTCGTGCTGCGAGACGGGGCGATCGAACATCACGACGACAGCCGGGCGGTGCGGCTCGACGTGCATGCCGTAACGAAGCACGTCGGCGGGCGAGCGCTGCTGAGCGGGATCAGCTTCAGTGCGCGGCCAGGGGAGATCCTGGCGATCGCGGGCACCAGCGGCGCGGGGAAGTCCACCCTGATCGACGCCCTCAACGGGCTACGGCCGCCGAGCTCGGGGCACATCCTCGTCAATGGCGCCGACCTCTACCGCGCGTACGACGCGCTGCGGCCGCTCATCGGCTACGTTCCGCAGGAGCCGATCCTGCCGATGCAACTCAGTGTCCGGCGAGCGTTGCACTACGTCGCGCGTCTCCGCCTGCCGCCCGACGTCCGCGGCGACGAGGCAGACCGGCGTGTAGCGGATGTGATGCGGGAGCTGGACCTGACGGACTGGCAGGACGTGCGGATCGCGAACCTGAGCGGGGGCCAACAGAAGCGCGCGAGCATCGCCGCGGAGCTGATCGCCCGGCCGGGGCTGTTCTTTCTCGACGAGCCAACGTCGGGTCTTGACCCCGGGCTGACGCGCCGCGTCACGGGGATCATCCGCGACCTCGCCTCCGCGGGAAGCACGGCGGTCATGGTGTCGCATGACGTCGAGAGCCTCCAGGCGGCGGACCGGATCGTCTTTCTCGCGGGGGGTGGCCGCGTCGTCTTCATCGGCGCGCCGGCGGAGGCACTGACCTACTTCGGTGTCGCGGACCTGGCGGCTGTGTATGGCCAGGTCGAGTCGGGTGACCCGGCGGCGTGGGAGGAGCGGTGGCGCAACTCGAGCGACGCTGGAAGCGCGAACCATCCGTCACCTCCGCGCGATGCCGCGGAGGAAGTGGCGACACCCGCGCCGATCGCGTGGGATCCCTTCGCGCTGATCGGCGCCTCGGTCCGCCGCGGATCCTCCGCGTGGCAGCAGTTCTGGATCACGACGCGGCGTTACGTCGAATCGATGCTGGGCGACCGTGCATACCTGGGCTTGCTGCTCCTGCAGGCGCCGATCATCGCGATCCTGCTCACGCTCGTCGCGAAGTCGGGTGACTTCTCGCCGCCGCCGGCGGCGGCCGTCGAGAAGGCGGCCACATTCGGGATACCGGCGGCGAAGCTGGTCGATGTCTTGCCGCTGATCGTCGCGGCAACGGCTATTTGGTTCGGGGCGATCAATGCGGCGAAGGAGATCGTGAAGGAGCTGCCGGTGTGGCGGCGGGAGCGGCTCGCCGGGCTGCGTGTCGCGCCGTACCTCGCGTCGAAGTTCGTCGTGCTCGCCGCGCTGTGCTTGCTGCAGACGGCGGTGCTGCTGGCGATCATCTGGACCAGGGTCGACCTGCCCACTTCGGGGACGCTCACGTGGGCGCCACTGGAGCTGTGGATCACCCTCAATCTCGCGGCCCTTGCGGCGCTGGCGCTGGGTCTCGTGATCTCCGCGTGGATGAACAACGCCGACCGCGCGACGAGCCTGGTGCCGATCCTGCTGATCCCGCAGCTGATCTTCGTGGGCGGATCGGGGACGGAGACCGCCGGCCGCCTGCTGTCCTACCTGATGATCTCGCACTGGTCCGTCGAGGCGATGAAGATTAGTGCCGGCATCCCGTACGACGACAGCGGCGCGGGATTCGGCGTGGCGGACCTGCTGCTGCGGTGGGGTGTGCTCGCCGGCATGACGACGACGTTCATGTCGGTCGCTGCGTGGCGCCTCTCGCGCAGGAATACGGGGTGAAGGCTGGCTCCCCGCGTGGCGCGGCGCGCCGACCCGGGCGTGCCGGGTGTTCCGGCGCGTGCGGTTGGGGCCGCGACGGGGTACCGCCGCTATGACGCGGCGAGCGAGTCGATTTTCTGGGCCAGGCTCACCATGCCGAGTTCGGTGGCCGTCGCCGTCGCTTCGGCTAGAAATTCGGCGGCGCGTGCGCGATCGGCTGCCGCGCCACGGGCCAGCAGCATCCGTGCGTAGTCGTACTGTGTGTGGGCGACCCATGGGCCCGCGCCCATGCGCTCGTTCATCGCAAGCGCATCCCGGAAGTGCCGCTCTGCGTCGTCGTAGCGCTCAAGAATCGTCGCGAGAAGCCCAAGCGGGCGAGACGCCGAACCCACCGCGACGATGCCATCGAGGCCGGTCACGTTCCGGTCGGCGAAGGGAAGCTGCAGTTCGTAGAGGATCGCTGCGCGGCTGCGGTCGTTGAGATAGCGGCACGCCTCGGACAACAGGGACAACGCCAGCAACTGGTTCACGTCGGGTGGAAGGCCGGCGAAGCGATCGCGCGCGAGCGCCTCGAATTCACGCCGGGCGTCCTCCCGCTTGTCGATCTCGGCGTAGAGCGCTGCGAGACCGGCACGCCAGGCGGGAAAGCGATCGTATCTGGCGGCGAACGTTTCGAGCCCGCCCTGGATCTCAGCGAGGCGGCCCTGCTCTCTTCGCATCAGGTACAGGGGAACGCCCATCTGAGCAGCGGCGTCTCCTTCATCGGACCACTTCGCGCCTGCCGCGGCGGCCGCCAGCGAGCCCTCTGCGTCAGCGAAGCGTCCTGCGAGGAGCGCCCTCATCGTCCGCCTGATTGCAACCCAGAACTGCGCCTGGGGCCACCTACTGTTGCCATGAAGTTCGACCGTGCGAGCGAGGGCCGCGTCGACGCCGCTGATATCGCCCATCTCAAGAAGGTCGGCGAGCAACTGCTCGTTGGCGTCCACGAGCCGCAGTATGTCCCCCAGAGATGATGCGATCGACATCATCTCCTCGTCGAGACGGAGCCGATCATGCAGGCCGGACGGGAGCGACAGCGTCCATCGGCGAATCGACAGCGCTTCGAAGAGCGTGTCCGGATCGCCGAGTCGGCGCGCCATGGCGACGGCTTCGTCTACCATCGCCTGTGACGAGGGTGGCACCGGCCGGCGCCCGTGGGCGACCAGTCCTGCGAGGCGTCCCAAGAGCAGGCAGCGCATCCGGCCGTCCTCGGGCGGCAAGCCGGCAAGCGCTTCTTCGACGAGCTTCTCGTGATCCTGTACATCGTCGTCGGAATAGCCCACAAGCCAGCCTTCGGCGGCGAGCGCGCGCTCATGCGAGATCGTCGCGCGAGCGACCATCTCGGGGCTCTCGCAGGCTTGACCCAGCTCGCGCGCTCTCCGACACGTTCTGCGGGCTTCGTCCGGCGCGCGCGGTCGCTGTGACAGTGCGAGTAGCAGGAGCAGTTCAAACTCACGCTTCCTGTCCCGCTGCGGGAGCAGCTCGAGCGCGCCGAGCGCTCGCGTGTAGTGCGCGACGGCCTCCTCAAACGCAGCGATGCTATGCGCCTGGCTGGCCGCTCGCTCGGAGTACGCCACGGCCTTCTCGATGTGTCCGGACGCTGCCGCTTCGCCGAAGTGATAGGCCAGCTCCGCGACGTGTGGCTCGATATTCGCCGCGTACACCACCTCCAGGGCCTCACCGATCTGGCGATGCAGGCGCACCCGGCGGGTAGTGGACAGTTCGTCGTAGAGCGTTTCGCGGATCAGGGCGTGCGAGAAGCTGAAGCGCCCGACGGGGCCGCCGCCCACCTCCTCCACGACGCGTGCCGCCTGCGCTTCTTCGAGGAGGTCGAGCAGGCGGTCGGCGTCGTGGGGAGTCAACATCTGAAGGCCGTCGAGCGGAAATTCACGTCCTATGACGGCCGCCATCGTCAGGATCTGGTTGCACTCTTCGGACAGATGGTCCAGGCGCCGGCCGACGACCTCGCGCACGCTCTGCGGGATCATCACCGTCCACGATGCCGCCCCGTCCGCCCTCTCCAGCCGGCCTTCCGACACGAGCATCCTGACGACCTCGCTGAGGAAGAACGGATTGCCCTCGGTCTCGCGGTACACCGCCGCGGCCAGTGCTCCTGACGGTGCGACGCCGGAGGTCATCTCGATGTAGCGGGTGGCGTCCGGCGCGGTGAGACCGCGCAGGAGCACGCGGGTGCCGATCTGTTCGCGCGCCAGCTCCGCGAGCGTATGCGCCAGGGGATGTTGCCGCCCCAGCTCGACGTCACGATAGGTGCCCAACAACAGCAGCCGGGAGCCGGCGAGGTTTCGCGCGAGAAATTGCAGCATCAGCAGCGACGCCTGGTCGGCCCAGTGCAGATCGTCGAGCAGCAGCACGAGCGGCTGCCGGCGCGAGGCGTTCTTGAGAAAGCTCGTGATGCTGTCGAAGAGCCGGAAGCGCGCCTGGTCCGGCTCGAGCCGGGGCGGCGGCACGAGGCCGGGTATGCGTTCGTGCACCTCCGGCAGCAGTTGCGCGAGATCCGCTGCGCCAGGGCCAAGATCGGCCTGTAACGCTTCGGGATCGCATTCGGAGACGTACGGCCTCAGCGCCTGCGTCCACGGCCAGTAGGCGGGCGCGCCTTCGCCTTCGTAGCAGCGGCCGATCAGCACCTGTGCGCCGCGCAGCCGCGCGTACGTGCACAGCTCGCTGGCGGTGCGTGTTTTGCCGATCCCGGGCTCGCCCACGAGCAGGAGCAGGCGCCCGCGGCCGGACAGCGCATCGTCGAGGCCGCGGCGCAACTCCTCGACCTCGCGCTCGCGCCCGACGAAGACGCCTTCGGCGAGTCGGTCGAGCGGGTTGGCGCCCGGAGGCTCGATGTCGTCGGCGACGCGCGTGGCGGTCAGCGCGTCAAGCATCCCGAGCAGCGCATCGGCGCTCTGCGGGCGGTCTTCGGGCGATTTCGCGAGCAGCCGGACGATGAGCGCATCGAGCGCATGAGGCACCTGCGGGTTGTGCCACGAGGGCGCGACGGGCGCCGTCTCGATGTGTTGCGAGATCACGGACACCATATCCTCGCCCGCAAAGGGCACACGTCCGGTGACCATCTCGTACAGGACGCAGCCCAGCGCGTAGAGGTCGCTACGGGCATCGGCGGCGCCGCCCAGGGCCTGTTCCGGCGCGATGTAGGCGGCGGTCCCCACGAAGGTGCCTTCCCGGGTGAGCCGGCTCCGGCCGGCTGCGGACGCGAGCCCGAAGTCGCCGAGCTTGGCCGCGCCGCCGGCCGTGAGCCAGACGTTCGCGGGCTTGAGGTCCCGGTGCACGATACCGGCGGCGTGGGCGTGAGCGAGGGCTGCGCAGAGCTCCGCTGCGATGGCCAGGGCCCGCGGGATCGGCAGCGGGCCGCCGGCGTCCCGCATCGCCTGCCGCAGGTCGCCGCCGGCGATGTACTGGCAGACGAGGTACGGGCGCCCGTCCTCGTCGCCGATGTCGTGGACGGTAACGATATTGGGGTGGTCGAGGCGGGCCATGGCCCGCGCCTCGCGTCGCAGGCGCTCGAGGTCATCGGGTTCGAGGAGTTCGGTCTTGATCAGCGCCAGGGCGCAATCGCGGTCGAGTGCGGTGTCGTGGACGAGATAGACGATCTTCTGCCCGCCCTCGGGCAGCACCCGCTGCACGACGTAGCGGCCCGAGGCGAAGCTGCGCTCCGCCGGGGCGCCGGCTACGATCGTTGCATCCGCAGGCTCAGACTCCGGTGCTGGAGCCATCGCTGATCCCCGCTTCCCGCGCGTGCAGTCCGCTATCGTATCACAGCCGAACGGTCGGCCGGCCACCGTATGCGGCTTTGCTCAGGGAGAGGTGAACGGACGGGTCGTGCGGCCGGCACCGCTCGCCGACCCCCCCGGTCAAGCCTTGAACGCACGTGTTAGACGCTGCGGCGCTTCGTATCGCCGGCCTGCGCCTGGAGAGCGAGGCAGTCCGCCACGAGCTTCTTCATGCCGCTCCGCTCGCCGGCGGCCGCCCTGACTGACGCGCACAGGTCGTTCCGAAAGCCTCGCGCGGAGCTCATTCGCGAGGGCCGCATCCACGCGTTCCAAGTTTCCCAACGCGTGCGCGAGCGCGCGCCTCACCTCTCTATTGGGATCTCCGGCGAGCTGTCGACCGACGTCGGCGGCAGGCCCAGGTCGTTCGGGACCATAGGAGCGCAGCGAACTGTCGCAAGGCGGGTTCGCGGAGCCGGCGAATAGCCGCACCGGTTCTCAACGAGCGCGATAGACTGCCGCAGGAGAGCCTCGATGAGTAGCACGAAGTCGATTAGCCGTGTCACTCGCGGGCGGGAGATGCGTTTTCCTTGAAGGGAGGCACAGAAATGGCCGGCAGTTATTGGGACAGGATGTCCACGCGGCGCATTTCGCGCCGGCGGGCGCTGCAGACCAGTGGCGTGGCCGCTGCGGCGGCGGGTGCGGTGTGGCTCGTGGGCTGCGGCGGCGGCAATAAGACCACGCCGACGAGTGGCACACCGTCTACCGGCACGAGCCCCCAAGCGACGACGGCGAGCGGCGTCGCCAACGGCGGCGGCACGCCGAGGCCCGGCGGAACATACAGCGTCGCCGCCACGGCCGACTTCGACACGTTCGACCCGTACACCGGAATCGGGGTGTCGGTCTTCTTCTTCCCGCGGCTCTACAACGTGCTCGTGAACTTCTCTGCCCTCGACCCCAACTTCCGCTTCGACGACCTGTCGACCGGATACGAACAGCCGGACGCGCTCACGTACAACTTCAAGATCCGGCCGGGCGTGAAGGTCGGCCCCAACGCGCTTGGCGTGCCGGAGGAAGATCTCGACGCCAGCGACGTCGTCACGAGTTACGAGCGCATCAAGTCGCTCCCGCAGTCGAACGCCTTCGCCTTCATCGGCAAACGGATTGAGTCGCAGACGGCGTCGCCGGACAACATGACCTACACACTGAAGACGCCGAAGCCGTACTCGTTCTTCCGCAACCGCATCGGCAGCAACATCAACACAATCGTCCCCAAGGAGGCCCTGACCGACGCGGTGATCGGCCAGCTCAAGCAGAAGGCGGCCGGCGCGGGGCCGTTCTTGCTGAAAAGCTACACCGAGGGTCAGGGCGCAACATTCATCAAGAATCCGAACTACTACCGCAAGGACGACGCAAGCGGCGGAGCATCTCTGCCCTACATCGACCAGCTTGATATCAGGATCATCACCGACCAGTCGGCGCTCCGCGTCGCGTTTCAGTCGGGACAGCTAGACCAGTACACCGCTACGAACCTCGACGAAGCGAACCGGCTCCAGCAAGGTCAAAACTACACGCTCATCAAGGATCCGGTGAACACCTTCATCGCGTTCGTGATGGACCCCACCAAGCATCCCTGGAAGGACGACCGCGTCCGTCTGGCCGCGCTCTACGCCATCGACCGCAACGCGTACATCGACCGCGTCTACAAGGGCAACGCCAAGGCCAACGGTCTGGTCCACTGGCCGCAAGGCGAACTGGCGTTCACAGACGACGAGTTGGCCACGCTCCAGCCGTACGATCCGGCGAAGGCAAGGGCGCTGATCAAGGCCGCGACCGGCCAGGACACCGTCAAGGTCAAGGTCATGTGGCCGGCGGATTCGGACATCGAGCAGCACAAACAGCACCTGCCTATCTGGCTTGAGCAGATGAAGGCCGCAGGGTTCGAGGTCGAGGCCGATCCGCAGCCGTTTGGGACGTGGCTCGACAACGCCACCAACCTGAAGTACGATGCGAGCCTCTCGTTGAACCAGATATACGAGTTCGCGGAGGTCAACCTGGACTTCCAGCACTCCGAAGGCCCGGCGCGCAACAACATCTACGCCATCGGCGTCGGCAAGCTCTACCCGGAGATCGACAAGGCCATCGACGACGTCAAGTCGATCGCCAACCACGAAGAGTTCGTGAAGGCGATCAAGGATCTGCAAAAGCTGATCTACGAAAAGGGCCCGACATTCATCCCGATCGTCAGCCCGTACTCGTTCACGCTGTTCCAGTCCCGCGTCAGGTCCATCCCGCAGGGAATCGGTGGCAGCGCGTCGTTCGTGAACACCTGGTACCTCGACGGGTAGCGCGGCGATTGCGACCTTGCGGGTCCTGCTCAGAGGTTCGGGGACAGTCGATGGGGCGCGCCGAAGTCACGACTCGCCGCACTGCGCCTGGAGGGCGAGGCAGTCCGCCACGAGCTTCTTCATCCCGGTCCGCTGCGCCACGTCCAGCGCCAGCTGCAGGAGCTTTACGGCGCGCTCGCGGTCGCCGGGTGCAGCGCGGGCGAGGAGCATGCGGGCGTAGGCGAACTGCGCCTCAGCGACCCAGGTGGGCGCCCGCAGCTTGCGGTTCATGGCGATGGCGTCTTCGAAGTGGCGCTCCGCGTCGTCAAAGCGGCGCAGTGTCGTAGCCAGCGACCCAAGCGGGAGCGATGCAGAGCCTGTGGAGCCGGATCCTACGCCGAACACGATGCAGTACTCCGCGAGGGGCAGCAGCTTCTCGTAAAGGACCGCCGCGCGCGGCGCATCGTCCAGGTAACGGCAGACCTCCGCGAGCGTCACGAGCGAGTTCGCTCCATTCACGCCATCAGGAAGCGAGGCGAAGCCGTCAGCCGCGAGCTCATCGAACACCGCGCGAGCCTCCTCGCGCCGGTCTTGTTCCCGGTAGATGAGCGCCAACATGCCGCGGACGACCGCCATCATGGACGGAACCGGATCGGCGAGGCGCTGGATGGCGCGCTCAAGCTCGCCGAAACGGCCCTGGGCGCTGCGCAGGTCAAGCATCTGAGCACCGAACAATAGTGGCGCGACCCCCGGATATGAGCGCTGGGACTCGGCAAGCCCCTGCTGGGCGAGTGCCTCTACGGCGTCGAGGCGACCATCGAGGCGGGCTTGCATGGCGCGCGCGTGTGAGTTTCCGCCAGGCGTTCGCAGTTCCCGTAGCAATCGCGCCAGCTCTTCGATTGCAGTGTCGGCAGCGTCGCGGTTGCCCAGCGCAAGGCTGACGGCGACCAGCTGCCGTTTTACGTCCTCGGCCCTCTTGTTCCCGGTCTCGCGGCCGAGGCGGATGACCTCGTCGATCAGGTCGGGCAATTGCCCGAGGTGGTAATACACGTCGGTGCCCACCGCCAGCGTGATGATGACACCCAGCGTGTACGTGAGCGCCGCCTTGTCGCCCACGCGTCGCGCCATGGCGAGCGCTTCCGCCCCAAGCGCGGTCCGGGGTTCGCGCCTGGCGTCAAGATTGTGCGCGTGCGCCAGTCTCGCGGTGACCATGGCGCGAAGCGCGCTGTCCCCGGGCGGCAGGAGAGCCAGCGCCTCCTCCAGCAGTCCGAGGAGCTGCAGATCGGCGGCGCCGCCGGAATTGTACGGAGACGCGAACCCAAGCGCGGCACTGGCGAACGCATCCTGATCTCCGCTGCGCCGGGCGACATCGGCCGCTCGCGCAAACGTTGCCCTGTAGCCCTCGCGGTCGCCGCCCCCGTACAGCGCGTCGCCGAGCGCGAGCAGAAGCTCCGCTTGCCGGCGCTCGTCGAACGCCGGGAGCAGCTCCAGGGCCTGGAGCGCCCGCTCGTAGTGGGCGGCCGCCTCCTCCCACGCCACCAGCGAACGGGCGCGGTCACCGGCTCGCCGCGCGTAATCGATGGCCTTCTCGACGTCTCCGCCCGGAGCTGACTCGAAGAAGTGGTGCGCCAGCTCGGTCAGGTGGGGGTCGACGTTAGCGGCATAGAGCTGTTCCAGCGCCTCGCCGATCTGGCGGTGCAGCAGCACGCGACGCGGTGTGCTCAGCTCTTCGTACAGCGTCTCGCGGATCAGTGCGTGCGAAAAGCTATAGCGCCCGATGAGCGCGCGCTCGCCGCGCACCTCTTCAATCACGCGCGCCGCCTCCGCTTCTTCGACCAGTTCGAGCAGGCGGCCGCCCTCGATCCGCGTGACGCGCTCCAGCGCATCGAGCGCGAACTCGCGTCCGATCACTGCCGCCGATGTGAGGACGCGGTTGCATTCTTCCGAAAGGCGGTCGAGCCGCCGGCCTACGACTTCCCGCACGCTCTGCGGGATGGCCACCGTCCAGGAAGTGGCATCGCCGCTGTCCCGCAGCCGCCCGTCGGCGACGATCAGGCGCACGACCTCGCTCAGGAAGAACGGGTTGCCCTCGGTCTCGCGGAACACAGCAGCAACGAGCGCGTCGGACGGCGTGCTGCCCGCCGTCATCTCGATGTAGTGCGCGACCTCAGGCTCGCCGAGGCCGCGCAGCAGCACGCGCGTGCCGGTCTGCGCGCGCGCAAGCTCGGCCAGCGTTTGCGCCAGCGGGTGCTGCCGGCCCAGCTCGACGTCGCGGTACGTGCCCAGTACCAGCAGCCGCGCGCCGGCGAGATCACGCGCCAGGAACTGCAGGAGCAGCAGCGACGCCTTGTCGGCCCAGTGGAGGTCGTCGAGCAGCAGCACCAGCGGCTGCCGGCGCGAGGCGTTCTTGAGGAACGTGGTGATGCTGTCGAAGAGCCGGAAGCGCGCCTGGTCCGGCTCGATTGGCGGCGGCGCTGTGAGTCCCGGCAGCTTCACGTGCACCGCTGACACCACCTGCGCGATGTCAGCGGCGCCGGGTCCCATCTCGGACTGCAGCTCGACTGCATCACATCCCTCAACGTACGAGCGGATCGCCTGTACCCACGGCCAGTAGGCGGGCGCGCCCTCGCCCTCGTAGCAGCGGCCGATCAGCGCCTGCGCGCCGCGCAGCCGCGCGTACGTGCAGAGCTCGCTCGCGGTACGCGTCTTGCCGATGCCGGGCTCGCCGACGAGCAGCAGCAGCCGCCCCCTCCCCGACAGCGCGTCATCGAGGCCGCGGCGTAGCTCCTCGACCTCGCGCTCGCGTCCGACGAAGACGCCGGCGGCGAGCCGGTCGAGCGGGTTGGCGGCTGACGGCGCCGCGGCCTGTGGCGGCGCGGAGCTCAGCGCGTCGAGCATCGCCAGCAACGCATCGGCGCTCTGCGGCCGGTCGTCCGGCGACTTCGCGAGCAGCTGCAGGATGAGCGCGTCCAGTGCGCGTGGTACGTCGGCGTTGTGCCATGACGGCGCGACCGGCGCCGTCTCGATGTGCTGCGAGATCACGGACACCATGTCGTCGCCCGCGAACGGTACGCGTCCGGTGACCATCTCGTAGAGCACGCAGCCCAGCGCGTAGAGGTCGCTGCGGGCGTCGGCGCCGGCGCCCAGCGCCTGTTCCGGGGCGATGTAGGCGGCGGTGCCGACAAACGTACCGTCTTGCGTCAGCCGCGATCGATCCGCACCGAACGCGAGCCCAAAGTCGCCCAGCTTGGCGGCGCCGTCCTCGCTGAGCCAGATGTTCGCGGGCTTGACATCACGGTGGACGATGCCGCGCGCGTGCGCGAACGCGAGCGCGCGGGCCACGCCGCGCGCCACGGCCAGCGCGCGTTCCAGCGGCAGCGGCCCCGCGACGGCCCGCATCTCGTGCCGCAGCTCACCTCCTGCCACGAACTCGGAGACGATGTACGGCCGCCCGTCATCGTCGCCGATGTCGAAGATCGTGACGAGGTGGGCATGCGTGCCCAGCCGGGCCATCGCCTGCGCTTCGCGTCGCAGCCGCAGGAGATCTTCCGATTGGAGTTGGTCGGACTTGATGAGCGCGAGCGCGCACTCGCGGTCGAGTGCGGTGTCGTGGACGAGATAGACCGTCTTCTGGCCCCCTTCGGGCAGGACGCGCCGCACGACGTAGCGCCCCGAGGCGAAGCTGCGCTCCCCGGCTGCGCCGGCGATGATCGTTACGTCGGGGGATTCCGATTCGGGGGTCATGATTCCGCCCGGAGCGCGAGGCAGTCGGCGACGAGCTTCTTCATCCCCATCTCCTGCGCGGCGGCGAGCGCCGGCTCCAGGAGCGCGAGCGCGCGCTCGCGGTCGCCGCGTGCACCGCGCTTCAGAAGCATCCGCGCGTGGCCGAACTGCGCTTCCGCGACCCACGTGGGTGCCCGCAGCTTGCGATTCATCGCGATGGCGTCCTCGAAGTGGCGCTCAGCGTCGTCAAACCTGCCGAGCGTCGTCGCCAGCTTCCCGAGCGGAAGCGACGCGGAGCCGGTGCAGGCGCCCACAATGAAGATTATGATGCACTCGTCCGCCAGTGGGAGCAGCATCTCGTACAGCGCCGCGGCCCGCGGCTGATCGTCAAGGTAGCAGCACACATCCGTCAGGCTGTTGAGGGACCACGGCCGGATGACGTGATCGGGAAAGGCGGCGAAATCGTCCCTTGCGAGCTCATCGAACACGGTGCGGGCCTCGTCGCCGCGGCCTTCCTCCGCGTACACCAACGCCAACGGCACGCGAACGAGCGGCATATGAGGAAGCTGAGTGACGGCTCCCTTTACCATGCCTTCAAGTTCACCTAGACGGCCTTGCGCGCGCCGTAGATCAAGCATCTGGGCAAAGAAGAACTGCTGGGCGCTCCGCGGCTCTGAGCTCCGATAATCGGCAAGCCCCTGCCGAGCGAGCGCCTCGACAGCGTCAAGACGGCCATCGAGGCGGGCTTGCATGGCGCGTAACTGTGGCACCACTCCGCGCGTTCGCAGCTCCCCAATGAGCCGCTCGTAGATGTCGATCGCGGCGTCGGCAACGTCGCGCTCGCCGCGCCCGAAGCTGAGGATCGCCCGCTGCATGTATGCGTCGCTCACAATGATCTTGTTCCCGGTCTCCTCGGCGAGGCGCAAGGTTTCGTCGAACAGGTCGGAGAGTTGCCGCCAATCGTACATCACTGAGGCCGCGAACATGACCTTGGGTAGCGTGTACGCAAGAGTCGGTCTGTCCCCGAGGCGGCGCGCCATCTGCAGCGCTTCTTGCGCCAGTGCGGCCTTCCGTTCGCGTTTATCGCTGAATATGAACATCGCCAGTCTCGCGCTGACCATGGCGCGAAGCGCGCTGTCCCCCGGCGGCAGAAGAGCCAGCGCCTCTTCCAGCAGAACGCCCAACCCTGGATCGGACGTGGATCGCGACCCGAGCCCAAGCGCGGCGCTGGCGAACGCGTCAGCGTCGCTGATCTGGCGGGCAACGCCGGCTGCGCGGGTAAAGACGTCTCTGAAACGCTCGCCCTCCCCGGCCCCCGCTAACGCGCCGCCCAGCGCCAGCAGGAGCTCGATTTGCCGGCGCTCATCGCGCACCGGGAGCAACTCGAGGGCCTGGAGCGCGCGCTCGTAGTGGCCCTCAGCCGCCTCCCAAGCCAGGAGCGAGACAGCGCGGTCGCCGGCTCGACGCGCGTACTCGATGGCCTTCTCGACGTCGCCGCCGGGTGCCGCCTGGTAGAAGTGGTGCGCCAGCTCGCCCAGGTGCGGCTCGACGTTGGCGGCATAGAGCTGTTCCAGCGCCTCGCCGATCTGGCGGTGCAGCAACACGCGGCGCGGCGTGCTCAGCTCTTCGTACAGCGTCTGGCGGATCAGGGCGTGGGTGAAGTCATAGCGGCTGGCGCCCGCCTGCTTCCGCTCCGAGATCAACTGCGCGGCCAGCGCTTCCTCCAACAGATCCAAGAGCTCCGCTTGGGGCACGTCCGTGTTGATTGCTTTCAGGGCGTCCCAGGTGTAGCCGCCGGCCATTGTCGAGGCTAGCGTGAGCATGCGGTTGCAGCCTTCGCTGAGCCGCGAGAGCCGCCGCCCCACGACCTCGCGCACGCCCTCCGGGATCCCCAGCTCGGAGATGCTGGTGACCTGCCCGACCCACCGGCCGCTCTCGTGGACGATCTTTCCCGTTTCGATCAGATGAGCCATGACCTCGCGGATGAAGAAGGGATTACCCTCGGTCTCCTTGTAGAGCGCCGCGGCCAAAGCCTGCCGCCCCGCTGCGCCTTCCTCGCTCGGATCGATCGCCGCAAGCAAGTCCGTGACCGACTCTTGCGGCAAGCCGCGCAGCAGCACGCGGCGGTAGTTCGGGAGACGGCGCAGCGCGCCGAGCGCGTCGGCCAGCGGGTGCCCGCGGTCGAGTTCCACGTCACGGTAGGCGCCGAGGATGAGGAGCCTGTCGCGCGCCGTCCGCTGCGCCAGGTGCTGCAGCAGCAGCAGCGACGGCTTGTCCGCCCAGTGCAGGTCGTCGAGGTGCAGCACGATGGGCTTGGCCAGCGAGGCGTTGTGCAGGAACTCTGCGACACTCTCGAAGAGCCGCAGCCGCTCCCCATCAGGGTCAAGCTTCGGCGCCTCTTCGATGTCCGGGAAGCGCGCGCGGATCTCGGAGACGAGCGTGGCGATCTCCGGCGCGCCCGGCCCGAGCTGCGTGCGCAGCTCCTCGTCGGGCCGCGAGCGGGCATACTGGCGGAACGCCTCGACAAACGGGCGGTACGGCAGTGACGCCTCGCCCTCGTAACAGTGGCCGGTGAGCACCTGCGCGCCGCGCAGCGCGGCGTAGACCCCGAACTCCTCCGCCAGCCGCGTCTTGCCGATGCCCGGTTCGCCGACGAGCATGGCGAGCGAGCCCTTGCCGGAGAGCGCGTGTTCGAGCGCGTCCTTCAGCGCGTCCATCTCGTCGCTTCGGCCGACGAAGAAGCCCCAGTTGAGACCCCGCAGATCGTTGAGCGGCAGCGGCTGCGCCGCGAGTGGCGTCTCGACGGCGGGGCGGTCGACGATGCGACGCAGCTCCGTCACGACCTCTTGCGCGGACGCCGGGCGCTCGTCCGGCGCCTTGGCGAGCAGGCGCAGGATCAGCGTCTCGAGCGGCTTCGACGCCTCCGGGTTGTGCCAGGAGGGAGCGACGGGCGCTGTGTGGATGTGCTGCGAGATGACGCCCACGGCGTCATCGCCCAGAAATGGTGGCCGTCCGGTCACCATTTCGTAGAGGACGCAGCCCAGCGCGTAGAGGTCGCTGCGCGCATCGGCCGGCTGGCCGAGCGCCTGCTCCGGCGCGATGTAGGCGGCCGTGCCCACGAACGTGCCGGCCATCGTCAGGCGCGAGCGGTCGAGCGCGGACGCCAGGCCGAAGTCGCCGAGCTTGACCGCCCCTTCGACGGTCAGCCAGATGTTCGCCGGCTTGAGGTCCCGGTGCACGATCCCGGCGGCGTGCGCGTGCGCGAGGGCGGCGCAGAGTTCGCCGGCGACCGCCAGCGCGCGCGGGAGCGGCAGCGGGCCGCCGGCTTCGCGCAGCGCCTGCCGCAGGTCGCCGCCCGCCACGTACTGGCAGACGAGGTACGGGCGTCCGTCCTCGTCGCCGATGTCGTGGACCGTGACGATGTTGGGGTGGTCGAGCCGCGCCATCGCCCGCGCCTCGCGTCGCAATCGTTCGAGGTCGCCGGCTTCGAGGAGGTCGGACTTGATGAGCGCGAGCGCGCACTCGCGGTCGAGTGCGGTGTCGTGGACGAGATAGACGGTCTTCTGCCCGCCTTCGGGCAGCACCCGCCGCACGACGTAGCGGCCCGAGGCGAAGCTGTGCCCCGCCGGGGCGCCGGCTACGATCGTTACGTCGGGCGATTCCGATTCCGGGGTCATGATTCCGCCTTTAGCGCCAGGCAGTCATCGACGAGCTTCTTCATCCCCATCCTCTGCCCGACGTCGAGCGCGGGCTCCAGCAGCTCGAGCGCGCGCTCGCGGTCGCCGGGCGCACCGCGCTTCAGGAGCATCCGCGCGTAGCCGAACTGCGCCTCCGCCACCCAGGTGGGCGCCCGCAGCTTGCGGTTCATCGCGATGGCGTCCTCGAAGTGGCGCTCCGCGTCGTCAAACCTGCCCAGCGTCGTAGCAAGCGCCCCGAGCGGGAGCGACGCCGAGCCGGTGCAGATCGTCGCCAGGGTGAACACGATGCAGTAGTCCGCCAGGGGCAGCAAGTGCTCGTACAGGACGGCAGCGCGCGGCGCATCGTTCAGGAAACAGCAGACCTCGGCAAGCGTCACGAGCATGGACACCCTCGTCATGACGCTGACGGCATCTGGCGGCGAGGCAAACCCGCCGGCGGCAAGCTCATCGAATACGACGCGAGCCTCGTCCGGCCGGTCTTGTTGCTGGTACGCAAGCGCGAGCCACGCGCGGTACAACGGTATGGTCGGATCTCGAGCGACAGCTTGCTGGATGGCGCCCTCAGACTCGCCCAAACGGCCTCGCGCGCGGAGCACGTCCAGCATCTGCGCGCCGAACGTCATCTGCGCCGCGCGTGCATTGAAGCGCTGAGAGTCAACAACTCCCTGCTGGCCCCACTTCTCCACGTCGTCAAAGCGGCCATCGAGGCGCGCCTCCATTGCGCGCCACGTCGACGCCATTCCCGGTATGCGCAGTTCGTGCGTGAGCCGTTCTTCCAGGTCGATCGCGGCGGCGGCAACGTCGCGGTCGCCGTGCATGATGCTGTAAGAGACCCGAAATCTCGGCACCCAGAACGCCGCCACCTTGTCCCCGGTCTCCTCGGCCAGGCTCACGGCCTCGTCGATCTGGCCGGACAGCTGCGCGTGGTCGGCCAGTTCCCCGCGCCACGCTACTTCCGCTGTGGAGAAATTGATGATCCGGCCGAGCGTGTACGCCAGCGCTCTCTTGCCGCCCAGGCGTCGGGCCATGGCAAGCGCTTCCTGCCCCAGCGCCGTCATTCGTTCACGCCGGTCGCCGAAGAGGAATGCGTGCGCGAGCCTCGCGGTGACCATGGCTCGAAGCGGGCTGTCGCCCGGCGCCAGCAGCACCAGCGCCTCCTCGAGGATGGCGACGACCTCCGGCTCGAACCCGTCATTGAACGGAGATGAGAAGCCGAGCGCGGCGCGGGCGAACGCGTCACCGTCAGGGATACCGCGAGCAACATCGGCCGCACGGGCAAACGCGTCCCTGTAGCCCACGTTGTCGCCGACCGCACCCAGCGCGTTCCCCAGTGAGCACAAGACCGTCACCTGCAGCCGCTCGTCGCGCGCCGGGAGCAGCTCCAGCGCCTGGAGCACACGCTCGTAGTGGGCGGCCGCCTCCTCCCACGCGACGAGCGCAAGAGCGCGGTCGCCCGCGCGCTTCGCGTAATCGATCGCCTTCTCGGCGTCTCCGCCGGGCGCTGCCTGGTAGAAGTGGTGCGCCAGCTCCGCGAGATGCGGCTCCACATTGGGCGCGTACAACCCCTCCAGCGCCTCGCCGATCTGACGGTGCAGCAGCACGCGCCGGGGCGTGCTCAGTTCCCCGTACAGCGTCTGGCGGATGAGGGCGTGCGTAAAGTCATAGCGGCCGGCGCCCTCCTGCGTCCGCTCCGAGATCAGCTGCGAGGCAATCGCCTCGTCGAGCGCGTCGAGCAGCTGCGGTTCGGTCGAGGCGTCGGGCGCAGCAGCCTGCGCCCCTACGGGGGTGACGCCGCTGATCGCTTTCAGCTCGTGCCACGTGAAGCCCGCCGTCATCGCCGATGCGCGTGTGAGCATGCGGCCGCAACCCTCGCTCAGGCGCGACAGCCGCCGTCCGATCGCCTCGCGCACGCCCTCCGGGATCCCCAGCTCCGACACGGAGCGGACGTTGGTCGTCCAGAGTCCTGCCTCTCGATAGAGCAGGCCTTCCTCAATCAAGTGGCTGACCACCTCACGGATGAAGAAGGGGTTGCCCTCGGTCTCACGGTACAAGGCGGCGCCGAGCCGGCGGCGCGGAGAATCGGCTTCACTCGCCTCGCCGATCGACTCGATCAGGTCGATGACGTCGCTCTCCGGAAGCCCGCGCACGAGCACGCGCGTGTAGGGCCGCTCCCGCCGCATCGCGGCGAGCGCCTCGGCGAGCGGATGCGTGCGGTCCAGCTCGACGTCACGGTAGGCGCCCACGATCAGCACGCGCGCGTCGTCGACGCTGCGGGCGAGGTGGCGCAGGAGGAGCAGCGACGGCTTGTCGGACCAGTGCAGGTCGTCGAGCAGCAGGACGAGCGGCCTCGCCCGGGCGGCGCTGCGCACGAACTGCGTGACACTCTCGAAGAGACGGAGCCTCTCGGCTTCTCCGTCGAGCGGCGCGGCGTGAGGCAGATCCGGCAAGCGCCGCCGCACGTCCGAGATCAAGGTCGCGACGTCCGGCGCGCCTTCGCCGAGTTCCTCCTGAAGCTCGCGATCGCTGCGGGTATGGATGTAGCCGCGCAGGGCCTCGACGAAGGGACGGTACGGCACCGATGCTTCACCCTCATACGAGTGCCCTGTGAGGGCCCGGGCGCCCCGCAGCTCCGCGTATACGGAGAACTCCTCTGCCAGCCTCGTCTTGCCGATCCCGGGTTCGCCAACGAGCATGGCCAGCGCGCCCTTGCCCGACAGCGCACGCTCGAGCAGGTCCTTCAGCTGGTCCATCTCTTCGCGCCGGCCGACGAACCGCCCCCACTCGACGCCCGCCAGATCCCGCCGCGGTTCGGCCGGCGCGGTCCCGGCTGCCGCCTGCAGCCCGGCTGCCGCGACGCGGCGCAGTTCATCGAGGGCCGCGGTGGCGCTCGCGGGGCGCTCAGTCGGCGCCTTGGCCAGCAGGCGCAGGACGACCGCCTCGAGGGAGGACGAGACGTCCGGGTTGTGCCACGAGGGGGCGACCGGCGCCGTATGAATGTGCTGGGAGATCACCGCGAGGGCGTCGTCGCCGAGGAAGGGCGGCCGGCCCGTCACGAGTTCGTACAGCACGCAGCCCACGGCGTACAGGTCGCTCCGCGCGTCCGCCGGCTGGCCGAGCGCCTGTTCCGGCGCGATGTACGCTGCCGTGCCCACGAACGTGCCGGCGAGCGTCAGCCGGGAGCGGTCGTCCGCGGCCGCCAGGCCGAAGTCGCCGAGCTTGACCGCGCCGTCCCCCGACAGCAGGATGTTCGCGGGCTTCACATCGCGATGCACGATGCCGTGGTCGTGGGCGTGGGCGAGCGCCCGGCAGAGGTCTTCGGCGATGGTGAGCGCGCGCTCCATCGGCAGCCGGCCGCCGGCCGCGCGCAATTCTTCCCGCAGGTCGCCGCCCGTGATGTATTGGCAGACGAAGAACGGCCGGCCGTCCTCATCGCCGACTTCGTACACGGCGACGATGTTGGGGTGGTCCAGGCGCGCCATCGCGCGCGCTTCCCGCCGGAAGCGGTCGAGATCGTCGGCGTCGACCAGGTCGGTCCTGATCAGCGCCAGCGCGCAGTCGCGGTCGAGCGCCGTGTCGTGGACGAGGAACACCGTCTTCTGCCCGCCTTCGGGCAGCACACGGCGCACGACGTAGCGGCCCGCGGCGAAGCTGCGCCCCGCCGGCGTCCCGCCGGCGATGATCGTGACGTCGGGTGATTCCGATTCCGGGGTCATGATTCCGCCCTTAGCGCCAGGCAGCCCTCCACGAGCTTCTTCATCCCCATCTCCTGCCCTGCGTCGAGCGCCAGCTGCAGGAGTTCGCGCGCGCGCGCGCCGTCGCCGGGCGCATCGCGTTTGAGGAGCATCCGCGCATAGCCGAGCTGCGCCTCGGCGACCCACGTGGGCGCCCGCAGCTTACGGTTCATCGCGATGGCGTCGTCGAAGTGGCGCTCGGCGTCGGCAAACCTGCCCAGCACTGTAGCCAGCGCACCAAGCGGGAGCGAGGCGGAGCCTGTGCTGCCGGCCCCGAAGGGGTAGACGATGCACAGGTCCGCGAGCGGAAGCAGGATCTCGTACAGCGTCGCCGCGCGCGGCTGGTCGTCGAGGTAGTGGCACACATCGGCCAGGATGACGAGCAAGATCGGCTGGAGGCTGTCATCCGGAAACGCGGCGAAATCGCCCCTGGCGAGTTCCTCGAACACGGCGCGAGTCTCATCGAAGCGGTCTCCCTCTTCGTACATTTGCGCCACCGCGGCGCGGTACGTCGGAACCAGAGGAAACTGATCGGCGAGCCCCTTGACCGCGCCTTCGAGTTCAAAGACGCGGCCTTGCGCCCGCCGCAGGTCCAGCATCTGCCCGCCAAAGGCCACAAGCGCGTTCTGCGGATACGAGCGCTGGCCCTCGACAAGCCCCTGCTGCGCCAACGCCTCTACGGCGTCAAGGCGACCATCGAGGCGGGCTTGCATTGCGCGGAGCTGCGGGACGAATCCCGACGCGCGGAGCTCCCCAACCAGCCGTTCGTACACGTCGATCGCGGCGTCGGCAGCATCGCGCTCGCCGAGCGCAAGGCTCACGAAGGCCCGGTGAACGTATCCCATCATGGCGGCCCACTTGTTCCCGGTCTCCTGAGCGAGACGGAGGCCCTCGTCGATCAGGCCGGCAAGGTCGGTACCATGCCGGGAATATACGCCCGCCGCGTTGGACGTGATGCGGCCCAGCGTGTACGCGAGCGCCGCCTTGTCGCCGACGCGCCGCGCCATAGCAAGCGCTTCCTGTTCAAGGGCGGTCCGCCGTTCGCGCTGATCGCCGAACTCGAGTGCCTGCGCCAGTCTGGCGGTGACCATGGCGCGAAGCGCGCTGTCCCCTGGTGCCACGAGATCTAGCGCCTCCTCCAGAAGTGCGATGATTTGCGGATCGACCTCGCCCAACGTCTGAAGTAGCGACGCGAAGCCAAGCGCGGCGCTGGCGAATGCGTCAACGTCGCCGATACGGCGCGCAACGTCGGCCGCTCGGGCGAACGCCTCCCTGCCCCCGAGCGCGAGCAGGATCTCCAGTTGTCGACGCTCATCGCGCACCGGGAGCAACTCGAGGGCCTGGAGCGCACGGTGGTAGTGGCCGGCCGCCTCTTCCCACGCGACGAGCGAAACAGCGCGGTCGCCCGCGCGCTGCGCGTAGTCAATCGCCTTCTCGACGTCGCCGCCGGGTGCCGCCTGGTAGAAGTGGTGTGCCAGCTCGCTCAGGTGCGGCTCGACGTTGGCGGCGTAGAGCTGTTCCAGCGCCTCGCCGATCTGCCGGTGCAGCAGCACGCGGCGCGGCGTGCTCAGCTCTTCGTACAGGGTCTGGCGGATGAGGGCGTGCGTGAAGTCGTAGGTGCCGCCTTCGGTCCGCCGCTCGGCGATCAGCTGCGAGTCGAGCGCTTCCTCGAGCAGGTCGAGGAGCTGAGCCTCGCTCGGCGCGTCGGGCGCGGCGGGCTGCGCCTCTACGGGAGTGACGCCGCTGATCGCCTTGAGCGCCTCCCACGAGAAGCCGCCCGCCATCGTGCTGGCGCGTGTGAGCATGCGGTTGCAGTCATCGCTCAGACGCGAGAGACGACGTCCGATCACCTCGCGCACGCCCTCGGGGATGCCGAGCTCGGAGACGCTGGTCACGCGCGGGACCCAGCGGCCCTCTTCGTGCACGATCTTGCCCGTCTCGACGAGGTGGGCGAGCACTTCGCGAATGAAGAAGGGGTTGCCTTCGGTCTCCTTGTAGAGGGCCGCCGCAAGCGTCCGACGCCGGTCGGCGCCAGCTTCGCTCGGATCGATGATGGTCAGCAGGTCGACGACCGACTCCTGCGAGAGCCCGCGCAGCAACACGCGGCGGTGGTTCGGCAGGCGGCGGAGCGCGCCCAGGGCGCTGGACAGGGGATGCGTGCGATCGAGCTCGACGTCGCGATAGGCGCCGAGGATGAGCAGACGATCTCCCGTTGTCCTCTCGGCGAGGTGCTGGAGGAGCAGCAGCGACGGCTTGTCCGCCCAGTGGAGGTCGTCGAGGTGCAGCACGATCGGCCTGGCTAGCGAGGCGTTGTGCAGGAACTCTGCGACACTCTCGAAGAGCCGCAGCCGCTCCGCATCAGGGTCAAGCTTCGGCGCCTCTTCGATGTCCGGGAAGCGCGCGCGGATCTCGGAGACGAGCGTGGCGATCTCGGGCGCGCCCGGCCCGAGCTGGGACCGCAGCTCCTCGTCAGGCCGCGAGCGGGCGTACTGGCGGAACGCCTCGTAGAACGGGCGGTACGGCAGCGACGCCCCGACCTCGTAGCAGCGGCCGGTGAGCAGCTGCGCGCCGCGCAGTCCGGCGTAGACCCCGAACTCCTCCGCCAGCCGCGTCTTGCCGATGCCCGGTTCGCCGGCCAGCATGGCCAGCGCTCCCCTGCCGGAGAGCGCGCCTTCGAGCGCCTCCTTCAGCCCGTCCATCTCCTCGCGGCGCCCGACGAAGAACCCGAGGCCCAGGCCGCGCAGATCGGCGCCCGCTTGCGCCTGCGTTGGGGGCGCCGGGTCGAGAGTCGCGGGATCGGCGATGCGGCGCAGCTCCGCCGCAGCGTCGTCGGCCGACGCCGGGCGGTCGTCCGGCGACTTGGTCAGCAGCCGCAAGATCAGCGTGTCCAGCGCGCGCGGGACTTCCGCGTCGTGCCACGACGGCGCGACCGGCGCAGTGTGAATGTGCTGCGAGATCACGCCGACAGCGTCATCGCCCAGGAACGGGGGGCGTCCGGTCACCATTTCGTAGAGCACGCAGCCCAGCGCATACAGGTCGCTGCGCGCATCGGCCGGCTGACCGAGCGCCTGTTCCGGCGCCATGTACGCGGCTGTGCCGAGGACGGTGCCGGCTATCGTCAGCCGCGAGCGGTCCAGCCCGGACGCGAGGCCGAAGTCGCCGAGCTTGGCCGCGCCGCCGGCCGTGAGCCAGACGTTCGCTGGCTTGAGGTCCCGGTGCACGATACCTGCGGCGTGGGCATGAGCGAGGGCCGCGCAGAGCTCCCCGGCGATCGCCAGGGCCCGCTCGAGAGGCAAGCGGCCGCCCGCTTCGCGCAGGGCCTGCCGCAGGTCGCCGCCGGCGATGTACTGGCAGACGAGGTACGGGCGCCCGTCCTCGTCGCCGATGTCGTGGACCGTGACGATGTTGGGGTGATCGAGGCGCGCCATCGCCCGCGCCTCGCGGCGCAGGCGTTCGAGGTCATCGGGTTCGAGGAGTTCGGTCTTGATCAGCGCCAGCGCGCAGTCCCGGTCGAGCGCCGTGTCGTGGACGAGATACACCGTCTTCTGGCCGCCTTCGGGCAAGACGCGGCGCGCGACGTAGCGCCCCGCGGCGAAGCTGCGCCCCGCCGGGGCGCCGGCTACGATCGTTACGTCCGCAGGCTCAGACTCCGGTGCAGGAGCCATCGCCGGTCTCCCCCGTTTGTTGCGTGTGCAGGCTCCAATGCTACCACGGATGCGCCACGTCCCGTTCGGCAGCCAAAGGTCCCGGGGAGCCTCTCGCCAGCGACAGCCGCCGACGCTCTTCGGCTCGCGCGGAAACGGGACGCGTTGACCGTCGTGAAGCGTGTTATGATCGCCCCCAATCAGCAGCGAGGGGGGCATGGAACGAGATCCCGGCGGCGCGGCCGACGAGACGATGAAGGCGACAGCGCCTCCCGCACGTAGCTTCGCCTCGGGCCGCTATGTTGTCCGCCGCGTCCTGGGCGAAGGCGGGCAGAAGCTCGTCTATCTCGTCCACGACGAGGCGCTGGACCGCGAGTGCGCGCTGTCCGTGATCAAGAGCGACCTTTTGGAGCCGGACGACCTGCTGCGACTGCGCCGCGAGGCGCAGACGATGGCCCGCCTGGCAGCGCACTCCAACATCGTCACCGTCCTCGACCTGGGCGAGGAGGACGGCAAGCCGTATCTCGTCTGCGAGTACGTGCCCGCCGGGGATCTGCGCCAGGAGTTGCGGAAGGCGGGAGGTTCGCTGCCGCTCGAGCGTGCGCTGGCGATCGGGGCGGATATCGCGCGGGCGCTGGCGGTCGCGCACGCCCGCGGCGTGATCCATCGCGACATCAAGCCGGCGAACATCTGGCTGTGCGACGACGGCTCGGCGAAGCTCGGTGATTTCGGGCTGGCATTCTCGATCGACCGGACGCGGCTCACGGGACCGTACACGATGCTGGGCACAGCCGCATATATGTCCCCGGAGCAGGCGCGCGGCGAGCCGGTCACGGAGCGCTCCGACCTCTACGCGCTGGGCGCGTTGCTCTACGAGATGGTGTGCGGCCGGGCTCCGTTCGTGGACGACAACATCGCGGCGGTCATCGCGCAGCTGCTCAACGCGCAGCCGGTCGCGCCCACGGCCTTCAACTCGGAGGTGCCGCCGGCCCTGGAGGCCTTGATCCTTCAGCTTCTCTCGAAGAGTCCCGCCATGCGGCCGGCAAACGCCGTGCGCGTGGGAGAATCGCTGCGCGTGATTGGGGAGGGGTTGAGACAGCCAGCACCGGCGACACCGGCGCCGGCGGTCCCGCCGGGCGGCTCCGAACCGGCGCCTCGCATCGTCGGGGGGATGCCGGACGCGCCGGCCGGGCGTCCTGGACGGCGCGTGCGCACACGACTGTTGACCGCGGGCGGAGGGATCGTGCTTGTAGGCGCTGCGGCGGCGGCATTCATCGGGGGTGTCCTGCTGTTCGGGGGCGACGGTGGCCCGAGCGAGAGGGCCGCGGTGCAGCCCACGGCCACGCCTCAGCGCATCACTGTCGTGCAGGGTTGCCGGTCCGCCGCTCCGGAGGCGTGTCGCACGGAGTTCGTGCTGTCTCCCGCCGTGGACGAATCAGGGCTCACGATCGCGTTCGCGGTGACCTATCGGTCGGACTCAGGGGAGCGTTGCCCCGGCTTCTGGCAATCGGATCGCGAATCGCTGGCGACGGTGGTCGCAGGGGGAACAGGCGACACGTTCGCGGTGATCGACGTGAACGGCTCGGTCCACCGGGCCACGGACGTAGGAGGGGTAGCGGACTCGTCGGACTACCTTCCGTGCAACGAGACGAAGCTCGGGTGGTGGAGATTCGGCCATGTGCCAGCGGGCCCCGCGCAGTTTCGTTATTTTGACCAGCTCGATCCCGTCAGCTTCGAGGTCCCCGCGTCGCCGCAAGCGCGGTGACCAACGCGGGAGTGCGGAGCAGCCGCCTGCCCCGCGCCGGGATCGAGGAACGAGCTGGCGCCGGCGCGGGTGGCCTTCTTTGGAACATGTGGCGCGGGGGCGAGCCCGCTCATGCCGCGGCGTCCCAGCGTGACTGCGGCCGGCACTTGACTTCAGCCCTTCGACCGAGGCCTACCACCAGATCTTGTCTCGCCAACGGGCCGTCCCATCCAGTACCGGCGCGGCCCGGTTCGTACCTGTGCGTTGGTTCGTTGTACCGGTCTGTACCAACCGGCACCAGCCCGTCACGCTGAGTTGATTTGCAAATGATTTGCAGATTTCGAACCAAGCGTCACGGGTTGTGTCGGCATGGTACGACCATCGGATTAGAAGTCTCAGCGTTGTTTTTCGCTGTCCGATGGTCAACCTGAATCTGCGTGAGGTCGAAGAGCGCGCGCTTCGCGCACGAATCCGGGTGTCATGCCCGACGGGCTACTGACCACCGGATTAGATCATGTTCGCGAGACATGCGCAACAGAGGAAGAGCGTCGACTACGTGAGGGTGGCCAACAGCCGTTCGCAGTCGTGCTGCGCCTTGCCCATACCGCACTCCTTCGCGAAGGCGAGGGCTTCATTGAGGAGCGCGACGGCACGGTCGCGGTCGCCGGGGCCGTTGCGGCGGAGCAGCATGTCGCCGTAATTGCACTGCGCGTCGGCGACCCATGTCGGAGCGCGCAGCTTGCGGTTCATCGCGATGGCGTCCTCGAAGTGGCGCTCCGCGTCGTCAAACCTACCGAGCGTCGTCGCCAGCGCCCCAAGGGGAGCCGACGCGGAGCCGGTTGTAACGGTCGCCATGCCAAACACGATGCAGTACCCCGCGAGGGGCAACAGTAGCTCGTAGAGGATCGCCGCCGCCGGCTCATCGTTCAGGTAACAACAGACCTCTGCGAGCATCTCGAGCAAGAATGGCCGGTCGCGGTCATCCGTAAGCGCTCGGAAACCGTCTGCGGCAACCTCATCGAACAGCGCACGCGCTTCCTCACGGCGGTCTTGTTCCTTGTAGACAAGCGTCAACATGGCGCGGGACGGCGCCATCAACGGAACCTGGTCGGCGGCAACGGCTCGCTGGACGGCGCCCTCGATTTCGCCGAGACGGCCTTGCGCCCGCCGCAGATCGAACATCTGGGCACCGAAAAAGAATGGCGCGACCCATGGATAGGAGCGCCGGGCCTCGACAAACCACTGTTGCGCGAGTGCCTCGACTTCGTCAAGACGACCCTCGAGGCGGGCTTGCAATGAAGGATACGGTGACCCTCCGCGCATTCTCAGCTCCGCGGACAGCCGTCCTTCCAGTTCGATCGCCTCGTCCGCGACGTCACGCTCGCCGCGTGCAAGGCTGACGATGACTCGGAATCTAGGAAAGTGGAGGGCGGCCCTCTTGTCCCCGGTCTCCTCGACAAGGAGGAGGGCTTCGTCGAGGAAAGCGGTCAGTTTTCGGTGGCGTGAAGATACGTCCGCCGAAGTGAAATTGATGATGCAGCCGAGTGTGTAGGTGAGCGCCGCCCGGTCGCCAACGCGCCGCGCCATGGCAAGCGCTTCCTGTCCCAGGCCGTTCATCCGTTCGCGTTGATCGTCGAATAAGAGTGCATGCGCCAGCCTCGCCGTGACCATGGCGCGAAGGGCGCTGTCGCCTGGCGCCAGGAGATCCAGCGCCTCCTCCAGAAGTCCGGTGACCTGCGGATCGCCGCCCGCCGTGTTGAACGGAGACGCGAAGCCGAGCGCGGCGCTGGCGAACGCGGCAGCGTCCCCGATATGGCGCGCAACGCCGGCTGCTCGCGCGAAAGCTCCCCTGTAGCCCTCGCGGTCGCGGGCCCCGGATAGCGCGTCGCCGAGCGCGAGCAGGATCTCCGCCTGCCGCCGCTCATCGGGCACCCCGGGAGCAACTCCAGGGCCTGAAGAGCCCGTTCGTACTGGCCGGCGGCCTCCTCCCATGCCACGAGCGAGACCGCGCGGTCGCCGGCGCGGTGTGCGTAGTCGATGGCCTTTTCCGCCTCCCCGGCCGCGGCGGCTTCGCCGAAGTGATACGCAAGCTCCGACAGGTGCGCGTCGATGTCGGCGGCGTACAGGGACTCCAACGTCTCGCCGATCTGTTTGTGCAGCCGCACCCGCCGCGTCGTCGAGAGCTCACCGTACAGGGTCTCCCGGATCAGCGCGTGCGAGAAGCTGTAGCGCCCGATGGTGTTGCGTTCGCCCCGCACCTCCTCGATCACGCGCGCCGCCTCTGCTTCTTCGATCAACTCAAGCAGGCGGTCGCCCTCGATCTGCGTCACCCGTTCCAGTGCATCGAGCCCGAACTCGCGCCCGATCACCGCCGCCGTCGTCAGCACGCCGTTGCACGCTTCTCCAAGGTGGTCGAGCCGCCGGCCGACGACCTCCCGGACGCTCTGCGGGATCGCCACGGTCCAGGAGCTGGTGTCTCCGCTGTCTTGGAGCCGCCCGTCAGCGACGATCAGACGCACGACCTCGCTGAGGAAGAACGGGTTGCCCTCCGTCTCGCGAAACACGGCAGCCACGAGCGTTGCGGATGGCGCAACCCCGGCGGTCATCTCGATGTAGCGCTTCACTTCCGGCTCGCCGAGGCCGCGCAGCAGCACGCGCGTACCGACCTGCTCGCGCGCCAGCTCGCCCAGCGTCTGCGCGAGCGGGTGCTGCCGCCCCAGCTCGACGTCGCGATAGGTGCCCAGCACGAGCAGTCGCGCGCCGGCGAGATCGCGCGCCAGAAACTGCAGCATCAGCAGCGACGCTTTATCGGCCCAGTGGAGGTCGTCGAGCAGCAGCACCAGCGGCTGCCGGCGCGAGGCGTTCTTGAGGAAGGTGGTGATGCTGTCGAAGAGCCGGAAGCGCGCCTGGTCCGGCTCGATCGCGGGAGGCGCTGGGAGTCCCGGCAGCTTCGCGTGCACCTCAGACACGATCTGGGCGATGTCAGCGGCACCGGGGCCCATCTCGGACTGCAGTTCGGCCCCATCACATGCTTCAACGTAGGAGCGGATCGCCTGCACCCACGGCCAGTACGCAGGCGCGCCTTCGCCTTCGTAGCAGCGGCCGATCAGCACCTGTGCGCCGCGCAGACGTGCGTACGTGCACAGCTCGCTCGCCGTCCGCGTCTTGCCGATGCCCGGCTCGCCGACGAGCAGCAGCAGCTGGCCGCGGCCCGACAGCGCATCATCGAGGCCGCGGCGCAACTCCTCGGCCTCGCGCTCGCGCCCCACGAAGACGCCGGCGGCGAGCCGGTCGAGCGGGTTCGCCGGTGAGGGCGCGGCGACCGGCGGCGGTGCGGAGGTCAGCGCGTCGAGCGCCGCGAGCAGCAGGTCTGCGCTGTGCGGGCGGTCTTCCGGTGACTTCGCGAGCAGCTGCACGATCAGGTTGTCCAACGCATGGGGCACCTGCGGGTTATGCCACGAGGGCGCGACGGGCGCGGTCTCGATGTGCTGTGAGATCACGGAGACCATGTCATCGCCCGCGAACGGCACGCGTCCGGTCACCATCTCGTACAGGACACAGCCGAGCGCGTACAGGTCGCTCCGCGCGTCGGCAGCGGTGCCCATCGCCTGTTCCGGAGAGATGTACGCGGCGGTGCCAACGAACGTGCCGTCCTGGGTCAGCCGCGAGCGATCCGCCCCAAAGGCGAGCCCGAAGTCGCCCAGCTTGGCCGAGCGGTCCTCGGTCAGCCAGATATTCGCCGGTTTGATATCGCGGTGGACAATGCCGCGCCCGTGCGCGAACGCCAGCGCCCGAGCGACGTCACTTGTCACCGCCAACGCGCGATCGAGGGCCAACGGGCCAGTGACTGCGCGTAGCTCCTGCTGCAGGTCACCGCCGGCGATGTACTGACAGACAAAGAACGGCCGTCCGTCCTCGTCACCGATGTCGTACACCGCGACGATATTGGCGTGGTCGAGGCGCGCCATGGCCTGCGCTTCGCGCCGGAAGCGTTCGAGGTCGTCGGCTTCGAGGAGTTCGGTTCTGCTCAGCGCCAGCGCGCAGTCCCGATCGAGCGCTGTGTCATGGACGAGATAGACGGTCTTCTGCCCGCCTTCGGGCAGGATACGCCGCACGACGTAGCGGCCCGAAGCGAAGCTGCGCTCGGCCGGGACACCGGCAACGATCGTGGCGTCGGAAGAGTCAGACTCCGGTGCAGGAGCCATCGCCGCTCCCTCGCTTCCCGCCGTACAGGCCGCGATCATATCACAGACGCACCGGCCAGCCGATCCTTGGTGCGCAGCCTCGCTCAGCTCGCACAAAGACCGTGGGAACTGCTGGGCGGTGGCGTAGAAGAAACGTCGATCGACGCGCCGAAAATTCGAATTCTGACTTGCAAGAACGATTTGCAACGTGCCGTTCCGTACCAGGACGTCACGTTCAGTACCGTCTCGTACCATCTGGTACCAACCAGTACTACCACCAGATCTTGTCTTCGATGTCCTGTGGCAGATCCTCGTAGTTCGTGGTCCAGAGCTGCGTGCTGAGGTACTTCCAGCCGCCGTCAGCGAAGAGGCAGACGATGTTGCCCGCGTCGAGGCGCTCCGCGACGCGCTGTGCCGTCTTCACCACGGCTCCGGCCGAGATGCCGGCGAAGATGCCTTCCCGCTGGGTCAGTTCCTTCGATGACGCGAACGACGTGCGCGAATCGATGACAATCTTGCCGTCGAGGATGCTCTCGTCGAGCACCGGCGGGATGAAGCCCTCTTCGAGGCTTCGGAGGCCCTGCACGAGGTCGCCCGGATGCGGAACGGCGGCGACGACCTTTACGGAGGGCTTCTTCTCCTTGAGGAAGCGCCCGACGCCCGTGAGGGTGCCGCCGGTGCCCATTCCGGCGACGAAGACGTCGATCTCAGGGAGGTCGCGCAGGATCTCCGGGCCGGTGGTCTCGTAGTGAGCGCGCGGATTCATCTCGTTGCCGTACTGATACGGCATGAAGTACGTGGGGTCTTCGGCGGCGATCTGGTTGGCGACTTCGATCGAGCCGTTGGTGCCGCGGACGCCGTCCGAGTAGACGATCTCGGCACCGAAGGCGGACAGCAGCTCCGTGCGCTCCGAGCTGACGCTCTCGGGAATCACCACTTTGAGGCGGTAGCCCTTGATGCGGCAGATCATCGCCAGGGAGATCCCGGTGTTGCCGGAGGTCGGCTCCAGGACGATGCGGTCCTTCGTGAGCACGCCGCGCGCCTCGGCGTCCTCGATCATGTACTTCGCGATGCGGTCCTTGACGCTGCCGCTGGGGTTCTGTCCCTCGAGCTTGGCGTAGAGGCGGACCCCTTGCTTCGGCGACATGCGGGGCATCTCGACGAGCGGCGTGTTGCCAATGGCGTCGATCAGGTTCGCGTACAGCACGCAGTCACCAGTCGCTCGTCGTCGTATCCCGCAGTTCGCGTGGAAGTGTTGCCGCTCAGGCCAATCTCGCCGAGTCGCGTCATCGCGGGCCTGCCTGCCATACCCCGATGACGTTTCCGGCGGGATCGCGGAACGTCGCGACCCACAGATCTCCTTCGGGATACGGCGGGCGCACTACCTCACCGCCGTTCGTCTCGATCTGTGTCACGGTGTCGTCGATCCGCGTGACGCAGATGTAGGGCAGTACGCCCGGGTCACGCGCGATGGCGAGATGGGTGACCCAGGCGCCGATCAGCTCGCCGCTGGCGTCGACGAAGCTCCGGTGGACGGGGTTGCCGTCGTCGCGGTCGCTCCAGCCGAATACGTTCGTGTAGAAGGCGGCGGAGCGTGCGACATCGAGGGCGGGGATCTGGATGTACGAGACCTTGCCGTTGGTGGCAAGTCCCGCATCGACGCCGGGTTGTTCTTTTGCCGCCATAGTATTGTCGCCGGTCATGGCATGATCTCCGGGCCGGCTAGCCGCCGGCCAGGGCGGGCAGGATCGAGATCGAGTCGCCATCCTTGACGGGCGTCTCGAGCTGTTTCAGGTAACGGATGTCTTCGTCGTTGAGATAGATGTTCACGAAGCGGTGCAGGTGGTCGTCCTGCATGATCTGCTGCTTGAACCCCGGGTACTGGCCATCGAGATCCTTGAGCAGTTCGCCGACGGTGCCGCCCTCACCCCGCACGACCTTGGCGCCGGTGACCTTCTGCAGCACCGATGTCACTTTCACTTCTACAGCCATGTGCGTTCTACCTCTCGATTGCGGCGCGTAGGCGTCCGCATCGCGGGCGCACCAGGCTGCGCCCCTACCGGACGTGACTCCACGATCCGAGCCCTCACGCCCAACATCTACGAGACCTTCGCCTGTGCGCGCAGGGCGGCCGCGGCATCCGCCGCCTTCTGCTCTTCTTCGTTCGTGTGGCCAAAGGCGCCGCCGCAGAACGCATCGTAGTCGATCAGCGCCGTGACGGTCGGGTGTTCGCCGCAGAGCACGCAGTTGGGGTCGCGGCGGATCCGCACCTGGCGGAACTCCATCGCGAGCGCGTCGTAGAGGAGCAGGCGCCCGTGTAGCGAATCACCCACACCGAGGATGAGCTTGAGCACCTCCGTCGCCTGGATGGTGCCGACGGTGCCGCAGAGGGCGCCGAGCACGCCGGCCTCGGCGCAGCTCGGGACCATGCCCGGAGGCGGCGGCGAAGGGTAGAGGCAACGGTAGCAGCCCTGGCCGGGCAGATACACCGTCACCTGCCCGTCGAAGAGGAGGATCGACCCGTCGATCAGGGGCTTCTTGAGGAAGTGGCAGGTGTCGTTGACAAGGTAGCGCGCGGCGAAGTTGTCGGCGCCGTTGACGATGTAGTCGTAGGGGGCGATGAGCTCCATCGAGTTGTCGGACGTGATCGGCACCTCGTGCGTGACGACTTCGACGTCGGGGTTGTACGCGGTGATCGTCTCTTTGGCGGAACGCGCCTTCGACTTGCCGATGTCATCGTTCTGGTGGAGGATCTGGCGCTGCAGGTTGCTGATGTCCACGGTGTCGAAGTCGACGATGCCGATCTTGCCGATGCCGGCGAGCGCGAGGTATACGGCGATCGGCGAACCGAGGCCGCCCGCGCCGATGATCAGCACGCTGGACTCCATGATCTTGCGCTGACCGGACGGACCGACCTGGGGCATGATGATGTGACGGGAGTAGCGGTTCACCTGCTCCGCTGTCAGTGCACCAATGCGCTTGCGCTCCGGCGGGGTCCCGCCTATCGAGGAGGCATCGCCGCCGGAGCCGCCGGCCATGGCGGGGATCACGGCCACTTCATCGCCCTCGCGGAGCTTCGTGGCAACGCCGTCGAGTGAGGCGATCTCTGTCTTGTTGACGTAAATGTTGATGTGCGCCGGCACCTCGGTGCCGCTGCCGAAGACGAGCTGGTGGAAGCCGGGGTACTGCTTGTCGACGTTCGCGAGCACCTCGGCGACGTCCTTTCCCTCGGCCTCGATCTGCTGGCGGTTGCCGGTGAGCTTGCGGAACGGCGTGGGGATGTAGACGGAGACGGCGGGCATGGGGCGACCTCCGTTGCCGGCTGCGAGAAAGGCGAGTCGGGAGGCGGGGTCGATCCCGCCGTTTGCCCTATCGATGTGCAGGTGTCCGTGGTCCATGATCGGTTCCGTTTCCAGTGCAGTTTCAGGTTTCGCTCGCGACGTTGCCGGGGCTCCTGATCATATGTTGACGCTGAGGTAGCGCTCGCCGGTGTCGCAGAGCATGGTGACGACGCGCTTTTCCGCGCCGAGCCTCTTCGCGACCTGCTGCGACGCGTGGACGTTCGCCCCGGAGCTGATGCCCACGAGGAGGCCCTCTTCGCGCGTGAGGCGCTGGGTCATGGCGTAGGCGTCTTCGTCCTTCACGGCGATCAACTCGTCGTAGATGCCACGATTGAGCACGCCCGGGACAAAGCTGGCACCGATGCCCTGGATGCCGTGGATGCCGGCTTTGCCGCCGGCCAGCACCTGCGAGCGCGCCGGCTCGACTGCGACCACGAGCACATTTGGCAGACGCGCCTTGATCACCTCGCCCACGCCGGTGATCGTGCCGCCCGTCCCGACACCGGCGACGAAGGCATCGATGCGGCCGCCGGTGTCGCGCAGGATCTCCCGCGCAGTGGTGCGACGGTGGACATCCGGGTTGGCCGCATTGTTGAACTGCTGCGGCGTAAAGTACCCGCCGTGCTTCTCGCGCAGTTCCTGCGCGGCGTAGACGGCGCCGGTCATGCCCTCGATCGCGGGCGTGAGGACGAGCTGCGCTCCGTAGCGCGTGAGCAGGCGGCGCCGCTCCATGCTCATGTCTTCGGGCATGGTGAGGATGAGCTTGTAGCCCTTGACGGCGCACACCATGGCCAGGCCGATGCCGGTGTTGCCGGAGGTCGGTTCAACGATCGTATCGCCGGGCTTGAGGGTGCCGTCTGCTTCGGCGGCCTCGATCATCGAGAGGGCGATGCGGTCCTTGACGCTGCCGGCCGGGTTGAGGGACTCCATCTTGCCCAACACCTCCGCCGAGTCCGCTGGCGTCACGCGCGAGAGCCGTACCAGCGGCGTATTGCCGATGAGGTCGAGCACGCTGTCGGCGATGCCGTCGATGCGCTGCAGCTGCGTCTTCTCGGAGGCGTTAGATGACATAGCGTTCGCCTGCGGTGTCGTACTCTCGCTCGCGTGAGGCCAGGTCGGCGATGGTCACGCCGTCCAGGATCTTCTGGGTCGCCTCTTCGACGGTATGCCAGACCTCGTGCGCCGCGCGGCACTGGTGGCCCTCGTCGTGGAGGTGAGAGACGGGCGAGAGCGAGCCTTCGAGCGTACGGATCACGTCGCTGAGGCGTACCTCCTCCGGGTGGCGGATGAGCGCGTGGCCGCCCTGGGGGCCGCGGACGCTGCGGATGAAGCCGGCCTTGCGGAGGGTAGTGAGCAGCTGGTCAAGGTAGGGCTCCGGGATGCGCTGGCGCGCGGCGATCTCGGCGCTCTGCATGGTGCCCTCGCCGTAGTGGTGAGATAGCTCGATGAGGGCGCGGACGCCGTAATCACCCTTGGTGGAGATGCGCATTTGAACCTGTCCGTCGGGAAGTCGTTAATGTTAAGCGATTACATCAACAATTGTAGCGAGGCGTGGCGTCAGGGCGCAAGGCGCGCGCGGACAGCGAACCGGGCAATGGTCGAGCCAGCGCCGGGCGCGGCCGCGCGAGCCCAACCATCGCTAGCCGGCCGGCTTCCCCGCGACCAGGATCATGCGCCTGCTGTCGAAGGTCAGGGGCGAGCGGTCGATGTCGCCGAATGCAGCGAGCAGGCTGAGGCCGGCGGCGCGGAACATGGCGGCGAGCTCCGGGGCGGTGTAGGCGCGGACGTGGATCTCGCCCTCGCGCCTGGTGGCGTCGGGAGCGACGTACGTCAACCGCCGATCGATGCGCCCCGTGACGGCGTCGAATGAGCCCTCCTCGATCATCAGGCCGCCGTCCTGGAGGCGCGTGACCAACCCAGGCTGAAAGTGGCGGAGCGTGCGGAGCGCGTTGTTGGTCTCGATCAGGAAGCGGCCGCCGGGGCTGAGCGCCTCGGCGACGCGCGAGATGACGCTGGCGTCCTCTTCGTCCGACTCTAGGTAGCCGAAGGCGGTGAAGAAATTGATGACGGCATCGAAGGGCGGCGCGACGGGCAGGTTACGCATGTCGTCGCATAGGAACGTCGCGCTGACGCCGGCTTCGGCGGCAGCCGCCCGGGCCAGCTCGATGTGGTAGGCGGAGAGATCGAGGCCCGTCACGTCGAAGCCACGCGACGCGAGAGCAACGCTGTGGCGTCCGTGTCCGCAGGCGAGATCGAGCACGCGGGCACCGTGCGGAAGCTCCAGCGCATCGACGATGAAGTCGACTTCGCGCGCGGTCGCTTCGGGGCCGAGCCGCTGGCCGGCAGCCTGGAGCGGCGCGTAAAACGTGTCGTAGTAGTCGCGCTCGAAGAACGCCCGGTACCAGGGCTCAGGTGTGGACATCAGAGCGTCGCGTCGTGGCCGGGCGGCGAGCCGAGCACGCCCGCGGAGCGGAGCGATTCGATGCGGACATTGTCGTAGCCCAACTCCCGCAACACGTCGTCCGTGTGTTGGCCGAGTGCGGGCGACGCGCCCTGTGGCGCCAGCGGCGTGTCGCTCATCTGGATCATCGGCCCGGGCATGCGGACCGGTCCCATGAGCGGATGATCGACGCTCGTGATGAAGTTGTTCTCGATCACCTGGGGATCTTCGAACAGCTCCTCGGTGAATCGCAGGGGGCCGGCGGGCACGCCCGCCGTGTCGAGAATGTCCAGCCACTCGGTGGTGGGCTTCGTGGCGAACAGCGCTTCGGCCTGCGCGATGATCTCGCGGCACCATCGCAGGACCTCCGGGTCCGTGTAGTCGATCTCGTCCGGGCGCTTGCCGATGCGCCAGTCAGCCATGCCGGTAGCCTCAAGCAGCTTCTTGCGGAGCGGCGTGCTGAGACAACCAACCGCGATGAAGCCATCGGAGGTCTGGTAGCAGCGGTAGTAGATGTTCCCGATGGCGGGACGGACGCCGTGGACGACGTCGAACTGCTGCTTGTAGGTGCCGCCGGACAGGCGGAGGTCGTTGAGTTTCGCCAGCGCCGCCTCGCGCGGCTCCGTGTCGACGGCCTCGATGGACATGAAGCGCCCGGCCTGGATCGAGAGCGCGCTGGCCATCAGCGCGGTGCTGACGCACTGGCCGCGTCCGCTGCGCTCGCGGGCATACAGCGCGGCGCACACGCCCCAGGCGATGGCCATGCCGGTCGAGAAGTCGGCCGAGGGGATGGCGTTGAGGAGCGGGATGCCGCTCTCCTCGCGACGGCCCTCCGCCGTCATCAGCCCGGTCACGGCCTGAGCGATCAGGTCATAGCCAGGGCGATGGGCGTACGGACCGCGACGGCCAAAGGCGGTGTTGTCGCAGTAGACCAGGCGCGGGTTGTCGGCGGCGAGCGTCGGATAGTCGATACCGAGCTTGGCCGCGACGTCGGGGCGATAGTTGATGATCACCACGTCCGCACGGCGGCAGAGCTCGCGGGCGATCTTCCGGCCTTCGGCCATCGTGAGGTCGATGGCGACGCCGCGCTTGCCGCGGTTGAGGGCGATGTAGCCGCGGCCCTCGCGCAGACCGAGCGGCTGGAAGCCGCGCCAGGGCTCGCCGTGCGGCGGTTCGACCTTGACGATGTCGGCGCCCATGTCGGACAGGAGCATGCCGCCGAACGGTCCGGCGATGATCTCGGTGAACTCGACGATCCTGATGCCGGCGAGGGGTCCCGTGTGCGTGCTGTTGGTCATGGCACCTCGGTTTGAGAAGTGGGACTAGTATAGGCGCGCTGTATCGCGGAGTGAAGCGGTATGCTCAACGCCGTGACCTGGAAGCGCGTTCGCCGTCACCCTGATCATGCCACGTTCCTTGCTCGGACCGCACGGTCTTTCGGCGCGACGGAGACGGAGGTCGTGCGACGAGGCATCGCGCTCGTCGCCGAAGCATCGCAGGTGAGCAGAGACCATTGCGCCTGGCGGCGCGAGCAGCGCTTCAGTGAACAACGTCAGCGCATGCCGACGCTCCCCGGTAAGCGCACGTGGTGTCGCGCCGATCTCTATCGCTGAGGGGACGACGTGCCGGCGTTGATCTCCCTCTCCATGTCAATGTGGGGGATGCCGACGTCGTCGTACACGTCGCCAAAGGCCTTGTAGCCGCAGCGTTCGTAGAATCCGCGCGCGTGGAGCTGCGCGCTCAGCCTGGAGCGCCGGACGCCGCGCGCGACGCCTTCTTGCTCAAGGGCCTGGAGGACGAGCGCGCCCAGACCGCGTCCGCGGTGGGAGGCGAGCACCGCCATGCGCCCGATCTTCGCGTGGTCGTCCGCGACGATGAGCCTGCCGGCGGCGACGGGCGTGCCATCGACATAGCCGACGCAATGGACCGCGGTGGCATCGAGGTCGTCGAGCTCATCTTCGCGGGAGATGCCCTGCTCGTTGACGAAGACGGCGATGCGCACGGCGAAGCCGTCGTCGCGCTCGCCGGGTGTCGCGGCGATCACGATCCGGGGGACGGCAACGCCTCCCGCAGCGACGCGCGCGACGCCGGCGATTGCCGGCATCCAGGGTGCGAGCTTCCGGCGATCGAGTGATTCGGGTTCGAACCCGGCGTCGCGGAGCGCCTGCTCGGTGTGGCGGTTGGGGTGGCAGCCGGCGGAGCACCAGCCCCACAGCGGTTCGATGACGTCCTGCGCGCGCCCGAGCATTCCCGCGCCGCGGACGTGCTCGAGGAAGCGCAGCTCGCCGCCGCGGCGCAGGACGCGCCGGATCTCGCCGAGCGCGGTTTGCGGATCGTCTACGGTGCAGAGCACGAGCGTGGACACGACCGCGTCGAACGAGGCGGGGTCGAAGGGTAGGCGCTCAGCCGGCGCCTGCCGCAGCTCGATGCTCGCCCCCGGCATCGCGTCCAGCCGACGCCGGGCGCGCTTGAGCATATGCTCGTCGGGGTCGGTGGCGACGACGGGCACCCCGGGCGGATAGTGCTCGAAGTTCGCGCCCGTGCCGGCGCCGATCTCCAGCACGTCGCCTTGAAGTCCGGACAGCAAGTCGCGCCGCATCCGCCCGAGCGCGCCTCGTTCCTGCGCGCCCGACATGCGGTCGTACACCGCGGCGAACCAGCGGTGGCTCTTCATCGCGGGCGTCGGCTCGCGCGTCATGCGTGATTATGACGCGCGAACCTCAGGCGTCACATCGGACGCGCGCCCACACGATGGAATTGGCGGCAACTCCGTACGAGGATCGCCCCTCGGAACGTGCGGGAGCCTCACGGCCGGACCGTCGATGCCGCTAGATTCAGCGGGTTCCTCTCGGGATTGTCGGCGCCGGCCTTCGTGTCCGCGTGATCTTCGATCCAGCGGCCTGTTGCGGCCGCCCGATCAGACCGGTACCGGCCGCACGCTGGCGAGACGAAGACAGCGCATCTTGCTGAGAACGGGTGCGATCGTGGGCGTCGAGCCCTGGGTGCTCACGGCGTTTGCGCCGTTCGAAACGCGGATGCATGGGTTGGCGGTGCGGCAGAGTCCGCTTCTCCTGAATGCGAGTCCCGCTCGCCTGGCCGGACGTCTCGACCGTTCGCGCGTCGCGACGCCGTGGTAGAATCGCCAGCCATGCGGTTCAAGGCGCTCGCGCTCGATCTCGACGGCACACTGCTCACGTCTCGCGAAGAGGTGAGCCAGCGCAACCTCGACGCGCTGGCGAAGGCGCGCGGCGCCGGCCTGCGGATCATCCTCGCCAGCGCACGCTGGTACCAGCTCGCCGAGCGCGTCGCGCGCCAGGTGCAGGCCGCGCCGCCGGTCGTCGCCTGCTCGGGCGCCCAGGTGCGGCGGCTCGACGACGGCCGCGACCTGCTCGATCTCCGCCTGCCGGCGGAGTTCGCCATGGCACTCTACGCCATCTGCGATGTCAGTCGCTGCATCGCGACATGCGTGCTCGACGAGCAGGTGGTGGTCAAGCTGGACAACGCCCCGGACACGTCACTCGCGCCATCGGAGATGCGCTTCGTGCAATCACTCGCTGCCACGGTGCGGGAGCCGGCGCGGATCGCGCTGATCCAGGGTTCGGATACGTCCCGCACGATCGAGGAGCAGCTTGCCCCGGCGTGGAGTGACCGCGTCCACTTCATGACGTCCACGTCCGGCCGCGGCAAACCGATCCTCACCCTGACGGCGATGGGTGCGCACAAGGGCGTCGCGCTGCAGGTCGCCTGTGCCGACCTCGGCATCGAGCCGGCCGAGGTCGTGGCGTTCGGCGACTCCGGCAACGACATCGAGATGTTCAAGATCGCCGGCGCGTCCGTGGCGATGGGCCAGGCGGACGCCTCGCTCAAGGCCGTCGCGACGTATGTGTCGGCGCCGAACGACGACGACGGCGTCGCGCTCGCGATCGAACGCCTCCTCGCCGCCGGCGATCTGGCGGGCGATTGAGCGATCGGCGGTCCGCGGCGGGCGTCACATCGCGCGGTTGAACTCGACGAGCTGGACGTAGTTGCCCTCCGGGTCCTTCAGGGTCGCGAAGGTCACCGCGCCGCCCGGCGTCGGCTCCTCGAGGAACTCCACGCCAAGCCCCTTCAGCCGGTTGTAATCACCCTGGATGTCATCGGTCTCGACGCCGACGATGTGCCGCGCCGGCTCGGCGGCCTTGCCGCGCACCTCGCTGTGCGTTCCGAGACCTATGCTCGGTCCGGCCGGATCGCCAAGCACGACGAAGCCCGGGCCTTCGGTACCGACCGGTAGCCCCAGCACGTCGCGATAGAACGGGAGCAAGTTGTTCAGGTTCTCACTGAACACCGAGGAGATGCACAGCCCCTTGATCGTCACTTCGTCCTCCTGACTGAACTTCCATTTGCCGATGGCAGCGCGAACGATGATAGATGCCCGACCTACCCGTCGGACGATGGCCCAGCGGCCGCCAGAGGGTCGCCCGTTCCAGCAGCGGCGGGTGCGGCTCACGGTCCGTCCGGCTACGCGCCCGACCGAAACGATGCGCAACGACCGCGTGATCGTACCAGCCGCGTCCGTGCGGTGCGCGTCGGGCTCGCCCGATGTCTACGCAGATGATCGGCGACCGGCCGCGCGTGGCCGTCGACCGCCTCCGGGGCGTCGTGCGCCACTCGCGTAGGGTCGCCGCAACCGTGGAGTTCGCTCGCCACGGATCGCGGCCCCACGCGGCGGCCATGCAGCTCCTGGCGTGCGGCGCCGCGGTCGGCACGGTGACGGCGAGAGCCCGCGCACTGATATCATGGCGAAGATGGCCGAGGGCGGGCCCTCCAGTCCCGCCTTCGCGTTCTGGCCACCATGAGCGATGCCTTCCTCGTCCTGGCCGCCTTCCTGGCCAGCGCCGTCGAGATGGTCGAGGCGCTGACGATCGTCCTCGCCGTGGGGCTGACGCGCGGCTGGCGCTCGGCGCTGATCGGCGTGGCGGCGGCGCTCGTGGCGCTCGCGGCCGTCGTCGCCGCGTTCGGGCCGGCGCTCACGCTCGTCCCGATCGATGCCCTGCGGCTCGTCGTGGGCGTGCTCCTGCTGGTGTTCGGCATGCAGTGGCTGCGTAAGGCGATCCTGCGCGCGAGCGGCTACAAGGCGGCGCACGACGAAGACGCCATCTTCCGGCGCGAGGCCGAGGAGGCCGCGCTGACGCTGCGTTCTCATGGCGCGTTCGACCCGTATTCGTTCACGCTGGCGTTCAAGGGCGTGTTCCTGGAAGGGCTCGAGGTCGCTTTCATCGTCGTCACCTTCGGCAGCGCACAGGGCAGCATTCCGCTCGCCGCCGCCGGCGCCGGCGCGGCACTGGTGATCGTCGCCGGGGTGGGGGCGCTGATCCACGCGCCTCTCGCACGCGTACCGGAAAACACCCTGAAGTTCGCCGTCGGCGCCCTCCTGACGACCTTCGGCACGTTCTGGGCGGGCGAGGGTGCCGGCGTGGAGTGGCCGGGCGGCGACCTCGCGCTCGTGCTCATCCTCCCGTTCGTGGTGCTGATGGCGCTGGCCCAGGTCCGGGTGCTGACCGGAATGCACCGACGGGCAACGACCGCCGTCGATGCGCGAGCGCTGGTGGGGGCGGAGCGATGAAGTACGCCATCGCGTTCGCGCGCTTCTGGTACGACTTCATCGTCGGCGACGACTGGCAGATCGCCGCGGGGGTCGTCGCCGCGCTGGCGATCGCGGCGTTGCTCGCCCGCGGCGGACTGCCCGCGTGGTGGATCCCGCCGTCGGCCGTCGTGGTGCTGTTGAGCCTCTCGCTCCGGCGGGCCACTCGCGACTGACCGGCCCCCCGCGCGGCGGCGACGATCGGGTATCGTTGGGCGAGGCCAGACGGCGCACGGGAGACTGGTGGTGGCACAGACCCTTCCCGCGGATCGGACCGAAGCATCGCGCGGCGAGCACGGAGCGATGCCCGCCAACGCCATCGTCGTGCTGCTCGACAGCCTCAACCGGCACATGGTCGGCGCGTACGGCAGCAGTGAGTTCGCGACGCCGAACCTCGACCGCTTCGCGGCGCGCGCCGTGCGCTTCGAGCGCCACTTCGCGGGCTCGTTGCCCTGCATCCCCGCGCGGCACGACATCCTCTGCGGCGCGCTCGACTTCCTCTGGAAGCCGTGGGGCTCGATCGAGATCTGGGAGGACGCCATCACGCGCCAGCTGCGCCTGGCCGGCGTCACGACGATGCTCGTGTCCGATCACCCGCATCTCTTCGAGACCGGCGGCGAGAACTATCACACCGACTTCACCGCCTGGGAGTACCTGCGCGGTCACGAGGGCGACGCGTGGAAGACGCGCCCCGACCCTTCCTGGATCGGCACGCCGGCGCTGCCCGCGGCGCCCGGCGTCCCGCACCGGCCGTACGATGATTCCCGGACGTATTTCCGCGACGAGACCGACTACCCCGGCCCGAAGACGATGGCCGCGGCGGCCCGCTGGCTCGATGAGAGCGCGCGCTACCACGACCGCTTCCTGCTCTTCATCGATGAGTTCGACCCGCACGAGCCGTTCGACACGCCTGAGCCCTACGCGCGGATGTACGACCAGGACTGGCACGAACCGAGGATCATCTGGCCGCCGTACGTCGCGGGCGGCGTGGCCGGCGGCGCCATCACCGAGCGCCAGGGACGGCACATCCGCGCCAACTACGGCGGCAAGCTGACGATGATCGACGGCTGGTTCGGGCGCCTGCTCGATGCGATCGACCGGCAGGGGCTCTGGGACGACACCGCGATCATCGTCTGCACCGACCACGGCCACTACCTGGGCGAGAAGGACATCTGGGGCAAGCCCGGCGTCCCCGTATACGAAGAGCTGGGGCACATCCCGTTGCTGATCGCCTGGCCCGGCGCCGCTCCCCGCAGCGTCGACGCGCTCACGACGAGCGTCGATCTCTACGCGACGCTGTGCCAGCTCTTCGGCGTCTCCCCGGAGCACCGCACCCACGGCCGCTCGCTCGCGCCGCTGGTGACCGGCGAGACCGACACCGTCCGCGAATACGCGCTGCAGGGCTACTGGGGGCGCGAGATCCACGTGCTGGACGGCCGGATGAAGTACGGACGCGCACCCGTCGACGGGAACTTCCCGATCAGCATGTGGTCCAACCGCTGGTCGACGATGCCCACGCACGCCTACCCGAAGTTGCGCCTGCCGCGGCCCGACCGCCGCGCGCGTCTGGACTTCATGCCCGGTTCCGATGTGCCCGTCATCCGTCAGCCCTTCGAGCCGGGCGACCGGCTGCCGTACTGGGCCGGTCGCGACGGCAAGGGCGAGCACATGCTGTTCGACATCAACAACGACCCGCACGAAGCCGAGAATCTCGCCGGCTCGGGTGCGGAGAAGCGCGCCGTCGAGCTGCTCCGCACCGCCCTCGAAGAAGTCGAGGCGCCGTCAGACCAGTACGAGCGCCTGGGGCTCGCGCGGTAGCTGTGGCGGCGGGGCTGCGTCAGGCGCTGCCCCACTTGCTGACAATCGCTGAACGAGGCGCGCCTCCACCCAGTTGACATATTGACACCGCCGGTGGTGGCCGCGACAATAGCCTCTGCTCCCCGCCCCGACAGACACGGCCGCCGCATTCGCCGCAGTGCCCTTCAAGAACGCTGTCCGCGCATGCTTCATGGCCTCGATCTTCGCCATTGCGATAGGAGCCGCGCGCGAGGAGGCCCGCGTGTACAGCGGCCCCGCGCTCGTGCCACTGGCGATCGAAGCGCCCGACGACCCGGCCGCTCTGACGTCACCGGCGAACGGCACCGCCGCCTGCATCACGCCACCGCCCGTGCGGGTCTCCACGTTCGTCCACTGCTACACGCCCGCGGACATTCTGGCGGCCTACGGCGTCAACACGTTGCACGACGCCGGCAACATGGGCGACGGCCAGACCATCGTCCTTGTAGACGCGTACGGCAGCCCGACGGCCGCAGCGGACCTGCAGTTCTTCCACGACACGTTCTTCCCTTCGTTGCCCGACCCGGACTTTGAAGCGGTGTTCCCGCTGAGCGCACCGGACTACCACAACATCGCCCACGGGAACGGTCAGTCCGGGCCGATCGCGGCTGCGGGCTGGGCCGGCGAAGCGACGCTGGACATCGAATGGGCATACGCCATCGCGCCCAGAGCGCACATCGTGCTGCTCGCCGTGCCGCCGGCCGAGACGGAGGGAGTGCAGGGCTTCCCCAACCTGTTCAAAGCCATGCGCTGGGCGGTCGACCACTACCCGGCGGGGACGATCTTCTCCCAGAGCTTCGGCATCACCGAGCAGACGTTCGGTGGCGCGTCCTCCACGCAGACCGCGAAGTTCGACCGGGTGTACAAGGCCGCCGCCGCGAAGGGCGACACGATGCTCGCCTCCTCGGGCGACTTCGGCTCTCTCGGCCTCGCCAAGCAGCATCGGGATACCGCGACCTACCCGTTCGCGACGGCCGGCTGGCCGGCGTCCAGCCCCTACGTCACCGCGGTCGGCGGGACGCAGCTACAGTACGGCTGGACGTGGAACCCCACGAGCGACGTGGCGTTCAACGCTGACGGCAGCTTCAACGCCTCGTACTGGGCGTCCACATCGGGCGGCAACAGCGAAGTCGTATGGAACGAGAGCTGGCTCCCCGCGGCGACCGGCGGCGGCCCCGGCGCGATCTACGCGCGGCCGTCCTGGCAGGACGCGCAGTCGTCGATCATCGGCCGCGACGCGCGCGGCGTGCCGGACCTCTCGTGGAACGCCGCCGTCAACGGCGGAGTGCTCGTCTACACGTCGTTCTTCCCGAACGTCAACCGCGTCGGCTGGCACATCTACGGCGGCACGAGCGCGTCGTCGCCGCAGGTCGCCGGGCTGATCGCCCTCGCCAACGAGCAGCAGGCGCTCGCGGACCAGCCGCCGCTCGGACTGCTGAATCCCCTGCTGTACGAAGTGGGCAGCGGAGCGGCGTTCCGGGACATCGTGCCGGTCACGCAGGGGACGGCGGCCAGCGGCGTCCTGGATAACAACCGGCAGTGGCAACTCGTGCCGGACGGATCGCCCGTCGTGCCGGAAGAGGTGACCGGCTCGCCCGTACTGACGGGGTGGGACATGACGACGGGCTTCGGCTCGCCGCGCGCGGCGGCATTCGTGTCGGCCCTGCGCGCGGCGCGCAATTCGCCCTGACGGCGCCGGCCCGTGCGACTCGAGCTTCATGCCGCGTTCGCGCCCTCGTCCGCTCCGGCGGCGAGGCCGCCTCGCTCGCGACTGCGTGCCGGGAAGCGCCGCCGATGAGATCAACGTGCACGGCTGCTGAGGGCGGCGCCTGGCGTGGGCGGCGCTATCCGCTGTAGTTCCACCCGGTGAACGTCGATGTCAGCGGCGCCTCGTCGCGCAACGACGCGCCATCACGGATCTCGCCGGTCACGAGCGTGTGGTCGCCGACGGGGACGAAGTCGCGCGCCAGGCACTCGAGCCATGCCATCGCGCCACTAATCACGGGCTGTCCGGTGGAGGTCTTGGTGTGCGGCACGGTGTCGAGCTTGTGGTGCACGCGCGTGAGCGTCCCGGCGCGTCCGCGCACCTTCGCGTCGTAGTACGGCTGCGCGAACTTCGCGGCCAGCGCCATGCTCCCTTCCGCCTCGGAGAGGAGATTCACCGTGAACGCGCCGGTCGTCCGGATGTTCGCCAGCGTCCGGGCGTCGTTCTCGAACGACACGGCCAGCATGCGCGGCTCGAACGACACCTGCATCACCCAGTCGGCCATCATCCCGTCGAGGTTGTCCCCGTCACGCGAACCGACGATGTAGAGCCCGTACGGCATCGCCGCCATAACCTGCTGGATCTCTTGCGTGTTCATCCCGCCGCCTCCCCGGCAATCACCGCACGACGAACCGCCCGCGCATCCCCGATTGGTAATGCCCGGGCACGTTGCAGAGGAAGACATAGTTGCCGGCCTTGAGCCGCATCGTCGCGACTGCCGACTGTCCCGGGTCGATGTCGTCGGCCTCGCCCGGGCTGTCGCCCGCGGTCTCCTCGTTCACCTTTCCGTCCTCGATCGCGAAGCTGGCCGGGTCTACGTCGCTCCCGATCACGACGAACTCGTGCAGCGTCGTCCCATCATTGCGCACGTCGAACTTGACCTCGCCGGCCTTGAGCGGCCCGATCGCGGCGCCTCCCGGCCCGGTGATCTTCCACTCCGTGAGTGAGACCGCCACGGACTGCTCGGCTTCCGACTCGGTGGGCGCCGGGCCGGCCGTCGGATCCGGCGACTTCGTGGAAGTCGCCGCAACTCTAGACACGGTCGGCGTCTTCGCCGAGCTGCCGCCGCCACACGCGGCACCACCCAGCGCTGCGACCGCGGCGAGCACCCCGAAGGCAACCATTACGCCGCGTACACCGCTCATGAACACTTCCCTCCGTCGTCCTTCGCCGATCCTCCGGCTTGCATCGTCGCACCCTGAACGCGTGCCCGCGACAGCCGAAGGGCAGGGAAGTGCCGTGCCGTATAGCACTGTGGCGCGAGACGTGGCGCTCGCACGCGCGGTCGCGCCGCGGCGGCGGGCCCGTGCGGCGCTACGCCGCCGGCGGCGTCCACGTCGTCGTCTGGTCCGAGGCGGTCTGGAGGAAACGCCGCTACGGGTACCTGAGCGCCTGCGCCGGGTACACGCGCCGGCCGCCCGCGACACGCCCATCTCCGCCTTCCACTCCGCGTGGCCAGCATCACCGCCGCGGTGTCCTGGAAGTCTGCGGCGTTGAGGCCCGGCTTCTCCTTGATCGCCGCATCGAGCCCGCGGCCATCAGCGCGAAGCGGCACTGGTGGACCGTCGCCATGACGACAATCGTGAAGACGGCGAGCCGGGATACCGAAGAGGGTCTGCGTGGCAAGCAGGCGGCGAGTGGAGCGCCAGGCGGTTACCGCCCCGTCCCGGTGGTCAACCGTCGCGTAGCACCGAAACGCGGAGCCGCGCAGGAGTGCGCGCCATGCGCTCAGGCGCGCAGGACCGCGTAGAGCCGGTGCGTGCCCGCGAGCCCCTTGAGCGCCGACTCGCATCCGTCGTCGAAGCGGATATCGCCGGCGCTCTCCGCCAGCTCGCGCAGCAGCGACGACACCAGGATCTCGCCGCCGCGCGCCTGCCCCGCGATGCGCGACGCAAGCACGACGCTCTTCCCGTAGAAGTCGTTGCCTTCCCGCACCGGCTCCCCCGAATGCAGGCCGATGCGTACACGCACCGCATGTTCCGGATGCTCCGTGCAATACACCTCGATCGCGCGCTGGATATCGATCGCGCACAGCAGCGCCCGGCGCGCGCTCCCGAACGCGACCATGAAGGCATCGCCGATGGTCTTCACCTCGGACCCGCCGTGCAGGGCGATGCACTCGCGCACGATCGCGTTGTGCTCGCGCAGCAGCTCGATCCAGCGCAGGTCGCCCAGCGCCTCCGCGAGCGGCGTGGAGTTCTCAATGTCGGTGAAGAGCAGCGTGACGGTGCCGTCCGGCGCCGCGCAGTTGCAGAGGTCGACGCGCTCCTGCTCGACGACCGAGGTGACCGCGTCGAGCGAGGTCGGGAACGACTGGCCCGCCGCCTGGGCTGCCCCCGGCGTGGATACGTGCAGCTGCTGGACCAGCCACGTCCCGTCGCGGCGCTCGAGCACCGCCGTGATCCGCAGCGGAAGCTCCACCTCGCCTCCGCCGCCGGTGGCATGACCGACGGCTTCCGCCGCGACCCACGCCACCGGGCCCGCGGCCGAGACGTTCTGCCACTGCAGCCGGATCGACCTCGATTCGGACTGCGCGACGTCTCGTTCGACCAGCGCGCGTATCGCCTCCAGCCCCACGCGCGCTTCGTCCGCGCCCGTGCCCACGGCCAGCACATCGGCGTCGGGCGCGAAGAGCGCGATGGTGGCCTGGGCGTCGGTCCTTGAGAGCGAAGAGATCAGCCGGGCAACCAGGTCTGCCACTTCGGCCTCCGTCTGCGGATCGGCCTTCATGCTCGATATGGTATTACGAATGCGAGCGCCGGCGCAGGGCGCGCCGGCCCCGGGAGCGCCAACGCGCTTCTATCCGTCACCCGAGCAACGTTCGCGGAGGCACCATGACCGACATCAGCGGCTACATCGAAGCGCACCTGGACGAATCGCTGACCCGTCTCGGCGAATACGTCGGCCTCCCGAGCGTCAGCGCCCAACGACAGGCGATCCCCGAGACCGCCGCGTTCGTAAAGTCGCTCCTGGAGGCCGCCGGCGCCACCGCGGAAGTCCTCGAGAAAGAGCCGCCGGGGCACCCGGTCGTCGTCGGCGAGCTGCCGGGCGCCTCCCCCTACACGCTCTTGCTCTACAACCACTACGACGTGCAGCCCGCCGAGCCGCTGGAGCTCTGGAAGTCCGACCCCTTCAAGATGTCGCGCCACGGCGACATGTACTTCGGTCGCGGCATCAGCGATAACAAGGCGCACCTGGTCTCCCGCCTCCTGGCGATCGCCGCGCTGCGGGCAGCGCACGCCGGCCCGCTCCCGATCACCATCAAGTTCATGGTCGAAGGCGACGAGGAGATCGGCAGCGCGAAGCTGCTCGAGTTCATCGAGAAGCACCGCGAACGTCTCGCCGCCGACGTCGCCCTCGGCGAGGGCGGCGGCACCGACCCCGCCGGCCGCCCGCTGATCTCGCTCGGCGTGCGCGGCGTGCTGCACGTCGAGCTGCGTGCGCGGACCGCCGCCTCCGACGTGCATTCGTCGATGGGCAACGTCGTCCCCAACGCCGCCTGGCGACTCGTCTGGGCGCTCGCGTCGATCAAGGACGCCGACGAACGCGTACTGATCCCGGGCTTCTACGATGCGGTGCGCCCACCGACGCCTGTCGAGGAGGAGATGCTACGCGCCGTGCCGCCTGAGGAAGAGACGCAGATGCGCAGCCTGGGCCTGCAGGACTTCCTCGGCGGCGCCCGCGGGTACGAGTACCAGCGCCGTCTCGCCTTCGCGCCGGCCTGCACCATCGATGGGATGGGGAGCGGCTACCAGGGGCCCGGGAGCAAGACGGTGATCCCGCGCGAAGCCGTCGCCAAGCTCGACTTCCGTCTCGTGCCCGACCAGCGCCCCGACGAGATCGTGGCCATGCTGCGCCGGCACCTCGATGCGCGCGGTTTCGCCGATATCGAGCTGGAGGCGGAGGAGGGCGAGTTTCCGGCCCGATCCGATGCCGCGCACCCGTTCGTCAGGGTAGTGCGCGAGACCGCGGCGGCGGTCTACGGTCTGCAGCCCGTCGTGCTGCCCAACTCGGCCGGCACCCAGCCGCTCCACCCGATCATGCACACCCTGGACGTGCCGATCGCGTCGGCGGGCCTGAGCTACTACGCCGGGCGCGCCCACGCACCGAACGAGAACATCCGCACCGGTGACTTCGTGCTGGGCACAAAGCACGTCGCGGCGATCATCGAAGCGCTGCCGCCGGCCGGTTAGCGCACATCCTTCGTCGAGAGCCCTGGCGCCGCCTTTCCGTTTCGGACCGCGGCCGCGCGCATCCCCCGTCGCGGGGGTCGGGCAGGCAACTCGCTAGCGTGCGGATACGGCGCGTGGTATGACCGCCCCGATGCGAGTCCCTCCGTCACGACCGCTGTCCGCCGGGACCGGCAGCAGACGCACGCCAGGGCTCGGCGCTCGCGCCAGGGCCTCCCTACGCACGCTGTGGTCGCTGCCTGGGCCCGGCGTCGTCACGGGCGCCTCGGACGATGACCCGTCCGGGATCGCCACATACTCCCTGGCGGGGGCGCAGACAGGCTACCGGCTGCTCTGGACCAGCCTGCTGACGCTGCCGCTCAACGCCGCCGTCCAGGAGATCTGCGGCCGCATCGGCGAGGTGACGGGACAGGGCCTTGCCGGCGTGCTGCGCCGGCACTATCCGCGTCCGCTCCTGATCGTCCTCGTCACGCTGCTGTTCATCGCCAACACGGTGAACATCGGCGCCGACATGGCAGCCGTGGCGTCGGGCATCGAATTGCTGACGGGCGTGTCGCAACGCGTCCTCATCGTGCCGGTGGCGGCGGGGATAGCGCTGGCGGAGATCGTCGTTCCGTATCGGATCTACGCGAACTACCTGAAGCTACTTTCGCTCGTGCTTTTCGCCTACGTCGCCGATGCGTTCCTCGCTGGACCCGACTGGGGCGCCGCCATCCGGGCGACGTTTCTCCCGCGCATCCGCTTCGATGCGGCGTTCGTGACTACCGTGGTCGCCGTCCTCGGCACGACGATCTCGCCCTACCTGTTCTTCTGGGAGACGTCGGAAGAGGTGGAGGAGCTGCACCGGCGTGGCATCCGGGAAGGCAGCGAACCTGAGCTGCGCCGGCTGCGCGTGGACACCAACATCGGCATGTTCCTCGCGAACCTCGTGTTCTACTTCATCGTCCTCACCACGGCGGCAACGTTGTATCCGGCCGGGATCCGCCACATTGACTCGGCGCGGGAGGCGGCGGAAGCCCTGCGGCCGCTCGCCGGGGATCGCGCCACGTACCTCTTCGCGATCGGGTTCATCGGCACGGGACTTCTTTCGATCCCGGTCCTCGCGGGCTCTGCCGCCTACGCCATTGCCGAGGTCTTCGACTGGCGGGAGGGACTGGAGGAGAAGCCGTCGGCGGCGCCGCAGTTCTACGTCGCGATCGCGGTCGCCACCGGCATCGGGCTGCTGATCGCGCTGTCGGGCGTCGGCGCGATCCGCGCGCTGTTCGCGGCGGCGGTCATCAACGGCGTGATCTCGCCCGTCCTGATCGCCGCGATCGTCGTCGTCAGCAATGACGCGCGCGTGCTCGGGCGCCACCGCAGCGGCGTCCTCGCGAACACGCTCGGCATCGCCGCCGCGTTGATCATGGGTCTCGCCGCGATGACGATGGCCGTCACGTTTGTCATCGGCGCGTGACGCGCCCGTGCCGTTTCTGGCCCTGCCGCTCGGCGGCACGGAGGGCCATCCGGCCGGACGCCGGGGGGCCGAGCGGCGCCTGGGGACGGGCGCATCGTGTGCGATGATGCGCAGAGGTCCGGTCCCGGTGCGGCGGCGGCAGGCGGTCGCGCGCGTCGACAGGGGAGACACGTGGGCAGTTCGCTCGACCCTTTCTTCAAGCCACGCGGGATAGCCGTCGTCGGCGCGTCGCGCGACGCGCGCAAGCTCGGCTACATCATCTTCGACAACCTGGTCCGTGGCGGCTTTGCGGGCGGCGTCTACCCGGTGAATCTCAACGCGCAGACGGTGCTCGGCGTCACCGCGCGTCAGAGCGTGTCCGCGATTCCGGGCGCGGTCGACCTCGCCGTGATCGTCGTCCCGGCCGCTGCCGTGGCCGGCGTCATCGACGACTGCGCCGCGGCCGGCGTCCGGGCCGCCGTCATCGTCAGCGCGGGGTTCCGCGAGCGCGGCCCGGAAGGCGCCGCGCTCGAGCGGGACGTCGCGGCGCGCGCGCTGCGCGGCAACGTGCGCATCATCGGCCCAAACTCCGTCGGGATCATCAACACCAGCGCCAACCTCAATGCGACGTTCGCGGCGGCGCAGCCGCGCCGCTATCCCGTCGCCCTCCTGTCGCAGTCGGGCGCCGTCGCGACGGCCATCCTGGACTGGGCGCGGACGACCGGCATGGGCTTCTCGAAGTTCGTCTCGCTGGGCAACGCCGTTGACGTCGGCGAGGTCCAACTCCTGGATCATCTCGCCCGCGATGCGGAGACGAACACCGTCGTCATGTACCTGGAGTCGCTGACCGACGGGCGCGCCTTCATCGAAGCAGCGCGACGGGTGACCCGCATCAAGCCGGTGATCGCCATGAAGGTCGGCCGCAGTCCCGCAGGCGCGCGCGCCGCGGCCTCGCACACCGGCGCGATGGCCTCCGCCGATGCCGTCGTCGATGCGGCGTTCCGGCAGGCGGGCGTGGTCCGCGCCTACAGCATGGAGGAGCTCTTTGACCTGACGCTCGCGTTCTCCTACGCGCCACTGCCGCGCGGCCCCCGCGTGGCCGTCGTGACGAACGCCGGCGGGCCAGGCGTCATGGCGGCCGACGCCGGAGAACGCGGCGGCCTCCAGCTCGCCGCGCTGTCCGCCGGCACGCGAGCCGCCCTCGCCGCTGCGCTGCCGCCCGCCGCCGCCACGGCCAATCCCGTCGACGTGCTCGGCGACGCGCGCCCCGCGCGCTACGCCCGCGCCCTGGACCTGGTCGTACGTGACGCCGGCGTCGACGGGATCATCGTCCTGCTCACGCCGCAGGCGATGACCGATGCGGGCCAGACGGCGCGCCTGGTCGCCGCCGCCGCCCGCGGAGTCGGCAAGCCGGTCATCGCATCGTTCATGGGCGGTGAGGCCGTCGCCGCCGGACGCGCGGTCCTCGATGAGGCGCACGTCCCCGTCTTCGCCTACCCCGAACGGGCGGTCCGCGCGATGGCCGCGCTCTGGACGTACCGCCGCTATGTGGACGGACTCGACGGCTAGAGCGGAGGCGCACGGCCCGCGTTGCCGGCATGCGGCGCACAGTTGGGACCGGCGCCAGTACCGCAGCCACGTTGCCGCGGCGCGGCCATCTGGTACCTTGCGCCCGGATCGATCCCGGAGGTGGGCAATTCGCGTTTGCTTCCTCATGTACCACGGTTCCATGGAATCGGGCGGACAGGGGATCTATCTCGCTCACATCACGCGCGAGCTGGCTCGCCTCGGGCATGAGGTGCACGTCATCTCGGCGCCTCCCTACCCCCTCCTGGACGACGCGGTCCATCACCACCCCATCGCGACGCACAGCTTCCAGTCGATGCTGCTCGACCGCGCGCCGTACTTCGGGCGGCGGCGGCCCCTCAGTCACTTCGAGCCGCTTAACTTCTTCGAGTTCGTCTCGACGCGCTTCACGTTCTCCTCCCTGATCAACGTCTTCAGCCTGCGGGCGATCGGCGCGCTGAACGAGATCGAGGAGGAGCACGGCCGCTTCGACATGGTCCACGACAACCAGTGCCTGGGCTACGGCGTGCTGCTGATGCGGGCCCTGTGCGGACGAGCCGTCGTTGCCAACGTGCACCACCCGCTCGATGTCGATCTCGCCAACGGCCTCGCGCACGTCGCGGGGCCGGCCGCGAAGGCACAGCGCATCCTCTGGTACCCGTGGATCATGCAGCGTGTCGTCGCGCGCCGGCTCGATGCCGTGATCTCCGGCTCGCACGCTTCGGCTGAGCTTGTCACCCGTCTGTGGAAGCTTCGCCCCGGGCTGATGCGGGCGATCCACGACGGCGTCGATACGGAACGGTTCGTCCCCGGCGAATCGAGCGAGCGTGGACGCGGCGAGCTGCTGTTCGTCGGCAACGCCGAGGATTACAACAAGGGCATCGTTTATCTGCTCCGTGCCATGGCGCTCCTGCCCCGCGACTGCCGGGCGCACCTCAACGTCGTGGGCGGGCCGCAGGCCGCCTCGAAGGTGGTGGCCCGGGAGGTCGGGCGTCTGGGCATCGCGGATCGCGTGACCTACATCGGCCGCGTATCATCGGATGAGCTGGCCGCCTGGTACCGGCGCGCCCGGCTGCTCGTCGCCCCCTCGCTGTACGAGGGTTTCGGCCTGCCCGCCGTCGAGGCGATGGCTAGCGGCACGCCCGTGATCGCGACGGATGCCGGCGCGCTGCCCGAGCTCGTGGTCGACGGCGAGACGGGCCGGGTCGTGCCGAAGGGCAACCCTGCCGCGCTGCGCGACGCCATCGGCGACCTGCTCGCGTCGCCGGACGCCTGCCGGCGCATGGGAGCGGCCGCTCGCGCGCGCGTCGTCGAGCATTTCACGTGGCAGGAGTGCGGGCGCAAGACCGAGGCACTCTACGAGGAGATCGTGACCACGCGCCGCGCGCACCCGACCGAGGGCTGAGCACCCTGGCCCGTCGGCAAGGCGCCCGCGCCGCATCATCGCGCATCGCGTTACGTGGAGGACGGACGCTATGCTGGTATGGCGCCCGGAGCGCACGGTGCAATCATCATGGAACCTGAATTCAACGGCGAGATCGTCCGCCTCCTGGAGCAGGGGGAGCGGTTCGCGGTCGCTACGATCGTCGACGCCCGAGGCTCGACGCCGCAGCGAGTCGGGGCGCGCCTGCTCGTGCGCCGCGACGGATCGATCGCAGGCACTCTCGGCGGCGGCTGCATCGAGGCGGAGGTGCGCGAGGTCGCCGGCGAAGCGATCGCGTCCGGCCTGCCGCGCCTGCTCGGCTTCACGCTGAATGAAGACATCGCCGTCGACTACGGGCTGGCGTGCGGCGGCAGCGAGCGGATCTTCGTCGACCCGACGCTCCAGGCGCCACGCGACCTCGAGCTCGCCCGCGGCATGCTGGCCGCGGCGCGCGGCGAGCGCCGCGGCGTCGTCGTCCAGCTGCTCGCCGACGGCCCAGACGCGCCGGCCGCGTCGAAGCTCGCCGTCTGGGAGGGCGGCGCGACTTCCGGCGACCTCGGCCCGCTCGGCGCCCAGGCGTCGCGCGTGGCGACGCGGCTGCTGGAATCGCCCCGGCCCCTCCCCGCGGTCGTCAGGCTGGACGACGGCAGGGAGGCGTTCGCCGATGTCTTCGCCGAACCGCCGGAGGTCGTCGTCGTGGGCGGCGGCCACGTCGGATACGCGATCGCGCGCGTGGCGAAGCTCCTGGGACATCGCGTGGCGGTCATCGACGATCGGGAGCAATTCGCGAACCGCCAACGCTTCCCCGATGCCGACAGGGTCGTCGTCGGAGAGATCGACCAGGCGATCGCCGGCTACCCCGCGACCCGCAACACAGCGATCGTAGTAGTGACGCGCGGCCACAAGTACGACTACCAGGCGCTCGCCGCCGCCGCGCGATCGAACGCCGGCTACGTGGGCCTCATGGGCAGCCGCCGCAAGGTGGCGCTGATCTACCGCCAGCTGCGCGCCGACGGCGTCCCCGAAGAGCGGCTGCGCGACATCCGCGCGCCGATTGGGCTGGACATCGGCGCCGTCTCGCCCCAGGAGATCGCCGTGGCGATCATGGCGGAGATCACGATGGTCCGCCTGGGCGGCACCGGCCTGCCGCTGCGCGACACGAGCGTCGTCAAGCCGGCGGGGACCAGGACCCCGACCTAGTGCCGGGCGTGTCCGTCGTCCTTCTTGCGGCCGGCGAATCAGCGCGCATGGGACGCCAAAAGGCGCTGCTGCCCTGGCAGGGCACGACGCTGCTGGAGCACCACCTCGCCGCGCTCGCGTCTATTGATGACGTTGTGGAGATCATCGTCGTCACCGGCGGCGACCCCGGCCGCATCACGGCGATCGCCGGCGCCGCCGCGAAGACAACATCCGTACACAACGCCGCCTATCGCTCCGGGAAAGTCAGCTCGATCGCCACCGGCCTCGGCGCAATCGCGCCCGACACCGACGCCATCTTGCTGATCGCCGTCGATCAGCCGCGTCCCGCCGCGCTCATTCGCCGCCTGCTCGACGCGCACCGCGAGGGCCGCGCGCCGATCACGTTGCCGGCGCGCGGCGGACGCCGCGGCCACCCGGTGATCTTCGACCGGGGCCTCCTGCCGGAACTGCTGGCGATTGCCGAAGAGACGAAAGGCATACGCGCGGTCCTGGAAGGCCACCGCGGTGACACGCGCGAAGTCGAGTTCGAGGACGATGCGGTATTGCTCGACCTCAACCTGCCGTCTGACCTGCCGCCATCGGCAGCTTGACACTCGCACCTCGTGCCGCAACGATCATCGTGATCCCGCATCACCCTGATCCGGCGAAAGGGCGACATGATCACCGTTCGCATCAACGGCCAGTCACACGACTGCGATGACGCCACGCGCAACCTGCTGAGCTTCATCCGCTTCGACGCCGGCCTCACGGGCACGAAGTACGGCTGCGGCGAGGGGCTCTGCGGCGCTTGCACCGTGCTCGTCGACGGCCAGGCGCTGCGATCGTGCCTGGCGACGGTCGGCGCCGTCGCGGGCGGCGCCGTCACCACGATCGAGGGGCTGGCGCAAGACGCGCAGCTCCACCCCGTGCAGCAGGCGTTCATCGACGAGTCGGCGATGCAGTGCGGCTACTGCATCCCCGGCTTCATCATGACCTCGGTCGCACTGCTCGAGCGCGAGCGCCACCCCGACCCGGCGCAGATCCGCGAGGCGCTCGCGCAGAACGTCTGCCGCTGCGGCACCTATCAGCGCATCCTGCGGGCCGTCGAGCGGGCGTCAGCCGCAGCCGCGACCCCGGCGCAGCAACGATGAGCGAGACCCCGGACGCCGGGCCCGGACTGCACATCTTCGGCGAAGTCGCGATGGGCTTCCCGCTCCCCCAGCGCAGCTACGCGCGCGCAGCGTACGGCAACACGAAGCCCGACGTGCAGCGCGCTCTCTGGCTCACGGTGCGGCCCGACGGCTCCGTCGTGGCGTTCGCCGGCAAGGTGGAGTACGGCCAGGGCATCCGCACCGGCCTCGCCATCGAGGTCGCCGATGAGCTGCGACTGCCGGTCGAGGCGGTCGAGGTGGTCCTCGGCGACACGGCGCTCGTGCCGTGGGACATGGGGACGTTCGGCAGCCAGTCCACCGCGCGCGTGGGCGTGCAGCTGAGGAAGGCCGCGGCCACCGCTCGCGCCGCCCTGCTGGACCTCGCGGCCGACCGGCTCGACCTGCCGGCGGGCGAGCTTGCGGCGGCCGCCGGCGCCGTCGCGTCGAAGTCGGACCCGACGCGCCGCGCCAGCTACGCCGACCTCATCGGCGAGCGCAACATGACGCGCGACCTCGACGTTGACATCGCCCTTACACCGGCGTCCGAGTTCACGCAGATGGGCCGCGAGCACCTGCGCATCGATGCCGTCGCCCGCGTGACCGGCACGTCCGTCTACTCGCAGGACGTCGTGCTCGATGGCATGCTCTTCGCCGCCGTGCTGCGGCCGCCCGCGCGCGGCGCGACGCTGGCATCGTGCGACGCCGCCATGGCCGGGCGCATGGCCGGCGTCGCCCGCATCGTGCAGGATGACGATCTCGTGGCCGTCCTCGCCGACTCCGACGAGCGGGCGGCACGCGCGCTCGGCCTCGTCGAGGCGCGCTGGGACGGACCGGCCGGCCGGTCGTCGGCGCTTGACCTGCCGGCGCTGCTGCAGAGCAGCGGCCGCGACCCGTACGCGACGCAGGAGGGAGGGGCGGTCGACGACGGCTTCAGCCAGGCGGATGCGACGTTGGAGGCCACGTACTTCATCCCGTACGTCTCGAACGCGCCGATGGAGCCGCGCGCGGCCGTCGCCGCCTGGGACGGCGGTCGGCTCACCGTGTGGGCCGGGACGCAGCGCCCGTTCGGCATCCGCACGGAGCTGGCGCAGCGCTTCGGCATCGAAGAGCAGGATGTGCGCGTGATCGCACCGGAGATCGGCGGCGGGTTCGGCAGCAAGAGCCCGTATCCGGTCGCGCACGAGGCCGCCCGTCTCGCGCGCATCGCCGGGCGACCGGTGCGCGTTGCCTACACGCGGGCGGAGGACATGGCGCACGCCACCGTCCGGCCCGCCGCGTTGATCGCAATCAAGAGCGGGTTCACATCCGATGGCAAGATCACCGGCTGGCAGTACGACGCATATCACGCCGGCGACCGCCCGTTCCTGGGGCGGAGGGGATCGGAGACGCCGTACGACTCGCCGCACGTGCGCGTGACGACGTACACATCGGACAGCCCGCTCGCGACGGGCTCGTACCGCTCGCTCGGCGCGGCGGCGAACCACTTCGCGCGGGAAGTCCACATCGATGAGATCGCCGCGGAACTTGGCATCGACCCGGTCGAGCTGCGCCTGCGCAATCTCTCCCACCCGCGCTTCCGGCGCGTGCTCGAGCGGGCAGCGGAGCGCTTCGGCTGGCAGGCGGGCGCATCGAGGGCACGCCGCGGCGCCGGCGTCGCGATCGGCATCGATGTCGGCAGCTACATCGCCGAGTGCGTGCAGGTCGACGTGCAGGGTAAGGAGGTGCGCGTCGAGCGCGTGACGGCGGCGCTCGACTGCGGCCTCGTGGTCAACCCCGATGGCGTCTACAACCAGGTGGAAGGCTCCGTGGTGATGGGCATGGGCACCGCCCTCTACGAGGCGATCGACTTCCAGGACGGCCGCGTGCTCAACAACGGCTTCACCCGCTACCGCGTGCCCCGCAGCAGCGACGCCCCCGTCATCGACACGCTGCTCGTCGGCGACGCGGAGACGCCCTCGACGGGCGCCGGCGAGCCGGGCATCGTCCCCATCGCCGCGGCGATCTCCAACGCCGTGTTCGACCAGACCGGGCAGCGGCACCGAGAGCTGCCGATCCAGCGGTACATCCCGTGACGGAGACGCGCACGGACGCGCAGCCGCTCGCCGGCAAGGTCGCGCTGGTCACCGGCGGCAGCCGCGGCCTCGGACGCGCGATGATCCTGGGCTTCGCGCACGCCGGCGCCGACGTGATCATCGCCAGCCGCAAGCTCGACGCGTGCCATGCGCTGGCGTCGCAGGTGGAACGGGAGACCGGCCGCCAGGCGATGGCGTACGCCTGCCACGTCGGGCACTGGGACGCGCTGGACGCGCTGGTCGGTGCGGCGTACGGGCGGTTCGGGCGCGTCGATGTCCTCGTCAACAACGCCGGCATGTCACCCGTGTACCCGCGTCCGGTCGACGTCAGCGAAGAGCTCTACGACAAGGTGCTCGCGGTCAACCTGAAGGGGCCGTTTCGCCTCACCGCGCTCGTCGGCACGCGCATGGCAGCGGGCGCCGGCGGCTCGATCATCAACATCAGCAGCACCGCCGCGGTCCACCCGGGTCCGGCGACTATCCCCTACTCGGCGGCGAAGGCCGGCCTCAACGCGATGACGGAGGCGTTCGCCTACGCCTTCGGGCCGAAGGTGCGCGTCAACTGCATCATGCCCGGGCCCTTCCTCACGGATATCTCGAAGGCGTGGGACATGCCGACGTTCGAGCGCGGCGCGCAGCAATTCGCGCTGCGCCGCGGCGGCGAGCCGGACGAGATCGTCGGCGCGGCGCTGTACTTCGCGAGCGACGCGTCATCGTTCACGACGGGCGCCGTCCTGCGCGTCGACGGCGGCAGCCGCTGACGTACTGATTCCGGATCCGTCAGCCGGGCGCGAGTTGCCCCGAGTCATCCTGAGCGCAGCGAAGGATCTCCCCCGTGCGTGCACCAGCTGCGCGTTCGTGACGGAGCGTCGATCGCGGCAGCCGCTAGGAGCGTGGCAGTCCCAGCCCGCGCGTCGCGATGATGCCGCGGTTGATCTCGCTCGTGCCGGCCGCGACGGTCAGCGCCGCTGCCGTCAGGTACTGCGCCTCGATGCGCCCGCGCAGCGGCGCCCACGGCGATCCTGGCGCGAGCTGGCCGGCGGGCCCCAGCAGCTGCATCCCCGTGAGCGCGAGCCGCTGCGCCAGCTCCGAGCCGTACATCTTCGACACCGACGCTTCGTAGTTGGGCACGCGGCCCTGGCTCTGCAGCCATGCCACACGATACGAGAGCATGCGTCCCACTTCGTACTCGATCTTCAGCTCGGCCAGGCGGTGGCGGATCGGCGTGGGCAGCGGGCCGTCCTCGCGCACGCGTTCCGACGCGTACGCCACGAGCTGCTCGTACGTCCGGATGCCGCCGATCACGCGCTGGATCCCCGAGCGCTCGAAGTCGAGCGTCGTTGTCGCCACGTACCAGCCGCGGTTCTGCTCGCCGATCAGGCAGTCGCGCGGCACGCGCACGTCTTCGAAGAACACCTCGTTGAACGTGTGCCGGCCCGCCATGTCGACAAGCGGCCGGATCACGACGCCGGGCGTCTTCATGTCGAGCAGGAAGTACGAGATGCCGCGGTGCTTCGGCGCCTGCGGGTCCGTGCGCGCCAGCAGGATCATCCACTCCGCGAAGTGCGCGAGGCTCGTCCAGATCTTGCTGCCGTTGATGATGAAGCTGTCGCCGTCTTCGACCGCGCGCGTCTGCAGCGACGCCAGGTCAGACCCGGCGCCCGGCTCGCTGAATCCCTGGCACCACACGCTCTCCGCGCGGACGATCGGCGGCAGGAAGCGCTCCTTCTGCTCGTCCGTGCCGTACAGCATGATCGTCGGGCCGATGCGGTCGACGCCCAGGTCGTTCGAGGGCGCTTCCCAGTACGCCATCTCCTCGTTGAATACGAGCTGCTTCATGTGGCTCGCGCCCTGGCCGCCCCACTCCGCCGGCCAGCCGAGCGTGTGCCAGCCGCGCCCGGCGAGCTTCTTGACGAAGCCGCGCGCGAATCGCCAGCCGTCGACGCCCTCCGGCCGCCGCTCCGGCAGCTCCTCCGCCAGGAACGCCCGAATCTCCCCTCGGAACGCTTCCTCTTCCGGCGAGAAACGGAACTCCATCACATCACCTGCCTTGCTCGCGGATGAATTCGCGGACGGTGTCGTTGAACTGCTCCGGCTGGTCGAGGTTGATCGCATGGCCACCGTCGAGCGGGGCCACGCGCAGCATCGGCATCGTGCGCTCGACGAAGCGGCGCTGGGGCTCGAACCGGACCTCGCGCTCGCCGACGATGAGCAGCGACGGCACGCGGTTGGTCGCCACGCGGCCGCGCGACGACGACTCCGGCACCGTGTACAGGCCTGTGCGCGCGATGCCCATCGGATCGAGCAGCGCGCCGTCCGCGAGAAACGCGTCACGCACCGCCGGCGGCAGGCGCCCGCTCCGCGCCGGGTTGAGCGGGTGCTCGTCGAGCGCCCGGCGGCCATCCGCCTCGAGGCGCCGCGCCTGCGATTCCATCGCCGGCCGCACGCGCTCGGCCCAGCCGTCCTCCGCGAGGGCGGAGTTCGAGTTCGTGAAGATGTGCGCCATGATCGAGTCAGGGCGGTCCAGCGCGTAACGCAGCGTGAGCGCCGCGCCGAGCGAGTGGCCGCACGCGATCCACCGTTCGGCGCCCACCGCCTCGCGGATGCGCTCGAAGTGCGCGACGTAGCCAGACGGGGCGTAGGCCGCCGGCGCCTCCGGCGACGGCGACCGGCCGTGGCCGAACAGCTCGACGACGACGGGGCGGCACACCTCCGCCAGCGCGTCGACGTTGGGGAGCCACTGCGCGCGGCTCGAGAGGATGCCGTGCACGAGCAGCAAGAACGGCCCGTGGCTGCCGTGCACTTCGTAGTGCGGGAGCGGCCGCGTCTCAACCATCGGCGGTCTCCGCGTCGCGCTCCATCAGCCGCTCGCGGGTGACGAGCGCACCGGACTCGATCAGTTGTTCGATGCCCGCATCGTCGTAGCCGAACTCCCGGAGCACCTCGCGCCCGTGCGCCCCCAGCGGCGGCGGCGGCGCGGGCGCGACGGGCGGCGTCTCGCTCATTCGTATCGGCGATGCCGGCTGGCGTATCGGCCCCAGCACCGCGTGCTGGAGGGTGAGCATGAGCGCGTTCTCCTGGACGTGCGGGTGCTCGAACAACTCCTCGGGCAGGTTCACTTCCGCGCAGGGCACGCCCGCCGGCTCGAGCAGCGCGATCCACTCCTGGGTGCGCCGGCCGAGCAGCGCTTCCTCCATGATGCCGGTGGTGGCGTGATGCGCCTGGCGCACCTCCTCCGAGAACCAGTCGTACGCCAGCCCCTCGACCGTCGCGTCGTCGATGCCGAGCGCGTCGCGGAGCCTGCGTCTCTGCCCGTTGTTGAGGCAGGCGATCGCGATCAGCCCGTCGCGCGTCTCGTACACGCGGTAGTAGTTGTTGCGCCCGCGGCCGGCCACGTACTGCCGCCGCAGCTTCGCGACGTCCTCGAAGCGCAGGTCTTCCTGCCGGCGCCGCGCGTGCAGCTCCGTGAGGAACCCCTCGCGGACGGGGCGGTCCAATTCCTCCACCGACAGCAGCGGACGGTACTGCGCGGCGAGCCCCGAAGCGAACAGGCTCGTCTCGATCCGCTGCCCCGCGCCGCCCGACGCGCGGTGGAAGAGCGCCGTGACGATCGCGAACGCCATCATCATCCCGCTTGTCAGGTCGGCGACGGCGGTGGTGGCGATGTACGTCGGCACGCCGCGGTCGATCTTGTTCTCGTACAGGATCATCCCCGTCGCCGCCTGCGAGAGGATGTCGAAGCCGCCGCGGTTCGCCAGCGGCCCTTCCCGTCCGAACGCGGTGTTCTCGCAGAAGATGACGGACGGATTGAGCGCCGACAGCTCCCCGTATCCCAGCCCGAGGCGCTCCGCGACGCCGGGGCGATAGTTCATCACGATGACGTCGGCGCGCTCGCAGAGCCGCCGCGCCACCGCGCGCGCCTCCGCCCGCTCGAGGTCCAGCGCGACGCTGCGCTTGCCGCGGTTCACCGCCAGGTAGCCGCGCCCCTCGTACGGCGCGACAGGCGCGGTGTGGCGCCACGCGTCGCCCTGCGGGCGTTCGATCTTGATGACGTTCGCGCCCATGTCCGCGAGCATCATCGTGCAGTACGGCCCGGCGATGTACTCGCTGAAGTCGATGACGGTGATGCCGTCGAGCGCGCCGGTCATGGCCGCGGATTCCTCTCCACCATCCGCCCGAAGCTACCCGATCGCCCCGCTGTGAGGAAGACGCACGGCGTGGCGGCGGATCGCGTTGGCCCGGCGGAGCGACCATACTGCCGTCAGGATGACGATCCCCGAACTGACCCGACGACGCGCGGAGCAGCTGCTTGACCAGTTCATCGACAGCCGCGTGCCAGTTCGCGTGCGAGACAAGGTACGTATGTCGTTTGTCCGAAAGGGTGACCGTATCACGCTTTTCGAACACCACGCCCTGTTCTCGCGCCCCGGAAAATGGAGCGACAGCCCGATCGCGCAATTCCGGTACGACGCTCCGGGCGGCCAGTGGTCTCTCTTCTGGTCCAATCGCAGCAGCCGCTGGTACCGCTACGAAGACGTCGCCGCGCAGGCAGACTTCGGCGTGTTGCTGCGCGAAGTGGAGAAGGATCCGACCGGGGTCTTCTGCGGTTGACGGTGAGCCGTCGTCACCCTTCGCGGGCGGTCGCAGGATCAAGCTGAACGACCGATTGTCTGAAGAGTCGAAGATGATCGCTCAGGTTCCGGCCTGACGGCGAGCGACACTCGCTTTACGCCGAACGTCGCTCCGAGTCTGCCATCCCTGGAATCCACGACGTCTGGGAGAACAGCACGAGCTGCGTTTCGCTTGCCGGCGCCGCGAATACACGCGTCCGAACGCCGGTCGCAGTCGTCGACGCCCGCTCGAGCGCCGCCTGTCTGATGAATTCGGATAGCGTCACCGCTTCACTCAAGGCGGATTGCTTGAGCTGACGCAACTCAGCGCGATTGACGCGAACCGAGATGACGATCGATGGTCCCCCTCGACGAGCAGTGCGAGCTTCAACCGGCTCTGGGTGCCATATGGAGGTGTCGCCACGATGGGTGTCATAGTACTGCGCCAACTCTCGTTCGGTCATATCATCACGAGTCATCTGTGCTTCCTTCCCCTGGCAAGTCGGTAGAGTTCGATGTCGTCGTGTTCGCTTTCGTAGCCGGTGATCGGGCGCCATCTGTGCGTGGTAACCCGAAGAATCGCTATCGTCCACAGCGTACCGCGCTCGTCGGGTCCGATCATGACGTGCGAAGCCCTGAGGCCGGGCGTGTTCCGAAAGAACTCCGGCTCGCCGCAGAGTACCTCGTCGGCGATCTCCTCAGTCAGACCGTGCTTCTCCTCGCAGTACGAACGGTTGTCCTCATCCCAGTCCAGTTCGAATACTGATATCACTTGGTTGCATCCTGCAGGTGGGTGTATTACACTCGCCTGAGCTAGTGTATTACACCAGCGCGAGGTGAGCCAATATGGAAATCGAGTTTCTTATTCTCGCCGACGCTACGGAGGTGTCCGCCGGCAAGCTCTACTTGATGGGCGGCGGCTGGAATCAATGGCGGGCCCCAGCTTACCCCGCTCAGCTGCGGTGTGGCATCGCGGTAGGGCTGCTCGTGCCCTGGGATCAAACGAACGAGCGACACGCGGTGCGAATCAGCGTGCTCGACAGCGACGGGCGTCTGGTTGTGCCTGAGATGGGCGCCGAGTTGGAGGCAGGGCGACCACCCGGCATCACGCCAGGGGAGACGCAGCGAGCCATGATTGCAGTCAATGGTGTGTTCCCCATCGAGCGGCCGGGTAGGTACGAAATACGCGCGGCAACTGGCACTGGTGAACCGCACCGCGCCGTGACGTTCGAGGCGTTGCTATCGGGTGTTTCATCGTTCCAAATCCAATAGTCAGCCATGCGATCCATCGCAGCGACGATCGCTCAATTCAGACCTAAGTGATCACAGCGCGTACAGCTCCGCGGCGTTCTCGCCCAGGATGCGCGCCTGGTCTTCCGGCGGCAGCCGTGCGATGTGGCGCATCGCCACCCGCAGCACGTCGCCGTAGGCGCCGGCCAGCGTGCACACGGGCCAGTCGGAGCCGACCATCAGCCGGTCCGGCCGGAACCAGTCCAGCACGACCTCGATGTACGGCGCGATGTCCTCCGGCGTCCAGGCGCTCCAATCAGCTTCCGTCACCATGCCCGACAGCTTGCACCAGACGTTGCGGTGCCGCGACAGCGCCGCGATGCCGCGCGCCCACGCGTCGATGCGGCCCTCCCGGATCTCCGGCTTCGCGATGTGGTCGAGGACGAAGCGCTGCGCCGGGAACGCCGCCGCCAGCTCGGCCGCCGCCGGCAGCTGCCGCGGGTAGATCAGGATGTCGTACGCAAGCCCGAACTCCGCGAGCGCGACAACGCCGCGCATGAAGTCCGGCCCCAGCATGAAGCGGTCGTCCGGCTCGTCCTGCACGATGTGCCGCACGCCCTTGAGCTTTGGATGCGCGGCCAGGCGCCCGAGCTGCTCCTGCACGTCGTCCGCGCGCAGGTCCACCCAGCCGACCACGCCGCGGATGGACGGATGCTCCTCGGCGAGCGCCAGCAGCCACTCCGTCTCGGCGACGTTCTGCTGCGCCTGTACCGCCACGCAGCCATCGAAGCCGGCGGCGCGCAGCAGCGGCTCCAGGTCGGCGGGCAGGAAATCGCGCCGGAGCGCCGCCATCGAGCCGTCGATCCAGGCGTGCGTGCCCGGCGAGTAGCGCCAGAAGTGCTGGTGCGCGTCGATCCTCATGCCGGCGAGACCGCGGCGCGGTCATCGAGCGCGCCTTCGAGGTACCGCCGGAAGGCGGCGTGCTGATAGATCAGGTATTCGAAGTCCATCGAGGGCAGCCGGTACGCGTCCGTGTCCTTCGTGATGTACCGCGCGGCCATCGGGGGGCCGCCATCGGCTTCGTCCGCGCCTGTCACGCCCACCAGATCGGCGTAGCGCACCCTCCCCGCTTCCGTCTCGCAGTGCGCGCCGATGATCCACAGCCGCCCAAACCGGTAGCGCCGTTTGACCTCGGATTCCGCCACCGAGCTCCAGGTCGTGGCCGTATACGCGAAGTCGGCGGGCGCGATCCCCATCTGCTCTTTGATGATGCCGTCGCAGATGTCCATCTCCTCGCGGATCAGGCCACCGGTCGGGTCCTTGGTGGCCAGGTATGCGAGGCTGATGTGGTGGTGCATGTGCGCGCCGATGCGCCAACCCCGGCCCGCGAGGTCGCGCACATCGTCCCACGTCATGTAGCGCCGGTCGCCGTGCTTCTCCATCGCGGCGGTGTTGAGGAACAGGTTGCCGGTGAAACCATAGCCCCGCATCACCGGCCAGATCTCGTGGTAGATCGACGTGTTCGGGTGGTCGAAGTCGAAGAGAATTGGGCGCCCGGGTAGCGCGCCGTCGCCCGCTCGCCATGCCGCGAGCTCGTCGTAGGAGATCGACTGGAACCCCAGCTCCGCGGCGATCTTCATCAGCCCGTCGAAGTGCGCCGCGTCGAGCGGCGGACGCTGTCGCCATCGCGGCGCCGGCGAGAAGAACGGCCCTCTGTTCGTGCCGTGGCACATCGTGATCGGGATTCTCAGCAACGGCGCGTCCGCGCTCACGCTCACGGCTCCGGCACCGGCGTGCCGCCCGTGGCGCTCGATGCGTAGCACGCCTCGACGACGGCCATCGTCCGGAGCGCGTCGTCGACCGGCGACACAAGTGCATCGTCCTCCCCCGTGAGGACGCGCTGCAGGTTGCTCATCGGCCCCTCGAACGCCTCCAGGAACCACGAGCCGCGCAGCGGCACCGGCGTCCAGTCCGCATCTCGCGTCGCGAGCAGCAGCTCGTCCGGCTCGCCGCGCGGGTAGTCGAGGTTCACGCCCATCTTCGCGACCGACGCGCCCCGCGTGCCCTCCAGCTTGAGTTGCGACATCGCGAAGCGGGCGCCGAAGTCGTGTGCGTGATTCATCGTCAGGCTGCAGCGCACCTCGTCGCCGTAATCGAGGATGATGCTGGTGCGCGCGTCCGCGTAACCGGGGAGCGCCGGGTGCCGCACGGCGCGGCAGTACACACCGCGCGGCTCGCCGATCAGCGACCGGATCAGGTCGATGTAGTGGACCGAGTGCATCAGCACCTCGAGCCGCGCCGCTCCCTTGAGGAAGGGCCAGTACCCCCACGGCGTGTGCAGGTTCAGCCGCACCTCCACGTCCGTCACGTCGCCCAGCAGCCCGCGCGCGAGCGCGTCGCGCAGCGCCAGCATGTTCGGCGCGAAGCGAAGCTGGAAGTTGACTGCCGCGACGAGCCGGCGCTCGCGGCAGACGTCGCGGATGCGGCGGGCCTCGCCCAGGTCGCGGCCCATCGGCTTCTGCATCAGCACGGCGCTGCCTGCCGCCATCCGCTCGAGGATGCCCGCGACCTCGCCGGGCGGCACGGCGACGTCGAACACGCCGCCCGCGGTCGCCAGCGCGTCCTCAAGCGACGTGAAGACGCACGGCAGCGCGGAGGCTTCGGCCCGCGCGCGCGCGGCCGCCTCATCGACGTCAAAGATGCCGGCGACCGGGAAGCCCAGCCGCGCATACACAGGCAAGTGCGCGTCGCGCACGATGCTCCCCGCGCCGATGACGACGATCGGCCGCGGCGAAGCCGGCACAGGCCACGCCTGCCGCAGCTCGCCGGCGAGAGACGTCAGTGCGGTCACGCGGGCATTATGCGGCGCAGGCGGCGCTGCCGCAGCCGTGCCCCGCCGCGCGAACGCCCGTACAATCGCCGCAGTATCGCCGGAGACGCCGCCGCAGCCGGAAGGACGCACCATGAGCCTGCCGATCACGATCACCGGCCTCACCGTCCGCGACATCCGCACGCCAACCTCACGCACGCTCGCCGGCTCGGACGCGATGCACACCGACCCCGACTACTCCGCCGCCTACGTCGTGCTGCACGCCGACGCACCGTCCGGCATCGCCGGCCACGGCATGACGTTCACGCTCGGCCGCGGCACCGAGGTTGTCGTCGCGGCGGTCCGCGCCCTCGCGCCGATCGTCGTGGGATGCACGCTGGAATCGCTAACCGCCGATATGGCCGGCTTCTCGCGCGCGCTCACCGGCGAGAGCCAGCTGCGCTGGATCGGCCCCGAGAAGGGCGCCATCCACCTGGCGACGGCGGCGATCGTCAACGCGGTCTGGGACCTCTGGGCGAAGGCCCAGGGCAAGCCGGTGTGGAAGCTCGTTGCCGGCATGACGCCGGAGCAGATCGTCGCCTGCGTCGACTTCCGCTACCTCACCGACGCGCTGACGCCGGACGAGACGCTGGCGCTGCTCCGCCGCCAGGCGCCGACGCGCTCCGACCGCGAGGCGCAGATGCGGCGCGAAGGCTACCCCGCGTACATCACGTCGGCGGGCTGGATGGGCTACCCGGACGAGCAGGTGCGCGCCCTTTGCCGCGAGGCGCTGGGCGCCGGCTGGACGCGCTTCAAGATCAAGGTCGGCCGCGACGCCGCGCAGAACGCGCACCGCTGCGAGCTCGTGCGCGAGGTCATCGGCCCGGACTGCGCGCTGATGATCGACGCCAACCAGGCGTGGGACGTCGGGGAGGCGATCGAGCATGTGCGCGCGCTACAGCCGTACCGCCCGCTCTGGATCGAGGAGCCTACCAGCCCCGACGACGTGCTGGGCCACGCGGCGATCCGCGAAGCGGTGCGGCCCGTCGGCGTCGCGACGGGCGAGCACGCGGCGAATCGTGTGATCTTCAAGCAGCTCATGCAGGCCGGGGCGATCGATTACTGCCAGTTCGACAACTGCCGTCTCGGCGGCCTCAACGAGGCGCTCGCCGTGCTCCTGCTCGCCGCGAAGTTCGGCGTGCCGGTTTGCCCGCACGCCGGCGGCCTGGGCCTGTGCGAATATGGCCAGCACGTCTCGCTGATCGACTACATCTGCGTGAGCGGGTCGCTCGAAGGCCGGACGATCGAGTTCGCCGACCACCTGCACGAGCACTTCCTCGACCCTGTGCGCGTGCGCGCCGGCCGCTACCTGCCGCCGTCACGCCCGGGCTTCAGCATCGAGATGCGCCCGGAGTCGCTCGACGAGTTCGAGTTCCCCGCCGGCGCCGCCTGGCGATAGCGGGCCCTCGGCGCCGTCGGAGCGGACACTGCCTGGGTGGAGGTTCGCGGCAAGAAGAGACCACGGGCGCAGTCAAGCCCTCCTGCGCCCCGGGACGCGAAAAGGGGCGCCTCGGCGGCGCCCCCGTTCTCGCTGCGATTCGCCCGTCTGTCCTGCTAGCAGGAACCTCCGAGACACTTGGTGGCGCCGTTGAACGCGCCGACGATCGCGCCCCGGAAGGCGACGACGGCCGCCACGACCACCGCGATGGCGATCACGGCCATGATGAGGCCGTACTCCGCCAACGTCTGGCCGTCCTCATCCCTGACCTTCGACTGCAGGTTCTGGAGGGCCACGACCGCCCTCAATGCAAGATCCTTGAACATAACGTAGACCCTCATCTCTACTGCGTACTGGCTGTCAGTGAGAGCATCGGCAGATCGGGGAAAGTCTTAAGGGTGTGTTAAAGAAGTGTTGCGACGAATTCCCGCCGCGCCGCGTCAAGCAGCGAGCGTTTCGATTCCCGCGTAGGGCGGCGAACCGGCGTCTTCCATACCTGGCAGGGCGCCGCGCTCATAGACCCGGACCAAGGCGTCAACGACGCGAGGACTGAACTGCCGGCCTGACCAGGCCTGTACCTCGACGATAGCATCGGCAAGGGGGCGGCCCTGACGATATGGCCGGTCGTTTGTCATCGCATCGAGACTGTCGGCGACGGACGTGATGGCAGCGGCCTCCGGGATCTCATCGCCGGCGAGCCCAGCCGGATACCCGCTCCCGTCCCAGCGTTCATGATGGCAACGCGCGACGGCGGCCGCGAGGCCAAACCCCGGCCGGGCGCCAAGGAACTCGCCGCCCCATATGGTGTGGTGCTTCATGAGCGCCCATTCCGCGTCGCCGAGCGACTCGGCGCTGGCGAGGACGTACTCTGGCACGCGGATCTTGCCGATATCGTGAAGAACCGCGGCGAGACCGATCTCCTTGGCGGCCTCGTCGTCGTGGCCAAGCTCGCGGGCGAGCGCCTCGGTGATGGAGCGGACTCTGTGGAGGTGCCGGCCGGTCGAGACATCGTGCGCCTCTGCGGCGCTGGCGAGCATCAACACGGTCTCGGTATGTGCCTGGAGCAGGCGGCTCGATGCGGACTGAAGCTCATCGACGAGGGAGGCAGTGCGCACGATGGCTGTCACTTGCGTCGCGACAGCGTTGAGGAATTGCGCATCGCGCGGACCAAAGCCCCCGACCTCGCGTCCGCCGGCGGAAAGCGTCCCGACCACGCGTCCCTGCCAAACCATCGGCGCAACGATCGCCGAGTGGATGCCGGCCGCGAGCAGGAGATTTCGCCGGCCCTCGTTGACGAAGGGCGTCGTTCGGACGTCCTCGATGATCACCGGGCGCTGGGTGCGTTCGAGGACGGGGCGAAGGGGCTCTTCTTCCATCGGCTCGTCCGCGTCGCTCTCGTCCCACTTCTCGACCAGCTCGCTGGGTGCCTCCGCGAACGAACTCAGGTCGGCTGCATCGGCTTCGTCTTCCGCGAAGAGCGCAAAACTGACGCCGGCGTACCCCGCGCCCGTCGTGAGCCGCTCAGCGACCAGACGGAGCTTCTCGTCGAGGCTTCCGCTCGACGTGAGGAAGGGCACGATCTCACCAACCATCTTCGCCGCGCGGTCTCCCGCCAGGGCGCGGGTGTCGGTGCCAGCCCCCGCCCGCGCGGCGCGCTGCCGCTTGACGACGTACATCGCGTTGTCCGACGCCTCGATCAGGTCCTCAAAGGCGCTGGCTTCTTCGGGATAGAGGGCCACTCCCATACTGACGACCGCCGGGACGCGAGTTCCGGTCTCCGTATCGGTGAGCTCGGCGCTGGCCAGCGCGTCCATCACCGCGCTGCGGTAGCGCCCCGCGGCATCGCTATCGGCTCCCCGCAGGATGACCAGGAATTCGTCTCCGCCGAAGCGACCGACGATGGCGCCGTCGCGGTTGAGCGCACGCGCGACGGCCGCGAGAACCGCGTCGCCCATCTGATGGCCGTAGGTGTCATTGGCTGCCTTGAGGTCGTCGACATCGACCATGGCGACGGCGAGCGACCCGTCGTCGTTTGCAAGAGCGGAACGAAGCGCGTCCGTGATCCCGGCGTGGTTCAGGGTGCCCGTCAGCGGGTCCCGGCGGGCACGCTCGCGCTCCGACTCGAGCGCGATCTCGAGGAGCGCCGACTTCTCCTCGAGGAGACGCTGGTGCTCCGCCAACTCTCGTTCGGCTCGCTTCCGCTCCGTCACATCTTGCACGATCACGAGCGCAAGAGGGCGCCCTTCGACATCGATGGGGCCCACAAACACGTCGACGTCCCGTGATTCGCCAGAGGCGAGCCGGTGGCGACGCGCGAACACGCCGCGTCGCTCGGTGGCCAGACGGACGAGATCGGGCCGCTCGTCATCTGTCGTCGGCGCGTCCACGACCGAGATGTCCATGCCGATGAGTTCATCTCGCGTGTAGCCGTAGAACTCACACGCGGCGGGGTTAGGCTCGACGACGACGAGCGTCTCCAGGTCGACAAGTACCTGCACCGCGCTGTGGTTGTGAAACAGCTGACGATAGAGATGCTCACTCTCCTGGAGGGAAGTTTCGGAGCGTACGCGCTCCGTGATGTCGCGGAAACTCCAGACCCTTCCGGCGGTTCCCGCGGCGCCAAGCAAGGGGCGCGAGTACCGCTCGAAGACGCGGCCATCGTTGAAGCGGAGAGTGTCAACGTCCTCGGAGTCGGACCCGTAGAGTCCGCGTACCCTGGCAATGAACGCTTGCGGATCATCGAGCTGGTCCAGCACAAAGGCGAGCAGCTTGTCGTCGTCGCGCTCGGCGATCAGCGACGGCGGAATGTGCCATAGCTCCGAGAACCGACGGTTGGCGTGCGCGACCTGGCCCTCGGCGTTCACGACCAGGATGCCGTCGGCGGTCGACTCGATCGTCGCGTGCAGAAGCTCACGACTCGCCTCGAGCTCCAGCTCGGCGCGCTTTCGCTCGCCGACGTCGCGAGCGATGCCCTGGACGTAGAGTGGCGTGCCGTCGGCGCCGCGAACGAGGCGCGTGCTCACTTCAACCCGGACGGCGGCGCCGTCCTTCGTCCGCGTGAGCACCTCGTACGGCTCGGTGCGCTCTGCTCCCCGCACGTTGCGCGCGATGTTCTCCGTGGCGTGTTCAAGCGACGTCGGGTCGACGATCTCGACGATTGTCATCGTCAGGAGCTCTTCGAGGCTGTACCCGTAGGTCCTTAGGCCGGCCCTGTTCACGTAGGTGAACCGGCCCTGTAGGTCGTGCGTGTAGATCATGTCGTTTGCCTCGTCCAGCAAACCGTGTTGCTCCGCAACCCGAAGGCGCAGGTCTTCCAGCTCCGCAATGAGCGACGACTCGGCCTCACACGGCAGCGAGCCGGCGAGGCGTTCCGCCGATTGCCGCGGTTCTTGCGTAGGGGTCGGTTCAGGCACGAGGTGACCTCTGTGGCGAACGCACGCCGCTAGCCAGCGGGAGCAGTCTCAATGGGTATCGACCACCGCTCGTGACCGCTGAACCAGATGATCCAGCTTGAACCACGCGATCGTTTCGGCGTGGGGGCATGCCCGGGGGGACTCACGCGCCGGGGCCGGAGCCCTGCGCGTTCCAGGCTCCGACCCCGGTGTGGGTCACGGCGCCCGTGAGAAGCCGCTAAGCCGAGCGTCGAGTCCGAGGCCGACTCTCCCGGCGTTCGCCGCGTCTCCGCCCTTTCGGCCCGGTGGTTGTGGCGACGCAGGGACCGATCGGGCCGACAAGCGCTCCCGGCTGAATGCACTCGCAAGGTCAGCGTGGCACGAGTCCGCGTGGGCGCGGGCTCGGGAAGGAAGAGGTTCAGATCGAATGCGCGCGGTCGAAGATAGACATTGTGTCAAGGCTGACTGCTGACGCCCGGCGCGTGGTTCCGCTTCGCGGCGCACCGATCGGAGCGTACCGAGCGTGGCTGCGCCTCGCGGACGAGGTCAACGCCGCCGGCTTCCCTGTTCGCGGTGAGGCGCACCATGGAGATGCAAGCAGCTCGTCCGCTCGTCGGCCCGTTCAACCGTGCGACGAGCACCGTCGCCGCACCTGTGCGAGCCCCGCGCGTCTCGGCCGTCACCGCGTCGCCTCGTGAGATTTCAGATGATCGCTCGATCACGCGCCGCATCGGCGATCGCCGCCATCACCTCGCCCGCGTGGTCGACGATCATCATATGCCCGCCACCGGGCACGAACGCCGCCCGGCAGCCGGGGATCTCGCGCGAGAAGTAGCGACCGATCGAAACAGGCACGACCTTGTCGGCGTCTCCGTGCCACAGCCGGACCGGCACAGCGCCAACGTCGCGCGGTGTGAACCCCCAGGGTCGCGAGAACAACACCAAATCCTGCGCCATCGCTCTTCCGCCCGGACGTAAGGCGGCGCGCGTTTCCTCAACGAACGCTTCGCGGGCGTCCCGGCGCTTCATGACTGCGCGGTCGATCGAGCGAGGCATCATCCATTCGCGCATCCGCGGCGCCCAGAATGCGGCCCACATCGCGGCAACCCACGCGAACAGCGGCGTCAGCGCGAGCAGCGCCTTGACGAACATCCTCCCGATCCGCCCACGCCCGTCGAGATGCGCTTCGGGCGAGCCGGCGCCGCTCACGATGACGGCCGTTGTGAGGCGCGCGGGTAGGGCCGCCGCGCAGGCCTGGGCGTGTGGACCGCCGCCAGAGAGTCCGACGACGCCAAAACGATCGATCTCCAGCGCGTCGGCAAGATCCGCGACATCGTCCGGCCAGTCCGTGATCCGTCGGTCCTTCTGGAAATCGGAGCGTCCGTACCCGGGACGGTCGACGGCAAGGAGCCGCACGTCGTGCAACCGGGCGGCCTCGTCGAGGAACCGGCCCTCCAGCAGGCCTCCCGGTGTGCCGTGAAAGTAGAAGGCTGGCCATCCCTGCCGCCTGCCATACTCGGCGTACGCCAGCCTTCGTCCATCTCGAAGTGTGACGAATAACGCATCGCCGGCCATGTCACGAGTCTACCGCGAACCTGCTGCTGGTCCGCGCAAGCAGCGCGCGGAGGTGCACGTGACGAGGCCACGCAGACTGACGGCGACTGCCAACTCCGATTGCCCTCGGGACGTCGGCGGCCGATGCCTGCCCCCGCTCCACCTCAAGGACGCTCGTCGAGAGCGAACGCAATCGCGATGAAGTCAAACGCGTCAACCCTCCCATCGCCGTTCATGTCGTAACGGGAGTCCCGACTCCCACCCATGATCGCCCTGACCGTAAGGACTGCGTCTAAGAGCCGCGCGCTACGACGGGCCGGCACGATCGCTGTGCCTTCGCCGCTCGCGCTCAACGGCACATTCGCCACGGCCGCGCCAGGCGTCGGGGTGCATGGGCGATGCCGCTTGCACGAAATTGGCGGCGGAGTCGACGTGCCGGTCCGCGTCGGAGTCGCGGTGTTCGTCCGCGTGGCCGTGGGCGTCGCCGTCGGCGTGGCGGTGCGTGTGGGCGTCGACGTGCTGGTCCGCGTCGCCGTCGACGTGCTGGTCGCGCTCGGAGCCGGTGTGGCAGTGCTCGTGGGCGTCGACGTGTCGGTCGGGGTTGCCGTGGAGGTGGCGGTCGCCGTCAGCGTCGACGTGGCAGTGCTCGTGGCCGTCGGTGTGTCGGTCGGGGTTGGGGTGGACGTGTTGGTCGCCGTCGGCGCCGACGTGGCAGTGCTCGTGGCCGTCGGTGTGTCGGTCGGCGTTGCGGTCGACGTGTTGGTCGCCGTCGGCGTCGGCGTGGCCGTGCTCGTGGCCGTCGGTGTGTCGGTCGGGGTTGCGGTAGACGTGTTGGTCGCCGTCGGCGTCGGCGTGGCCGTGCTCGTGGCCGTCGACGTG
>Ga0334722_10000122_pt1 | contig 115654 bp, 116 predicted proteins | sample C3_bottom_MG_FD_207210 | JGI IMG/M metagenome (GOLD analysis project Ga0334722, IMG submission 207210) | Sediment microbial communities from Yellowstone Lake, YNP, Wyoming, USA - C3_bottom | ecosystem: Environmental > Aquatic > Freshwater > Lake > Sediment | place: USA: Wyoming | collected...
GCCGACACTTCCAGAACGAAAAAACTAATTAATTTGTTGATTTGCCTATTGGTTAATTTCGAATTTTTAATCAACCGCTTGGTCATAGAATTAGCATAATTTACTATGCTGTTCTAGACAAGCTCCTATTTTAATTATAATATTGATGGAGTGTAATTGAAATAATCGCATCAATCCCTAATCAAGCTGATTTTTCTCAGTCTTGAATGTATCGCGCCTCTTTTCCTCTCAAACATTTCGGATAATTCTCGTGTGGTCTTTCCTTTAGCAAAAAGCTCTCTGAGTTTTTTATCTTCTGATTCTGTCCAGGGCATATAGGCCTTGGCGAAATTTTTCCGAATTTCATCCACAAAATAATTTTTATCGCTCTTTCTATTTTCATCTGCTTGTTTATAATTTTTTTCACCCGCAAATTCTTGCTGTTTTTTGTTTTTCTCATCCTCATTCAAATTACTTATCTCTCGAACAATGATTTCCGATTGGCGGACAAACTCTTGATCCATTTTCTGCACTGCCGCATGGACTTGAAAAGCCATGTCATTTACACCCAAGACGCTCAAGCCTGCCATTGATCGAACTCGTGAAAGCGCGACATAACCCATGCCATATTCAAATGATTTGCTCAAATCAATTTCCGCGGCATCCAAGCTCATCCCTTGGCTTTTGTGCACAGTGATCGCCCACGCTAGTCGTAACGGAATTTGTTTAATACTGGCAATGACCTCATCATCCTCTTCCATCTCCCAAGTAACCGGCTTGGCGGTTATTTTTTGTCCATTATTCGCGCGGATGATCGGCATTTTGGTTTCTTTATCAAAACCGATTACAGTTCCCGTTGTGCCATTCACATAGCCTTCTTCAAAATTATTTTTCACAAACATCACCCGCGCGTCTTTCTTGAGCATAAGCCGTTCCGGGGCCAAGCAACTTTTTCTTAAAAATTCCACGAGCTTCTTTTTCCCATAAGCCCGCATATTATACGCGAAAGCAGCACCGGGAATTTTCTGAAGTTCGCGCTCATTAATCGCGTCCACATCAATATTGTGCGTAAATAATCTAGCCGGACACATTTGATCCGGCCATATTTTATTTTGACAGGTTGCCACGATTCCCTTGGTTTCATCATCCACACAATTCCGGCGAATATCATTCAAAACCTTCATGAGTTTATTGTCTTTTTGGCGATGCTGTTCATCAAGATAGCAAGTTTTGACATCCATTTGATTCCAGATTTCGGCAGAGTACGCAAAAGAAACCGGCGTGTTGTTTTCCTTTTGCACAGGAGGCAACTGAAAGAAATCCCCGCAGAAAACCGTTTGAATTCCGCCGAATGGCAGTTGGTTCTCGCAGACGCTTTGCAAAATTTGATCCACCGCATCCAGCTGACTCGCGTGCAACATGGATATTTCATCGATAATGAGCGTTTTAGTTTTCAAGATGCGGCTTCCAAATCGACTGTTGCGCGAAATTCTGCGCAAACTTTTCTCATCCAATGATTGTTTTATCCCCAAACCGGACCAGGAATGAATCGTTTTGCCGTTCAAATGAGTAGCGGCAATGCCGGTGGAAGCCGTTACTGCCACCGAGATATGTTTGCTTTTCAAATATTCGATATATTTGCCCAAAACATATGTTTTCCCGCTCCCCGCCGGACCGGTCAGAAAAACATTATGTCCCATTTTGAGAATCTCCAGAGCTGTTTTTTGGTTCATAATTATAATTTAACTCATTTTAACTTGTAATAAGTCGCTCTTCCTTTTCCAACTTTTATGATTATGCCAAGCTCAATTAGTTTTCGAAAATCCAAATTCCTTGTCGGTTTGGCACGATCAGTCAGCCCGGAATAGTCCTTGTCGGTGATGAAACCTTTTTCTTTGATGAAGTCGATTATTTTCTGATGATAGTCCTTCAAGGCCGTATCCGGACTTGTCGCTTCTTTTCCCAACTCTTTCTTTACTCGCAGAAGTTCGTCGATAATTCCATCCGTAAAATATTCCAGCCAAAAAGTAAAATCGATTTGATCTTTCAGGTCGTAATAATTGCCCAACAAGCCGACTTCTGCAAAATACTTGGTAACATTGATGTTATAGTAATTTTCAAAACTGAATAAATTGAAGGTATTGAGACCCATTTTAGCCAGCAAGACTTTGGTAGCCAACCGCGCCGTGCGGCCGTTTCCGTCCATAAAAGGATGAATGATTACGAACTCTTTGTGAAAAATGCCGGCTAGAATCAACGGATCAACTGAATTGCTATTTTTCTCCAAAAACTCAAACAAGCCATTGAGTAAAGGTATCACATCCTGATGATCCGGCGGCCAATAGATTGTCTGTTTGATTCTTGGATCATTGACGAAAACTGGCTCTTTCCGGATTTGTCCCCCGCGAAATTTTTCAATGAGTCCGTCGGTAATCATTTTTTGAATCTTTTCCAATTCCTTGATATCCAGTGAAATTTTTTCCGCTTTAATCAGCTCATTTAGCTCAATCAAAGCCTTATTATAGTTCAATACTTCTTTTTCAGAATCACGAACATACTCCGGCTTGTTTTTCAAAATTCTTTTGACATCCGTCAGTGGCAAAGGATTGCCTTCGATGCTGGTGGAAGAGTAAGCAGAGATTTCCCTGGCGCGGTGTTCCAATTCTAAAAGCACCACCCTGGGAAAACTGCGACTGTTGAGATCAGTAACAATTTCCGCGATGCGCTTTATATTGCCTAAAAGTCTGTTGGTTATGGTGTATTTCGGGTTAAGCATAGGATTGCCTAATTAGCTCTTATAGACACATTATAGACGATTATTAGACGATTGTCAATTTATTCATAGCCCTTTTCGCCTTATTTTTATTATGCACAAATTTTATCATTTTTTGTGCATATTTATCAATATCTGCACACTAACTGTGCACCAACCGAAATAAAAAGATAATCGCGCAAGATATCGCGTAAAGGTTTCGGATTATAAGTTAGGGGTCTAAATGTATTCCGGAGCCAAATAAGACTTTCAAACTGCTGGGAAAAGAGCTCTATAAAAGGAAAGAGAGACGCTTTCGCATCTCCTTGTCCTACAATGCTCCGAGCGGCGCGAGAACTTAGAACTGTTATTCTCAGCGGCTGGAAATCCTATGAAATGGAAGCGGCGGTCAAGATGATGCGCGGAGAAGCACCGTTTGATGGGGTGGAGTTGAAGTAATCGCGCAAAGTCTCTGGATTATAAGTTAAGGGTCCAAATGACCTGGTCTAATAAGCATAAGGCCACCTTCCAGACAAAAAACGCTCTAAAGAAAAAAAAAGATGTCGCTTTCGGCGACGCAAATACCATGTGGCTCCGCCGCACAGATATGTTCAGAATTTTTGTCGATGATATTTGCGGAAGAATTAAACCTCTTTTTGAAGACATTCACCCTTCACCAGCAACAATAGACTTATTCGCTAATTGATTATTTACCTAAAATAAGATTGAACAAATATCCAGTGAAGATAATCCCTAGTCCGACAATCCCAGCGAAAATAAGGATGAGTCGAGTTTTCATAACCTTTTTCAAAATCATAAATTCTGGCAATGATAGAGCTGTCACGGCCATCATAAATGCCAAAGCGGTTCCCATCGCCACACCTTTCTCGGTCAGTGCTCCAACCAATGGAATCACCCCAGCCGCATTAGAATAGAGTGGAATCCCTATAACCACCGCCAAAGGCACAGCGTACCATTTGTCAGAGCCGGCATATTGCGCCAAGAAGTCAGCTGGCACATAACCATGGATCCAAGCGCCAACCCCAACACCAATTATCACGTATAGCCAAACTTTTTTTACAATGTCTAAAGTATACGTTTTGGCATATTCAATCCTTTCTTTCCAATTTAGCTCAGGCAGATTAAGATTTTTACCATTTCCCTTGAGTGCAAATTCTTCTACCAAATTTCTCACATCCATTTTTTCAATAACCATACCGGAAAATATCGCAATCAAAAGTCCGCTAACAATATAAATCAGAGCTATTTTCCAGCCAAACATTCCCAAAAGCAAGACCAAGGCCACTTCATTAATCATTGGTGAGGCAACCAAAAAAGAAAAGGTGGTACCCAATGGCACGCCCGCTTGCACAAAACCCAAGAACAATGGCACGGCCGAGCAAGAACAAAAAGGCGTAATGATTCCTAGTAGTGAAGCCAAGATATTGCCAACATATTTTTTCTCATGCGAAAGGATGTTTCTAATTTTCTCAGGTGGCAAAAAAGAGCGGATAATAGACACCACAAAAATAATCACAAATAGAAGCAACAGGATCTTAATTGTGTCAAAAATAAAGAAATTGACTGCGCTGGCTAGTAGTGTTTCAGGTACAATACGAAAAACTGAAAATGTCAGCCAATCAGCAAAAAGTTGAATCGGATAAAATATGCTCATAGATTTTTATTTTAACATTTACCTCCGCAACTACATCCGCTAGAACTGGCTGGCTTTTCTTGAATAGCTGGAGCATTTTTTTCTCCACCAGCAATAAATTGTTTAATTTTTTCCAGGCTTGGAACCTGTCCAACGGACACAGGCACATCGTTGATTACCAAAACAGGACTAGACATGACACCCAAGTCTAGCATTGCTTGGACATCTGTTATGTATTCAACTTTAATATCCAAATTAAGCTCTTTTACTGCGCTGACTACTGATTCATACAATTTCTTGCAAGTTGCACAGCCTGTTCCTAAAACTTTAATGTTCATATGTTTATCTAAAAAAATAATTAATTACAGTGTTTGCATTTCATTTTTAACTTTTCTGCCTCAGTGGCTGACAGCATTTGGATTGTGGAATGATTTATTTTGAAGTTACTATCCAATAGTTCCTGTATCTTAAAGAGCAACTCGTTGCGTTCGCCATTCTCCACATTCTCAATTTCCAAATGAGCACTCAAAAATCTGCTATTGCTATCGGTCTGCCAGATATGCAAATCATTTACACTTATAACACCAGCCAGCGCATTAAGAACGCTTTTAACTTCTTCGAAATCGATGTCGCTTGGCACTGATTCCATTAAAATATCAACTGCTTGCCTCATAAGCTCATATACTTCTTTCAAAACATACACCGAAAGCACAACTGAGATAATTGGATCAATAATAAACCAATGGAAATAGTAGATGAGCACAGCGCCAACAACGATGCCCAGCGAAAAAAGTGCGTCTTGCAATGAATGAAGCCAGGCACTTTTCATATTCAAATTCTTGTGCGCGTCTTTTTCCAAAAGATAAGTAGCAATGCCATTACCGACCAAGGCCACCAGCGCCGCCCAAATCATGGATGTGCCGGCAATTTCCGAAGGGTGAAATAAGCGCTGAGATGCTTCAACTAAAATAAAGATGACAACTGCCAACAGTACTAAAGAATTGAAAAACGCAATTAAAATCTCTGCTCGCTTATAACCGTAGGTTTTAAGTGGTGTATTACCTTTGGTTTTTATTTTCTCGCCCCACCAACTCAAGCTCAATGATCCAACATCGGAAAAATTATGCAATGCTTCCGATACCAAAGCCAAACTGCCAATGAACAACCCGACCACTATTTCAAAAGCGGTAATAATGATATTCAGCACGATAGCAAAGGCGATATTTTTATTGCCGGATGATTCGCCACCCTCTATCTCACTGTGACTATGGTCGTGCTCTTTTTTCTCATTCATAGGTTTTATTTGATTACTTGGTTAAGAATTTTCTTATATTCTTTGATTGCTTTTTTATCTAGGCTGTAGCGTATGAATTTGCCTTCTCTACTTTCAACTAAGAGTCCAATATCCTTCAGCTGCTTCAGATGATGCGAAGCCAGCTTGTCTGAAATACCCACAGCAGGAACAATCTCGCATACACACTTAGATCCACCCTGTAAAACACAAAGTATTTTCAGTCTATTTGGATCAGCAATGGCACGCAAAAAAGCGTATGTTTTAGCAACGCTTTCAGCCTCTTTTGAATTTTTCCCACAACACTTGAATTCCATACAATATATCATTCTAATTTATATTAGAATGATATATGCATATGCGAAACATGTCAACAGGGCAAAATAGGGGTGCCATAAGCCCAGGTGGCCACTTGTTTGGCCCTGTGTGCAATTTTAATCAGGGGTGTGCCTACTTATCGCTCTTGCGACGACATGGCTTGCGCTTAGCCAAATCCGGCACGCCAGGACCCGGAGATATTACACTCATCACTTTCACATTGGGCAATTTCCTAATCAACTTAGCCATTGGTACACCTGTTTCCTTGTGTTCTTTATAAAGATTTGCAATATCTGTACCCGACATAGTTGTACCCGGTGCTGCCTCAACCAAAGTAGATGTGTGTAATTGAGCATCATCATAATTTTCAGCTCTAATCATTTGATCCAAAAGCTCATCCGGAGAAAAGTTATCCAATAATTCCTGCATCCCAGCTCCATGAATGTGCTTGTAGGCAAGCTTTGATATTTTTCCTTCACTTATAGAAAAACCAAAAAAATCTTCGTCATTGAACGGAATATGAAAGCCCCCATAATTTATAACGACTCTGTCATCTATTTTCATTTGAAAATGGTAGTGTGGCATTTTACCCTCATGTTTATCCTTATGCCCGCGGTAATCTGATTCGGAACAAGAAAATGACCATTCTAAGTTTTTGTAGCGAATTGTTAACTCAATTTTCTTTGAAGATGTTTTTTCCTCTACTAAATCATTTATATTTTTTAATGGCACATCAGTATTTGCCACCCATCGAAGATAAGCGTCCATTCTATGAAAACAATATTTTTCAAACAACAATGGGAAGTGTCTTTTCTTGAAGCCCTTGGTCTTTAGCAGCCAGTGCAAGCATGGCTTTTTTTCACTAAATTGAGTTATTGGATAACCACAAAGACTGCATTTTCCGATTGCTAATGCATCTCTCAGCGCAATAAAATCAGCCTCAGTTTTAACTGCCTCTTTTTTATTTCTTTCGCTAAGTTCCTCATCACTAAAGCTTTCTAGGAACTTATTGAGTTCAGCATTTCTTTTTTCAATCTCAGTTATGTCCATTGTTATTTCTTTATGACATCCTCAATTCCAACTTTTCCTTTACCTTCTCCCATTTTGGATATTTAGAGCCCAATAGTTTATAGAATATCTTGTCATGATTTTTGTGCTTCATATATTAGAGCCGACGTACAACACTGAGGAGAATTTAACCGATTCCAGCACTGCAATTAGGCTTTATCAAATCTTACCCCAAAATAACTAGCCAGCAAATCCGTGGCCTGATTTTTTGTGGTATGAATAATTTTAGCCTCACCATTTGCATTCACCGCTGCTTCTAAAACCCAATCAGTTTGATCACCCTTGATAATCTTAAAAATATACAAGAATCCCCCTATTAGAAATGAATAGCCTATCCTTTGATCTAATCTAATTTTTCTTGGCTCAGCAACAAGCTCCTTGGGCAGATCCTGCTTTCTATAAGAAGTTATAATACATGGAAAATCTCCGCCTAAACATGGGTCTCCATCTAATATCATTTTTCTCATCACATCTTCATATGGACCAAGCTGAACTTTTCCAAAAAATGGCCTGGAAGATATACTTGCCCTCCAAAGCAAGGAAAGTAAAAACAATTTGAATTTTCTGTAATCAAGATTAGAAACTTGCGTGAATTCCAATCCGTCAGGCTTTATATAATTTTTTGCATTTACATTAACCCTACCACCAAATAAAACTTGTGAGGCATATGTCTCAAGACTTCCTATAATTTCATTGTCACATTTCTGGCAAAGTATCTGAGATTCATATTCACTGCTTGGCACTGACATTTTAGAATTTGGGGTCTGAGTTGTGAATTTAATCATCCGATGTTTTTCATCGAATATTTCCTTATACATAAAATCAGGAATGATGTGGGATTTTTTCAATAACTCTTTTTCTTGTAAACAAAGTTTGCATTTCATATTGCTATAATTTCTTTAGTTGAAAGATATCAATTGTCTCTTTATTAAAACAAGTTGCTACGGTGTGCAATATTCCACCATTATTTAAGCCCTTATTTTCAACACCAAAAATCCTTATGCACGCCGCTACTTCGCTCATTCCCTTAAGTAGGCTAATTTGCTCTGGGTACAGCATTGATTTCATAAAGCCCTGCGTTGAGTTAGGATTAGGCGCATTGTCTTTATGATGAATGCTTATATCTACTCCTAATTCAAAATTTTTAGGAATGATATTTTCATCAATAATAATATAAGCCTCAGCTGAGGCTCCGCTGTTGATTGTCTTAAGACCTTTTTTATCAATAACCATCATGAAGCTTTCTGGATTAATAAATTGCCCCATCCCTTTTTTAAGATGTTTAAGAGATTTTTTTGCGTTTGTTGTCGGCATTATAATCTGGGTAAAAGAAGTAGTTACGCCGGATTTTAGATCATCAAAATTATCAGTTAATCTATCCTCAATTACTCGCTCTCTTTTCTTTCCTTGAATATTATATCCACGGACATGTGTCCTGCCACTTTGATGCCAGGAAAGATGGGGATCAAATATCTCATATTGTTTATGATAAAAATGTACTCTTTGAGCACCTTTCAAGTCATCCTGTCTGTGTTTTGCTATAACTTCCCAGCTATTGTCAGGATTATCATCAAACCAAACATACAGTGAATTATCTAAATCATATTCAAGCCAAAATAAGAGATAGAAATTATTTCCCTTTTTCAAAACAAAATACGTGGATGGATAGTGATGTTCTCTTTTTCTGACTATAATCTCCATAAACTTGGCTATTTTACAATTTCTTTAAGTTTCCAAAAAACTCCATTGCCATAAGGCAGCAAGGCACTAATCAATTTAGTGGTTCCTTCTTTCGTAGATGAATTTTCATAAAGAGTCTTAAAAACGCCAAGCATTTTATCATCTATATGAATCCATCCCTGATTTTCAGCCTTTTTTGCAAGATAATTCAAAAAATATAACTTACATATCTCGAGAGTTTCATCAGGAGAGGCTTCTGCGAACGCAGGGAGCGATTCTTGTATGTTATGATCCCACTCAACAGCTCCGCCAGTTTTCTCCAATGTTTTTCGAACGTGTTCTGTTTGCCAATTGACTTCAAATACTCCCCATTCTGCATCCATCCAAAAACCAAAAGACTCATACACCTTCGCATCGAATTTTTGCTCTAAAATCCAATCCCATAACTCCTCTAATTTTTTCACATTTTCAACTTTATTCTCGGCCATCCAGCTTTTAGCATTATCTCTGGAAACAGTATAGCGACCAATAAATGAAATGAATTCAGTTTGTCTTTTCGCATTATCCTTACCCCAAAACTTCTTAAACAGAGGCGAATTGAGTGTGAATTCTGGAAAATGCATAAAGGCCAACGACAGATGTGTTGCAAGTGCTTTATCTAAATCATTAAAATACTCTCGTAGTGTGTAATTCGCACTATCTAATTCTATTGCGTTTGAGTAGTGACTTTCCAATTCCTGAAATAAATCGGCATAGATATTATTCGCCAAATATCCTTCCCAGGCGGCAAGTGATAAGGCATACTTTTTTGGACTAAAATCAAATATTCGGCTCAATAATCCTCTTACCCACTCCTTATCTCGCCAAAACATAGAAGCTAAATAGTGTCCAAAAAGAAACATGATGGCCTGAGTATTTTCACGCTTCAATAAATCCTCGTACATATTTTTTGCATCAAGGCTGATTTTTATTGAGCTATCTTCTGAAAATTGTTTACCGTCACGACTAACAAAATTTATCAATGCCTCAAATGCTTTTCCGCGAGTTGAATTGATGGCATGAGTATAGGGATCAGAGCAATCATATTTCACTTCGCCATCTTTTTTGCCAGCCACTTCGCGCGGTTTACAGACCTCGCTTTCAGCTGTTGGATTTGTGTTATTTAACAAATAAGACACTAGATCTAGGATTCTTTTCCTGTATGCATCGAAATCAACAACTGAGGTTTTAATTTCATGTCGGAAAACAAGTATTTTCAAGATATCTGCCATAGAACTATGAACCGCATCCCACCCAGCAAGCCACATCAGAGATTCGCGTTTTCCTTGTCCCTCTTTATCCTCTAAAGGTTTTGATTCGAATGATTTTCTTACTTCTTCAAACAAGATAAAAAGTCCTTCCCAGTTAATGTTTACTAAATCCGCTTTCTTTTTTTGAATAATATCGTAAATACCTGAGAGAAAATTGTAAGTATAATGAGAATTTAGTGCGTCACGATCAAAAAATAATGACGCATCTTTTATGTATTCCTGGAGTCTTTTCGCCATGTCTTCTTGGATTGCTTTTCCTAAGCCTTCGGAATCATAGGATGTTATTTCTCCGTCATTCTCCTCTCGCTCTTCCTTCAGATTTTCAGGAGACCATTCATTACGAAGCTTTCCAGCAATTTCAGGCACTGTCATTCCTGCCAATTCTTCTGCCGATATTTTTGATACACTATGCACGAAACCACCACGAACAGGACTAATGGATGGCGTTGGTTGGTAATTATGGATCAATGGTCGACCAGCATATTCTTCGGCCTTCTTTACTTCTTCTTCCGTAAGCCATTCTCTTATAATCGAGCAGATGCCAAAAACAAGACCCTTGGAAAGTTTTTCCTTCTCTGGCTCGCTAAAGTATTGGAAAATATTTTTTTTATACTCCTCCTTTTCATCATCAGAGAATAAGCTAATACTTTTTTCCAAGAGCCTCTCATACTCTGGACCCATTGTGAGATCATGCGGATTTTCAACTTGAGCTATTCTAAAAATAGCTTCTTTTATTTCTTTAACAAAAACATCAGGACGGACGCTTAAGGCAAACAATCGAAACCGCCACATCGATTGACTGTCAGGTAATGAGGCGACATGCACATTAAACAGTTCAACAACCTTACTCTTATCTTCCTTAGCATTATTCAAGGCTCGCATTATTAACTTTTTGAATACTACAGCAAGCTCACGCACATCATCCCGATAAGAATGATATTTTTTATCTTCAGACTCCAATTCAAAAAAGTCGACATCATAAAAAGCAAACCTATCACCAACAGTAAAAGACTCTCTGGGTTCACGTTTATCTTCATTAAACAAGACAACATCCTTAAATGCTTTTGAAACAATGGAAAGCATATCCTCAAGCTGATCGTCTTCCACTTTTTCAATAAACTCAAATACACCAGAGCCTTCCAAGTCTTTGAAATAAAATGGGTTATCGTCCCAATAACTCTCTTTTTCTGTTTTTTCTTTCTTCTCTCGCACGGTCAACAGCATCGAACTTAAAATAACGACATTCTTACTATCATGTGCCCCAGAAAGAGACTTGAGCATTTTTTCAAATTTGAATCCGTAATGGTTGTGGATATTTATGAGAGAAATCCAATTCTCCTTAGTCATTTTCGGAACAAGCATAGCCAATTCCTTGGCTGGTAATTCACTGCATATCCAAAGAAACTGTTCTACAACTTCCGGATTAAGATTTTCCACTGAAATGGGCACTTCGAGCATGAATTGTGTAACTGTTTGTGGATCATTACCTGCTATTCGTGCCAGATAAAGTAGCTCAGGCATTCTGTATTGCGTTTGCTCTGTTGCTTTTTGCCTAATTGATTCCAGAAAACCATTCTTCCATAGCCAGGGCAGACACTTTTCATCAGCCTTCGAATAAAAATACTGACTAACATGGTAACCAAAACTCATGAGGCTTTCCAGCTCCTCTTTTGAAATATCACCTGGTTCTTTTTTAAATAAGGAATCGACCAGGTTAAAAACTCTAAGCTGACTCGGCAGAGACATTTCCCATGCCTCTTCCAACTTATCAATGATTTTTTCAAAGCATTCGGGATCAACGTCATAACCATTACAAGAAAAAGTTAACCCATTTCTTTCTAGTCTCTTGCGTGTATCTTCTGGACTATCCTCGTCTTTAAAATGATGAGCAATATTGGTTAGGACGTTATATAAATCAAACAAAAGATTCGCTGCCTCTTTAGCCACATCTTCTTCTTGATATTTGTTAGCAATTTTTCTTATTGCTTCTTGCTTAGTAGCTGCCTTAGGAAATCCGTATATTATATCCCTCAATGAATGTGACGCCTGAGCCATCCAATCTGGGTTTAATTTCCTATTGTCCTGATAAATAGCATGCAAAGCACCCTTGAAAAGCCCGGACGGCGGTACATTGCAAAACCGTTGCTCATTATTCAAAATATCTAAATACTCGCAGATTTTCTTCTGACGCTCAGTTAGTGCAAATGGCACTTCTAAACTTATTCCTTTTAAATCATTGGTATTTCCCATATCGCTACACTTTTTTAACAACAAAATCATACATACGGGGGAAACTTGTCCACAGTCTGACGCACTTCCATTTTCGTAAGATTTTCGGTATAATAGAAATGTAGCATTTATAGCTTAAAAAATCAATCAATTACATGCCTTATCCAATAACAAAAAGACAAAAAGAAGTTCTCGAGTTTATTAAATCCTTTATTGCTAATAAGGGGTATTCTCCGACACTTGAAGAAATAAGAAAAAAATTGCGCCTATCGGCAGTATCCACAGTCCATCAGCACATAAACGCACTTATCGATAAGGGATACATCAAAAAATTTGATAACTTGGCTCGAGCCATTGAGGTCAATGTCCAATCTAAAGAAATTGGAAACTTTATAGAGCTTCCTTTATTGGGAACAATTGCGGCTGGAGAGCCTATAGAGGCTATCGAAATACCTGAGACGGTTTCTGTTCCAAGGGAGCTAACTTCAAAGCAAGGCAAGCACTACGCCCTAAGGGTTCAAGGAGATAGCATGCAAGATGCTGGAATTTTTGATAGTGATACTGTGATTATTAGAGAACAACCCTTGGTTGATAATGGCGAGATTGGCGTAGCAATCATAAACGGAAACGAAGCAACGCTTAAGAGGATTTATGTAGAAAAAAACAGAGTAAGGCTTCAACCTGCCAACGAAAGCTACAAGCCAATATTTACTAAGAACGTCGAGATTAGGGGTAAAGTAACTGGGGTGTTGCGAAATAGGTTCGATATTCTAGCAAAGCCCGCGCAACTGCCGTTATTCATGTATCCACAAAAGAATGAACAGCAACTATTTCAGATACACAATCGTCGCTTCCTAGGAAACAAAACTAAGCTATTAGGTTTTATTGGCGACATTGTAGCGGATAAATGTCGCGGCTATTATAGCTTTTGTGATATTTTCGCTGGCACAGGAGTGGTTGGCCACTATTTTAACCGACCAGAAACTAAAATTATTTCCAATGACATCTTGGATAGCACAGTCACCTCACTTAAATGCTGGATGAATACCAAAACTTACGATAGAGAAAAAATATCAGACATCATCCATGACTTAAACAACCTTCAGCCAAAAAAAGAAAACTACGTGTCGGAAATATTTGGCGGATCATATTTTACCAAAGAGAACGCAAAAAAGATTGGTGCTGTCAGAGAAGAAATAGAAAAACTTGATGACAACAAAAAGATTACTCGGGAAGAAAAAAGTATCTTGTTAACTACACTCGTTTATGCCATTGATAAAGTAGCAAATACAGTGGGTCATTACGAAACTTACAGGAAAAAGCTTGATACCATTCAAAGCCTAAGGCTCTTAGTGCCAGATATTGATACAAAAAATAATTTGAACAATGAAATTTATCAAAAGGATGCGAATCAGTTGGTTAGAGAAATTACCTGCGATGTGCTTTATATCGATCCGCCCTATAATTCAAGACAATATGGTGATTCCTATCACTTGCTTGAAAATATAGTCACCTGGAAGAAGCCCGAGGTCGAAGGAGTTGGCAAAAAAATGATTGACAGAAAACACATAAAAAGCCGATACTGTCTAAAAGAGGCTGTGTGTGCTTTTGAAGATTTAATTCAAAATGCAAAGACTAAACACATCCTTGTCTCCTATAATAATACTGGGGAGAAAATGAACGACAGATCTAATGCTAAAATTCCAGATCACAGAATTCTTGAGATTTTAAGAAACAGAGGAGAAGTTGATGTATTCGAGCGTGAATATAAAGCTTTCACAACTGGCAAAAGTGACGCTCCTGGTCATACTGAGCGAGTATTTTATTGTAAAGTAACTAAATAAACTATATGCAATATTTTCAATGGACAATTGGTTCAACCACGGTTCGCAATCCAGATAGGTTGCGCGAAGGCTTACAAATTTTGAATGACCACTTTAGCGGTCAAGAATGGAACACTGAACAACAAGAAAAGTTTTTTGATCTACTTAGGGAGCATGAGGTGTACGAAATGGATGAAGACAATTACACTCGCATGACAAGCGCTCGAAAACAAGAGCATGCAAGAAAATGGATATCCACTCTAAATCAGCTTGGGTTTTGCTTTGCCTATGAATCATCCGGAAAGCCAGTTTTCATTGCTCCTGCCGGCAAAGCACTTCTTGAAAACCCGGACATTGAGGATGAGGTATTTTTGAGGCAATTACTTAAATATCAAAAACCATGCGCCCTTCCAAAGCAAAATGGAGCCGCTTTTGAAAATGTCTCTGTGCTACCATTTGTTGCAAGCCTTAAAATGACACATGAACTAGGCGGACTTTCCAAAGAAGAAATAAGTATTTTCTTAAACACAACTATCCGGATGAAGGATGTAGAAGAAATTATCCAACAAATAAAAAAATATCGAGATCAGCGCAACGCCATCGAGGGTAGAGTGAAGAAAAAAGAATTCTATGTAAAAACCCAAATAGCTCGTCTCGAAGAAGTTTTTTCCGATGAAATAGCTGCGAGAATAATTTTAATGAAAGAACTTTTGAAAGAATATAAGAATGACAGTTCTATTATTTTATCCAGCGTAGGAAAAAACTTGCTGGCAGAAATAACGAAAGGCGGAAAAGGATCAAATACCATTAAGGCTCAAAAAGCGCAGAAGAATCTAACAGCAGCCCTGAAAAATAAAAAGGGATTGCCTACTCTTAAGAAAATACTTCTTGATTACTATCTCCCCCTTAAGATGGCTACCCTGAAAGATTACGCTGATTTAACTGCCAGATATTTGAGAAAAAGCGGACTATTTTCCGTAAGCAGAGATAAGCTTATTACAATCACTGAAAAAGATGATTTGATTAACTCAATCTTAAAGCAAAAATGGGAGCTTGCAGATAATGATAGCTACTTAGACTATTTATGGAGCGCCTCCCTGCCTGTATTGCCAAGTGACAAAGCTGACTATCTTAAAGACCACCTCGTCGTCATTAAAGCAAAGGAAAAAATATTGTTTGATAAAGTGGGAGCGAGAGAATCCATGGAACTGGTTGGAAGTAAATTAGCCCCAGCAAAAGACATTCTCGGGCTCAAACAGCAAAGCAGGGTCATTGAAACGAATCTACTCAGATTAAAAGAGATTGATTTTTCCTATGCTCAGAGCGAGGAAAAGCAAATTGAAGACATTATCAATTTCTACGATCTCATTCTTAATCGAGAAATTCTTGGAGGTGAAGCTTACTACCCAGCATACCTTGAGTGGAACACTTGGCGAGTATTTTTAGCCATAGATACCCTCACTAATAAACCTTACGAAGCAAGAAACTTCAAGCTTGATGATGAACTACAACCAGTTAATCATGCTGCTGGCAACCAGCCGGATATGGTTTTCGAATACAACGACTTCGTTCTTGTTACCGAGGTGACATTGAGCGTTAGAGCAAATCAATGGAGTAGCGAATCAGAGCCAGTACCACGCCATGTTGCCAAGATCCAATCTAAGTTCAAGGATCAAAAGGATGTTTTTGGTATTTTTGTCGCTCCAAGCATTGATACCAATTCCATACTGTCATTTTTCAACAACAGACAATACGCTGTAGAGAACGATGCTATTATCGAAATGACAATTATTCCCCTGACTATCGAACAAATAAAATGGCTACTTGATGTTTTCAAAAATAAACGCTTTTCAACTCAAGATATGAAGCGAATGTTCGAATCGATCAAATCTGAAATAACCATATCAGAAAATGCCCTAGACTGGGGCAAAAAAATTCCAATAATTATGAATGAATGGGCAGAACAATTATGAAAATAAAAACAAACACAATCTACAAAGGCGACTGCCGACAAATATTAAAAAAGGAAATACCTGACGAAAGTATTGATTTAATTTTTGCTGATCCTCCATATAACCTTTCCGGCAATGGTCTCAAGTGGCAAAACAAGGGCATGGGCGGTGACTGGTTTATGGTCAACGAAAAGTGGGATCAGATGACTGATGTTGAATATTTGAAATTCACTACTGAATGGATTGAGGCATGCAAAAAATCTCTGAAACCAAATGGTAGCATTTACATCTCATGCACATATCATAATATCGGAGAGCTGATGATGACGCTTAAGGCGCTTGGCTTTATCCCTAGGAATATTATTACATGGCACAAGAATAATGCCATGCCCAGCATGACTAGGCGCACATTCACTCATTCGTGTGAGTATATACTCTTTTTCTCTAAAGGCAAAAAATGGACTTTCAACTATACTGATATCAAAAAAATGAATCCCGATAAAACCAAGGACGGTTCTGAAAAACAAATGCGTGACCTTTGGGTAATGCCAGTATGCCAAGGGAAGGAACGCGTAAAAGATGAAACTGGACGATCCGCGCATCCAACGCAAAAACCGGAAGGCCTCCTTGAAAGAATAATCATCGCCAGTAGCAATAAGGGAGAGATTGTTTTGGATCCATTCCTTGGCAGTGCCACAACCACATTAGTGGCTAAAAGATTGGGCAGAAACTGGATTGGCATAGAAAAAGATGCTAACTATATAAAGATTGCTAAGAAGAGAATGAATATTGTTTAGCTTGTCAGTTTTCTGTCAGCTTTTGTCAGATTAGATGTCCACAAAAAAGAACCGTTGACAGATTTTCCCAATTTGTTAAAATATAAATACAAATGCAGAAAGTTTGCCTGACGGCGTTCCGATTTTTCGGAACTAAAAGCGACGGGGCTATGACTTCCTGTTATCAACAGTCGTTTTCAAGCGGCGCATTGTTGGTAGCGAGAAGTTATAGCCCTTTTTTATTTTCCCCTTTCGAGGCTAAGGTGTCTCGCATTGATCCGAGCAGAATTTGAATAGACAGATAAAGACTAGTCCCAATCGGGCCGGTCTTTTTATGTTATCTCAAGAAGCCATCGAAGAATTCAAAGAACTCTATGAAAAACGCTACGGCGTGAAGCTTTCCGATGAGGAAGCAAATTTGCGCGCCAATAATCTTTTCAAGCTTTATAAAATCACCTATATGGGCGAGCCCTCTATCGATGATTTCAATAAAAATGTAGTGAACGATCATGAATATCAATCAAACAAAAATTAGCGAAATTCAATTTTATCCAGTTAAGCCCAAGGACGGCCTCCTCGGGTTTGTTTCGTTTGTGCTCGATGACAAATTTTGGATGGGATCAGTCGCAGTCTTCAGCCGCAGAGATGGCGGATACCGCTTGGTCTATCCAACCCGCAAAGTAACCAATCAAAATATCAATATTTTTCATCCAATCAATCAGGCAGTCGGCCGACAAGTCGAAACTGCCATTAGTGAAAAAGTAGCTAAAATAATTAGTGAACCATATGAATCAATCGAGGCCGAAAACACCCGCTAAAAATGTAAACTTCTTCTTGGTACCGCACATACCGCTTGATGACGAAAAATTGCGTCATGCGCTTTCTCATGCCGAGCGTGATTTTTTCCTGGTGCTTTGCCATCTATCCAACCGCTACTCCGCCAAAGACGGCTGGTTTTGGCATACCGATAAATCGTTCATGACTCGAGGCGAAAAAGAACGCGGCTTTGCTGCCTATGGTTTTTGCCAATCAACTTGCAAGCGTGTCAGAAAAAAATTGTTGCAACTGGAATTAATCGAAACAAAAAAAGGCACCGCCAAATATGGACGCTGGCCCGGAACCGCATACCGAATAAACCCACGGTTGTATAAAAGTACCGGAGGTCATAGTGAACCCCGGTCAGAGTCCATAGAGAACCCTCACCATAGACCACCATGAACTCTATAATAAGAAGCACTTTAATAAGAAAAATTATCAAGACTAGTCTTAAATAAAGACGGCGCGGCCGTCAAAAAATTATAAACATAGGGGTTGGGTAAAGCTTGGGTGAAACTTGGGTGGATTTCAGGGAAAATACTTCATCAACTCTTCATTGAAACTTCATCGGATTTCAAGGCAACTACTCCTAAAAATCCTTTAAATAAGAGCAATTTAAGCATTTGACTTCTTTCAGCCTTAGGCGCATGTTATGCTTGGGTCGATGATTAATAATTAACAAAAAATCTATGACAAAAAACACAAAATCTTTCTCCATAATTTCAGCTGTAACGGCTATTGTGGCGATTGTCGGGGTTTATAACCTCCGAGCAAAGAAGGCACCGCTTTCGAGCAATTCCGGAGCCCAAGAGCAACCACAAAAGCAGCAAGTTCCAGTCCAAGAAGACTTGCAACAAGACGAGCAAGCTATTGCCAATTTTATGGGCAATGAAAACTATCCAGTGACTTTCACGGATTCGCAAGCGCCGGCAAATTTCACGGTCGGAGCAAGTGAACCGCTTCCTGGAGGTGGTGGCAGTCACATAACCACCCCGCAGGAATGGCAAAGGATAGTGAACATTTACGAGTCAAAAGAATTTATAGCTGACACCTGCGAAGTCTACCGATTTGAAGTGTATCCGAAAACGCATGCGGTGGTGAATGTCGGATTGGTTTATCCGCAAGGCCAAGCAACTTGTGATGACTCGCGTAGCACTTTATTCACTCCTGCAATAGGCAACAATCAAATCAAAGCTATCGGCGAAAAATATCTCGAACGTGCCATGCCTGAAATGTATTCATCGATCAAAGATAAATTTACAGTGCAACCAATTTCCAAGGACAATGAAAATGATCGCTGGGAATGGCTTTATGAGGATACAAGCTATAAACTCTCGTCCGGACTTGAATCTGAACCGAAATATCCGACCGTGCGTTTGTATATTTCCAATAGCGGGAACTTGCTACAGTACGAAAATTCGTTGCCACTTTTTAAAAAATAATATGAATCAAGATGTGCAGCCAAAATTGAAGTACTTCCTATATGCCCGAAAATCATCAGAGCAGGAAGACCGCCAAGTGCTTTCCATCGATTCGCAAAAGAGCGAGTTGGAAACACTGGCCAAACGCGAAAAAGTTCAGATCGTGAACTTGCTTGAAGAATCCTACTCAGCCAAGGCGCCAGGCAGAAAAATTTTCAATGAAATGATGCGACGTATTGAGAAAGGCGAAGCTAATGGAATTTTAACTTGGCATCCAAACCGCCTTTCCAGAAATTCGATGGATACCGGCTATCTGGTTTATCTCATGGATCAAAATAAACTGCTCCAAATACAAACCCCTGGGCAGGCGTTCAAGAATACACCCAATGATAAATTTCTACTGAATCTTCTGTGTAGCCAGGCGAAATTGGAAAATGACAACAAGGGCATCGATGTGAAGCGCGGACTTAGACGCAAAGTTGAACTTGGATGGCATCCCGGTCCAGCACCGACCGGATATTTAAATACGCCGGATAAACAAAAAGGATTCAAGACGATCCGCAAGGACCCGAAAATGTTTCCGATTATTCGCAAAATGTTTGATATGGTTTTAAGCGGCACATACACAGCGCCGAGAGTTCATGAGATTGCCGTCAATCAGTGGGGCTTCAAAAAGTTGGCGCGCAGCGGGTTCTACCGCGTGCTCTATAATCCTTTTTACTACGGCTGGTTCGAGTGGCCACAAGGCAGCGGAAATTGGCACAAAGGCAAACACGAACCGATGATCACCAGAGAAGAATACGATCGCGTCCAGGCACTTCTCGGCCGAGGCAGCAAGCCGAAACCAGAAACTCACACCTTTGCCTATACCGGCATGATTCGTTGCGGCGAATGTGGTGCTATGATCACGGCCGAAAATAAAACAAAAAGAAATAAGAATGGCAATGTCCATTATTATACTTATTACCACTGCACCAAACAAAAAGGACCATGCAGCCAAAAATGCATCGAGGTGAAAGAATTGGAAAGACAAGTCAAAAATACACTGGCTCGCGTTCGACCTCCGCAAGAATTTCACGATTGGGCGATGAAGTGGCTGCAAACTGAAAACGGGCGCGAAGCCAATGATCGAAACGCAATCCTCGCCAACCAACAGAAAAATTATGAGACTTGCGTCCACAAACTCGACGCGCTTATTGATATGCGCGCGGCCGGTGAAATCAGCGAGGAAGAATTTACACGCAAAAAATCCACGATTAATCAGGAGAAATCGAAACTGCACGAACTTTTGAACGATACCGACAGCCGAGTTGACAGCTGGCTTCAGACCGCCGACAATATTCTTCAGTTCGCCAGTGATGCCCAAGAATCATTCACCGAGCGAGGTCAGCATGCCAGAAAGGTTATTTTATCCGCCCTAGGTTCGAACCTCCTCCTAAAAGACAAAAACATCAGTATTGATGCGGATTCCGCTCTTTTACCACTGATTCTTGTCTCAAATTCAAAAGAAGAAAATTTCGGCACATTCGAACCTCTGAAAAACCGCTCTATAAAACAGAAAAGCGCCGCTTTCGGCGACGCAAATCCCATGTGGCTCCGGCGGCAGGACTCGAACCTGCAACCAATTGATTAACAGTCAACTGCTCTACCATTGAGCTACGCCGGAATGTTTGATTTTTAAAACAAATTGATTATAACAACAGATAAAAAAATAATCAACCCTTGCATTATCGGAGGCTTTGCTATATATTAAGTAACTAAGGTTTTTTTGCTAGAATTCCCCCTGCAATAAGAAGTTGCCACCACTTACCTAGGAGGAAAGCGATGAAAGAAAAGAGGATGCTCGAGATTACGAAGAAGGTCTTGGTGGGGCTTTACAAGAAATTGGGCACAGAAAGATTCATGGGATTTCTTAAGGGCGTAGCTGAGGATGCTAGGATCCCGGACCAGGAAATGTACGAGTTCTTTAGGGTTATTGAAAATCAAATGGGGAAAAGAACGAGGATGCCTTGGCCTCAAAGGTTATCCTGCTTCAAGGGCGGCCTATGCGAGCCCACGAATAAACCAAAGGGCTATTGTGATGGATGCGGCGGTTGATTTTGAATCGTCCATTTAACCCACCAGCAGGAAACCTGCCTCGGTGGGTTTTCTGTTTTCATGCCTAGCTACAAAGCCAACTAAAAAAACACCAAGGCAAGGTGTTTTTTAATTTTTAATAATCTTTGAGTTTTTTTATCGTCACATGCTCCCTAATTTTTTCCAGCGCTTTGGCTTCGATCTGCCGGATGCGCTCGCGCGTCACGCCGAACTCCTGCCCGACTTCTTCCAGAGTATGCACTACGCCGTCTTCCAGGCCGAACCGGATTTTTAAAATTTTCTGCTCGCGCGGAGTGAGCGTTTCCAAAACTTCTCCGATATGATCCTTCAAAAGTTTTCTGGCCGCCGACTGATTGGGCATGATAGTTTCCGTATCCTCAATAAAATCTCCGAGCACCGAGTCGTCGTCAGAGTCGCCCACGGGAGTTTCCAGCGGCACTGTTTCCTGGGAAATTTTCATGATATGGCGGATTTTGTCCACTTCCAATCCCATTTCCACCGCCACTTCTTCCGGCAAAGGTTCACGCCCTAAATCTTGCACCAGGCGCCTGGTTATTTGCGTATATTTATTGATTGTTTCCACCATGTGCACTGGGATGCGGATCGTTCGCGACTGATCGGCCAGCGCCCGAGTTATGGCTTGGCGAATCCACCAAGTCGCATAAGTGGAAAATTTATAGCCTTTCCGATAATCAAATTTTTCCACTGCCCGAAAAAGTCCGATGTTTCCCTCCTGGATCAGATCCAGAAGCGAAAGATTGTGCGAACGCCCCACATATTTTTTGGCAACAGAAACCACCAGCCGCAGATTAGCTTCGGTTAACTTTTGTTTGGCTACGGGGTCGCCTTTCTCTATCCTTTTGGCCAGGCTGACTTCTTCTTCCGATTTTAAAAGATCTACGCGTCCAATTTCCCTAAGATACATTTGCACCAGATCCGATGAGGCTTCTTCGGGAATATCAGTTATCTCTTTCTTTTTTCTTCCTCTTTTTTCGCTTTCTTTTTCGCCTTCAAAATCCTCCGATATCTTATCCGTTTCCATCTTTATCATCTCCCCGGAGCCCATAACTCGCACTCCGATTTCTTCCAGCTTTTCATAAAGACCTTCCAGTTCTTCAATATTTTGTTCCGCGTTAGGAATAGCATGAAGTATCTCATCTTCGGTTACAAAACCCCTTTGCTTGGCGCGAATTACAAGATCATCCAGAAGATCCTTTCTTTCTCCTTTTGATTTTTGGGCTATTTTCTTCTTCTTTTTTACTATTTTTTTGGTCTTTTTGAATTTCCGGAAACTTTTTTTCTTTTTTGCGCGGATTTTTTTTCTGGTCTTTTTTATTGGCACTCTCTTTCTTCCTTTTTTTACAGCTTTTTTAATAGCTTTCCTTTTGATTTTTTTCTTTTTTTTCATAATAATTTAAAATTTCGCAAATATTATTAATTCTCAAGTTCAGCCAGCTCTCGGGTAATCCTGTTTGCTTCCTGTTTTAAAAATCCTTCTGCCTCCTTATCCTTTTTTTCTTGGGCTCTCCTTTGATCCCTTTCTATTTTTTCCAATTCACTTTTCTTTATTTCTTTCTTTGCCTCTTTGGCACATTTTAAATAATCCGCCTGCGGATTTTCCAGGATAATCTCTTCGAAATCATTATTTAATCCCAGCCGGTATTTTTTTTCGAAATAAAGTTTTTCCGCTTTGGCGACTTCCTCCGAGTTTTCTAAAGTTTTTATCAGCTTATCAAAGCTGAATTCAAACTCTTCGCCTCTTTCCAGCATAGTTTTTAGAAGTCCGTCCTGCAAAAGAAGTTTATTATTTTTTTCCTCCTCTGTCGCCTGTTTCCAGACGCTTGAATAAACCAGCATTAGTCCGGTTAAGTCCCGGGTTAGAGTATCCAATTTGTTTATCGGATAGAATTTTTCCGACGCTTGTTCTTTGTCTTGCGAAGCGCCGGATGTCTTGTTTTTTAGAATAACTTTTTTAAGCATTTCGGTCAACACGACTTCCTGCACATCTAACTCTTCCGCCAATTTTTTTATCCAGTGGCTTTTTCCTATTTCGGAAGACACATGAGAAATCATATCCAGCATCTCTTCGGCAATTTTTTTCTTTCCTTCTTCGCTTTCTTTTTCATGGTGGGAAAAAATTTTCTTCAAAAAATACTCCATAGCGCCGCTTGATTTTTCAATCGCTGTTTTCAGAAGTTCCGGATTTTTTTGGGCTAGATCGGCCGCGTCTTTTCCTTCCGGCAGTTCCACCACCTTAACGGCCATGTCTTTTTCAAAACAAAGTTTCACGCTTTTTTTCGTGGCTTCTTCTCCGGCCTTGTCCATATCAAAAAACATTTTTACATTGCCCGTATAACGCTTGATAATGTTCAGTTGATCTCCCGTAAGTGCTGTTCCGGAAACAGCTACGGTATTTTTTATCCCGGCTTGCGCGGCCGCGATTACATCCATATTGCCCTCAACCAGGAGCGCGAAATTTTGGCTTTTTATCTCGCTTTTCGCCCGGTCTATTCCATAAAGCGCCTGACTTTTATGATATACCTCCGACTCGGGCGTATTGACATACTTGGCCTGCGATTCGTCCCCGCCTGGAGCCACGCGCGCGCTGAAACCGACAACTTTCCCCATCGTATCAGCAATAGGAAACATTATTCGATCCCGGAAACGATCATAAAAATCAGCGCTGTCTTTTTTTACAAGTAGCCCTGTTTTAGATATTTCTTCTATCGCATATCCTCGTCCTGTCAAAAAAGTTAGTATATTTCTCCACCCTTTTGGCGCGTAGCCCAATCTGAATTCTTTTATAGATTCGTTATTAATGCCCCGGTCTTTGAGATAATTTATTATTTTTATTTTTCCCTCTCCTTTCCAAAGCTGGGTTTCATAAAATTTAGTGGCTAACTCCAAAATTTCCAGCGTCCGGCTTTTTTTACCTTCCTCTTTCGCGTCATAGCGCTTGAGCTGAACTCCGGCTTTGTCGGCCAAAAGTTTCAAAGCTTCTTTGAATTCCAGTCCTTCCATTTCCATGACGAAACCGATCAGGTCTCCGCCCTTCTGGCAGCCAAAGCAATGCCAAATTTGCTTCTCTTCGCTTACCATAAAAGAAGGTGTTTTTTCATTATGAAAAGGACAGCGCGCTTTCCAGTTGGCGCCGGCCTTATCTAAACGAATATATTCCCCGAGAACATCCACGACATTAAGCCGGGATTTTATCTCTTCAGTGTCTGAATTCATGGACTATTGATTATATTACACTTCTTATAGTAAAAAATTCCACTGGCGGAGGCGGTGAGAGTCGAACTCACGATACCTTGCGGTATACGCGCTTTCCAAGCGCGCGCACTAGGCCACTATGCGACGCCTCCGTAAACAAAGCAAGGCCTAAAGCCTCGCTTTTAATCTAGCAATTAAACAAAAATTAGTCTACTTCCCGGATACCCACCAGCGCCAGTTCTTTGCCACCCGGAACTTTTCCTAAAATAACCACGACTTTATCCCCGGCCGACAAGCGTCCTTCCTTCTTGGCTTTTTCTATGGCGAGATCAATGGCTCTGCCCCGACCATCAATTACTTGGAATAAATAAGTTTCTATTCCCCAGACGATGGACAATTGATGATAAGTTTTTGGATTGCTGGTCGCGACCAAAAGTTTTTGTTCGGGCCGATGGTGCGCCATCATCCGGGCGGTGAGCCCTGACTCGCTAAACATTACAATGGCTTTAGCGCCGGAAGTTTTAGCCAGCTCGTGCGCGCTATTGATAACAGAAGCGTAATCAGCAACGATATTTTGATCGAGATATTCTGGAACAACATCGTCATAGGGAGACTTTTCCGTGTTTATGATTATTTCACTCATAGTCGCGACCGTTTCCACTGGATATTTTCCATTGGCCGATTCGCCCGAAAGCATTACCGCGTCCGCGTGATCGATGACCGCGTTGGTTACATCCGATACTTCGGCGCGAGTGGGAATAGGATTATTTATCATAGAATCCAGCATTTGCGTGGCCACGATCACGGGCTTGGCTGCCGCTAAGCATTTCCCGATTATTTCTTTCTGATGAATCACAACTTCCGACTCGGGAAGCTCGATGCCGAGATCTCCTCTGGCAACCATGACTACATCCGAAGCGGCAATTATTTCGTCTATATTTTTTATAGCCTCTTTTCTTTCTATTTTGGAAATGAGCTGAGGAATATTAATGTCCCGTCCCAGAATTTTTTTTATTTTCTCTCTAGTTTCTTCCATCTCTTTGGCATTGCTGACAAAAGACAGCGCTACAAAATCCACTTCTTTTCCTAATACAAAGCCCAGATCTTTTTCATCTTTTTCCGTTACCGCACCGAAGTGAAAATTAGCATCCGGAATGTTGACACCCTTGTGGTTTTTTATCACTCCGCCGTTCAGCACTTCCGCCTCCAAAAATTCTTTTTCTTTTTTAATAACTTTTAACCGCTTAAGTCCGTCTTCAATCAAAATCTCATTGCCAATATTTATATCTTTAATTATGTTTGGATAACCCAAACCAATAATTTTTTTATCCTTTTGAGATTTGGGATTTGGGATTTTATTAGAAATTAGAAATTGGGAATTAGAAATTTGGGAACTTGACGAATCATGAATTATAACAGTCTCCCCCTCTTTTATCTCTACATCCGCGCTAACTAATGTCCTAATTCTGGGTCCTTGTAGATCCGCCATGATGCCCACCGGAGTGTCCAGTTCCGCTGACAGTTCCCGGACGGTGTCTATGATTTTGTCGTGCCAGCTATGTTCGCCATGAGAAAAATTCAGCCGGACGACATTGACGCCGGATTCTATTAATTTCTTCAAAATTTCCCTGGACTCGGAAACGGGACCGATGGTGGCTATAATTTTAGTTTTTTTGCTTTGCATATTTACAGATAATGTTCTCTATTTTTAAATTATAACACGGCGCTAAATAAACAAAAACAGGCAACTTATGAGGCTGCCTGTAATTTAATCGTGAAGTATAAAGCTTTAGCTATTTTTATAAAGCTCTTTGACCTGAAAAAGAATATACCAGCCAATTATTGCTCCAATAATTCCCCCGATAATGTTAAAGGATGCGATGCTTCTGACAAGATTTACGATCGAAGCATAAAAAGCAAACTTCCATCCCCTCCTTGTTCGAGCAAAGAGACCAGGTATAGCAATAATTTCAATCACGAGTGAGACTGCCGCAAAAATGACAGAAAGGAATGCTACCGCACCGAATCCACCAAGGAACGCTATCGGAGCAAATATTGCCGACAAGCCAAGCGCAGCAAGTAAAACCGGGACTGCCATAATTGCAAAAATAATCACAATATATGGAGCGATCTTTACGATAAGCTCTTTGCCTTTAATTGGTATCGCGAAAGGGGCTTTTTTTACCAGATACTCTTCAAGGATTGTTTCAAGCTGAGAAAGCAAGCCTTTCGCATCTGATACTATATCCTCTTTTCTCCCATCAGCTTTTGGAGCCTCCTCCTTTGGAGCTTCAGTATTTTGATTTGTTTGTTCTTCCATTTTACACCTGCCTTTCTTTTTTAAAAAAATATTTAATCAATAAATTTTTCTATTTGATTTTTCACATCAATGGGATTGTTCACATAAGACCAGACAAAATCCAATCCTGCTCCACTACCTGCAGTATCAATTACTATGTTCCCAAAATTAAACATCTTGCCGATTAGCCCCTGCTTTATTCTTACAGAAGTTATGTGTTTAAAAGAAGCTGATTTAAAATCTTCAGAAATTATTCCGTATCTTCCCATTACCCTTCTGTCTGTTATAACATACTTCGTGGATAGTTTCTTAAGTGCTCCTATTATTGGAGGGATAAACCATAAACCAAACAGTATAAAATAAGTTATATAACCCATCCAAGAAGGTGTCCCTTCAAAAATAACTTTTTCATCTTCTCTGAAATGCTTTTTTATTTCCCACATATTTTTATATTAATTAAATTTCATAGAAATTACTATAAAATCTAATCAAATTATATCAATATTAAGCCAAGATAGCAATTTTATTCCGATTCGCTGATTTCTCTTAGTATTTCCTCCGGAATCGGGTCTTTTTTGGGACTGACGCCCGGATACCGCCAAGCGCTGATTATTTTTAGCTGATTAGTTTTCAGCTTATTAGAGATTAAATTTTCAAAATCACTTTGAACTTTGAGTTTTTCACTTTTGACTTTTCCGCCTTTGGCGGAAGTGTACATCGCCCAAATCTCCTGGCTCCAAAATTTCTTGCCATTTTTGTTTTTTGTAGAAGCCGGCTGCATAACAGCTATTGTTTTTTCAACTATTCCTTCTTCTTTCCTTTGCGGATTATTGATCACCCGGATCACTCTTTGGGCACTCAAGCCATATTGGCGCAATTTATAAATTGCGTGATTTGTCCAAAAATATTTTTCCGTGTTTTTAGGAGGCTTAAGTTGCATTTATTTCATTTCCATCCCCCGCAAAGCTTTTACTCTCTCTTCTATCGGCGGGTGAGTCATAAATAATTTCGTAAGTTTTTTGCCTTTAAAAGGATTGACAATATACAAATGCGCAGTGGCTCGGTTAGCCACTTCCAATGGTTCTTGATCGGCCGAAATTTTTTCCAAAGCCTTGGCCAAGCCTTCCGGATAGCGCGTGAGTAACGCACCATCCGCGTCAGCTAAAAATTCTCTTTTTCTGGAAATCGCCAGTTGCATCAACACAGCTGCAAAGGGCGCTAAAATAGAAAATATTATAGCTACTATCATAAGAATTGCTTGCAATCCTCCTTCGCTATCATTACTCCGCCTGCGGCCACCAAAAAAAGTCCAACGCCGGAACCAATCGGCTAAAAGCGTTATGAAGCCAACCATGACTACAATGACGGTTGAAAGCAAAATATCTTTGTTGCCAATATGAGAAAGTTCGTGAGCAATCACGCCTTCCAGTTCAACTTTTTCCAGTTTTTGGATTATGCCGGTCGTAAGGCAAATAACGGCATGCTCCGGATCGCGACCGGTCGCGAAAGCATTGGGCGCAGTATCTTCTATGATATAAATTTTCGGCACCGGCAATCCGGCCGTGATACAAAGATTTTCTACGATATGATAAATTTCGCGCCCGGACTCGTGCGTTACCGATTTGGCACTACTCATGGCTAAAACAATTTTGTCACTCCACCAATACGAACCAAAACTCATGATGATGGAAAAAATTACGGCAAAGTATAAAATGCCGCTGTTATTCATTGCGCCTGCGAAAACATAACCGGCTCCGATGACAAAAATCAAAAAACCTGTGATATAAACCCAGGTCAAGCGGGTATTTTTGTCAGCTTGATTGTAAAGTGTCGCCATGAGATAAAAACCGTAGTGATCCGGTCACTTTGGGTCGTTTCGGTCGAGAGTGACCGGATCACTACTAAAGAAATTTAGAATTCTACTTTTACCGGTTCTTTTTCACCTTCTTCAATTCCGAAAAATTCTCGCTTAGTAAAATGAAGAATCCCTGCAAAAATATTATTCGGGAAAACTTCGATCTTGATATTGAAGTCGCGCGCATTGCCGTTGTAAAATCTTCGAGCTGCTTGAATTTTGTCTTCCGTATCAGTTAGTTCTCTTTGAAGTTCCAAAAAATTCTGATTAGCTTTGAGATCAGGATATGCTTCCGCTACAGCAAACAGGCTCTTGAGAGCGCCTGAAAGCATATTTTCCGCTTGCGCCTTATCTCCAGTTGTTCCCGCGCCCATGGCCATGGTGCGCGCTTCTGTCACTTTTTCAAAAACTTCTTTTTCGTGCGCCGCGTAGCCTTTGACGGTATTAACTAGATTCGGAATTAAATCATAGCGCCTTTTAAGCTGGACGCTAATGTCGCTCCAAGCTTCATCCACGCGGTTTCGGAGCCGTATCAGACCGTTATAAATCGCAATTACCCACACAATTACTACAACTACGATCACTAACAATATTAGACCCATATTTTTAAGCTTAATAATTATGTTTTGATTATAACCTAAATTGGAAAAATGTGCTATAATTTAATTACTGCTAAACTTCAAAAATATGTCATTTTTCCAACCCTATCTTATCTTTCTCATTCCGGCCGTTGTTGGAGTTATTGTCCAGATTATAAAATTTATTGTTTTTTCCCTGAAGCATGGCTGGGACTGGCATTACGCCATGACGCACGGACATATGCCTTCGGCTCATACGGCTTTTATCGTTTCACTGGTAACTTCGGTCGGATATTACGACAGCATGAGTTCCGGAGCTTTTGCCGTAGCGGTGGCGCTAGCCATTATTGTTATTGACGACGCAGCACGACTCCGAATGTATATGGGCGATCAAGGAAGATATTTGAATATGCTTATTCGTCAGTTGAATGTTAGCGAAGAGCAATTTCCTCGCCTTCAGGAAAGAGTGGGGCACAGAGTAAGCGAAGTGATTGTTGGAGGAATTTTGGGATTTTTGTTAACAATTTTGTTGGCAAAATTGTTAGCGTAATTATATTCAAGTATCTAAAGTTTAGATTCTTGACTTTTTTTATGTGTCCTGTAAGTTAATATGAGGTTCTGCTATTGAATGAATCTCTAAAAAATGAGGAGGTAAGAGAGATGCCGGGACCATATTTTATGGGTCAACAACCCGCCAAATGTGGGTGCTATTATCCGGATGTTCACTTGCGCAGAGATGTCCCAGGAAAAAATCAACGCATCCTTCACTGTATTACTCACGGTGAGTATCCTGTTGAGCTGGGAAATGTGAAAAATCCTTCGCCGGAAATGCCTATTCCTCCGCCCGAGTGGTATGAAAGCGAACGCAAACGCCTACGCAAATCGTGATTCTATGGTAAGCGCCTCGTGATTCGGTAACAAGCCAGTGGTTTTACTCGCTGGCTTTTTTAAATATTCTAATTACCAATTACAAATTTCGCAGTTCTTCTATAATAACTTTTTTATCATTCCACGGAATTCTTTTTTTGCCGACCGCCATTGTTTCTTCCGCGCCTTTGCCCGTCACAATCACAAAATCTCCCGCCTCTGCCAGTTGCAGAGCTTTTTTTATCGCCTCGCGGCGATCAAGAATTTTCCAAAAGTTTTTATTTTCTATTTTATTTTGAATCCCTTTTGAAATCTCATTAATTATCTGCATTGGATCTTCTTCATAAGGATCTTCGTTGGTAAGGATGATGAGATCGGCATTGGCAGAAACGATCTGGCCCATAATTGGTCTCTTTCCCCGGTCGCGCTCTCCGCAGGAGCCAAAAACAGAAATGACTTTCGGTGTCATTCCGAGTGCAAGCGAGGAATCCCGGGATCCTTCGCTTCGCTCAGGATGACTCTTAAATTTTAAAATTAAAGAGTACAATTTTTCCAGTGAATCTGGAGTAACGGCATAATCTATTATTATATTTAATCCCTTATTATTTTCCACGCTTTCCAGCCGGCCGGGAATTATTTTTATTTTTTCCAACGCATTTTTTATAACCGGAAGACTGATGCCCTCTGCGAGTCCGGTGCAAATTGCCGCCATAGCGTTCTCCAGATTAAATCCGCCTGGAAGATTTAGATTTATTTCGGCGCCTTTCACTTTGAAACTTGTACCACTAATGCCTAGCTTTATATCTTTCGCCTCTATGATCTCAACATCCTGGAAAAAATTTTGCGCTTCTGGCCGAGCGTTAAGATTTTTTAGCGTATAGCCGTATTTTTTTTCCGCCCCGCAATCCAGAAATTGTTCAGGATTTTCCATGTCCAAATTCACGACCGCCACTTGAATTTTTCTGAAAAGTTTCAGCTTTATTTCCCGGTATCTTTCCATGGTCTTGTGATAATCCAGATGTTCTCGGGTAACATTGGTTACCACGCCGACTTTAAAATTTATGCCCCAGATCCGGTTTTGGTCCAAAGAGTGCGAAGAAGTTTCTAACATCATATATTCGCAACCGGCTTTGACGGCATCGCGGAAAAATTTTTGGATAGCCCAGGAAGACATGGTGGTAAATTTAGTCCGGTTGATCCATTCTTTTTCGCCGATCTTGAAACGGATAGTGGATGCCATGGCCACTTTTGTCCCTTGTCCCGAGCTTGTCGAGGGAGCTTCTTCCAGAATTTTCGTTATCATCATGATGGTCGTGGTCTTGCCGTTGGTACCAGTCACGCCGATGACTTTTATTTTTCGTGACGGAAAACCGTAAAAAACATTGGCGAGAAATGCCAGTGCCATGTGGTAGATATTTATCAATTTTCTGGGGATTAGCTTTTTCATAATTTCATTATATCATCGCCTAAAACAAAGCTTTTATTCGCTGGAGGATTTTGTAGAGATTGTATTTAAAAGGATTTATGACTATATCATATGAACCGGGGAATTTTAACGGTTCCGTTGTAGTTGAAAATCCGGCTTTGAATCTAGTGATTCCTGCCCAACTATTCGTAATTCGTATATTCGTATTCAATTCGTAATTCGTAGAGATTCCCCCGAGGTCGTATTTATCGCATCCCGCCGCCTTCGCGTCCAACATCGCTTGCCACTGCAAAAGATATGGCGCCATATAATTGCGATAATTATGATCGGACGCGCCGTGGAGATAAGTGGCGGTTTTCCCAAAAAAAATATTTATATTCGCTGCGATAATTTTCCCATCATATTCCGCGACATATAATTTTATATTTTCCGCCGGAATAGTTTTAAACATTTTTCGATAATATTCATCCGGATGCAGAGTGATTTTATCCCGCTTGGTGGTAATTTTTATTAATCTTAAAAAATCTTTTAAATATCTATCTGTCATTCCGAGCCCGCCAAAGGCGGATAAACTCCGCGAGGAATCTACTCCGATTAGATCCTTCGACTCCGCTACGCTCCGCTCAGGATGACAAGTTATAATTTTTATCCCATGTTTTTGCGCGACTTTTATATTATAGCGCGTTTTCGGTTTCATTTCCGCCAGCAATTGCTCTTCCGATTTTGAAATATCAATTAAAAATATTTCTCTCGGTTGCATATCATGTGGCGCTTTTCTTATCTTCAAAGCCGAGCTTTGATTTTGGAAAAGCTTGGCTTTAGAAATAATTTCTAGTATTTCTTGATCATTCGCGTCAAACCTTATCCAGCTAATATTTTCCCTTTTGGCCAAGTTTATTGTTTCTGTCATTCCGAGTCCGCCCAAGGCGGATAAACTCCGCGAGGAATCTAGAGATCCTTCGCTTCGCTCAGGATGACAAATAATGGGACCACGCGGTATATATAGGTATTTACCAACCATCGGCAAGACATGCTCTATAATATTCGCGTGAAAATTATTTTCAGAAATAGTGAAAGTCTTTCGCCCGACTGATTCCTGAAATTTTTGCCACTCATTTGATTGCAAAAACCCTCCATCAGGAGAGTTGGTTTGAATAAATTCTTCGCTGTATGATTTTTTCATTACTTTTTCCCTAAATTTTTCAAAGCTCTTTTTACTCTTTCCCCAATGTCTTTTATGTCTTTCGGCACGGATTTTAAAGCCTCGCGCGCTTCGGTTACGGAATATCCCATACTGACCAATGCTTCAATTGCGTCCATATCGCCGACCGCGCCCTCTTTTTCAGATTCCGGCATATCGGCGATTTTGTTTTTGAGTTCTAGAATTACCCGCTCGGCCGTCTTTTTTCCCACGCCGGAAACTTTGGTAAGAATGGAGGAATCTTCATTTAGTATGGCAGTCTTTATGGTTTTGGGTGAAGCCACCGTCAAAATTCCCATGCCGGCCTTTGGACCGACTCCGGTTATTGATATCAGAAGTTCAAACATTTCTAATTCTTCCAATGATAAAAAGCCGTAAAGATTTATGGCATCTTCCCGGACATGGGTATGGATAAAAAATTCTACCTCTTCTTTGCCACTTATTTTACCAAGCGTATAGACGGTTGAGTGTATCTTATATCCCACGCCGCCAACATCCACGACCGCGTAGCCATTTTTTGTGTATTCAAGTTTGCCTTTAATTTTAGCAATCATAACACTATTATCTTATCATTTTCGCCGACTCTTGCCAAAAACAGGCTTGTATGATAAAAATAATAATGCTTATTAATTTTAAACATTATTTATTATGCCGATAAAGAAATCCGCCAAGAAGTATATGCGGGTAACCAAAAGAAAAACCGCTAAAAATCTCAAGATTAAGGGACTTTTTAAAAGCGCCGTCAAAAAAACCCGAGAAGCCGTTGCCAAGGGTTCGGCCGAAGAAGCCAAGGCCTGGTTCAAGAAATCCGCGCAAGCGCTGGACAAAGCCGCCCAGAAAAAAATCATCAGTAAAAACACCGCCGCGCGAAAAAAGTCTAGATTGAATAAGTTCGTTAAAAACGCATTGACTTCAAAAAAATAAGGGAGGTTGCCATGAGACCCATCGGAGTAAGCGGCGAGCAATTGAGAGAAGCTTACGCGATTGACGATATGCCCGAAGGTAGTGCAAAGAAAAAGGCCAAGCGAGCATGGGAAAAGCGTTACAGAATTCGCTGGCCGCGCGCTCTTTTCCGCGGTAATCCCGATGCAAGAGATCATTGCGAAAGGAGATCTCCGCAGAACGATGTTTTGATGAATCCTGGAAGATTTCTAGTCGACAGTCTAGTGTAAACGAATTATAGGAAAGTAGGTAATAATTTCCAAGGGAGGGTCCATTGAACGGAAAAGATATTACCGTGAAGGCAAGAAAGGCTCTTTCTCCGCTCTGGGATAAAGCCCATATGCAGGGCCGTTGCTGGGGAAGAAAATCTTCGGCAAACCTGTATAGCGGAACAAACATTACGATCGCCCATGGAAATGATCTCGTTTCGGTTTCAGAAAGAGATGGCCAGCTAATCATTCATGAATTCGAGCGGAAGCCTGGGACTAAGCTGGGCAAACAGACCCGCGAACTTCTGCGGGAAGCGGGACTTCTCAAATGAAACAACCCGGGACGATGCAATTCGCGTCCCGGGGTTTTTATATTTAAAGCTCGACAATGAATTTGTCTAGTGCCAACCGGATGTCAATTTTTCCGGTTTTTATTTTGGTGTCCAGCTCCGAAAGTTCTTGATAAATATTTTTTAATTTATCAAGTGTAAAATTTCTAATTTGCGCCAGGCTTTTTTTAACCACAAATGGATGGAGTCCGGCCGTTTTGGCAATTTCATATTCGCCACTACCACTATTTTCTTTTAGATCAGCGACTTTTAAAAGATTTCTGAATTGATAAACAAACATTGAGAAAATATAGAATGGATCTTCGCCTTTTTTAAGATGTTCGTGCAAAAGCCGCGCGGCTTCTTTTTTATTATTACTCCCCAAAGCGTCTATGGTATCAAAAATTTTTATATTAATATTAGCGTTAACTAATTTTTCAACATCTTCGTCTTTTATAATTTTACCATCAGAAAAATTTACCAGTTTCTGAATTTCCGAATTCAAAACATGTGTATTGCCTCCAGAAAAAGCAATTAACTTTTCTAAAGCGGATTTGGAAATACTGGCATTCGCATTAAGTTCTTTTATTCTTTTCAGCATCCATGACTCAAGTTTTGCTCCGGATAGTTTTTCAAAGTTCTGGGTTTTAGCGTTTTTATCCAAAAACTTGAAGAGTGCGTTTGTTTTTTTAGATAGATTATTTTCAAAAAACACGACGACCAGGTCATTGTCGCCAGCCAAAGAACCATTTTTTTCCAAATATTCTAAAATTTCTTTCTGCTCCGTTTCCGTTCCAGCAAAAATTAAGTTTTTCGCCACTACTAACCTTTTTGGATTTAATAGATTTGGCGTTCCCAGTGCGTCTAAAAAATTATTTTTAGAATCATTATCCGGATAATCAAAAACGGACAATCCCGACCCGGCGCTGTCATAAGTTAAAAATTTTTCTTTTATTTCAAGAAGTTTTTGATGGGAACGGAAAGAGTCTTCGCCATAGAGAAAAATTATCATAATCAGTTTTTAGTTTGTTGTTTTTAGTATATAGCATTTCAAAGAAACAAAAAAGAAAACTCCCTGATCAGGAGTTTTCTACAAAAAACTACGAACTATAAGCTAAAAACTAGGCGGCCGGCGTCCATCGTAAATTCTGCCCTGGCTCCAAAACTTCCAGCCAAATCTGGCCGGGCACGAATTTGATTTCCTGGCCGTTCCCGTCGTAAAAAAACAATTTGCTGCTCAAACTGGATTTATCTTTTTTCCATGTTCCGGAAAATTCCTGACCGTTCATATAATAATGGGCTTCTCCAGAATCAGTTGAGTCATACCAGGGATCGCCGATCTGAACATTGTTATATTGCCCCTCAATCTGTTCCGAGGCCGCGATTATGACAGCAATATTTTTCGGTGCTATTCCTTTACCATTATTGCGATCCGTGTCTTCCTTTCCTCCCCAGGTTCTAAGATATGAATTAGTTTCTTTATTATAATCATATTCCGCCGCGTAAGGACCGGCAAAGGCTACACGCAAATGTCCGCCGTTCGGCCTTTGATCTAGCGGAGTTTCATCCTGGTGCGGATAACCAGAAAATTTATTCTCTAAGCGATAACCGAAATCTTTAGCGCCCTCCAAAAGCTTGGCAAATTTTGCGTATCCCGTATCCACTCCGCGCATAGTGCCGGTTTCTTCTTTGCGATAGCAATATTGTCCGGCGGATTTTCCCCCGTCGCTGTTACAGTTCATATTATCAATCACGCCTTCATTAAGTTTTTCTTTGGCAAAATGCGATCCGCCCCAATGAACAAAAATCGCGTCCAGTCCCTTTGCCAGCGCGATGTAGTCATGGCGCGAACTTCTCATGGAACCGACATCGTCCGGATTTCCACAAACATAGACAGACATAAGCCGAGTGATACTGGCCGTGATTACCGGCATTTCAATTACCATATCCGCGTCGGAAAATCCGGCGGCCGGACGGGCCGTGATATCAGCCGGCTGCATAACCGCGAATGGCCGGCGATTCCAATTCTCACAAGGCAGTCCGGAAATGGGACTGACCGGTCCGGTGTTGGCCGGCCCACTATTAGCTTGATTGCCATTAATGTTTATCTGTTTGGCCGGACGGCGCCCATAGGCCTTATAAAGAAAATAGCCACCAACAAGAGCTAGGATTACCGCAATAATTCCGACTAGGATTTTTTTATTTTTGTCCATAATTATTATTAGCGAATTATTATTTTTGACAAACAGGACAATAAAAAACGCTTCTTTGTCCCATTTTTTTACGCAATATTATTGTATCACATTTTTTACATTTTTTCCCGTCTCTTCTGTAGACTTTCAGAATTTTTTGGAAACTTCCTGGCGCTCCGGCCGTGTCGCGGTAATCCGAATCGGAAGTGCCGCGCAATTTTATAGCCCTTCTAAGCACCTTGTTTATGGCTTTATGGAGCCTTTTTATCTCCACTTGGGAAAGTTCTCCCGTTTTTTTGAAAGGAAAAATTCCAGCTTCAAACAAAATTTCACTCCGATAAATGTTGCCGATACCGCTTATCCGTTCTTGCTCCATCAAAACGATTCCTATCGGGGTATTTTTCCTTTTCTCAAGAATTTCCTTAAATTTTTCTAAAGTAAATTCCGGACTCATGGCATCCATGCCCAACACTTTTATTTCTTTGAGTTCGCTTATTTTTTTAGTATCATCCAGAACAATTTTTCCAAATTTCCTCAAATCCGAAAATTCCAGCGTCTTATTTTTTCCCAAATACCAAATGTGATGAATATACTGATTTACTTTATTACCAAAATAATCATGTTTTTTAGATTTTGAAATTTGGTCATTGGAAATTGATTGGAAATTGGAAATTAGAAATTGGAAATTTGCTCGTGACTTCACGAGCAAGTGTCCCGTCATCTTCAAATGTATATACAAAGTCTTCTTGCCACTAAGATCAATAAAAATATTTTTTCCAATCCTCCGCGCGCCCAAAATTTTCCGTCCGATTATTTCTTTCTTAAAAACTGCCAAAGATTCTCCTTTAATAGTTTTCGGCCAGTCACTCCAAAAATCGGTAATGGTGTTACCGACTATTTTTTTGTTTAAATCTGAAATGATAGTTTGGACTTCGGGTAATTCAGGCATAAAATTAAATTTCTCCCCAACTATCCCCAATTTTAATATTAGCCACGATAGGAACTTTTAATTTATAAACGCTTTCCATAATTTCTTTCACTTTTTTTCCCACTTCTTCCGCAATTTCCTCTTTTACTTCAAAAATAATTTCGTCATGAATCTGCAATAATATCCGTATATTTGTATTTGATTCATAGTTCTTAGATATCGCTATCATGGCCAACTTCATAATATCAGCCGTCATACCCTGGATCGGCATGTTGATGGCCATCCGCTCGGCCGCGTTGGCCACCTGAAAATTGGGCGAATTGATTTCCGGAATATTTCTCCGCCGGCCCAGTTCCGTTTCAACAAATAGATTTTTTTTGGCGAATTCTTTAGTTTCCCGGATATAGCGCGCCACTCCGGAGAATTTTTCCATATATTCATTGATGAATTTTTTGGCGTCATCTCTTTCAATGCCAGCCGATTCAGAAAATCCAAAAACGCTCATTCCATAAAGCACTCCGAAATTCAAAGCTTTGGCTTTTTTTCGCATCGTTTCCGTCACTTGGCTCGGCGTTACCTTGTTTATTTCCGCCGCCGTCATGCGGTGGATGTCTTCGCCTTTGTAAAAAGTTTCTATCATTTTTTTATCCTCGCTCATATGCGCCACCACCCGAAGATCGATCTGGGAATAATCTGCGCTCAAAAGTTTCCAGCCGTCTTCTGCCACAAAAGCCGTCCGGATGAGCTGCCCCAAATCAGTTTTAATGGGAATATTCTGAAGATTGGGATTGGAAGAAGAAAGCCGCCCGGTCGCTGTCACTGCTTGATTGAAATCCGTATGGATCCGATGCTTCTTATCCATGTATTCCGGCAGCGCATCCAGATAGGTCGTTTTTAATTTGAATAGTTCCCGATATTCTTCAATTTTTTCTATGATCTTATGTTCCTTGGCCAGCTTTGCCAGCTCCCCTGAAGCGGTGGAAAATCCGGTTTTCAGTTTTTTAATATTAACGGTGGGCAGTTTTAATTTTTCAAAAATAATTTCTCCGACTTGCTTTGGGGAATTGATGTTAAATTCTCCGCCAGCCAGATCGTAAATGCTTTTTTCCAAGTTTTCAATTCTTTTCTCTATTTTTTGGGAAATGCCCTTGAAAATTATGGGGTTTAGCTTGATTCCGACCGTTTCCATGTCGGCCAGTATTTCAACTAGCGGCATTTCGATATCATTAAAAACATATTCCAAATTCCCTCTCTCCTTATTCAAGGAGAAATGTCTGGAAGACAGGGAGGTCTTCTGCTCCGCAGAAATTTTATTTATTCTTTCCTCGTAGATTTGTTTGAGCTTGAAAATATAATCGGCCGCCCGACAAATTTTCTGCGCGATTGCTTCTTCGGATTCTATTTCCAGTCCCAATTGTCCGGATTTTTCTTTTCCGGTTATTTCTTCGCCTAATTCTTCAAAAACCAAATTTTTAAATTCTATTTTTCCGCCGGGGTTCAGGACATACGCGGCCAGCATTGTGTCGTATAACTCGCCTTTTAATTCGATGTTGTATTTTTCCAAAATTTCAATTACATACTTGAGATCATATCCAATTTTTTTTATATTTTCATTCTCTAAAATAACTTTGAACTTTGAACTTTGAACTTTGAACTTGTCTATATAGCCCGCCCTTCCTGCTTTCCAGCAAAATCCGATTCCTAATAGCTCGCTATTATAATATTTGTCGCCAGTGGTGCGCAGGTAAATCGCGACTTCTTTCTGTTCGCTTAATAGTTTGATAAAATCATCTAGCTTGTCTTCAGTTATCAGTTCGTATTTGAAATCCTTGATACCTTCTTGGTTAGTAGGGACCGAATCCCTACTGCCGTTATCACTCTGTAGGGATTCGGTCCCTACGGACTCTGGTAGTCTTTTAATAAGGCTGAAAAAATTCAACTCCTGAAACAGATCGGTTATTTTTTTCCGGTCAAATTCATGCGTGACTGCTTCAGATAAATTTAAATTTATGGGAACATTTTTGACTATCTCTGATAATTTTTTAGACATAAAAGCCTGCATTTTGTCCCGTTCCAGCTTTTCTTTGAGAGCGCCTTTGATTTCGCCGATGTTTTTATAAACGCCTTCAATGGAATCATATTTTTTTATAAGCTCCAGCGCCGTTTTTTCTCCGACGCCTTTGACGCCCGGGATATTGTCGGAAGGATCGCCGCGAAGGCCCTTATAATCCACCACCTGCTCCGGCTTGATTCCATATCGGGCGTCCACCGCTTTTTCGTCGTAGATGACCGTGTCGCTCATTCCGCGCCGCAGCGCGTAGACTTTTGTTTTCGGACTGATTAATTGTAATGTGTCCAGATCGCCCGTTACTACAATGCTTTCAATATTTTCCGGAGAATTTTCTGCTTGTTCTACCATCGTCCCGATTACATCATCCGCTTCGTAACCATCTTTTTCATAGATAGGAATATTGAAAGCCTTGACTACTTCTTTAACGCGGCCAATTTGGGCATAAAGTTCATCCGGCGCCTTCACTCTGGTCGCCTTGTAATCTTTATATTCAACATGGCGAAAAGTCGGACCGGCCAGGTCAAAAGAAGCCGCGATATAGTCAGGCTTGAGATCGTTGATAACCTTCAAAAGAATACTGGTAAAACCATAAACTGCATTCAAAAGCTCGCCTTTTTTGTTCGTAAGCGGCGGCAAGGCATGGAATGCCCGATGGATAATAGCATTTCCGTCAATGAGAACTAGTTTTTTAGGCTTATTTTCCATAAATATACCCTTATTTTACGCTAAAAATAGCCTAAAAGCAAACAAAAAAAGAGTTTTTTAGCTCCTTTTTGACAAGCATATTTATTTCGTTATCAGTTCAATGTTTTGAATTATTACATCCTCCAGCGGATGATCATTCGCGTTGGTTTTGACATTTTCAATTTTAAGCGCGACATCCAAACCGGTTTCTACTTGTCCAAAGACTGTGTATTTTGGAGGCAGAGGCGCTTCAGGGCTGGCTGTAACTATAAAAAACTGGCTGCCATTGGTATTCGGACCTGAATTGGCCATCGCCAGCGTTCCTTGCGGATATTTTTCCGTTCCCTTGATTTCATCATTAAATTTATAGCCCGGACCGCCTATTCCGTCATTGGACCAATCGTTATCTTTGGAATTCGGATCGCCGCCTTGGATCATAAAGTTTTTTATCACGCGATGAAATTTTGTGCCGTCGTAAAATTTTTCCGCCGAAAGTTTCAAAAAATTATTAACCGTTATCGGAGCGTCAGTATTGTAAAATTTTACTTTTATTTTTCCGAAGTTAGTGTTGAGCACCGCGCCGGAATATTTTTTTACATAATCCATATTGTTAGCATTAGTTTTATTATCTTCATTCAAGGCAGTTTCCAATCTTTTATTCTCCGCGTCCGTGGAATTTTGAATATTTTTTTCGGCCTGATTTTTTATTCCGACCATTCCACGCAAATACCCTGGATCTTGGCTTTGCTCTTGCTTTTGCCCTTGTTCAGGTTTGTTCGCCGTGGAACAACCGCCTAAAAATATTGCTAGAATTAAGAATACTAATATTTTTGCTACTCGTTTCATATGTTTTTATAATTATTTCGTTTTTTAAACTCAAATGTCAAAGCTCAAATTTCAAAGATTAGATTTTTTGATCTTTGGATTTTGGATTTGATTTGAAATTTAGATTTTTAAATTTGGATTTATTTGAATGTTATCTTCCTCTTATTCTCGCTTATATTTTCAAACTTTATCCAAAGCGCTCCGCGCGGAATTATTTTTTTTATCCTATCTGCCCATTCAATTATAATAATATTATTTTTTTCAGCAACCATCTCTTTCCAGCCTAAATTTAAAATGTCTTTAGCACTGACGCGATATGCATCAAGGTGAAAAATATTTTTTTTGTATTTTTTCATAATCACAAAAGTCGGACTGGTATAGGGACCGCGAGCGCCCAGTCCTTTTAATAACCCTTGCGTAAAAGTTGTTTTGCCGGAACCCAAATCTCCTTCCAAACAAATAACCGCGCTTGACTTAATTTCCGTGGCAAGTATCATCCCGAGTTTTTGCGTTTCTTTTGAGTTGTTAGTTATATATTTTTGCATTGATAAATCAATCGTAACTACTTTTTGGCAAAATGAAAAGGGGTTGGCCAGAATCGACCGAACCCCTCTGATTCCTTTCCAGCGCCCACAACCCCAGTAACAGGTCATGGGTATGCCGAAGGCATTGTACCCGCAGAATCCTCCACGGTAGCCTACGCCATAGCCACTGTTGATCCCTATGGAAGTTCCTCTGTTGCGGAAGTAGAAACTTCCATGGTATAGCCCGGGGTCATCAGTTTCGATGACCCGTTCAACTGCTTGGCAGTCCTGCTGACCATTTCTGGTCACGCATACGGTGTCTCTGTATACATTTTTTTGCATTACCGGAGCACAGCCTTGCAGAGCCAGAACTGCCACCACGGGCATCAACAGCAAGTGCTTTGCCTTCATGAGCCACCTCCGAGGATATATTTTGCTTCTCTTTACTCAAAATCAAAGTACTGCACGGACATACAAGTATACACCAAAACACCAATAAAGTCAAGCACGAGTTTTACTCAAATAATTGACATATTTTTTACCAACTGCTAATTTAAAGGACTATGACTTTAGAGCCAAAAGAACAATTCAAGCAATTTTTGGAAAAATCAAAAGAAGTTTTGATTCTTATTCCGGAAAATCCGTCCGGCGACGCCGTAGGCTCCGCCTGGGCGCTTTATTTTTTCCTGAAAAAAAGAGGCGCGGAATCGGCTATTGCTTTTTCCGATAATCTCTCGCCTAAATATTCCTTCCTTCCCCGGCCGGAAAAAATCCTCACGGAAATTTCCGGCGCCCGGCCGTTTATCCTTTCGTTTGACACGACCCGCAATAAAATAATCGATCTCAAGGCCGAGCAATCGGAAAATAAATATAATATTTACATTGTTCCGGAAAAAGGTTCCATTGATCCCCGGGATTTTTCTTTCATCCTGGCTAAATTTCAATATGACTTGATTGTCGTTTTGGATTGCCCGGATCTGGAAAAGCTGGGGAAGCTTTACGAAGCTAATCCTGATCTTTTTTTTGAAGTGCCGGTTGTCAATATTGACTGGCGGAGCAATAATGAAAACTTTGGACAAATCAATCTGGTGGATGTTACGGCTTCTTCCGCGAGTGAAATTTTAAGCGATTTTTTTAATTATATTGACCCCGCCTCCGTGAGCAAAGATCTCGCGGAGTGCCTGCTCACCGGCATCATCAGCGCAACTGACAGCTTTCAGAAAAAAAACACCACGCCTAAAGCGCTTTCCCGCGCCGCGGAACTCATGGAAAAAGGCGCTGACCAGCAGGCGATTATCCGCTGGCTTTATAAAACCCAGCCTTTCAATATTCTCAAGCTTTGGGGCCGGGCGATGGCGCGGCTTAACTGGGATGAAAAATCCCGTTTGGCTTGGACGATTTTGTTCGTGGAAGATTTCGTTCATAGCCGTTCGACTATTGAAGACATGCCTTCTATCTTGGAAAGGCTCGCGGATAATTACAGCGAGGGAAAAATATTCATGTCTTTGCACAACGACACGGCCGAGTCCGCTGTCGCGCTTATTAAAGGAACTTCTCTTGAAGATTTGAAAAAGATCCAAGCGCATCTCGGCGGAAAGTTGGAACAGGATATTTTGGAAATAAAGCTTTCTACCGGCGATCTGAACGAGGCCGGCGGACTTTTGGCAAAAAGAATAAAAGAACTTGGAGTATAAAAAATTCCAATTTCAAAATCTAAATTCCAAATCAAATCCAAAGTTCAAAGTTCAAAATTTTGGGATTTTTTTATTTTAAGCTTTTTTTGAAATTTAAGCTTTGATTTTTGAATCTCCGGTTGTTATGTTAAAATATATCCATGATTAAAGTCCTGAAAAAGAAAGCTTCCGCCGCTAAACCGGAGGTTTCTAAAAAAGAAAAGGAGGCCTCCGAGGTCCTGACGCAGATGCGCCATAAATCTGAAGAGGAACAAGCCGCTGCTTGGGCGGCCCAGTTAAACTTGCCTTATGTGGACACTAACCTCATTCCCATCGGAGAAGAAGCTGTAGTTACTCTTTCAGAAGAAGACGCTACTAAATTCAATGTGGCAGTTATTCAAAAAACCGGTAAAAAAGTATCTTTTGTTTCTCCTGATCCCAGCCGCGAGGATACGCTGAAATATATTGAAAAAATTACGGAGGAAAATGACTGGGATACCAGTGTTTTTGTAGTTTCCCAATACAATATGGGAAGGATTTTGGAAAAATATAAAAAGCTGGTTTTCGTTGATATGCTCACGCAAATGAGCATCAATCTGACCGGCGAAGATTTGCAAAAATTTGATGAATACCTAAAAAATCTGATGACCTTGAAACAAAGAATCGCGGAACTGCCGGTAACCCAAGTTCTCAATGTCCTCATGGGAGGTTCTTACAAGCTTGGCGCAAGCGATGTCCACATCGAACCGCAGGAAAAAAAATTGCGCATCCGCTACCGTATTGACGGAGTTTTGCATGATGTGGTTTTTCTTCCGCTTTCAGTTTTCAAAACTATCGTGTCGCGCATAAAAATGATGGCCGGCATGAAACTGAATCTTCATGATATCGCCCAGGATGGATCTTTTGAAATCAATATAGACAACAAAAAAATCTCGGTGCGCGTTTCCATAATTCCGGGAAGCTATGGAGAGTCCATAGTTATGCGCCTTTTGGATCCGGCTTCTATCAGCGTGGATATTGAAAAATTGGGACTGCGAGGACTGGCTTACGAAGAAATTCACAAAAGAATTAATGCTCCGAACGGCATGATTCTGACGACCGGACCGACCGGCAGCGGGAAGACGACGACTCTTTATGCTATCGTGAACAAACTAAATGACCCGGAAACAAAAATAATTACCATAGAAGACCCGATTGAATATGAAGTCAAAGGAATTTCCCAGACACAAGTGGAAGTTTCACGGGGTTATTCTTTCGCGTCGGGGCTGCGCTCCATTGTTCGACAGGATCCGGATGTCATTCTGGTTGGAGAAATTCGCGATGAAGAAACAGCCGACATCGCGGTAAATTCAGCGCTCACGGGACATTTGGTTCTCTCCACTATTCACACCAATAGCGCCATCGCGACTGTTCCGCGCTTGATCGAAATGAATATCAAGCCGACGCTCATTTCTCCTTCAGTCAACGCGCTTATCGGCCAGCGCCTGGTTCGCAAGCTCTGCGAATGCAAAGAGGAATATGTTCCGGCGCAAGAATCCGTTGAGTCCATCAAAAAAATTATTTCCATAATCTCTCCCAAGTCCAGACTGGAAATTCCCAAGGAGATAAAAAAACTTTACCGGCCGAAGGGATGTCCGAAATGCAATGATCTCGGCTACAAGGGCCGGATTGGAATTTTTGAAGTGCTGACCATAAATGAAGAGATTGAAAAACTTATTTTGGAAATGGCCAGCGAGAGCGATTTGACCGTCGCGGCTCTGGAATCCGGAATGATTACCATGCTTCAGGACGGAATTTTGAAAGCGATTGAAGGCATCACTTCCATTGAAGAAGTGAAGCGCGCCACCGGCGAGGGAGATTTTCTGGAAAATATTTATGAAAAGCTGATGTCCCAGTCGTTGGGGCATGGAGTTTTGATCAGTCCGGAGAATTTCAAGATGGCCAAAAAGGGCTTGGATGATTTTAAAAATTTCCAAAAAATTATTTCTTCCGCCAAAACGGCTGATATCAATAAAATAATTTTCGCGGCGGCGGTTAAGCTCGGCGTCGGAGATATTCACATTGAACCCGGAGCTGATCATGTGAATATCCGCTTTCGTCTGGACGGCATTTTGCAAACCGTGGCGACTTATCCATTGAGCGAATATCCCGCGCTTTTGGGAGAGATAAAAATTTTGAGCGGGGTTAAAACGGAAGTCCGCGAAGGCGTGGTAGACAGCCGATTTACGATAAAATTTGATCCGGAAATTAAAGACATCAAAGAAAGTTCAGTGGATGTGCGCGTTTCCATTATTTTGGGTGGCTACGGCGAAACAGCCGTTCTTCGCCTTTTGAGCAAAGCCTCGCAGGAATTAAATATGGAAAAGCTGGGTATCCGAAAACAGAATTTAGAAAAAATTTATAAAGAAATCTCCAAACCTAATGGAATTATTTTGACGACCGGACCGACCGGATCGGGAAAAACGACCACGCTTTATTCCATTATCAACGCGCTAAACAAGCCCGAGGTAAAAATAATTACCGTAGAAGATCCGATTGAATACCAAATTGAAGGAATTTTACAGACTCCGGTTAATGAAAAAGAAGGCTATACTTTCGCCTCGGCCCTCCGGGCGCTTCTTCGCCAAAATCCGGACATTTTGATGATTGGCGAAATTCGCGATGACGAAACGGCGCAAATTGCCGTTCAGTCGGCACTTACGGGACATTTAGTTTTATCCACCATCCACACTAATAATGCCGCCGGGTCAGTCCAAAGAATGCTCAACATGGGAATCGCTCCGGCTGATATCGCGTCTTCCGTCAATGCTTTTTTGGCGCAAAGATTGGTTCGCAAACTTTGCGAATGCAAAACTAAGTCCGCACCGACCGCGGAGGAAAAAGAAAAGATTGAAAAAGTTTTGCGGACGATCTCTCCGAAATCCGGCGTGGAAATTCCTAAATTTGATTCTATTTATAAATCAAGGGGTTGCGCTAAGTGCAACAACATCGGCTACAAAGGACGAACGACCATCAGCGAAGTTTTTACCATTGACCGCGACATCCAGGAACTCATCAACCGCGCCGCGATTACTTCGGAGCTCCACGAAAAAGCCGTAGAAAACGGAATGATTACCATGGAACAAGACGGGGTTTTGAAAGTTTTGGAGGGCGAGACTACACTGGAGGAAATTGAGAGAGTGTCGGATATCTGACCCTCATCCCCAACCCCTTCTCCCTATCAGGGAGAAGGTGCCCGCAGGGCGGTTGAGGGTAAATCCTCCTCTCCCTTGAGGGAGAGGATGTCGCGAAGCGACAGGTGAGGGTAAAAAAACAAAAATGAACAACTACGCGCCGCGATTAAAAACAAATTCCCGAAGCCTGCGAAAAAAATCCACACCTCAAGAAATCCTACTTTGGTCCCGCATTAAAAACAGAAGTTTTCATAATTTAAAATTCAGACGCCAACACATAATCGACAAATATATTGTCGATTTTATTTGTTTAGAGAAGAAAATAATCATTGAACTGGACGGCTCGCAACACAAAAGAGAAAAAGATATAAAATATGACCAGAACAGAAATGGCCACTTAAAGTTTTTAGGATTTAAAGTATTGCGCTTTTGGAATAATGAGGTCAATAAAAATTTGGATGGAGTGATGTTGGAAATTGAAAAGACCATGGAATTTTCCCCATGATCTTGGTTCCTTGGCCGCCTCCACCGGCCTTATTATTTGCCCTTCTCTTTGAGTTTTATACTGATATAAAAAAATACATAAGCTACCGCAAGCCCTCCCCAACGCACTGCAGCAGAAAGCTCTTTTTCAAGTACAAATACACACAATATCTCCGCCGCGACAATAGCAATGCACAGAAGGGCGAATGTTGTGCTCAGCATATAACCTCCCAAAGAACCATATTTTGAAACACTAATCTGCAGGCAAGAATCCTTCAACCTGGGGCCGAAGGGAAGGAACAGTATCGAGGAACGATCTAGCCGAAACCGGATCGCCCATGTCTGGATAAAAAAGTTCCCGGGTTTGAGGACAAAAGATAGAAGCCCCCAAATTGCCTACAGTTTACTGCTAATCATCAAAAAGTCCTTTATATATGAACTTTAAAGATGACTGGGTATCGTAGCATAACTTTCAAAATTTGTCAACAGGTGGTATTATGGACGCATGACCATAATTGACTCAACTGAAATAGAAATAAGCGAGGAATCCGCGGTAAAAAACCGCCTGAACGGAAAAGAAGATTTGAACTTGGACAATACCCTGCGTCCGCAGACATTTTCCGAATATATCGGACAGGAAAAAATCAAGAAAAACCTGGATATTCTTATCCGCGCCGCCAAAAAAAGAAAAGAGCCGATTGAGCATATTTTGCTTTACGGTCCGGCCGGACTGGGCAAAACGACTTTAGCTAATATTATCGCCAAGGAAATGGGCGTCAGCATCAAAACGACTTCTGGACCGGCCATTGAGCGCGTGGGCGATTTCGGTTCAATTCTTACCAACCTTCAGGACGGCGATGTTCTTTTTATAGACGAAATTCACCGCTTGAATAAAGTCATTGAAGAAGTTTTGTATCCGGCCATGGAAGATTTCAAACTGGACATTATCATCGGCAAAGGCCCGTCCGCCCGGACGCTTCAATTGGATCTGCCGAAATTTACTCTCATCGGCGCCACTACAAAACTCGGCGCGCTTTCCAATCCCTTGCGCAATCGCTTCGGCGCCACGCACCGGTTGGATTTTTATTCTCCGGAGGAAATTAAAAAAATTCTGAAACGCTCCAGCAAAATTTTGGGCGTTTCGGCCAGTGAAGACGGTCTCTCCAAAATCGCAAGTTGCGCCCGCGCCACGCCCCGCGTTGCTAACCGGCTTTTGAAAAGAGTGCGAGATTTTTCCCAAATAAAAAACCACACATCCATTGACAGCGCCGTCGCCAAGGAAGCTTTGGAAATGATTGATGTTGATCATATGGGATTAGAGCCGTCCGATCGTCATCTCCTCGTTACCGTTATTGAAAAATTCGGAGGCGGCCCGGTGGGCTTGAGCACCATCGCTGCCGCGATTTCCGAAGAAGTGAAAACCATTGAAGATGTTTACGAACCGTATCTTATGCAGATTGGATTTATCGCTCGCACCGCGCGCGGACGGGTCATCACGGAAAACGCTTACAATCATCTGGGGAAAAAATACTCTGATAATCAAAATAAGCTTATCTGATGTTTACGATTTTAATTTTAGTGCTGTATTTTATCATTATCGCGATCTATTCCTTGATCTCTTTTTTTATCGTTTATCATCTCGTCAGTTATTCCATCAATCCTGAATTGAAAATAGTCATGACGGCGCTGTTTGTGATTGTTTCCGCCGGACTTTTGTTTTCCAATCTGATTCTCTTTTTTTCCATAGATTGGAATGGGATGCTGTCTAAAATAATATTTTAAGTTTTCCAAGTGAAAAACTTCAAGAAATTCCATTTTGCAGGGCAAAAAAGCGGGGAGGAGATAATTTTAGTGGTGCACCGGCACTGGTTTAATATTTTAGAGCAAATGTTTTTTGTTTTCGGATTGCTTCTTCTTTTGATTGGAGGATTTTTATATTTTCCTCTGCTTTTTCCGGTCCTTAATATTTTACCCTTTAATTCTCTCTTTATTTTCCTGGAAAATATTTTTGCCATGTCTATCTGGATTATTTTTTTCCTGCTTTGGGTTGATTATTATCTGGATGTTTGGATTGTCACTAATCTGCGTATCGTGAATATAGAGCAAAAGGGACTTTTCAGCCGGACGGTAAGCGAGCTGGAACTTTCCCGAATCCAGGATGTCACGACCGAGGTGCTAGGCATGATTCCAACTTTTCTCAACTATGGCGATGTGTTCATTCAGACCGCCGCGGAACAGGAAAGATTTTTATTCCGGCAAGTTCCCGATCCTTATGGGATAAAAGACCAAATAATGAAATTGCAAAAACAGCGTTCGGTGGCAAAAACCGAAGAGTTTCGGAAGATAATGGATGGGGAAAATTTGTAGTTTTTAAAATTTCGGGTGAAAAATAAAAACAAAACTAAAGGAGGTTTTTTGTTTTTTCTTTTAATCCCGCTCATTCTGGCGGGATTTTTTGGGTCTGCAGAAAATATTTTAGCGGAAGAAAATAAAGTAGTTATAAATGAAGTTCAGATCGCAGGTCTAACCACAGATGATGACTTTATTGAACTTTATAATCCCACTTGCTCTGATTTGGATATTTCTGGCTGGAAATTACGCAAAAGAACCCAATCAGGAAGTGAATCTTCAATTAGAGTCTTTGGATCCGGAAAAATAATAAAAGCTAGAGGCTACTTTTTGTGGGCCAGCTCAAATAAAAAATATAATGAAACTGTTTTTGCTGATGAGACCAGCCAAGCAATCCTATCTAATAATTACAGCATTGCACTCTTTGATGATGAGGGAAGTTTATTGGATTCTCTTTCCTGGGGAACGAGCCTTGCCAATCCTTTTGAAAAAAGTTATTTTTTCTCTGCAAATCCTCCGGCCTCAAACAGCCTTGAAAGGAAGGATGATAATACATTCGCGCTGCAAAATTCGCCAAGCCCGAAGAATAGCGAATCTTATAAAGATAATTGCCCGAAGCCCAAGCCGAAAGCTTATTCCGACAAAATAATTTTAAACGAGCTTTTGCCCGCGCCGTCTTCGGGCAAAGAAGAATATATTGAACTTTTTAACCCGACTGTGGAAGATATTAATATTTCTGAATATGTATTAAGGGACGCGTCAAAAACAGGAAAGTATGTTTTTCCAAATGGAACGGAAATTAAGTCATTGGATTATTTAGTTGTCTACAAAAAAGATTTTAAATTTGCGCTCAACAATTCCGGCGCGGAATCTGTTACCCTTTTTGATCCGAATGAAAAAATTATTTCCGCCGTTTCTTATTCTGGAAGCAAAACGGATGTTTCCTATAATTTCGACGGTGCCGACTGGCATTGGAGCCGGTTTTTGACACCGGGAGAGGAAAATGAGTTTAATAATTTGCCAGAGATTAGTAAAAAGAAGGATAATAAAATTTATGTCGGCATGTATGCTGATTTTTCAGCCAACGGACATGACAAAGACAAAGATAAGTTGAAATTTACTTGGGATTTTGGCGATAAACATAAGAGCTATCTGAAAAAAACCAGGCATAAATATGAAAAAGCTGGAAAATATAAGGTTACGCTCAAGGTCTCCGATGGATCGGAAGATAAAATTGAAACTTTTAATGTTAAAGTGGAAAAATTTCCTAAAAGTAAAGTTAAGATATTGAGCGTTTCGCCTAATCCTCTGGGCAAGGATTCTGATAATGAATATATTGTCTTGCAAAATAAATCCAAGAAGAAAATCAATCTAAAAGATTGGAGCGTGGCCACCGGCAGTAAAAATTTATATAATCATCCCGTTCGAAAAGATATTGTTATCAAGCCCGGAAAAACTTTGAAGTTAACCCGGGAGTATTCTCTTTTCGCGTTGAACAACAAAAAGGCAAAAGTAGAACTGCGCTATCCGAATGGAAAAGTGGCTTCTAAATTGGCATATGATAAGAAAAAGAAAAGCGTGGCGGAAGACGAAATTTATACCAAGGAATCCGGCCAGTGGGCCTGGATCGCGCCGAAGACTAAATTAGCCGTTGATACAACTACGCCAAGCGATACGCTTATTACTGCATTAGCAGAAGCTGAACCCGAAAAACAGACCCTAGCAAATGAGGATGAAAAAATTATTCTGGTATCCAGCAAGAATTTTTCGGAAGATGAAAGTTTAAAGAAAACTGCTTTGGAAAAATTTGCTAAACCGCAAGGAATCGTCCTGGGCATTGCGACATTCAAGCCGGCTGTCTCCGGAATTTATTTTCCTCAGCCTAAAGCTTCTTATTTGGAAACAATATTTACCACCATAAATTCCGCTGTAAATTATTTTTTGAACAAATTTTTCTTGAATCTCACCCTTTAAAATGCTAGACTTATATCATAAAATATATGTCCGGACATTCTCATTGGGCGGGAATAAAACACAGAAAAGGATTGAATGACGCCAAACGCGCCAAGATTTTTACCAAACATGGAAAACTGATCACTATCGCCGCCAGATCCGGTGGCGGAAATCCTGACACTAATTTTCAGCTGCGCTTGGCCATTGATCGTGCGCGAGCTGAAAATATGCCAAAGGAAAACATTGAGCGATCCATCAAGCGCGGAACGGGCGAACTAAAGGACGGCGCGGAAATCCAGGAAGTAATTTATGAAGCCTACGGCCCGGGACAAGTCGCGATGCTCATCAAAACTGCCACTGACAATAAAAACCGAACGCTCGGAGAACTAAAAGTTATTCTTGCCAAAGTCGGCGGGAAAATGGTTCCAGCCGGTTCGGTCAGCTATCTTTTCAAGCGGACATATAAAGATTCCGAATTGATTTATGAGCCGGCGCAAAAAATAACGCTGGACGAAAAAGCTAGCGCCAATTATGCAAAACTTTTGGAGTTTTTGGACGATCAAGACGACACACAAGAAATTTATGATAATTTATAAAACTTTGCGCGTTCTCGGCATTGATCCCGGCACAGCCACGACCGGCTGGGCGGTGATTGAAGAAAAACTGGGTTGCCTTCGGGCAATCGCTTATGGGCATATTAATACGCCTAAAGAAGATTCTGAATCTGCGCGTCTTTTAGAAATAACCGGCGATCTTGAAAAAATTGTAAAAAAATACAAGCCGAAAGAAGCGGCTATTGAGAAAATTTTCTTTTTTAAAAACCAAAAAACGGTTATTCCCGTAAGCCAGGCTCGAGGCGCGATTCTCTTGACTCTGGAGCAAAAAAATGTTAAGGTTTTCAGTTATACTCCGCTTCAAGTGAAGCAAGCGCTTACGGGATACGGCCGGGCGGAAAAAAAACAAATTCAGATTATGGCCAAAAAAATTTTGGCATTGAAGAGGTTGCCCAAACCAGACGATGTGGCAGACGCTATTGCAATTGCAATCTGTCACTTGAATAGTAGGAAACTAACTAAGCTTTGTAATTTTTAAAAAATTTTATGAATAATATCAGTCCGATAATTAACTTTTTTCTGAACGAAGGTGTGCCGTTTGAAACAGTGATTTTAATTCTGATGCTGCCAATCATCGCCACTTTTATCGCATTTCTCCGCCAAGTGGTTGGTATCAAAGCTTTTGGGATTTACACGCCCCTCATCATAACTTTCGCTTTCCTAGCTACTAACGGACTCAAGTATGGTATCGCTATTTTTCTGGCAGTAATTCTGGTCGGAATGATAATGCGCTTCGTTTTGAAGCCCTTTCGACTTCTATATCTTCCCCGCGTAGCCATAATGCTCACGGTTGTGGCCTTGGCGATTCTTCTAATGCTTACCCTTGGAGGAAGTTTTCGCAGAACTGGCCTGGCTTCTGTTTCTATTTTTCCAATTTTGATTATGATCACGCTGGTTGAAAAATTCGTAACGGTCCAGATTGAAAAGGGGAACAAAACCGCGATTATTTTGGCGCTGGAAACGCTTTTGATTTCAGTTGTTGGATTTTATATCGCCAGCTGGCCGTTACTTATCGCTCTATTATCCCAATATCCTTGGATTGTTCTTTTGGCTTTTCCCGCCAATTTTTTCCTGGGTAAATGGACGGGGTTACGCATAAGCGAATATTTTCGTTTTAAGGAAATATTAAAAAAGAAATAATGTTAAGCTTTATTAAAAATCAGCAGCGAATCCTGGGAATGAACTCAAGAAATCTTGATTATATCCGTCCGCACAACCGTGTTGAAGCTAAAAAATTCGCAGATAACAAGCTTTTGAGCAAAAGGATTCTCAAAAAAAACGATCTGTCCGTGCCTAATCTTATCGCCCGGATAAAAAATCTAACCGACTTGGAAAATTTTAACTGGCAATCTCTCCCCTCTACTTTTGCCTTAAAGCCCAATCGAGGTTTTGGAGGAGAAGGCATTTTGATAGTTTACGGTAAAAAAAAGAATACTGAAGATATTTGGATAAAAACGGATGGATCGCTGGTTACAATTGACGATCTAAAAAACCATATCCGAAACATATTAGATGGATCTTTTTCCCTTTCCAATACTCCGGACATTGCTTTTTTTGAAGAGCGCTTGCAGCTTCTGAAGCTTTTCAAGCCCTATGTTTTCAAAGGAATTCCCGACATTCGCGTTGTCGTATTTAATAAAGTTCCGGTAATGGCCATGCTTCGCCTTCCGACTAAGGAATCCTTGGGAAAAGCTAATCTTCAGCAAGGCGCGATCGGCGTGGGAATAGATATGGCGTCCGGCATAACCACGACGGCTATTCAGGGTAAAAATAAATTTATTGAACAAATTTCCGGCACCCGTCTGGTTTTGAGCGGAATAAAAATTCCGTATTGGAAAGATATTTTGACGCTGGCTGTCCGCGCGCAAGAAATTTCAAAGCTTGGCTTTTTGGGAGCGGATATTGCGATTGATAAAGAACGCGGCCCGGTCATTTTGGAGCTTAATGCTCGCCCGGGACTTTCAATCCAATTGGCCAACCGCTCCGGACTCAAGGAAAGAATGGAACGAGTCGCGGGGCTCACTATAAAAACTCTGGAAAAAGGCGTCCGCGTCGGGATGGATCTTTTCGGCGGAGAAATTCAGGAGGAATTGGAAGAAATTTCCGGCCGCAAAGTCATCGGAACGGTGGAAAAGGTAAAATTGATTGGGAAAGACGGGAAAGAGGTGGAGGTGGAAGCGAAGATTGATACGGGTGCTTACTCTTCGTCAATTGATATTAATTTAGCCACCACTCTTGGATTTTCCGATTTAATAGAAAACTTTGCCGAAATTGATCTTTCTAAATATTCTTTAGTCCCAGAAAATGAAGCAAGCATTAAAGAAGATATTATGAAAAAGCATAAAGACTCGTTGCCTCTGTTGGAAGATGCCGCCATTATTTTTTCTTCCAGTGGATCCTCAATCCGTCCTGTGGTAAAATTGGATATTTCTTTGAAAAATATCAGTATCGCTGCCAAGGTTAACATTGCTGATAGAAAATATCTGAACTTTCCGATGATTGTTGGAAAAAGAAATTTGGGAAAATTTTTAATTGATACGAACAAAAAAAGTTCTGAATAACATTTATGCATATTTGCGTGATCACTGATAACGCGACTTCGCATTCTTCAAAGAGATTTTTAAAAGAAGCGCGCTTTAATAACATTGAAATGACTTTCGTTCCCTGGAAGGATGTCTTTCTCAACAAAGCGGGCGTGCTTTTGTGCGCAAAAATGCCTTTAAAAAATTTTGATGCCTTGATCCTGCGCAGTTCTGTGACTTCTCTAACTCCTAGTATCTTAGTCGTGGAATATTGCAAATACTACAACATTCGCCTTCTTAATGAAAAGTTTTATTTTCGTTATCAAACCGTTAATAAATTAAGGCAACAAATTATTTTTCAAATGGAAAAAATCCCGTGCTTAAAAATTTTTTACGGCGAAAATGTCTCGTTTTCTTTTTTAAGAAAAGAGCTTGGCCTACCATTTATTGCAAAACTTGCTACTGGAAGCCTAGGAAAACAGGTTTTTAAAATAAGCTCTAAAAAAGAATTTGAGAGTTTTTTCCGCCAGCAAAAAGCTGACAAGCAACTCTGTCTTTTTCAAAAATTCTATCGCATAGACGCGGATTATCGCGTTTTTATTGTGGGAAAAAGAGTTTTTGGCCCAGTTAAAAGGATTGCCCCAAAAGGAGAGTGGAAAACAAATGCTCGCGGGGCAAAACATGAGCGCGCTGAAAAACAAGAACGAGTCTTGGCTCTAGCGATGTCTATTGCAAAAAAGACCGGCATTGAATTTGCCGGCGTTGATATCCTTATTGATTCTGCCAACAAGCCGCGCGTAATTGAAATAAATACTATGGCTGATTTTAGAGTTTTTGATGAAGTATATCCCGAAATAAATATCGCGAAAAAAACCATTTCTCTTCTTGAGTTATAATCTTAAATTACAATTTCTAATCATCTAAACTATACAACGACTATGAAGAAAGTTTTAATTTTATACGGCCGCGACAATTGGAAAAAAAGCAAACCGTTTAAAAATAAACAATATCAATATTCATATGAGTATTTTTACGATCTTTGCAAGCGCAGTAAAATCCAGATGTATCGAGCTTCATACGAATGGTATGACTACGAAAAAAATATTTTTAAGCATGCTTGGGTATTTGAGGGTCCTGGGGGGCGCTGGGAGAAAGTCAGTCATATAAAGCCTGACCTTATTTATGATAAAACAAAGGGAAGGATGGAAGTATATTATAAAAAAGAACTTATGCTCTCTCGCTATCCTTTTGTTAATGACCTTTTTTTTACCATGACGATTGATGATAAGTTCCTCACTGGCCTTATTTTTGCCAAATGGAGTAAAAAAGACTGGATAGTGAGAAATACCGAGGAACTTCTGAAATATTCAAAAAATATTAAAACTCCCAAAATTGTAATCAAGCCCATTAGCAATAGCGGCGGAAAGGGCATTTTAATCATCCCGAAATCTAAGCTGAAAGAAGTAAAATTCAAGGAAGAAATGATAATCCAGGAATTCATTGATTCTTCTCGGGGCGTTCCTGGAGTTACTCGCGGAATGCACGATCTTAGGCTAGTTTTTGTGAACAAAAAATTAGTTTATGCTTATATTCGCAAGCCTAAAAAGGGCAGCTATTTGGCCAATCTGGCTCAAGGGGGAAGCCTGATAATTGTTCCAAAAGAAAAAATTCCAAAGTCCGTGCGCCCCATCGTTCGTTATGCGAACCAGGTTTTTGAATCATATGAGCCGAGGATTTTCACTATTGATCTCATGTTTGATAAAAACCGCCGGCCTTGGATTGTTGAGCTAAATTCTATGCCCGGCCTTTATTTTACCCCGGCCGAAAAACCTTCTATGCTGCGAATGTATGCTGAACTTCTTGAGATTTTTAAAAGAAAACTGGAAATTTCTTAAAAATTGGAGAAATTGAGACCTTTTGATAAAAATCAAGCGCTATAGTATACTTTTAACCAACTCTATGCAACATATTTTCGTCGCTTTTAAAGACTTCAGAAATACTCGCGGCAAGGCGCGGTGGAAGGCTTTTGGAAAAATAGTCGGTTTTTTTGCGATAATTTTATTCTTATTTATCGCCGGCGTTTTTATTTATTTCGCCAAAGACTTGCCGAGTCCCGGGAAAATTAATACCCGTTTCGTGGCCGAGTCCACCAAAATTTACGACCGCACAGGCAACCATATTCTTTACGATATTCACGGCGAGGAAAAGCGAACTATCATTCCTTTTTCCGAAATACCGGAAAGCCTCCGCTACGCCACCATTACACTGGAGGATCAAGAATTTTATTCCCACCACGGAATAAAATTTACTTCTATTATCCGCTCGGCCATCGCTGACCTGCTTCGCCGCAGCGCTACGCAGGGCGGGTCCACCATTACCCAGCAGTTTATCAAACAATCCGTTCTGACGCCGGAGAAAACTTTGTCGCGAAAAATCAAGGAAGTGATTCTTTCTCTGGAACTGGAACAGAAGTTTTCCAAAGACGAAATTTTAGGAATGTATCTTAATGAAAGCCCTTATGGTTCCAATGCTTATGGAATTGAGGCCGCCGCTCAAACTTTTTTTGGCAAACACGCCAAAGAACTCTCTTTGGACGAAGCCGCTCTTTTAGCCTCTCTTCCCAACGCTCCCACCTATTATTCGCCCTTTGGATCGCATCCAGAGGCTTTAAAAGCCCGCCAGGAGTATGCTTTAAAGCACATGGCTGCTTTGGGCTACATAACGGAAGACCAGGCCAAGGAAGCCATTGCTGTTGATGTCTTGGGAAAGATTTCTCCTTACGCGGAAAAAATTTCCGCTCCGCATTTTGTTATGTATGTGAAAGAATACCTAGAATCCAAATACGGCGAGCAAAAAGTGGAGCAGGGCGGATTAAAAGTTTATACAACGCTTGACTGGGATAAACAGCAAATGGCGGAAAAGGCTGTAAGGGAGGGAGCCGATGCAAATACACAAAAATATCGGGCCTCTAACGCCGCTTTGGTTGCGCTTGATCCAAAGACCGGACAAGTTTTGGCTATGGTCGGTTCTAAAAATTATTTCGACAAGTCCATTGACGGCCAAGTCAATGTGGCGATTCGCGATCGTCAGCCTGGTTCGTCTTTTAAGCCTTTCGTTTATCTTACCGCTTTTGAAAAAGGATACACTCCTGACACCATGCTTTGGGATGTGGACACGAATTTTGACATGGGAAGTGGCAAAGATTATCGCCCGAAAAACTATGACGGAAAAAACCGCGGACCGTTAAAAATGAAGGAGGCGCTGGCCATGTCTTTGAATGTTCCTGCAGTAGAAACTCTTTATCTGGCAGGAGTCAAAGAGTCTATTGAAACGGCTAAAAAAATGGGAATTACCACCCTTAATAATCCTGATCGATACGGTCTTTCCTTGGTGCTCGGAGGCGGCGAAGTAAAGCTCTTGGATCATGTAAATGCTTATGGCACCTTGGCTACCGGCGGAATCTATCATCCCAAAACCGCTATCTTAAAGATTGTTGATTCCGCTGGAAACATCTTGGAAGAATTTAAGGATAGCCCGGGACAGCGCGTAGTTGACGAAAAATATATTGCCGTTTTGGATAATATTATGTCCACCAACAGTTTGCGCGCGCCGGTTTTTGGAAGCAACAACCCGCTTAACTTTCCCAATCGCCCGGTCGCTGCTAAAACCGGCACGACTAATGAGTGGCGCGATGGCTGGACGGTGGGTTATACTCCATCCCTAGTTGCCGGCGTTTGGGCGGGAAATAATAATAATTCCGTGATGGCCCAAGGTGCTGACGGAATTTATGTGGCTGCTCCCATTTGGAGAAAATTTATGGACCAGGCTCTAGTTAATCACAGCCCCGAGCAATTCCCCGCCTATGAAAAAGAGGAAACAGGGAAGCCTGCCCTGGATGGCACTTTAGACACAAAAAGCAACGAGATAAAAGTTTGCAAAATTCCCGGCAAAAAGGACCGCTACTGCCTGGCAACAGATGCTTGTCCGGATGAAACAAGAGAGAAAAAAGAGTTTTTTGACGCTCATAGTATTTTATATTATGTGAAAAAAGATGATCCGCGCGGAGAAGCTCCCAAGAACCCCAATGACGATCCTCAATTTGGAAATTGGGAAAAGGCCGTTATTAGCTGGATTAAGGATAATAAAGATTTTAAGAAAAAATTAAAAAATGATCCGGCTCCCGACCGGGAGTGCCGAGCTAGCGATTTTGGAAATTCTTCCTCCGCGCTTTCAGTTGAAATATCTTCTCCGGGCGACGGAGACACTATAAACTTTTCTCCTTTTAATATAAAAGTTTCAGCCGTGGCCGATGCGGGAGTCAAAAATGTCACGATTCTTGTGGACGGCGAGGAGGTATTTTCCGAAGACACGAAATCCGCCAGCTATTTTTATTCTGTCCCGACGGAAAAGAAATCATCTTCGCTCGATATAAAAGCCGTTGTTACTGATAACAACGGCGATGCTGATTCCTCTTCTATAGCAGTAGACACGAACATTCCTTAATCGCTAATAAAATTCTACTTTATTTTTATCTCTTTTATTAAATCGCTGCCGACTTTCTCGTTTATTTTTCTGGTTATTCTTTCCCTGTTTGTCCACAGCTCGCTCGCCCAGGCCGAGCTTTGCGTTTTGACAAAAATCGTTTTTCCGGAAAAGTAATCGGCCTTGAAATTTTCCGCTCCCAATTCTCCGAATTCTTTTTTTATTACTTCTTTAAAAATGAAGAATATTGTTTTTTCATCTATGCGTGTGTTTTTTTTCCCAGAAAAATTTTTTTTCAACAAATTTTTTAAAGATTTCATGCCTGATTTTTTATCGGCATCACTATGTAAACATAGTCTTCCAGCACTTCTCCGGTTTTTTCATCTATTTCCTTAAGCGCTACGGGAGCTTGATTATTATTGGCTAGAACTGCCAATTTGGGAGTGGAGATCATATTGATCCCTTCCAATAAATATCGTGAATTGAAAATAATTTCTTGAGCCGGCCCAATTATGTCCACCATATCCAGTTCCGCTACGCTTTCTCCAGCTTCCACGCTTTCCGCTGTTATTTTGGTTTTCTTTTTTTCCGGATCTATTTTTAGCGTAATCTCGCTTGTTTTGCCTAAAGAAAAAAAACTGGTCATTTTTACCGCGCCCTGTAAAACTTCTTTTTCTACCACAGCGCGAGTTTTGAATTCTTTGGGAATGATGTGTTTGTATTCGGGATATTTGCCGCTAATTAGCCGGGAGACTACGCTTGTTCCGTTGACTTCAAAAAATATCTGATTTTCTTCGGCAACCACAGATATTTCACTCTCTTCATCGTTAGCAATAATCCGGGAAAGTTCGCTGAGCGTCCCCGCGGGAATAATTATACTATTTTTCTTTTCACTAAAATTTTTATATGCCGCTTCTTTTATATTTTTTCCTGAAAAATTTACCTTTTTTTCAGCTAGCCTAAAACTATCTGTGGCCGCGAAAAAAAGTTCTTTTTTGTCTAAAATAAGATTTACTCCGGTTAATTCTTGTCGGGTTTCTTTGAGAGCCGCGCATCCGATTACCTGGCTTATAGCTTTTTTTAATTCTTTTCCGGCTACCTTCAAAAAAGGTTCTGCTTTTTTTCTAGGCATAAGAGGAAATTCATCCGCCGAGAGTCCTTTTATAAGCGCCTGCGCGCTTCCGGCTTTTATTTTCAGTCCCTTTTCACTGGCTTCCAAGAAGATGTTCTCTTCCGCGTCTTTTTGGGGCAAATTATTTATAAAATTGCTTATCAGTCGGGCAGGAATTGTTATTTTTCCCTCTTTTTCAATTTTTGCGCCCAAGCTTACTTCTACTCCAATTTCAAGATTGGTGGCTGCCACGCGCAACCCTCCTTTTTCAGTTTCCAATAGAATATTATTCAAAACAGGCAGGGTTGTCTGCCGCGAAACTACCCGTTCGGTTTTAAATATAGCGGATTGAAAGTTTTCTCTGGTGCAGATAAGTTTCATAAAATTAGTAAATTATAATTTATTAAAAATTCCTACTTGTTATTATATGTAAACGGCCTTTCTGTGGATATCTTTAATAAATGCTTCAGGTAAGAGATTTTTGTTGTTAATAAAGAATGTATTAGCGACCGTAAAGGCGAGAAAAGTAGAGGAAAAAACGGGCATAATAAAACTTTTTTGGAGGAATACTTTTTAAACACAGAGAGGGCAGGCGCCCTAAACAGACAATCCCCAGGCCTATAAAAGGCTTGTCCACAGCTTGTTATTGGATAGCGTATAAGCGGTCACGCAGGAGACCTACTTCTTCCCGGAGCTTCTCGTTAATTTCCAACTCTCTTTTTATTTTTTCAAAGGCGTGGATAGCTGTTGTGTGATCTCGCCCGCCCAATTTTTCACCAATGCCCGGGTAGGAATAACTTAGCTCGCTTCGCATAAGATACATAGCAATTTGACGCGGGCGGACAACTTCTTTTTTACGGCCCTTAATAGTTAGGTCCTCGGGAGAAATATCAAAAAAATCAGAAACAGTCTTGAGGATGTGTTTGCAGGTTATTCCCTTTCTTTTCCCGCTGGAAATAAGCTCTGAAAGAACGGAGGACGCGAAGTCAATAGTAACCGGCCTTTTTGCTAGCTGGGCAGAAACAGACACCCGGTTGAGAGCTCCTTCCAGTTCGCGGATGTTGTTAGTCACATGCGAGGCAATAAACTTCAAGGCATCATCATCAATTTCCATAACGCCCCCAGCCGTCTTTTGTTTTAAAATAGCCATCCTCGTTTCGAAGTCCGGCTTAGAAATGTCTGCGATCATTCCGCCTTCAAAACGCGAACGCAGCCTTTCTTCCAGAGTAGGGATAGCCTTGGGAGCCCGGTCGCTGCTTAACACAACCTGCCTGTTTAGTTGAGAGAGAAAATTAAAAATATGAAAAAATTCTTCTTGAGTTTTTTCCTTGCCAGATAAAAACTGAACATCATCAATAATCAACAAATCTATTTTTCGGTAATATTCTTTAAATTCGTTTATTTTTTGATTTTTGATCGAATCGATTAAATCGCTTGTAAACCTTTCCGAGGTTATGTATCTAACCTTACAAAGAGGATTATTTTTTAAAACCTCGTTGCCTATAGACTGCAAAAGATGGGTTTTTCCCAGGCCGACTCCCCCGTAAATAAACAAAGGATTATAGATTCTTCCCAGATTTTGGGAAACCGCTTGACAAGCCGCTTTAGCTAGCTCATTGCCGCCTCCGACAACGAAATTTTCAAAAACATAGCGGGGGTTGAGGTTGCTTTCTTGGCTTATATTAAGCACTTTTTCCTTAGATTGTTCCGGAAATGGGGAAATTTTAGGAGGCAAAACAGCATCGATCGGCTGCTCTTTTGAAAAGTCTTCCCGGTGGAGAGAAATAGAGCAGGACACCTCCTTAACATCGCTCTGAATGTTTCTTAGCGCGCGCAGAATATAGGAACGATATTTATTTTCCAGCCATTCTTTGGCGAATCCATTCGGAACGGCAATAGAAATACGCCCATCCTTATTCGCTAGAATGGAAGTGTTTTTAAACCAAGTAATAAAGTTGGCCTTAGAAATGGAAAGTTCTATTTCTGCAAGAGCGGCCCGCCAAAGTTCTTCGTTAGTCATGGAAGCTGAAGTAAGTTTTTTAACTCGTTTAAAAAGTATATCAAAAAAGCAAAACAAGAACCAGGGTAGATGTGGATAAAAATGTTGACAAGGTGTTAATTGCCGAAAATTCTTTTTCCTCTGAAAGAGGGAAAAAATTGACTTTTGTTCTTTGAATTGATAAAATCTTAACTAGTTATAAAAGTATTAATTATAGGTTAATTTGTCAAATAACAAGCATATGAGCCAAACTTACAAGCCAAAAAAACTGAAAAGGAAGAGAAAGCATGGATTCAGGAAAAGAAGCCGAACTGGCCTCGGAAGAGAAGTTTTAAAAAGAAGGAGAAGAAAAGGGCGAAAAAAAATTGCACTTGGCTAAGCCTTAATTTAAGAAAATGCTCCCTTTTAAAAATAGGCTAGCGAAAAGAATGGAAATTGGGAAGGTTCAAAAATACGGAAAAGCGTATTTTTCAGGAAATCTGGGAGCTAAGTTTTTAAAGAATAACCTAAGCCAGACGAGAATCGGGTTTGCGGTCGGAATAAAATTTTCAAAAAAAGCGTCGGAAAGAAATCAGATGAAGAGATGGATGCGTGAAATTTTCCGCCAGGAATTGCCTAGGATCAAAAACGGCGAAGACATAATCGTTTTAGCGCGTCGGCAGGAAAACGAAAAAATCAAACCGGAAAAGCTCAAGATAGACGCAAAGAAAATACTACAAGAAGCCGGATTATTAATAAGTCTCAATTAAGAAAGAAGAAAACACTCAATTATGGCATTTATTTTCAACCAATTCATCTACCAGCCGCTTTATAATCTTCTTATTTTTACCTATAATACCCTTCCGTTTAGGGATTTTGGAATCGCAATAATTATTGTTACGGCGGTAATTAAGCTTGCTCTAATTCCCTTGAGCCGAAAACAGATAGAATCCCAGAAAAAAATGCAAGAGCTCCAGCCGAAAATAAAAGCGACGCAAGAAAAATATAAAAACGACAAAGAAAAACAAAGCCGGGCGCTGATGGAGCTTTATAAGGAGAATAAAACCAATCCCTTTTCCGGCTGTTTGCCCATGATCATTCAGTTGGTTTTTTTAATCGCCATATATAGAGTCTTATTCAACATTTCCAAGGCCGGGCTTATGGTAAATACGACAGATCTCTATTCCTTTGTCAGTAATCCGGGACAAATAAATAAAATGTTTTTGGGGCTGATCGATCTGTCTTCCGCAATAAATCTAAACAGCGTTGTGCTCAGAGACATTCCGCACATTATTCTAGTCATTTTAGCGGCAGGCTCGCAATATTTTCAAACAAAAATGTTAATGGCCAATCAGCCAGCCGCCCAGTCAAACAAAAAAGATGCCGGCGATTTCTCACAAATTATGTCAAAACAAATGCTATATCTGGGGCCATTGCTGACGCTGTTTATTGGAATAAAATTTCCAGCCGGGCTGGCTCTTTATTGGCTGGCCTCAACTGTTTTTATGATAATTCAGCAATATTATATAGCAAGAGAATCTGCGGCGAAGCATAAAAGCTAAATTTAAATAAATGGAACAGGAAAAAGAAAGAGAAATTTTAACCGCAAAAGAAATTGTTCAGAAATTAATTGAAAAAATGGGATTCGGTTGCGAAGTAGCTGCGGAAAAAGCGGAAGAGTCTGTGAGTTTCAATATTAAAACGGAAGAATCCGGTTTCTTAATAGGGCAATACGGGGCAAATCTTCAATCTCTTCAACACATCGCCAGAATTTTAGTTAGGCGAAAAATACCCGGAGGAATAAAATTTGTTCTGGATGTGAATTCCTATCGGCAGGAAAAAAATGATTCTTTGATAAAATTCGCGCGGGAAGTAGCCGAGCAAGCCATAAGGGAAAAAAGAGCTGTCGTTTTGCGTCCTATGTCAGCGTATGAACGGCGGATAATTCACATGGAACTTTCTAATAATAAGCAGATCAAGACAGAAAGCATTGGTGAAGGAGGAGAAAGAAAGGTTGTTGTCAGTCCATTAAGCCTAGTCTAACTTTATGGCCCTTGCCAGAAAAATTGCCTACAATGTTGCCATAAGCAGCGCGAGCAAAATCTTATCCACGGTTCTGGCGCTCGTCTCCATCGCTTTTATTACCCGTTATTTGGGCAAGGAAGGATTCGGAAATTACGCCACGGTGTTGGCGTTTTTATCTTTTTTTGCGGCCCTGGCCGACTTGGGACTTTATCCTATTTCAACCCGGGAAATCTCCAAGGAGGGAGCTCCTGAGGCGAAGATAATGGGAAATATTTTTTCCTTAAGAATAATTTCAGCTCTGGCTATTTTGGCCATTGCTCCGATTGTAGTATTACTTTTCCCTTATCCAGCTGAAGTAAAAAGCGGAATCATAATAGTAGCGCTTTCATTTTCGTTTTCTTCCGGCTATCAGGTGCTCAACGGAATCTTTCAAAAGAATCTAGCCATGGACAAAGTAGCTATCGCGGAATTGGCCGGAAAAATTTTACAGGTCGGATTTATTATTTTCGCCGTGAAAGAGCGGTTAGGATTTAATTGGATCATTGCTTCGCTACTTTTCAATATGGTATTAAGCTTCGCGATAGTTTTCTTGTGGTCCAGAAAATATTTACGCTTCCACATGGAATTTGACTTTAAGTATTGGCGGCATTTTCTAAAAGAATCGCTACCCCTGGGGTTAGCAGCGATTATAACTTTCGCATATTTCAAAATGGACACGGTTATCCTCTCCCTTCTAAGAAGCAGCGCCGATGTCGGCATTTACAACGCGGCCTATAAAGTTTTGGAAAACATAACTTTTTTCCCGGCCATGATAGTTGGATTAATGTTTCCTCTTTTTTCCAAACATATTTTTACCGAAAGGGAAGTCTTCCTTGCCATGGCTAACAAAACATTTAAGGTCTTTGTCGTCATCGCTTTGCCTCTTGTAATTGGGGCGCTATTTTTGTCGGAAGGGATAATCCAGGTAATCGGAGGAGGAGGATTTAGCGAGGCGGCGGCAGTATTGCGCATTCTTGTTTTCGCGATCGCCCTTATCTTTTTTGGAAACTTTTTCAACAGCATCTTAATTGCAGCTAATCTGCAAAAAAAGCTGCTTTGCATAATGGGAGCCGCAGCCGTTATTAACATCGGATTAAATCTGATTTTTATTCCCAGATTTTCTTATTTCGGCGCAGCCTATGTTTCCGTAATCACGGAATTCATCGTTGCGGCGCTCGGATTTTATGTTTCTGCGAAAACTGTTAATTATTTTCCCAAAGCAGAAAAATTTCTAATGATTTTGATGTCAGGCGCGGTTATGGCCCTGTTTTTGTTCATATTTCAGCAAAAAAACTTTTTCTTTTTGCTTATGGCGAGTCCCATTATCTATTTCTTTTTTCTCTGGCTTTTCAGGGCGGTTAAAACGGAGGAAATAGCAAGTCTTATAAGCAAAAAAGGGATCCAAGAATATGAAGCAATACCCTAAAGTTTTTATCGTTATCTTGAATTACAATGGCAGAGAAACGCTGAAGAAATGCTTGCTAAGTATTTTCAAAAATGATTACCCTAACTTTGAAATAGTTTTAGTTGACAATAATTCCACGGACGGATCTTTTGAAATAGCCAAGACGAATTTTTCCAAAGCGCATTTAATTAAAAACAAGGAAAATTTTGGTTTCGCAGCTGGAAATAATGTAGGGATAAGATTCGCTCTGGAAAGAATGGCCGATTTCGTTCTACTTTTGAGCAATGATGCGGAAGCAGAAAAGGATTTCTTAAGTCGTCTCATAAGCGCGGCTGAAAAAAACAATAAGGCGGGCATTTTCAGCCCCCTTATTTTTAGTATGGATAGCCGTCAAATTCAATTTTCAAAAGGAAAGATAAGTTGGTTTCGAACGAAAGCTTTCCGCGAAAAAAAAATAAAGACGGAAGATGGTTGGGAAACGGATTTCGCAACGGGTTCGGCCATGCTCATTAAAAAAGAAGTGTTTAAAAAGGCAGGACTTCTAGACGAGGATTATTTTCTTTTTTGGGCGGACATAGATTTTAGCCTGCGTGCGCTCCGAGCCGGCTTTGAAAACATGGTTGTTGCCTCCAGCTGGATTTATCGTCAAAAAAAGTCAAAAATAAGCCAGGAAAGCGATGTTTATTGGGAGGCTATTTCCAGACGGGTATTTTTTAAAAAAAATACCCGCATTTTTCTAGCGCCATGGGTAAAAATTTATTTAGCATTAGAAGGAATTAAAAATTTTATGGAAAGTCTAAATAGCAAAAATGAGGTAGCCACGATCATAAAAAAAGCTCGTAGAGATTTTAACATCGCAAAATTTTAAAATGAACAATCTCTTAATCTTTTTAATATTCTATCTTCCCTTTCAGCTGGCGCTTAATCCGAGCGAGGGAATTGACCTGGCTTCAATCCGGATATTAATTTTAGGAATTTTTTTCTTATGGCTGGCCCAGGGACTCCGAAAAAAGCATATTTTTATAAAAAAAAATATGCAAACGGGATTAATTATTGCGTTTCTTTTTATAAATTCAATTTCGTTGGTAGTAGCAAAAAATACTGACTGGTCGATAAGAAAACTTTTATTCTTGTTTTCAATCTTTCCTATTTATTTTGTAGGCGCTTATCTTTTCAATAATGAGGAGAAAATACTAAAAGCCGCAAAGGCGTTAGTATTAAGCGGCACATTAGTTGCATTATTAGGGCTTGTTCAATTTCTCGCGCAGTTTCTAATTGGAATGGAAAAAGTATATAATTTTTGGGCGAACTACATCGCGGTTCCTTTTTTAGGAAAAAGTTTCTCGCAGGCCGTTCTCCAAAATCCCAGCTGGCTGGTAAATATTTCCGGGAAAACTTTTCTTCGCGCCACGGCAACATTTCCTGATCCACATATGTTTTCTTTTTTCCTTGGAATGCTCATTCCATTTGCCTTCGCGTTAATGTTTTTAACTGAAAGAAAAATACTTTATGGCATAGCTTCAGCTCTTTTGCTACTAACTGACGCGACAACATTTTCCCGTGGAGGATATCTTGGACTTTTTGCGGGCGCATTAATGGTCATGATTCCGTTTTGGAATAAAGCGAAAAATACTCAAAAAATAACAGCCGGAATAATCGTTGTTTTTTTCGCGCTAATGCTAATTATTCCTAATCCAGTTTCCAACCGATATTTTTCCAGTTTTAACCTAAAAGAGGGCTCCAATAAGGGGAGAATTGAAACATGGGGAAGGGCAGAAAAGATAATTTTTGACAATCCCGCAATCGGCGTGGGCATTGGAAATTATCCGCTGGAAATAAAATCGGCAGCTAACTATCGGGAACCGATTTATGCGCATAATACCTATCTGGATATCGCCGCGGAAACCGGAATTTTTAACGCTCTTATTTTCATCGGAATTTTATTCGCGGCCATTCAGTCTTTTCTGAAAAAATCTAAAGAAAATATTATTTTTCTGGCCGGCGCGGCGAGTCTGGTTATTTTTTCCATTCATTCGCTGGTAGAAACAGCCATTTATTCTCCAGTAGTACTAACCTTGCTTTTGCTAATCATTAGCTTCAGTAGCTTGGAAGAAAAATATGAAAAAGTCGTTTAATCTGGAAAATTTGATTTATCTCACGGTATTCGGGCTACCTTTTTATTTGATTAGATTTAATTTTTTTGGTATTTCCACTAATATTTTAGATATCTTGGAAATTCTAGTATTCTTGTGGTGGGTTTTTAGCAAAAGTTATAAAAAGCCATCAGCGCAAGAAATATTTCGTGAATACAAAAAATATTTAATCGCAATAGGCCTCATTTTTTTAGGGTTGGCAGTTTCCACTTTAGCGGGAGGTGAATATAAAATGGGACTGGGAATAATTAAAAGCTGGTTTGTGCTTCCAATTTTATTTTTATTTTCAATGATTAACATTCTTGACCACGAAAAAACCAAAAATGTTTTCAGGGCTTTTTTCTGGGCAGCCTTTGGTGTGGCCATTTTTGCCATTATATATTTTTTTCTTGGATTGTTTACTTACGATAGCAGATTGGAGGGATTTTTTAACTCGCCAAACTATCTGGCGATGTATTTAGCGCCAGCGGTAATCGTAGGATTAATATTTTTCAAGGAAAACAAAAAAATATACGCCCCATCTATTTTAGTTATTCTATCGGCTCTATACTTAACTTTTTCTTATGGTGCGTGGCTAGCGCTCACAATCGCTTTATTAGTAACCGTATTAATAAATAAAAATTTTTCTCGAAAAGCCCTTGTGAGCATTGTCGTGGTAATGGGAATTTTTCTTTTTTCTCAACTCGGCACAAGCAAGTGGAATGACCTTGCTAGCCTGAAAGAGAGATCATCTCTCTCTTCGCGTTTTATGATTTGGAAGTCGGCTGTGAAGATTGTCGGGGACAATGTTCTTTTGGGAATCGGACCCGGCAATTTTCAAAATAAATATCTGGAATATCAGAAATTTTTTCCGCCCTATCTTGAATGGGCAGTGCCTCATCCTCACAACCTATATCTGGCTTTTTGGCTGGGGGCAGGGCTTTCGGGCCTCGTCGGATTTATTTTACTTTTAATTTTTTGGTTTAGGGATTTTTTTAAAACAGAAAAAAGCGATCTGGAAATAGTCGCTTTGGGAATAATGATATATATTCTTGTTCACGGATTGGTGGATACTACTTATTTCAAGAACGATCTGGCAGTAATTTTTTGGCTGAATTTTCTTATGCTGAAACAAAAAAAGTTATAAATCCAATCTATACAATTTCCCGTCTGTTTTATTTATGAAGAAAAGCATGCTTTCATCGTAATTCAGGAAGAGTTCGGTTGCGTCAAATTGTCCGTTTATTTTATCAAGCTCAACAACTCTTTCTTTTTTGCCAGTTTCTACATCTACTTTCCAAAAAGTGTCAATGGTTTTGAATTTTCCGGCATAGTAATCATTGGGCAAAATTACTCCGTCTGGCATTGAGCCGGGAAGGGCGTAATAAATCGTTTTGTTGTCCTTTGACCAGACAGCCTTGGTCGCAAAAGTTGGAATTTCCAGATTTTTGTATTCCCCTCCCTGGCCATTGATGACGGCCAGGCGGATTTTCATACCACTCTGAACATCAGAATGGCTCAAAAGGACTTTTGTTCCGTCATTGTTCCATAAATAATCAGCTCCAAATTTTCCCGCGAACAAGGTTTTGCTATTTTGTCCGGCAACGGAAACTGATTGCAGAGAAGTTTCCGAATAAGCATCCGGCTTAGTCCAAAAAGAAACCAAACCGGATTGGGGAACTGGAGCGATGGAGATGTCTTTAAAAGCTATATCGGTAATTTTTTTCCAGTCAGTGCCGTCGGGATTGGCAATATTGAGGCTTCTCTCATGGCTTGCGGAATCGTAGTATTTGTAAAAAATTTTATTGTTATTTTGCCAAATTACAAAATCCAGATTATTTTTCAAGGGAGTTCCTTTATCAGCGCTGAAGTCGTAGTAAAAATATTGGGGTTGCCCGTTTTCTCTAGAAAATTTTGAAATTACTTTAGTTTTGTTAGGAGACCAAAGAACACTAATTAGACCTGGCAATTCTTTATCGGAAAGGGTTTTTTTGTCCGTGCCGTCAGAAACTATCTGATAAGTTTTCCCGTTCTCTCGGGAATAGTATCTTACGGAATGATTTTCTTGGACAAAAGTTGGTCCCAAAACCGGCTCTTGGGTCAATAAGCGTATTTTTTCGCCAGTAGTCTTGTCTTGAAGCGCAGGCTGGATGCCTGTTTCTTTTTGAGCAGTTATGTTACCCGATTTATTAAAGGATAAATAATAAATTCCCCATAAAAGAAGAAGCAAGGCTAAAAGCGAAGAGGAAATAATAAAAATTTTTTTGGAAAGAGACATGGATAATTTTTAATAACTAGAAATACAAGCAGCTACATCGCAAGCGTAGTTTTGAACATTGCACATATTATAGGATCCGGTGCCGGGATTAATGGGGCAAGCCCATTTTGGAACTGCAGAACCACAATCGCGGCTGGGCGCGTTGGGGTTATCCCCGTTGGCGCAACAGTTATAAGCTGCAAAAGTCATTTGCTGGGGCGTTATTGAAGCATAGCTGTAACTGCTTACGCTGGCGTATTTTTGAGCCAGTATCCCAGTTCCTATTCTTATGTTAGTCTGCGGATCCAACAGATTGCCTCTAGGGTCAGTGGCGCAAGTTGCTCCGCCAGAAACAAGTACTTGCATCAATCCGCAAGATGGTGGGATTGTCGCGGTATTTTGCGCATTAGAATTACCGCTTGATTCCCGGCAAATAATAGCTTTCACCACTCGGGGATCCAGACCGGATTGAGACGCGTAGGTTTGTATGGAAGATTCAAATTGGCCTAAATTAGAACATGTCCGGGAACAAGTAGTGTTGACGCATAGATTACTGTTAGCGGCAGCACCCGAACAATTAGCCCCTTGCGCTCCTGAAGGCTGTGGTCCTCCTGGTGCACCTGGAGTTGACAGATTAGCTAACGGAACCGGCGTTAGCCTTTTTATTTTTACCAAATCCGGATTGATGGTGTAAAGGAGAAGATAGGCCGTGAGGGCTAAAATAACTCCGACTATTGCGTCGGTAATAACGCCCTTGGCCTTTTCCATGCTGGCATTATTGCCAGCGGAAGTAATATACATAAACCCGCCGATAGCCAGCATCAAAAGTGCCGCGATGCCGACCGCGCCGATGCCAAACTGATAAAGGTAGGAAACATAAATGTAAAAATCGGTCGGCACCCCCGGCTGGCCGGGAATTTGTTCCATGGGGATGTAGTTGTAAGGACCAGCCAGCGCGAAAACAGGCAACAGAAAAAAGCTCCCTAGAAAAATAATTTTTAATATTTTTTTGATATTTATTTTTCTATTGCTCATCTTTCTCTAGGTTAGGAAAAAGGGAAAGGATTATCCAGCTTCCAAAAAGGAGAAGCGCGGTTGTGAGTGTAATGCGGAACAAAAATATCAGATAAGCCGGAAGGCCGGAAGCTATGGCCGCCAGAAATTTTTTTGGCGGCTGTGAACTGTTGGCAGCGGACAGGCCGGGAAGCGTTTGAAGCACATCTATATTTATAGTATTGCTTAACTGCGTTTCATAGAATTGATTCAATTCCACGCCCCAGTATTTATTCAGCAGATTTTTAAAAGCCAGGCTTTGAGAGTAAAGCGTATTGAACGACACCGTATAGGAATCTCCGGCCAGCTTATTTATCGGAAAAGAAATATTTGTTCCCGTGTCCCCGGTGGCTTGTCCGTCCACAAACCAGGCAGTCTTATCAGTTTCAAGCGGAAAATCAAATGGATAAAGAGTAGCTCTTAAGGAAGAAGTCATTCCCGGAGCAGTCTGGTAATCAGTTTCGCTATAATCTGGCCAAGGCGGCCGTCCGGCTAAGTCAACATAGCTTCCCAAGAGTATTGCTTGAGGACTTGGATTATTCGCGTCAGCAGGAGAAATCCTAACGGACGGATTGACTACCTGAAATGTCCGAACCATATTTATTTTTTCTCCAGTCGGCCTAATAACGGTCAGTCCCAGCGCATAAGTGGATCCCACATCCTTGAGGATTGGCAAAAAGGCAATATTTGTTTGTTCGCTGGCCCGGCTGTCGTTCAAACTAGTGCATCCCTCAAAAAAACATTGGTTATAAGTTAACGGTTCGCTGTTAAGCGTCCAGAGATAGCGGGTGCCTTGGCTGTTTGCGCCGGGCCTGAACTCCAACCCCAACACCTCATTTTTTAAGACTGGGCAAATAGCGTTTTTTTCCTGCTCTTTTGGGTCTGTTGCTGAATTTCTGCAAACTTCCACATCTCTATCCGGGCCGATTAAATCGTTGCCAGCAATTCTGGATCGATAAACATAAATTTTGTTAGCAGAAGAATAAATAGGTATTACCACGGAGCCGTGTCCGCTTCTGGATACCCCATTATCTATTTGTTCAGTAGCGGTTAATTTTACCTTAAGATATTTAGGCGCCGTTTCTTGGAAGTTCAACTTGAATTTTAGAGTTTTTATTCCAATGCCAGAAGTTTGAGTTGAATCAGTCAATTGAGACTTGGTTAGTGGCAGACCCCAATCATCCGGATTGGGTGTGTCGCTCCGATATACTTCCCAGTCATATCTTAAAAAATCTTCATTAGCCGCATTCTGGACTGACGCGTTGACTATTAAATAATCTGAATTTATTCCATCTGGATCATTCATGGGGGCAGCTGGAGTATAAAAGAGGCTAGGCTGAAGTCTTTCACTAGAATTTCCTTCGGCGGGAGACACTAAATTTAATATAAGGCAGTCATTAACATCATTGATTTCCATTGAAAAGCTGTTCGTAGCCGTGGTTGATGTTTCTGTGGATGTGGAAGTGGTAGCATTATTTCTCACATCCGTTGTTGTCGTAGTGGTCACTATAGTTGTCGTTATGTCAGTATCGCTCGTAGTCACAGTTGTTTCCGTGTTGGTTTCCACGGAATTTCCCGTGATAAGGACATCATTGGCATGTGTTGCGGGGGTTGTCCCGTCAATTCCTCTCTCTAGGCCCGTGAAACTAGTCCCAGTTCTTCCAGAGTAAGAAATTATTTCAGAGCCGATTTGAATATAACCGGAAGTCGGCCAATCAGCAATGGTAATTGTGCCACCGTCAACGGTTGCGGAAACGGTTACAGAAGTATCGCTTGCGCTTATTCCGGCTACATCATCAATATATGCCCTTCTAACGGCGGTAGCGGTGGTTGTGCTGGTGGTTGTTCCGGGAGTTGAACTGCTAGTGTTAACAAATGTTCCCAAGGGACATTCATTCTTGGGCAATGCCCACATTGTCCTGTAAGAAGAATCTCTGTTTTGGGTCGGCTCAAAAGAAACGCCTTCTACGGCTACGCCAACTTTATCGCCATTTTGGTAATTCCACTTAAATTCAGTCTGTCCCAAGCCGATTACATTGGCCTCATCTTTGTGGGTTGTGCCGGCCGTATCATTATTATTTGGATCGGTGCGCCAAAATTGTTCCTCTTCCAGCCCGAAGCTGCCATCCCCAAGACTTTCTCCAGTTATATTTTCATCCGCAAAAAGATGCTGGCAAGTCGGGAGCTCATATTCATTTCCCGTACTGAAAGAGTGAATATAGCAATGAGCCGGCTTTCCTCTCTGGTCATCTCCTCCAAAGGGGGCCTCATATCCATCATTGTCCCTGTCGTTGGCATAAGATTCATTTCTCCAATCAAAATCAGCGTTAGCAATAATTCGCGCGGCCTCAACTTTATAATCTTCAATGTCAATTCTGCCATCTCTGTTCAAGTCCCGATTTCCGTTGTTTGGAAGCGAGGTATCATAATGCTTTAAATACCAGGTGTAATAAAGAAGGCTGGGATCGTTACCAAAATAAACCGGAGCGGCCGTAACCGTCACCTCTTCGCCCGGAGTGGGATTGGGCGGCATAAAATTTAACTGAACCTGGGGAGCGTTTTTCTTCTGGCGGCTGGCGTTAAAAGTAGCCACGCTGTATCTCAATTCCGTTTTATCAACGCCCAAGTCGGCCAGTATCTGGTTCATGGCCGAGACCGGAGAGGGATACCATTGAGCCATGACCAGATTGGGGTAAAAAGGCAATACTGCCAGTAAGAGCATTGCCAATGTCATGATAAATTTTTTAAACGCTTTTTCCATACTTTTAAAAAGATTGCTTAAGAGTATAAATAATATAACCGTCTAAGATCATTATAAACAATAATCCCATTAAATACGAATACACAAAAGAACGAGTTTTGAATGCCAGCCATCCGCCAGTGAGAGAGATGATTAAATAAGGCGACATATTCCAGGAAAGGGTTTTTGTAAGAAATAAAAAGAGCGTGAACAAAAAAGTGGAAATCAGGATTGACCAGTATTTATATTTTTCAGCAAATGCAAAAAAAACAAATCCCCGATAGAAAGCCTCATTGAAAAAAAGCCAAAAATTAACGAAAATTAGCTCATATACCAGAAACCATCCGAAGTTTTCAATCGCGTAATCTGAAAGCGTGTAGCTACCCTTGAAAGAAGTAAATTTTATCAAAACAAAGGAAACTAAAAGGGAAAGAAGAAGTGTTCCCAAGAACCAATAGCCATTTTCTTTCGTGGCGGAAAAATTCAATCCGAAATCAGAGAGCCGTCTTTTTAGAATAAAAATAATATAAAGAGCGGGAATAATCGCCAGGAAGAACAAATTCCGGCTAAAAGTCTGAAAGGGTCCTTCAGTTGGAAAAAAATATACCAAAATAAGGCAAAGCAAAATTACGGCTGAAGTTATAATAGTTTCTTTCCAATTTGCGAATTTTTTTTTGCCTATTTGTTGCGGCATAAACTTAATTTAAGCGTAGCTTTCTTGCATTTGTCCGGATGCTGCTTCCTCTTGAGCGGCTTCTGCCGCTTCTTTTCTTTCGCTCAAAACCATCATAAAAGTTATAATCACAATGGCTGTTTCAATCGGGAGAAAGTTGAGACCAAAAACAAATTCAAAAATAGTGCCTCCAAACAGCAACGCATAACGGCTGGCGGGTCCCTTTTTCAAAATCTTACTCAATAGTTTGCCTGTTTTTTTAGCTGTTTTTCTAGTTCCGGAACTAGCCCCCAGAGCAAAAAGACATATTCCAATAACAAAAGAAGCCATCAGCGTTATAACGGTTCCGATGGCCGGAAGAGAACCAATGCCAACCAAGTCTAAAATATCTTTTAGTAGAGCGAAAGTCAGGGCGATCCCGAAAAAAAGAAAATCAGTCAAATTAATTTGGGAAGCCAAAGAAAGAGCTCCCGCGGGAGTAGCTGATTTTGCGATTTTCTTCAAATTTTGAGACGCGCTTCTGGCTTGTCCAGCCGATTTGCTTCTGGCCGCTTTTAAATTTTCAGCGCGCTCTTCTTCAACAGACATTTAGTTTATATTATTCGTGTAAATTAGATTATAATTCGCTTCTAATTCGCGAGTTCTAAGATTCTTCTTCGTTAAACTCCCTTTTAGCCTGCTCTATCTCTAAAAGCTGGGCTGGGTCAGTGGTGATGATTTGATCCTCGCTGTAAGAAGCCACTACTTTTATCGCCACATGCTTAGTGCCGGCGAAAAAAATTCCTTCCCCCACATTGCTTTCCAAAAGCAAAAATTTTTCCTGGTCAGTCAAGTAAAATGTTTCCGCGATGCTATCCACGGCTGACGGCGATTGTTTCAGAAGCAGCTGGATGGATGAGTTGGTAACGATCGGCTTTCCATATCGCGAGGCTAAAAAATCGTTAACATCCTGGGTAATGGTGGTAAGTCCGGCGTAATATTTTCTGCAACGCTTAGCGATTCCGAAAAGAAAAGAAGCGGCGTCGTCAGAGCGCATCATGATCCAGGCTTCATCTACGAGAATTATTCTTTTTTTGAGATTAGTCCGCATTTCATTCCAGACAAAATGAAGCACTATATACATGGCAATAGGACGCAATTCTTCTTCCATGTCGCGGATATTGAAAACAACCATTGGATTATCCACGCGGATATTGGTCTGATTGTTTAAGAATCCGGAAAAAATCCCTTCAGTATATTTTTCCAAGCGGATAGCCAAACTCTCTCCGCCTTGCATGTTACGCAGGACCTGGTATAAATCCGTCATAGTCGGGAAGGCTTCTTTCCCAAGCGCGTTGAAATCAGTAGCGGCTGATATATCTTTTATGGCGTAAGTTTCGTGAATGGCCTTGTCCAAAATAGAATCTTCTTCCGGCGTAACCGCGCCCAGCATCAAGTGCAGAAGGCCGATAAGTTCCGCGATGTTATTTCGCAAAATGTCCTCCGAAAGATCATCTTCTCCGACTTTGGGCAAGTCAAACGGATTCAAATGATTTTTGGAATCCAGAGAAATTTTAATGAAAGTTCCGCCTACCGTTTCGCACAAATGTTTATACTCATTTTCCGGATCAATTATGATAATTTCTGTGCCGATCATCATATGACGCAAAACTTCCAGTTTTACCGTATAGCTTTTTCCGGCACCGGACTTGGCGAAAACCACCATATTTCCATTTTCCATTTTGAACCGGTCGAAAATTATCAGGCTGTTGTTGTGGCGATTTATTCCGTATAAAATTCCTTCATCGCTGGAAAGAGTTGAGGAAACAAAAGGGAAAGTCGTGGAAAGAGGAGAAGAGTTCATGCTGGTTCCAATATCCAGTTCATCATTGGCTAGTGGCAAGGAAGAGTTGAAGCCCTGCTCTGTTTTGAAAACTGCCGGTTTGACATAAACTAATTGGGCTTCCAGGATCGCAGTTACGGACTTTACCATTTTGTCCAGCTCTTTTTCGTCCTGGCCGTAAACGGTAATGTAAAGTCCATAGCGGAAAAATTTTTCAGTTCCCTGCTGAAGCTTGTCGCGCAGTTCGTCAATGTCTTGGGCAGCTGTATCCAGTTCCGGGTCGCGGATTTTTCCGCCCTGCTCTTCAATATGAATTTGCGACTGAACTTGCGTGGCGCTTTTCTTGAGAGTTTTTAAGATGGTGTAAGTATCAATCGGATGGATGAACATGGAAATGTCCATTGGCATATCAATGTTGATGATAGGAGAAAACCAGTTGCTGTGGAGATATCTGGGATAAGTAATGACAAAAATAGTTTGCGCCAGAGTTTCTCCGACGCGGATGTATTTGGGAGTAATTTTAATGGCTGAAGGCGCGATCAGATCCTGGAGCTTGGCGGTTCCTTCTTGATAATATTTTTCTGCTAACAATATTTCGTCAGTTGACAAATCTTCTCCCGCTTTTTTCTTTTTGTTTAAAAAATCAAACATTTTTATTTTAAGTCTAGATTTTTAATGTCTCCCAATTCCGTTAAAGTAAAAACATTTGGATTGTAGGAATTATATAAAAGCTCAATAATTTCTTGAGTTTCCAGCGGCGCCAGGCGCAAGCCGATTCCGGAAAGGCCGGCTGTTATCTGATCCATTCGCTGATATAGCTGATTCTTGTAAGTTTCAAAAGTTTCTCTTTTTTCCACGATGTTCTTTTTCGGGTTGGAAAGAGCGAATAAGTTTTTGAAAAATCCCTTCTCGTCACTCTCAATGGGAGAAAAAGGAACGACAATGTAAAAATTTTTCTCCATTATGTTGGAGACAGAAACCAATTGTGCGACAAAGCTTCTATATTCGGAAATTTGAAGCCGCAGGAGCTCATTTTGCTGTTCTTTTTCCTTTTTTTCCATAAATTCCAAATAATGATCAACATTCAACTTTCTGGAATTTATGAGAATTTGCACCGGAAAATCCAGAGAATTCAGAAAATTTTGATATTGCGCCGTAATAGCTTCCTGCTCATCGCTGGATTTGAGGTCGTAATTTATCGCGGAAACAGCCAAAACTCCCCGAAGCGCTCCGCTTTTGAGGATGATTACGCCCTCTTTTATCTCCGCCACGCTCAAAAATTTTTGAGTAGCCGAAAGAGTCGTCTGCTTTCCTAATTTTTTTGAATGCAATATCTCCATTTTTATTTTGAATTATCCAATAATTTTGAGATCTCTTCTATTTTATTTTCCGTAATCATTTTCTTTTGTGGAGCGGATTCGGTTTTTTTTGAAACAGCTTTTTTTATCTGGCGCATTTCTTCCGGCAGCCTTCTCCAAATATACAATTTCGGGTTGAAAAAAAAACGAACTATGGAGGTCAGGAGCGTGGTCAGGGGCTGTCCATGCGGTCGGTAAAAAGCCAATCCGCCGAAAATGATCAGAACCGGAAGAGTTAAAATAAAAAGCGTGGTCCTGCCGAAAACGACATATAAAACAAAAAGGGTTCCTCCGGCGGAAAAAATCCAACCCAACTGTTTAGCGGTAAACGGTCCGGCGATCTTGTCCTCCTTGCCGATAAATTGGGGAATGTTAAATAGGGCCATTATCTTTTAAATTTACAACATTTTTTGGCAACGGTTGTGATCTTTCTTCTGGTCTTATGACATTTGGGCTGTCTTTTCTTTCATAAGGCAATTTTTGCGGATAGGAAAATCTCATATTGCCGTCTTTTTCTTCCGCTCTTGCAGCTGGTCTTATTTCCGCCGGATTTCCTCCAAAAGAAACTTCGGAAAATACTATTTGGTTGGTGTTTGGGTTTATTGGCACTGGCAAATTTTCATCATAGGCTTTCAGAATATATTGCAGCTTTTGCCGGTCGCCCGGAGAAAGCCGTCGCGTATTGATGCTTTGGAATAGATAAGTCCCCCTTTGAATTGCTCCGCGGTTTTCATAACCCAGGTTGAAAGTATAATCGGCCAGCCAGTTCTTGATGGACGGTCGGACCGGTTCCGGAAAATTTTGGAGTTTTATTTTTTCGGAAGTAATCAATTGTTCGCCGAGAGCGGGGTAATTTCTTAGCATATTATCTATGGTTGTTTTTTCCAAGCGGGGAATATAATTTTTATTTTCTTCTATCATTGCTTGACTGACTGCTGATTCAGGCGATGATACATACATAGGGAATTTAATAATTTTCATTACAACGTCGGTCAACCCGTTTATCGGTTCAACTAGTAAATAATCATACAGCCTTAAAATTCTCATGAGTTTGATTTGACTTTTTCTGTCTAATTTCTTTATTTCTGTATCAGATGAAACAAATTCAAAAAAAGTGTTTGGAGTACGCTCTATATTTTCATAAGTTTTTCTATATTTTTCAATCCATTGGCCTATGGAAAAAATGCCAATCATTTGTCGATTAGACCTAAGAGCTAAGTTTAGTATTTTTCGCAGATCGTTTCGCGCTGGAAAGGGTAATACTATGAATTTTGTCACAATTTCCCAGTCAATATAGACATCACTTTCCAACGCTTCTAAGAGGTAGCCACTAATTATAGAGACGCACTCCTGGTCAGAGAGGCTTGAAAAATTTTCTAATTTTTCTTCTAACTGCTGTGAAAGCATAATTACAAGATTTTTAGATTTAAATACCTGCGCCCCGTGTAAACTCCTCGGCTTTTTTTGTGCCGCCGCCGCTTTCCTTAAATTTTCGAATTTCCTTGATAAACTCTCTAATATTAGCTCCATTATCGGATGTCTTTGCGTATTCTTCAATTTTTTCAATATTTTCAGAGCAGCGCTTTATAAAGTCTGGGCGCGACCTATTGATTTGTTTAATTTCTGCTGGATTTATAGATTCCAATATGCCTTCTCCGGTTTTATGTAGCTTTCCAGCCTTGCTGATAGGTTTTCCAGTCTTAGAATCTATCTCTCTATATTCTTCAAAAAGCGAGTTCCAGTGAATAGTCCTCATTTTTTGCTGTACGTCAATATTTTGAGCCTTTCCAAGTGCTGCCTCGCGCTGAGCCTCGTCTTCGTTAATATAATATTTACCAGTTTTGATATCAAAATCTGCCATGCCCCAGTTAGCAAGATTTCCTTTCATAAGAGCAATTTCACCAAGTTGATATAATTCTCTTGCAATTTCTTCATCTTTCATGCCGGTCGCTTTCATTTCGCTGACTAAATGGTTTTTTAAATTTTCTGGATTGTTGACTAAACTATGTTGCTTCATGTATTCATTTTGATCATTTGCCTCAAATAAACCTCTTATAGCAGCGACTGCTCTTTGTTGAGCCTGTGGGGTTTTCATCTTCTTGGCCCTGTCCACCACGTCATCATAAAATTTACTGTCCTTTGAAATGCTTTGCAGTTCTTTCAGTTCTTTAGCTACTCTGGCTTCAAATTCAAATTCTTTGTAATGTGTAATATCGTCCTTATGAAATAGTTTATTTAATTTGTCGCGCGCGTCACCCTCAGCCGAACCCAAAAATGCCTCATCAGTACTTTGGGCCCGTTTTTTCCAGGCGCTTACCCATGCGCGAGGACTGTATTTTTTACCAATAACATCTCTTTCAAACTTCTTAAGTCCGGCAGTGGCTATGTATTTGGCACCCTCTCCTCCCTTTTTGATTGCCCATCTCCCCGCCCTGTATCCGGAAAATGTGCTTCCTGCCCAGCCAAGGAATTTTTGGGCGCCGCCCATGACCGCGCTGGCGCCGGCGATGCTCATGGATTGCGCAATGCCCATACCGAGCCACAAAAGAACGATAGGGATAGAAAGATAAGCCATGGTTGTAACAACATTAACATCCTTTGAATTTTTATTGGCTATTTGTACAAAGCCCACAAGGAGGGAGCTTTGTGAAAGAGTCATCAAGCGCGTGGAGATGTAGATTATAAAAATCATAATCGGACCGAAAAAGGCGTATTTAAACAAGTTGCTCCACCATTGGCCGGAATAGCTACTGGTATCCGGAAGAATGGAAGCCACAAAAGCCACGGGAGAAAAAATAATGAGAAGCGCCAGGGCGACCATTCTAATTACCAGCATAATTCCAACTGCCAAAAGAGAAACGGCCAGGATGAAGACAAAAACTATAGCCGCTATCAAGCCGCTCCAGGACATAGTTTCCGGAGATAATCCCGCCGATAAGTTTGCCTTACCAGTAAAATCAGTAAGAGCAGAAGTTATTCCATTATTCGGAAAAAGAGACTGGATAAAGGTATACATCATTGAATTGGCGATATCTATAATGAAGCGGGTAATAGGAAAGCTGAAATTTACCAAAAGAGCCATAATAACCAAATTCAAAAGAATTTTCTTGTAGCTGTATTTTTCCACCTGGAAAATGGTACAAAAAGCCGAAAACAAAAGCATCATTATAAAAGCGATGTTCAAGACATCCCGGACATTAGTCCAAATAGCGTAAGTTACCGAACTATTTACGACGGCGTTAAAATTATTGACATTAACAATCCATTCGAAAAGAGTTCCCGCGGACGAAAGCAAATAACCGGCGAAATCTAATACTGCGAGAAGCATGCAAGGAACCCAAGTGCTTGGATTCAATGAAATACAAAACGGTGAATTCTGGGGAAGGCCCATGGAGGCTTGATAGGTTCTGCTGAATGAAGGATATAATGCTGAGGCGTCTTGCGCATAAGCAGTTCCAGAATTTCCAAAAAACAAAAAACCGGCGATCAGTGTAAACGCAAAAAATGCCAAAAAAAATTTGAACCAGTTATTCTTCAGAAAATTATTTTTTTCCATATTATCATCTATACAACGCTCCTGGCCCCCCGGAATTTATTTGCGCGTTCATTTGAAACCTCGCGCGGTTTTGAACTGAAATACTTTTTTGAACTTGCGCCTGAATGTTACCAATGCCTTGCGTCATGAGTTGCGTAGCCATTTTGGAAACCACTCCGGTTATGATTTCCGGAAGACTAGTGGCGTTAGCGATGATATTATTTCCTAAATTTTGCGCGTTAACTAAATTTTCCCTGGCAACCGATCCTGGAAGAATTGTCTGTCCATTTTTTTCCAGTCCGGTAAATCCGCCTCCAGCGTTAGCCTTAGTAGAGGCGATGAGTTCTTCTCGCCTTAAAAGCTCCTGATATTTATCTTGAGCATTAAGTTGAAAAGCCCAGGGATTGTTGATTCCAGAAAGGAAGACGCTCATATCTTTAAAATTTCCTTTGGCAAACATTTGAGAGGGATTGCCCTGATAAGTCATCCTGGCTGTTCCCTGATTTGAAATAATAGCGCTCTTTGTCTGTTCCAGAAGGCGACCGGAATAATTAGAATACTGGCCCAGGCCCATACTGAAAGCATTTTGACCAATGCCTTCAAAGCCGGGAGCCGGGCGATAGCCGGAAGAAGAGCCTCTTCCGCTAAGACTGTCGTTTAAATATAAAAGAGAACCAGCCAGAGCTCTCTGCTGGGGCTGTCCAAGCAAATAATCCTGCCAGTTGACGATAAACATCGGTCCATTGGATCCGCCAGCGACCAACTTGACCGTCAGTTGATTTATAGACATCATAGCCGCTTGTTTCATCATTCCCCGGATAACCGCGTCAATCTGATCCATCATTTTTCGCATCAAATTTCCAAAAGTTTCGCCCAAAACCGCGTCCCAGGCATAAGCCTTCTCTGCCGTAACCGGAGAAAAGGACAGCGCTAAAATCAAAAAGAAGATAATAATTATTTTTTTTCGGAAAAACATTTTTTTGTTTTTAACTGGATTCATAAGTTTAAGCTACTTTTTTTCGCTTGAATCAGTCGCGGTTCCGGAAAGCAGGCCTATCGGATCGGCAAAGCTAATTCCATATTCAAGAAATTTATCTTGAAGCTCGCTGGTAAAATCAGTTAACGCTCCCGCGAAGCTTTGTATTTTTGAAAATTTAACCATATCGGAAAAAGGATCTTCCGGATTAGTCTGCAAATTATCCTTCAAAGACAAAGCGTATTTGGTAAAAATTAGACCTTTAGTATGGAGGTCAACTAAATTTTCCGGAACTTCAATATCTTTCAACTGCTCCAGAGATTTTTCCGAGCTTTTACTGACGGATTCAAGAGAGGAAGAATTTCCGGTAGTCAAAGCAGTTACTATCTGCGAAGAAAAAGAGAGCGCCAGGCTGTTCAGGTCGCCTTGAGAAGTTATGGGTTTGGGAGAATTGCTGGATAAAATATAAGAGACGGCCGTTATGTATTTTAGAAAATCCTCTTTTTCTTTGGCTTGCCGTTTTTCATCGGAAAGTTTTTTATAATTCTGCTCTTTTATTTTTATCTCATCTTCTCCGACTTGCGGAAGATCGGCTTCCGTAATTTTGGAATTCAAAGCATTCTCCACAATGCCTTGCACATCATCAAGAGTTACTTCCTTGGAAGTGCCGTCCTGATTATCCTTCACAAGAGAGGCCACCTGATTAGCCATTTCTGCGGTCATATTTTCTTCATCGCCGGAGACGGAAGAAACAGGAGCGGTCTGGTCTGACTCTTTGATTATCTTATCGCCGGGAGCCGGCCTTAGCGGATCATAGCCGGATTTGACCTCCGTTCCATCTGAATAGCTGTCTCCATCCGTATCCGCGTTCAAGGGATCGGTCCCGTAAGTTTTTTCTTCCGTGTCGGAAAGCCCGTCCTGATCGGAGTCTAAAAAAACATTATTATCAGTAGTGGATTTCTCCTCCGCATATGAAAAAAAGGCAAAGCTTAAAATAATCAAGCTCCCTAAGACAAGCAGGGATAATTTTATGTTTTTTATTTTTGCCATTGGTCAAATTATAACACAAAAAGGGCTTTTCAAAAACAAAGTTATCAACACGGAATTTGACCCCGCCCTTCGCGAAGGGCGGGGTTGATTAAAAATAGAACTGCTGATAAAGTTGAATTAATGAAAAACAAACTGAAAAAAATAGAAGCAATTCTGAATCAAGCTATGGAAAATCCGATCCGTCCCGCAGTCTGGGCGCTGGGATTTTCCGGCATCATCGCCACCCGGATGTTTATTGAATTTTTTGTCGCCTCGTCCGCGATGCCGGTAAACGAAATTATGGTGGAATATCTGCATAATTTCTTTTTTTTCCTCCTCTCTTTTTTGATGATTCGGCTTGTTTTGGGCTTAATTTTGAAAGAAAACCCTGTTCGGCTCTCAAGGCTGATCCTTTGGGCGTTCTGGCTCATCATCCTGCCTCCGCTCATTGACATCGTTAAGACCGGCGGACAAGTCTACTGGAGCTTTTATGCTCTAAACAGCTTAAGCGGTCTCTGGGGTCAATTTTGGACTATTTTCGGCCGTTTGCCGTCCGGTATCGTTTATTTCGGAACAAAAATAACCTTTATTTTAGCTATAATTTTCTCGGGCGGACTGGTTTTAATTAAATCAAAAAATTGGCTCAAAGCTTGTCTGGCAGGAGCTTTTACCTATTCTATCTTATTTTTCATGGGAACCTTCCCCTCGTTCTTTTCTTTTGGATATTATTTTTTTGAAAAGTCAAAAAAAGTTTCCGCGGTAAATGAAGTTGACATCATTCAGCTTTTTGGAGTCCCCGCCAAGCTTTTTGGAACGGAATTTAATAATCTGAAATATTCTTTGGCGTATAATCTTGATTTAATATATTATTTATTTTTGCTGGCGCTTTTAGCAGTGTTATTTTTTCTTTCCGATAGAAAAAAATTATGGGCGAGTGTCAAAAATGCCCGTTTTCCCCAGCTCATTTACCATGCCGGATTGTTTTTTATCGGCCTGGGACTGGGATTTTTGGCCTATCCGGAAAATTTTAACCTGAATATATTTTCTTTTTTCTCCACGCTGATTTTGCTCGCAAGCGTCTGGCTGGCTTGGATCGCCTCCGTGATTGTCAATGACATTTATGATTTCAAAATAGATGAAATTTCCAATCCGGATCGGCCGCTCCAGAAAAAAATATTCAGCATTCAGGAATATGCCGAATTCGGCGCCATTATTTTTTTACTTTCAATTCTCGGCGGACTGGTAATCAGTTTGAAATTTGCCGGACTCATTTTTATTTATCAATTCATAGCCTGGGCCTATTCAGCTTTACCGTTCCGTCTGAAAAAATTTCCAGTCATTGCCACTTTTCTAAGTTCAGTGGCATCCCTCATCATTCTTTTCATCGGTTTCACTCTAGTTTCCGGAAACGCGAATATTCACGGATTATCCTCCCGAATAATTTTACTTATCCTGGCGGCTCTCACGCTTTCTTTGCCGATAAAAGATTTTAAAGATATTGAAGGCGACAAAAAATACGGAATCTGGACCATTCCGGTTTTATTCGGCGAAAACAAAAGCCGGTTGATAGTCTCAACCGGTGTCTTCATTTCTTTTATGTTAAGCGTATTCTTGCTAAACGAATCTCGTCTTTTCTGGTGGGCGATTCTGTTTGGAGGAATTTCTTATCTCATTATCACCAGCCGAAAAATAAACCCGCGCAATTTATTTTGGTGGGTCTTGTGTGCGGTCGGCGCTTACGGAGTGATTTTGGTAAAGATAGTTTTTTTGTAAAAATAAAAGCCGAGGGGTTAAAGGTTCAACCTTAAGACCTCCCAAGGTTGAACCTTGGGAAAATTTAAGAAAATATTTCTGCCAATTCTTTCCATTGTTCTATTGATAATTCTTGCGCTCTAACTTTCGGACTTAGTCCGATTTTTTTTAATTTTTCTTCCACTTCATATTTCCCCAAATGAAAACTGGATGCAAGATTATTAAGCAAAGTTTTTCTTTTAGCCGAAAATCCCGCGCGGACAACTCTAAAAAAGTTTTTCCTGAATTCCCCCTCTCTCTTTAGGAGAGGGCTGGGGTGAGGGATAATTTTCATGACAGCACTATCTATCTTCGGCACCGGATCAAAAGATTTTTTATCTACATAAAAGAGGAGTTCCGGCTTTGCGTAATACTGCACAGAAACGGCCAAAATGCTCATTTTTCCGGGTTTTTCAACAATTCTTTCGGCTACTTCTTTTTGAACCATCAGTATCATTTCTTTGGGTGGAAACTCGCTCTCTAAAAATAATCTGATGATAGGAGAAGTTATGTAATAGGGAAGGTTGGCAATAACCTTGTAATTTCCCCAAGGTTCAACCTTAGGAGCTCCTAAGGTTGAACCTTGGGAGTTTAGCAATAATTTTAAATTCACTTTTAAAATATCCGCATTAATAATCTCAACATTCTTTTTGTTACTGAACTTGTTGCGTAACAACTTGCATAATTCACTATCAATTTCAATCGCGATAACTTTGCCTGCGTATTTAGCCAGCTCCTCCGTCAAAACTCCCTCGCCCGGTCCAATTTCAATTACAAAATCATCCGGACTTAGATTAGCGGATTGAATAATTTTATCCACGACACTTTTATCTTTCAGAAAATTTTGTCCTAATTTTGTTGGCATAAGATTCTAATTCAGCACTTCTTCCACTTTCACCCCAATCACTCCCGCGCCGAGCGAGGCGATTTTGGCAAAAGCTACTTTGTCTAAGTCAATAATTCTCCCTTTGCCTTGCGGGCCGTAATCGTTGATTTGCACCACCACCGATTTGCCATTGGCGGTATTGGTAACTTTAGCGTAAGAACCGCGAGCCAAAGCTGTTGAAGCGGCGAATAAGCCTCCTTGATAAGCATACCATGTTCCTTGGCCCTTGGCGGCTTTGCCTAGCTGCATATAAGTTCCCTGGGTTACGATTTGAGTTATCGGATTTTTTGTAATATTTTTTTCCAAAATGACGCGAGATATTTCCTTGCCATCTTTATAAGTGATGCGGTATTTTACTTCCCGAATGCCTTTTTCTCCAATTTGCGTAATTTTTTTCTCCCGCCAGCCAAGCTTTTCATCATAGTTTGTAATAATTTTGAAATCAATATCTTCCGGTATGATTTTTTCTTCTATATTTATACGAGTAATGATAATTGGCGCGTCCGCGCGAGGAGCGGATAACATATCCAGCGAAACTTTATCAAGCCTTCCAAGGGTTATGTTATTTTCGGAAATGACTCCACTAATATTTTTTTGCAACGACCAATTCTCGATATTCTTTCCATCAACTTGGATTTTTATTTTTACCGCTCTTCTGATTCCAATGTTGATTCCGGAAAATATTTCCGCATTTTTTTCCGGAATCGTTTCATCGTGTTCGGACAAGTTTATATTTTTTTCATTCAAAAATTCTCCAACATTTTTAGCGGAAGTCTTTGCTTTGAAAGGCAAGCCGTTATCGCTTAAATAAATAATTTTTTCTTTAGTCAAATCAAAATTATCAGCCGATTTTAAAAAAAAAGCAAAAACGGGATAACTAAACAGCATAAAAAACGATAAGATTAAAACTTTTTTCATTCAAACAGCTTTTAAGTAGTGATCTGGTCACTCTCGACCGAAATGACCTTAAGTGACCGGATCGCTACGACCTATTCAGACTTAAAGCGATACTGAATCGCTTCGGCAATGTGTTTTGGCTCAATTTCGGGCGATTCTTCCAGATCGGCAATCGTTCGGGCGACCTTGATTATACGATAATATGCCCGGGCGCTCAAGTAAAAGCGGGAGACGGCATTTTTCATAAGTTCTAGTGATGACGCATTCAATTTGCAAAATTCTTTTATAGCCGTGCTTTCCATCTCGCTGTTAACGACCGTCCGGGAATTCAAGAATCTTTTTTTCTGAATATCGCGGGCCTTTTGAACTCTTTCGCGCACCGACGCGGAGGATTCGGAGGCGACCGGCTCATTCAACTTTTCAAATTTTATCCGAGGCACTTCCACATGAAGATCTATGCGGTCTAAAATAGGGCCGGAAATTTTCCTTTGGTATTTTATGATGCCGGCCGGGCTGCAGGAGCAGGCCTTTTCCGGGTCAGTCGCGTTGCCGCAGGGACAGGGATTCATAGCGGCGACCAGTGTAAAGCGCGCCGGAAATTCCAGCGAGCCCTGGGCGCGCGAAATTGTAATCAGCCCGTCTTCTAGGGGCTGGCGCAGGTTTTCCAAAATGCTTCGGGAAAATTCCGGAAATTCGTCCAGAAATAAAATTCCCCGGTGGGCCATACTAACTTCGCCCGGCCGCGGGTAAGTGCCGCCTCCGACGAGCGATACGGCGCTCGCGCTATGATGCGGAGAACGGAATGGCCGCTTAGTAATGAGCGCGGTTTGTCTTGGAAGCTGACCGGCGACGGAAAATATTTTTGTCACTTCCAATGCCTCTCCGACCGTAAGTCGCGGTAAAATGGAAACCATAGTTTTAGCCAACATTGTTTTTCCGCTTCCGGGAGGACCGTTCAAAATTACATTATGTCCGCCAGCCGCCGCGATTTCCAACGCGCGCTTGGCATGCTCCTGCCCGCGAACGAAAGACAAATCCAAAAGACTCTCGTTCTCGGCAAAAAAATCTTCCGGATTGGCTTTTTCCGCCGGGCGAATCATATTTTTTTCCAAAAGATGAGCGATCAGATCTAAAAAATTATCAACCGGAATAACATCTATCTCGCTTATAATGGAAGCTTCAGGCGCGTTTTCTTTTGGCACATAAATTTCTGAAATGCCCAGATCTCGCGCCAAGATTGCCATAGACAAAACGCCTTTGACCGGGCGAATTTTTCCGTCCAGCGACAACTCTCCCAGGAATAATTTGTTTTTATAATCAAACTTGATCTGGCGAGTGGTCAGAAGGAATCCTAGCGCCATCGGTAAGTCATAAACCGGTCCCTCTTTTTTGAGATCAGCTGGCGCGAGATTCACGGTAACCCGGCCGCATTGATGAGGCGGTTTGAATTTTGAATTTCGGATAGCCGAACCAACCCGATCGCGTGATTCTTTAACGGCGGCGTCGGGAAGGCCGACGATATTAAACTGATGAAGTCCGGCCGAAACCGTATCCACCTCAACTTCAACGAGTTCGCTTTTGAGTCCGATAGTCGCGGCGGAAAGAATTTTACTTGGCATGAAATTATTTTGAACTTTGAAATTTCAGATTTGCGATTATTAGCATTATAACACCTGCGACAATAAAAACATCGGCTAGATTGAATATGGGCCAAAACTTTAAGTCTATAAAATCAATCACACAGCCGAATCTAAGCCGGTCTATTGTATTGGAAATACCGCCGGAAAAAATTAACAATAGTCCAAAAATTTTGAAATTTAAAAATTTATTGATTGAAAATTGATTGAAAATTGATTGAAAATTGAAAATTTGGAAGCCAGTGATGGCAAATATTGCCAGCCAGATTATCCAGAAAAATATCAGATGCAATTCAAATCCAAATGCAATCCCCTTATTGCAAACATAAAACCCGCCTTGTGAGCGGATTAAATATTTAGAAAACTGATCTAAAAAAATAAGTAAAAAGAAAAACAATATTTTAAGCGAATTATTTTTTAATATCCGCATTTCGTAGTGACTACCCGCATTTAATGCAAGTTCTGGCCGATGGATTGGCGCGAAGCCGGTCCAAGCTGATTTCTTGTTGGCAATTTTCGCAAATTCCGTAAGTTCCTTTTTCCATATCTGATAACGCCCCTAAAACATCTTTTAATTTTTTTTCCAAAGCAAATTCCACTGGCAGATCATCGGTGTATTGCTCCACTTCGCTGGCATTTTCATCGCGATCAGTTCCAATATCGGAAAATGTCGGCTTATACTCGCCCGTGTTCTTATTGACTGGCTTGGCAATCCGTTCCAGATTTTTTTCCAATTCCTCTTTTTCTTTGAGCAAAGCGGATTTTAACTCATCAATTGTTTTTTGATCAAGCGCCATAGTTTTTCTTTATGAATTATGCTGTGCGATATGGGTTAATTGTAGCAAATACTCCATACAATGTCTATAAAAATATATTTCGGATATGCTTTATTTTGGCCGTTCCCGAACTCGTATCAAGCCAGACGGAAATTGCGTCAAACCGGTAATCAGCGCCGGTTAAATTTTTATAATTCAAATAAACGCTGGCAATTTTAGAGAGCTTCCTAAGCTTTGAAGCTGTTATATTTTCTTCCGGAAGCGTATCTTTATATTTTTGATATCCCCGCGTTTTCACTTCCACAAAAACCAGTTCATTTTCTTTTTTGTCTTTGGCGATGATGTCAATTTCTCCCAACCGGCGGCCCGAATTATTTTTAAAATTCATTTCTAAGATTTCAAAACCTTTGTCTTTCAAAAACCTTGCCGCGACTTGCTCGCCTAATTTTCCAATTTCTAAAACATCGGTCATGTATGTCTCATAAGTCTTATGGTTTTTATTCTAACATTTTTACAAACAAAAAAAACACTCTCGTGTCCTGGCTTGCTTTACTCGTGGTGGTTAGCCAGGGCGCTCGAACGCCCTATAAATAAATATGTGGCTGGAACGCCCTAGCATTACATGCACTAACATGCAATACTCGAATTTTTTAGCCCGGGTGAGAGGCATCAAAATTACTTGTATACATGTATTTTATGTACATGTCCTCAATACTACTTTGCCTTTTATTTAGTATTATTCTTCTTACCATTCTCTGGGTTGCCCCTTTTTTTACAAGGTACTAACTTTTCTATTGGTTTTTATTTTTATAAAAAAGTTTTTGTTTTTGTATTTTAGGTTCTCCGATGGCAAAGTATCGAAGCGAATTTGATGCATTGATCAAATCACTTGAACAGCAAGAAGGTTTTCAATCGCAAATAGGGGGAAATTGCGATTGAAAGCTCTTCTGCCGTTACTTATGCTGTTTTCAATGAATATATACACTCTAATTATAGCAGAAAAAAAGGCTAAAGTCAAAGATTATTTTGTAAAACCCTTAATTTAAAAGGTTTTTTGCGAAATAATGCTTTTTACGGAGAATTTCTTGTTTTCGCGAAATTTTCAGATTTTTCAAAAGTAATTTTCTTTTTTTCTAAAAATAGCTTATTCCGGCAATTTTTAGCCACTTGTCCACAGGTTACGCCTTACTTAGGAATAGCTGGTGCTTCATTCGCCTGTCTTTCCTTTAAGTCTGCGATCGCTCGGGCAGTCATTTTAGTTGTTCCGATAAAAAGTTTATCAACGCCTACAATGTAATCTATGGAAAGATATTCTGGAGAAACTATGTTTTCAAATCGAACCGGAAGTTTGCCATAAGCACTTTCAGAAAAACGCATATTTTTTACCGGAACATATTGAATGTTCAGGAAAAGAGGTTTGAGTTTTGCAAGAAGTGTTGGTTCTTCTGTTTGCATCAATTTTTTTAAGTCAAATCCTTTTTTATAATCAATAGCCAGTCCCAGCCGGTAATTTCCGCTATCGTTGAAAACAAATAAACTAAAATTTTTGTCCAAGGAACTAATTAAATTTTTTGAGAATCCCAATCCGAGTTTTTGGGAAAAATTCTGAAAGGTTACCGGATTGCTATCTTTATCAGCAAGAATAAATTCAACCGAACCGCTTAAATTTTCTTTTTTCACTTCCTCAATAAGACCAGAAAGCGAAGTTTGCATATCAGCAGGAGAAGCGCTAGTCAGATCGATGGAAAAAGTATTTGCTTTCTCCGTGGTAAATTTTGGCGCGGGAGTCGGAGTTGGTTCCGGAGTTGACTCGGGCGTCGGCTCAACCGGGATTTTAACTGCGGGCTCCGGATTAAGCGAGCGAGGATTCCAAAAATAATATCCGCTCACTCCCAAAGCGCTTATCATTAAAATTACCAGAACTGCCGCGATCAGCTTTCCCACATTTGTAGCCAAGGCACCTTCTTTTTTTGGCACTTCAAGAAATTTATTTTTTGTTTCAGGCAAATTTTTTTTAATTTCAATCTTGTCCGAAGGAGGAGCTGAAAAAGGTCCGGTTTTTTGGATTTCCGGCGGACGATTGATAATTGGCGCAGGCGCTATTTTCTCAATCGGCGCTGCCGGTATTTTTTCAGGATGTTCCAGCGCGTCCAAATCTCCAAGCATGGTATGAATCGGAAGGTTATCCGGAATCTGCTCCTTGCTTTTATCTAGATCCAGCATGATATTGTTTTTATCTCCAAGCATTTTTGTATTTTTTTGTTTAATAAAAAAATTTTGCTTTTTATTTTGCTAAATAAAAATAAAGACAACTCCTGTTGCCTTTATTCTACAACATATTCAATTTAACGCAAGGCAAATTCGGCTCAAATAATTTTTGTAACAGCCTTAGCCGACAAATTTATCCTTCCCTGGCTGTCGATTTCGCGCACTTTTACCGGAATAATGTCTCCGACCTTGACTATGTCTTCCACTTTTTCCACCCGGCGGTCGGCTAACTCGGAAATATGAATGAGTCCTTCTTGTCCGGGAAGAATTTCCGCAAAAGCGCCAAAATTCATAATGCGGGTAATTTTAGCATTAAATATCTCACCGGCTTTCACTTCATGAGTTAGGTTATCAATCCAATCTTGCGCTTTTTTGGCTGCGGTTGCATCGGGCGAAGTAATAAAAACTGATCCGTCGTCTTCAATGTCAATCTGGACTCCGGTTTCGTCTATAATTTCATTGATAATTTTTCCGCCGGTGCCGATGACATTTCTAATTTTCCCCGGATTGATGTGCATTATGATTATTCTCGGCGCGTATTGGGACATTTCTTTTCTAGGTTCGGAAATAACCGCCTTCATTTTTTCCAGAATTTCCAACCGGTTTTTATGTGATTGTTCCAAAACGGTTTGAAGCATTGGGATCGTTACGCCGTCCACTTTAACATCCATCTGAAGCGCGGTAATGCCTTTTTCCGTTCCGGCCGCCTTGAAATCCATATCGCCGAAATGATCTTCCAATCCCTGGATGTCGGTCAGAACTTTGAAATTATTTTTTTCTCCGACAATTATTCCCATCGCGATTCCGCTGACCGGTCTTGTGATGGGAACCCCCGCATCCATGAGCGACAAAGTTGAACCGCAAGTGGAAGCCATGGAAGATGATCCGTTGGAAGAAAGAATTTCTGAAACTAAAAGTATGGTGTAGGGAAATTCTTCTTTGGAAGGAAGAACGGGAACCAGAGCTTTTTCAGCGAGCGCTCCGTGTCCGACTTCCCGCCGGCCCGGGCCTCGCATCGGCTTCACTTCGCCGACCGAAAACGGAGGAAAATTGTAATGATGGATATATCTTTTTTTCATATCCACTTCCATCGTGTCTATAATTTGCTGATCGCCCGGCGAGCCCAAAGTCGTCACGGTCAGCGCTTGGGTTTCTCCGCGCGTGAAAAGTCCGGTGCCGTGCGTTCGGGGAAGAATTCCGACTTTACAATCAATGTGGCGGATCTCATCCAGCTTTCTTCCATCCGGCCGCAATTCTTTTTCCAAAATATTTTTGTGCACGATCTCATCAGACACTTCGTCAAAAATCTGATTGGCTACTTCGCTCATCTTTTCCAAATTTTCAGTAAAATTCTCTTTAATATAAACTGAAACTTTTTCCTTGATAGCTCCTGTTTTTTCTTCAATGACTTTTTTGTCCTTGTCATACAAAGCTTCGGCCAGCCCTTCCGAGAGCAAAATTTCCTTTACCTTAGCTTCAAATTCGCTCGTGCCTTGGAGCAAAGCCGGTTCGGCTTTGGGATTTCCAGCCTCTTTGGCGATGCTTTCGATAAATTCCGCGATCTTTTTGATGCCTTCCTGCCCGAATTCAAAAGCTTTCAAAAGTTCCACTTCGGGAACTTCATTGGCTCCGGCCTCCAGCATATTTATCTTGTCTTTAGTGCCGGAAATTATAAGCTCCATTTCACCATCGGCAATTTCTCCGTTAACGGGATTCAAAATTAATTCATTTTTAACTCTTCCGACCTTTACCGCTCCGATCGGTCCGTTCCAGGGAATGTTGGAAAGGGACAACGCGGCGGACGCGGCGATCATGGAAATTATGTCCGGATCATTTTCGCCGTCAATGGACAAAACCGTGATGATGACTTGAACTTCATTTCGCATCCGGGGATTGAAAAGCGGGCGGATAGTTCGGTCAACCACTCTGCCAGTGAGAACCGCTTCGTCGGACGGGCGGCCTTCTCTTTTTATGAATCGGGAGCCTTTTATTTTTCCGGCGGCGTAATATCTTTCTTCGTAATCAACCATCAAAGGAAAATAACCGCTGATTTTTGAAGCGGCTTTGCTCATGACGGCGGTCGCGAGAACCAATGAGTCGCCATAACGGACCGTTACGGCGCCGTTAGCTTGTCCGGCCAAAAGTCCGGTTTCTATTTCAAGAATTCTCCCTCCGATTTGGAGAGACCATTTTTTTTGTTCCATATGAAACGTGCTGCCTTACGCTAGCGACGTCATAAACACGATAATAATCTCAAGGATTTAAGGTTATTATTGTGCCTGTTACGCGCGAGAATAAAGCTTAAATTAGTTGTTAATTATGCTTAGTCTAGCTTACTTTTCTGGGTTTGTCAATATTTTGTTAACAATATTGCAGTTACTTAAAATATATGAGAAGCTTAAATTAAGGGCGCCGGGGAGGTTTACCACCCCAAATATGCAGCCCAAGGAGGACGGCATGCCGTCTATTGAAGGGTTGGAAGTTCTTTTTGCGGGCGATCAGCTTACCCAAGAAAAATGGTGCAAGTTTTTGGAGATTTGGCGGAAAGCAATTGAACCGTGGTTAGAAAAGTTGGCCCTAAAACCCATAGGGCAACTGGAGTATTTGAGTGGACATAAATTCGGAGAAAGACACAGGCTAGATGCCGATCTTTCAGATTCTCTTTGCGGTCTTAAGGCAAGAGGGATATTTCCATACCACTACAGGATTGCTGAAAGACCAGGAATTGCATATTTCTGGGGAATCGGTCGTATGGGCAAGTGGCTTTTATGCAAGATGGAATACGATATACTGAAGAGCGGGTACGAGCGAGCTACTCAATTATGGGTAGTTGATTCATCTATTGAGGCAATTCTTTTACAATCTGGCTTTAGTCCTCTTGAAATAGCAAGGGAAGTTTATGCGCGTATTCAAGATCGGGCTACATATTATACGAATATTTCCCTTAATCTCGAAGACATCAAAAGAGCGATGAATACGGAACGAGAAGCGGTGAGAAGACTATTTCATCAACTAATCTAGCTTTAGCAGTAAAAATAGAGCGGTACCAGCCTCGACCGGTACCGCTCTTATATTTTTCAAGCTTATTTTTATATCAAAAACTTTTTCTTGTTCTCACTAATATTAGTAAACTCGTCCGCGGCTTCGATCAGTTTGCCGCTGGTGGATTCTTTGAACGCCATGACTTCCACGCGGCAGCCGGTGGTGTTTTGGATATATTCCACTACCGGAATGTAATCGCCGTCGCCGGAAACGAGAATGATCACATCCAAGCTATTGGACATTTTGATGGCATCCACGGTAATGCCGACATCCCAATCGCCCTTTTTGGCGCCGCCCGGAAAAATTTGAAGATCTTTTGTCTTCACTTCAAAACCCTGCTTTTCCAAAGCTTCAAAAAAACTTTTTTCCTGGCCTTCTAGGGTTTTGATGCCATAGCCGATGGCGCGGATGAGTTTCCGGTCTCCGACGCCAGCTTTTAAGACTTGCCCGAAATTAACTTTTTTGCTGTAAAGCACTTTGGCGGAATAATATAGATTTTGAATGTCCACCAGAATGCCGACCCGTTGTTCTTTGTAAATTGACATAATATATTGTTAATAATTAAAGGCGCCGAAGCGCCTAGAATTATCCCTTTAAATCAAGCTTTTTAATTAACTTTTTGTAACTCTTTTCATCCGTTTTTTCCAAATAAAGCATCAGTTTTTTTCTTTTGGAAACCATCTTGAGAAGACCTCGGCGGGAATGAAAATCTTTCGCGTTCTTTTTGAGGTGGTCAGTCAGTTTTTTAATCTTCTCGGTAAAAAGGGCGATCTGGTATTCGGACGAGCCGGTATCCTTTTCGTGCCTTTTTACATCTTTTGTTACTCTCTCTTTTTGCTTGTTCGTAAGTGCCATATTTTTCGGCCAAACATTCGTTCCGATAATCGCAAACCAATGTCTGCTAGTTACTAATTAATTTTTAGGTGCCTCTTTCGCAAATCTTATTTTAGTTTGAATTACTCGAAGCGTTGAGGCTAGGGCATGCTCATTTATATCGTCCATAAAACCAAACGCTCTTTCTCGGAGTTTTTCATCTGGAGCGCTTATAATTTCATCTCTATCAACTACTCCCAAGTCTATAGCAAATCTCCTGAGTTGATCGGTATCTAATGCTTTTATTTCTTGTTCAACAGCAGTTCTTAACTCTGCCGTATCAATTTTTTCAGGGTTCACTACCCATTCTTCATTCATAAATTTGACTACCTTTATATAGATTATGTTAACACGCTAAAATCTTTTTGTCCAACATTCATTGATATTATTCGTGTTTTTAGATAAAGTAAGATTAAGGAAGAGTGGCCGAGTGGTTGAAGGCGCAGCTCTCGAAAAGCTGTAAGGGAGCAATCTCTTCGTGAGTTCGAATCTCACCTCTTCCGCATATAATCCTTTACATTGCATTTTATAAATGCTAGCCTGAATTAAGGCTAATTAAGTTTTATGCAGGAAATTTTGAACATAATCGCAGATAACAAAATTTTGACTGGAATAATAATATTAGTCTTGTTTCAGCTGATTTGGCTTTCTGCTCTGCAAATAAGTCTGCGGAAACTGAAAAAAGAAAAGGGAAATTTCAATTTGGGAGAGGCAGGCGTGAAGCTGGAAGCGGCTCTGGAAAGACAAGCCAAATCAATCAAGTCTTTGGATAAGGACATTCAGGAGCTTTACAATATTTCCAATCAGATAAACAATCTGGCTTCGCGGGGACTTCACAAAGTGGCCATGATCAGGTTCAATCCATTCAAAGATTTGGGTGGCGATCAGAGTTTTTCCATTGCGCTCCTTAACGGAAAAAATAACGGAATTACCATAAGTTCACTGCACACCCGCGAAGGAACGCGCGTTTATTCCAAAACCATAACTTCCGGGAAATCGGAAAAATATCCGCTTACGGAAGAAGAAAAAGAAGTAGTCAAAAGCGCGATGACACAGGAAATGAAAAAAATTAATTAATTGAAACTCATGCGAATTCCCGGAGCTAAGCTCTCGGAATTCCGAGAGCTTAGCTCCGGGATACAATGACTGACACAGACAAGAAAAAAATCAAACTTCCCGCCACCATTACTGTTAAAAAATTTAGTGAAATTTTAAGCTTGCCCGTAAGCGCTGTCATCACGGAATTAATGAAAAACGGCATACTGGCGACCATCAACGAGCAGATTGATTTTGAAACCGCGTCCATTATAGCCCAAGATTTGGGATATTCCGTTGAAGAAGAGACCGTGGATGAAGGAGAAAAAATGACGCTGGAAAAACTTCTAGAACTTCTAAAAAAAGAAAAAGAATCCGGAGAAACTTTGCAACCGCGTCCGCCGGTAGTTACAATTTTAGGCCATGTTGACCATGGAAAAACGACTTTGTTGGATACTATCCGTAAAACCAATGTGGTAGCCAAAGAATCGGGCGGAATTACCCAACACATCAACGCTTACCAAGTCAAGAAAAAAGGAAAAATAATAACTTTTGTGGACACTCCCGGCCACAAAGCCTTCAGCGCTATGCGCGAACGAGGAGTGAGCATCGCCGATATCGCGGTTTTAGTGGTAGCGGCGGACGACGGCGTGCGGCCACAAACCAAAGAAGTCATAGAATATCTTTCAGCTAAAAAAATTCCGACCATTGTGGCTATAAACAAAATTGACAAGCCGGAAGCCAACATCCAAAAAGTTAAACAAGGATTGGCGGAAAACGGAATACTTCTGGAAGGCTGGGGCGGGCAAGTGCTAAGCGCTGAAATCAGTGCCAAAAAAGGAATCGGTATTGATGATCTTCTGGAAAATATCCTTTTGCTTATGGAGGTGGAAGATTTTCGGGCGGATTATAAAAGATCGGCGCTTGGAATTGTTTTGGAATCTCATCTGGATCCGCAAAAAGGGCCGGTAGCAACCGTCCTCGTAAAAACAGGAGTTCTCAAAGAAGGCCAGGATATAATCGCCGGTTCGGCCTATGGACGCGTCCGAAGAATTGAAGATTTTACCGGAAAAAGGCTTCCAGAAGCCGGTCCGTCCACGCCGATAAGCCTCATCGGCCTCAACACCGCTCCCAATACCAACGACATCTTACAGGTGGCGGGCAGCAAGGCGGCGGCTAAAATAAAATCAGCTGAAATTGGACAATCTAACGGGCAAGCGGAAAAAGGCGGGCCGCTGAACATCCAGCGAATTTACAAAAACATCGCTGATGAAAAAATAAAAAAACTGAATATGATTTTAAAATCCGATGTGCAAGGGTCATTAGAAGCTATTCAACAAATTTTGGGAGAAATAAAATCTGATGAAGTGGCAGTGGATTATATCAGTGCCGGAGTCGGCAATATTACCGAGTCTGATGTTCGCTTGGCGCAAAGCGCGGGCGCGGTAGTTTTTGGATTCAGCGTGGAAATAACTTCCGTCGCCAAAAGAATGGCGGAAACGGGACAAGTGGAAGTAAAAATTTACAAAATAATTTACGAGCTGGTGGAGGACATAAAAAAGAGGCTTGTTGAAATGCTTCCGCCAGAAATAGAGCGGATGGATTTCGGAAAATTAAAAGTCCTGGCTATTTTCAAGACCGGAAAAAAAGATATGATCGTTGGAGGAAAAGTAACGACCGGCAAGGTCATAGCCAATTGTCTGGTGGAAGTTATGAGAAACGATCAGATTATCGGAAAGGGAAAATTAGCCAATCTTCAGCAGAATAAAGTTAACACTGATGAAGTGAAATCCGGCAATGAATGCGGAATAACTTTTGACGGAGAGACTAAGATCAAAGAAGGAGACATCCTGGTGTTTTATAAAGAAGAAGTGAAGAAAAAAACTTTATAGTCTATGTCTAATCGAATTGAAAAAGTAAACGAACTCATAAAGCACAATGTCGCGGAAATAATTGAACGGGAACTCGGCTTGAAGGCCGGGGTTTTTATTACCGTAGCTAAAGTTGACACCACGGCTGATCTCCGCTATACTCGGATATTCGTCAGCATTTTTCCCGAACGGGAAATTGATTATGCCCGCAAGAGCTTGGACAAAGAAATATACAGAATACAGGGTAGTTTGAACAAAAAATTAAGCATGAAACCTCTGCCCCGGATAGAGTTTAAGATAGATCTCACTGAATCAAAAGCGGACGAGATAGAAAAATTGCTAAAAGAAATCTAAATCAAGAATGCGGCGCAAGTCGCATTTTATGTAGTCACTACGAATTACGAATCTTTACGAATGTACGAATATTTTCCAATTTGTATTTCGTATATTCGTAAAGCGTAGCGGATTCGGAGTTCGTAGTGAAAAAACCAAGTTTATTTCAGAAACATGACTAAATTTAGCCAGGAATTTCATACTCTCCATTATGTCATAAAAGAATCCGAGCGGATTCTTCTTTTTGCGCATTCTCACCCGGATAGCGATACGGCCGGAGCGACTTTAGCGCTGAAAGAATATATCAAATCGTTAGGCAAGGCCGTTGACATCGCCTGCTTTGACCCATATCCGGATTTTTTAAATTCTTTCTCGCTAGGGCGCTTTGAGTTTCCCGATCATTTGGAGCTGGAAAAATATGATTTAGTAATTGCTTGCGACAGCGTGGAAAGAGGATTTCAAAGGGTAAAAAGCAAGCTCAAGGAAAATCAGGTAACAGCTATTTTGGACCACCATCCGGACATCTCGTTGCGAGCCGACATAAATATACTTGATCCGAAGTATTCTTCGGTTTGCGAAATCATATACGACTTTTTTAATTTCAGGAAAATAAAATTCGGTCGAAAGATAGCGACATTTCTGATGCTCGGAATTTTAGGCGATACAGGGATGTTTCAGCATGCCAACACAACGGCTAGAGTCATGGAAATCGCTTCGGATTTGATGAGAAAAGGAGCGCTTATCTCCAAGATCGTGGACGCGTCGTTTACCAACAAAAATATTGCAACGCTGAAACTTTGGGGACTGGCCTTTGAAAAGGCCAAAATAAATGATAAAAGCGGTATGATTATAACAGCGCTTACAAAAAAGGATTTGGAAAATTGTGAGGCCGGAACAGAAGACATAGCACAAGTCGCCAGTATTCTCAACACTGTTCCGGGAACGAAATTTTCTCTCATTCTTTCCGAACGCGGAGACGGAGTAGTCAAGGGAAGTCTTCGCAGCGAAGAATATAAGGGCGTGGATGTTTCCCGAATCGCCGCGACATTCGGCGGCGGCGGACACAAACTGGCCAGTGGGTTTGAGGTTAAAGGAAAAATTGTTGAAACTGAAACAGGGTGGGAAATTGTTTAGAAAGTATCATGTATAATGTATAATGTATTATGTATTTGGTATACTTGATACATAATACTTAATACTTTCTTCATGAACATCGGCTGTCATGTCTCAATTGCCGGCGGAATCCAGAACGCTCCGGAGCGAGCGGCCGATTTAGTCTGTGAGTGCATGCAGATTTTTACCCGTTCTCCTCAAGGCGGATCCGCTCCGGAACTTACTCAAGAAATTATAAAAGAGTTCAAGCTACAAGCTAAAAACTACAAGCTAAAAGCTTGGCATATCCATACGCCGTATTATATGAACTTTGCTTCGGCCAATAATCGCATCCGCTATGGATCAGTAAGCGTACTTCGCGATGAACTGGAAAGAGGCAGCTTCATTGGAGCGAAATATGTGATGACGCACTTGGGTTCAGCTAAAGAGCTCGGGCAAAAAGAAGCCATAAAAAAAGTAATTGAAATGCTCAAAAAATCTTTGGAAGGTTATGACGGTAAAACTAAACTTCTTTTGGAGAACAGCGCCGGAGCGGGAGAAATAATCGGGGATGATTTGAAAGAACTGGCGGAAATAATCAAGGGCGTAAACCATTCGGCGTTGGCCGGAATATGCTTAGACACCCAACACTCTTTTGCTTCTGGTTATGATTGGCGCGATTTTGAGGCAACACTCAAAAAAATAGATTCTGAAATCGGGTTGGATAAAATAAAACTCATCCACGCTAACGACAGTCAAACCGATTTTGCTTCCAACAAAGACCGGCACGCGCATATCGGACAAGGTAAAATCGGTCTGGAAGCATTCAAAAATATTATTGCCTTCGCGGAAAAAAACGAAATAGATATGATTTTGGAAACAGAATCCGACGCGGTCAAAGAGGATATAGAATTATTAAAATCTTTACGAGATAAATAAAGATGAAGATTGCAATCATATCCGATGTCCACAACAACGAAGTCAATCTGAAAAAAGTTTTGGATTATTGTGTGCGGGAAAAAATCCAAACTATAATCTGCTGCGGCGATTTAGCGAGCAAAAAAACACTGGATTTTTTGAATGATAATTTTTCTCTTCAAGGTTCAACCTTAAGCCGGTCCAAGGTTGAACCTTGGGATCCCGTCATTCATTATGTTTTCGGAAATATGGACAATGATCATCTAAAAAATTTAGAATTGATGGGCGAATATAAGAATACGATTATTTACCAAAACTTCGGCGAAATAGAAATTGGCGGCGCAAAGATTGCTTTTGTACACTATCCCAGAGAAGCCAAAGAGTTATGCAAAACAGGAAAATATAATTTTGTTTTTTACGGCCATACTCACAAACCGTGGGAAGAAATGATAGGCGATTGTAAGATTTTAAATCCGGGCAATGTGGCGGGAGAGATTTATTTACCGACATTTGCAGTCTGGAATACTGAAAATAACAAGTTTGAATTAATTCGAATTCATGCACTCAAATAAGCAAGAACAACTTGACGAGTTAAATAAAAAGATGGCCGAGTGCAGCCAATGTGTTCTGCGTAGAACATGCAACCGCGTCGTTCCCGGCGAAGGTTCGGCTGACGCGGAGATTATGTTTATTGGCGAAGGTCCGGGCAAAAAAGAAGATGAACTCGGCCGGCCTTTCGTCGGCGCGGCTGGGAAATTTTTAGATGAAATGTTGGGATTAATAAATTTAAAAAGAGAAGATGTTTATATTGCCAATGTCGTGAAATGCCGTCCACCGGAAAACCGCGATCCTCTGCCGGAGGAAGTGGAAACCTGCTGGCCATGGCTTATGGAACAGATAAAAATAATTGATCCCAAATTAATTGTGACCCTGGGTCGACATAGTATGGAAAAATTTCTGCCCAATCAAAAAATTTCCATGGTTCATGGAAAAGCTATGAGAAGAGAAATTCCGGAAATCGGCAGGAGAGTTTTTTATACTTTATACCACCCCGCCGCCGCGCTGTATAACGGCAGTATGAGAGAAGTTTTGATTAAAGACTTTAAACGAATTCCGAAAGTTCTGGAAAAAATTGTGGGCGGAGAGTAGATTTCTTTGACTAAGAATTTTATTTTTGATAACCTAAATAAGCATAAATTGGTCCGGTGGCCGAGCGGTTAGGCAAAGGTCTGCAAAACCTTTTACAGCAGTTCAATTCTGCTCCGGACCTCAAGAAATATTCTGGGCGAGTGGCGAAATTGGTATACGCGCAGGACTTAAAATTCTGTGGATTTATACTCCGTGAGGGTTCGAGTCCCTCCTCGCCCACCAAAAATACAATACATTGTTCGAGTTCCTGCCCCGTTATTCCGCATTAGCGGAATTTTGCGGGGTCGCCTTGGGCACAATACAAAAACGCTCCCTTATCCGGAGCGTTTTTGCTATTCAATTTATTTCACTACTTCCGCCAAAAGTATTCTGCGTCCGAACGAGAAAGCTTCTTTTTTAGTCTGCATGTAGATATCAAAGTGATTTTCCTTGATCGCTCCCCCGCGATCTTCGCAGACATAAGTTCCCATTCCCTCGATTTTCACTTTGGCGCCGAACGGAAACACAGGAGGACAAGCCAGCGTTCTTTTTTCCATTACTTTTACCCCGCTAGCCGTGATCCCATCGGACTTTCCGCATTCATCCGCGGCGGCCGTGTAGGCCGAAGCGTTGATTGAGAATTTTCCGGCGGGAAGATTGGCCCTTTTCAGTTTGTCCTTGAAGCGCTCCAGCTTAGTCTCTCTTTCAATTTCTTCCGGAGTTTTTACAGGCTCATGATCAAAGTATTCATGATTCATAAGCTCCAGTGGAGAAATATCGCTGAAAGCTAGAAGATCAAATACCGGTTTGTTAAATTGTATGTTTAAGTTGATTTTTGTTTCATTAGGCTTTTCTACTTGGGCAGCTAATACATTTTCGGGAAATAATACAACCCCGAGAATCAATAGCGCTATCAGGAGTCTAATGATACGCATTCAGTGTCATTAATTGTTAATATCAGGCTAAAAAGCTATTTTTAGCACCGACCAACAAGCATATCAAAAATAACTCTCCTTGTCAAAGGCCAACTCCTAATTTTAGCTTAAATAAAGCTTTTATATTTTAACCCCTACCAATTTTTGGCTTAAATAAAGGATAAAAACAAAAAATCCTCCGGGAAGAAGGATTTTCCGTCTGGAGCTGTTTTTATGCGGAAGCTCGAACTTTTTTTGAAAAGAATTTTTGATTTTACGCTCGGGCGGGCAAAAAGGGAAAGGGTCTGGGAAAAGGAATTTTTGCCCGCCCTCGCTTTCCGATTCCGATTTTTCCGCCGCCGCCGAATTTCGTGCCAATTTCATTGGCGCGCCGCCCTTAACTTACCAAAAATAGACTCTATTAGTTATTGGCAAATATATAAATCATTAAAAATGCCCAACAGGCTATATAAAACAATCCTATTTTTTCTGCTCTTTTCGCTTTTTCAACTGTTTCCATATTGGAACTTTTCTTCGCCTTGGGAGCATAATGAAAGGGAGCAATTATAAGAATGGGGATAAGAAAAGCTCCCAAGGCTCCATCCATAGCATTTTTTGCGAATCTAGTCATCTGATCTTCGGAATACATCTTTTTATCTAGCTTTGATCCAATCTCAAGGGTGGATATTATTTTTTCACTAATACTCATATTTTTTAATTAAACCTATTAATTTAAATTAGATAATTATTAATTTTAAGCAATCTATTTATGAGTGTATTGTGCATATTGTTTTAGTTTTTCCTCTAAAAATTCAGGTAATTTGACTGCGGGGTATTGATTTATTGCTAAAACATACTTAAAAGATTTATCCCTATCAAGATGACCAGACTGATTCAAAATTAAGCTTGCTGATATTTTTCTTAATTCGGTTTGTGCAATACATTTACTTTCGTCATCCAGATGAATTAATCCACTAAAAACATCTTCCTGATAACCGTTATAAATAAACTGTCGATTATTCAAAGAGTGAACATCCTCATCGGCAAGAACTATTATATTGCATTCGCTTATTATAAATTTTTCAAGACCGTGCCTAATCGCCCTTTCTAATTTTGCATCTTCTTGATATCCTTCCCTTTTATTAATCTTTTCGTTGTTTGCATATACTTCTATGTTTACAGGAGCTTTGTTAATCAATATTTCAAGATCGAAATCTCTATTTTTAAATGCTGGCTTGCTAATCCTTGAAATAGCAAATCCCAAAATATTATTGAATAAATAAAATGTTCTTAACTCAGCAAGAACTTGAAGAAAACCTTGAGGATCATTATCAATTCTGTTTTTATAAAAAAGTTGATATTCTGAAGGAATTTCCTTAAGCAATTCGTTCGCTAAAATTTTGTGATGATTTGTTATTTCTTCCATATATTAAGCGCTATTCCGAATTGGACTTTTTGATTCCGATAAGGATAACGTTTAAAAACATTCTCGTGAAAAATAATATCAGTGGAGATAAAATAGGAACTCCTCCTGAAATTGTAAGTTGTGCCAAAAAAAGTGTGCTTGGTGCAATCCATAATATATGTAATTTGTTCCAATCAAACTTCAAAAACAGAATAGTAATCAAGAGTAAAAATAATGTCTGAGTCCCAGTTGTCCATTGAAAACCTCGCCCAGATTTTGCATAGCTTCTACAACCAAATGCGAATGAGAAAACCAAAAAAACTAATATGATCCAAATTATCCAACCAATTATTTGCCACATAGATATTATATTGTAAGTTTGATAAATATACTCAATTATATGCTTTTATAAATTCGATAATTTCTCTTCAAGCTTTTTTTGGCTATCTTCATATTCGCCAACTTTTCCATAAAATTTGATTGTCTTGTCTATGCTTGGAATATAAAGTGAGAATGGACCATCAAACTCGTTTTTGTCCATATTAGAGAGCCCATCATCAATTATCCAAGCATCATCTTTTAATAAATACTGATAAACAAAATCAGGATTTTTTGCAGCCTTACTCCAAAATGATAAGTTCCCATATTTTATATAAATAAAATAGATAATCGCAGCAGAAATAATTACTAAAATAAATATACCCATATTTTTTTATTAAAATTTAATTAAGGAGTTCGTTTTTTATTTAAAAAAAGTATTCACATCTTTTCTCATAAATATTCGTAGACTTTCTAATTTTCTTTTGGCTCTTTATATTTTCCTGACATTTTATTTAAAAATTCGGACTCTACCTCGTTACCATTTTTATCGTAAATAGTTGCACCTTTATGAAGTAAAACATAATCCCAAAAATCTTCACTATCAATCATATTTTGCAAAACGAATTGAGGTGCATTTTTTCTAGCCATTTTGCTTATTATTAAACCCAACGCAAGAGAGCCTATCACATAACCCCAACTAAAAAATATCCAAAAAATGATAGGCAAAGGAAATATTAAAAGAATTCCCGACCATGTCCAAAATAAATGCATCAACTTTTTATGTTTATTGCCAAATTTGGACATAACGAAGTCGCCAGCTTTTGAAATATTTACTGAAATTGTAATTTCACTGGTTTTGTATTGTTCTAAAAATTGTTGATAATTTATAATTTTTTTGTTCATTTTTTAATTTTATTTAATTAACTCATCAACGCTCACCTCAAGCGCTTTGGAAATTTTTTTGAGCGTATCAAGCGTTGGATTTTGATTTTTTCCAGCTTCAATTTTTATAATCGTATTATTGGCAACATCAGCCAACCTAGCTAATTTTTCTTGAGATAATCCCTTGGCCTCTCTTAGCTTCCTTAAATTTTTGGTTATATTTGACATACTGATATTGTAGTAGTAGAATTATAGTATTAGTGCTATTTCCTTTCAACTACTTTGATGCTACACCAAAAATATAAAATTGTAAATACAAAAGGGAGTAAAAATATATTGTGTGCGCACGGGTGGGTTTGGGGCAAGGGCAACTACAAAGGGCGGCGCTTTTCGCAAAGCGAAAAATGAAATTCGGCGGCGGAAAAATAAATCTCAAAACCCAGAGTTAGAACTGACAGACTTTGTTTTATCTGAAACAAAAACAGCCCAATCTAGGGCCGTTTCGATACTATGAGCCAGACAGTCAATGATGTTAGAACTTTTTTTCAACGCTATGCTAATCGTCTTTTTATGCCGGATTTCAATACCACATCATTATTTTAACCCTGATTAAATCTTTCTTCAACTGATGCCATAAATTTTTCCAATTCCCCTCTTTCTAAATTCAAAGTTATGTTCAATGTTCTATTAACGCACTCGGTAAGATTAGTCATCAGCAAAGAAATTGGTAAAATAATTCTGGCATCTTTTTCAGAGCCTAACGATCTGGCGATTGCTTTTCCAAAAAGATAAAATTTCCACGTCATATCATTAAAAGTATCGTTGGCCGGTTTTTCTTGATAATATTGGCGAAAGATTTCTTGATCCTTAATTCCAAATTTATACATAAATACTTCAGTTAAGATAGCATTGAGGGCTTCAGCCTTTTCCTCTTTAAATATGTTCAGATTGATATGCCAAATATTAAATATAAAAAAGGCTAGTATTTCTGGCACTAAAATCTTTTTTTCATCTTCAGATATAACCTTGGATTTTAATTCTTCGTCATTTGAATTTTCAAGTATATTCTTGATCCAAGATGCTACAATCCCAACTTCGGTTTTTAGAAGCTGGTAGGTTGCAACTGCTCTAAATTCTAGTTCCTCTTGAGAATAGCCATTTATGTTGGCTTTTATTTCTAGTTTTTCCATATTTATTACTGCTCTAGGCCATCAAATTAATATTTATGTAAAATTTTATTTTTTAATAATTAATAATCTCTAGTTTCATCACAAATGTACAAGTCTAACCCCGCATCCTGTATTCTGCATTTATAGCCACATTCGAAATCGGCATTTGGGAAACTCTGTTTGCTAAATTCAAAACCGCCTTTACACTCTTCAAATGAATCGTATGCATCAATTGCATTTATGTTTTTTCCTGAAGGGTTCCCATCAGGATAAACAAAAAGAGACCACTTTTTTGCACCACTGCATCCAGCTAAAAAAACTACAAATAGAGCAATAATTGATACAAATATAATGTTTTTCATAACTAATTCTAATTAAAATTCAACTGCATACCGGGGTGAGAATCCATAGTTTGTCGGATGTGCTGATTCAATCTTATCACAAATAAATTGTTTTATGGACTGTCTTCCCGATTTCCCACCGGATGTATCATACCCCCAAAAATATTCCATACCTCGTCCATCTTTTCTGATTTGATATTTCATTGAATACGGCTCGACTAACCTATCATGGCCATCATAAGAAATCTCCACCATAGTTCGTGCTCTACCTGCATTTATAATGGTGCTCCTTACATCAGAGGAAAAATAACTCGGCATGGAATAACTGCGACCACTAGAGTATGATCCGGAAGTAAACGATCGGGGCATTCTTGAAGAAAATGCTGGAGCAGGAGCAGGAATTAAAACAAATAAGCTTTCAATTAATTGTACGAAATTTAATCCCACCTCATTGAAATCAAAAAGGCTAGCCACTGGAGCAACTAATGTACTCCAAAATGGTCGGTAGGTTTCCAGTTGAATACCAAGTAGTTGCTGTTTAGCAGAGTGAGGTGATGATTCGAAAATTGATTTCTTTAGGAAAGTTGAGACCACTTCCTGTCTGCTAACAGAAAAATCACTAGTGAGCATAATTGAATAAATAAGATCGAATAAGTCCGCAACTTTTTGACGATGCAATAATGTATTAAGTTTTGAGGCCAGTATTTCTTCTACCTTTTGACATTTAATCGTTGCGGCACAAGCCTCATTATCTGAATAAGGATGGATTAACTTGGCATCTTGGATGGGAAGATACATTTTATCAAACTGGGTAATATCAAGTTGTGTTCTAAGTGAAATAGTTTCTTCCCCATAAAATCCTTTGAAATATAATCTTGCCTCCAAAACATTATTGTCGAGAAATGGAAGATCCTTTGTTTTGATCAATGTCTTATCTAGTTCAAAATTAACCCCGGCCTTTTCGTTGACTATTAGGCATACCTTATTTAGTTCTCCAATAAGATAATTCGAATCAAGTTCTTTTTCAACTGAAAAATCCAGATCCTTGGAGAACCGAGTATTAGGAAAGTAGGCTTTCCTTAGACCATTTCCACCTTTCAAAACTAGCTCGTTACCGAGTGATGACCCTGAATAAATCGCATGTAAGAGCCATCCAAAAACATAATCTTTTTCGACATCGGCCGGGTTTATCTTAAACTCTTTCGCCTTCTGATCAATCTCTTCTTTTGTTATCATAAGTTTATTTTTACTGGCAATTGGAATCACAAGCGATGCCATCTTTATCAGCATCTCTTCTCGAGCATCCGCAAGAGTTTAGCTGATATTGGGCTTCGGCACAGTCCATTTGGGCACAGGTTTTACTACAATTACAAGCATAAGCCCCCGTACCCTCTGAATTTGGGCTAGTAGGAGGCGTTGTAGTAGGTGTTGTAGTAGTTTCGGTTTTACAGGCATCATCCGCCCATAAGCCCCGTTTATTGTTTCTAGCTTCTTCTTCCGCTTGCTTAAATTGATCCTGATGTTTGATATCCGGCGGATAGCTATAGGAATGAGCATAGCCATTACGCACAAGATAGTCATTTACGAAAGTATCGCCGACATATACATATCTCAAAATACGACCATATTTATCCGTTTCAGAAACATCTTTTTCAAGCCTAACCTCTTTGCCTTCAACCAGTTCCCGGTTTTTGTCGCTGGCTTCTTCGCCAAAACACTGTATCGGCTTTCTCGGATCAACAGTTTCCGGCGTATCAATTCCGATGTACCGAAGCACTTGGCCATTATCCAATTTTATCGTGTCGCCATCTACTGAATGAATCACTTTGAAAGTTTCTGGATTGCTAGCTGTTTCCTCTGCTGGTTGAATATTTTGTTCCTCCACTTGAGTCGCTTCTATTTGAGCCGGCTCCTGATTATTCTTTTTTTCCGCCTCAAGCTGCTTTTGCAATGCCGATACTTGAGAATTAAGAGCAGCGTCTTCATACGCCTTATCAGTATCCTTGTTGCTATCTAAAGCCAGAATAATAAAGAAAAAAACAACCACCATCCCAGCAGTTGCCAGCCATTTAGTGCTCTTAGGCCAGTTAGATTTATTCCAGATCCAGATTAAAAGAAATATAGGCCATAAAAGCAGGTATGCAAATATTTTAACAAGTAGTGAAAGTGTTGATTTTTCGGCCATAGTAATGGTAATTATTATTGTCTATAGACTACTCCGAGAAGGCCAGAAAATCAATATAAAACTTACTTCTTGTTTCTGCATTCACTACACAATGGAGCACAAGGAAGAATTGGGGAATGCCATATTTGATTATCCTTTTCATCGTATTCATTCGAACCGGGTCTATGGATCTTGTTTATTTTGCACTTAGGACACAAGATGCCTTCGCAAATGCAAGATACACCAACATAATCCTCTAATTCTTCATCGGAAAGTGGCATGCCCCAATTAAGATTTTTTTTCTTTGTTTTACCCTTGCACTCACCGCATACTCCGCATTTAATAAATCCCTCTGGTATTTTCTTTTCCCATAATTTTCTGGCTGATAAATCATAAACATAGCAGTTGTCGATTACAAAAACTTTTTTATTGTCCAACAAAAATTTAAAAGCCTCCTGAAATGTCAGCTCCTTTGCTTTCATCAGAGACTGCAATCCTCGATACAGATCTGGCGAGGCAGTGTATTTGCTTGCCACTATCCCATCATGAAATTCGCCAACAGTTTTGAATTTTGAGATGTCTAGTTGATTCATAATGATTTTCAAAATAATTAAATCTGGCTGGGTGATAATAAAGGGCATTGAATGAAAAAAGTTAAAGTGGTGCCCGGATACCCCCACCCCGCCACCCGGAATTTTTGGAGGAATTTGAATTACTCAAGGCTCTGTGTCGTGTAATCTATTTATCGTCAGTTTCCTATATTTATCTGTGATAAACGGTTCTTATAATGATAGTTAGACAATGAGATAGTGATGAGCCTATTATTGGCTCAAGCAAAAGCAATCGTCATCCTTTCTCTTAGTTTTTGAATAAGAACATGTGAGTGGGGTAGCTAACTAAAGTCCCCAACCATTTCTAATAAATTTTGCCCAACTCCCCCTGTCCATAGGAAGATAATGCCAAGTGCAATCCTTGCCTACCGGATTACAAGATCGAAAAATAACAGGCAAGTCAATGAATTGCAAGACTATCAAAATTAGTAGTAATGCGATTATAATAAGCTGGAAGATATAGGGTCGTTTATGATATGTGGCACCGACAGAAGCTATCCGGCCTTCCTTTTTTGCAAGTTTGATCATGTCATATGCGAACCAAAAAATAACTCCGGGAAGATACCAGATTAAGCCTTTTGCAAAGCCCATCGTAAAATATGTGATTATTCCAATAATGAAAGCTGAACCGAAGGCTGAAAAAATTATTGCTTCCTTTTCTGCAATTGTTTTCACAAATTGTTTTCTAAAAAATCTTGTTAGTAGATAAGCCAAAAGTAAAGATCCGGCGAACTTAGGAATAATTTGTGTAAAAAATATTTCACTTGTCATATTTTTGAAATTAAAAATTATAATTCTCCACTAAAGTCGCAATCTCTTATAAATAAAAAAGGCAACCCTACTGGTTGCAACACCCAACTAGACAGGTTATGCCCAATTGTTTTAGTAGGATCGCCCTTTTTAGGCACAACCCTACATCAAAAAATGTAAGCCTATTCAGTTGGATGTTGCATCTACAATTTAGCACACCGGTCGGACAAAATCAACATAAGAACCTTGAAATTATTGCCATATCTGGTACCCTTAAAGCACAATTACAATTATCATTACTATGCGATACAAAGACTCAAAAAAACCAGTTTTTAATGCTGGATACATAAACGATCTTAACAGTTTCACGGATTTTTTAGCAGGCGATGTTTTGCATAATAATAAGACTGTGTACCTTGAGTGTAATCCGGATCTCATGCCGATCATCAGGAAAAAATTTGATAGCATGAGCATACAACTTTGTTTTTCCATAAAAGATAGCGGACGTAAAAATTTGAACTTCTATTTTTTGCTAGATAATATCAACGAGCGTGCTTTAAACAGATGTCTGAATCCTTTCAGCGAGATAATTGAACTTGATGAACAAAAGAAATTCATTGATGAGATGATCCCGTCAAAAACTTCCGGAGCGATACCCAAAAAATTAAGATTCGACGCTCGCAAGTCTGTTGTTGAATCTGAAATTGGAAACCTTCCGATACCTCTTAACTCGAGTGAATACAGTTTCTGTAAAGCTATTTTCAAGCATCCCAAAAATAAACAAGTACCGTGGGATAAACTTTATGAGGAAATGACCGGCGATGATCCATATCTTGATAATGCAAAAAAGTGTAAGAAAAAGATGCGAGACACAAAGGATCGGATTAATGAAAAGTTAAAAAAACGATTTTCGATCAAAGATAATCTTCTATCATTCGAGAGAAACTATATAAAAAGAAACTTTTAACCAAGCCAAAAATAGACACTCGTCGGTGAGTCATCTAGCAATAAGATAAAATCAGGGCATAACAGTCTTGATTTTTTTTATGACTCATCAATTACTCAAAAATTACTCGGAAGACTCCAGTGATTTATACTACAGCTTTGATCTTGGGCTGGTAGCATATCTGCTTTGCATTGATTTTGAATTGGTAGAACTAGATCGATCAATGGGCAAAAAAGTCCGGTTTGTTTTGCGGCGGCGGAAAGGAATAGACAACGAAGTCAAAAAATATTGGGACTGCAGCACATCAATTGACGCTCAAACATATTTTAACCAGCTGAAGCGGGTCAAGAACCAGCTATACAGCCCTCTTTGATATGATCGCCGAAAAACATATAGCAAAATACCAGCAGTTATATCCGCACTATTACGGCAAAGAAATTGACCGTGATTTGGCATGCAATCAATTGGATAATCTGGTTAATTTGCTGCGGATCATATACAGGCCAATTAAAAAAGCGGATTACGAAAAATTTAAGGCCTCCACTAAAGACGCAAACTTATGAAAACTAACATAGACAATCCGGAACGATGCTCGCACTTTTCAGTCTGCTCAAGAAATCTGTGCGTGCTTGATTATGAGCTTAAATTTAGGACTGGAAAAAATAGCGACCGATGCCGGTTTATGAGAGAACCTAAGAAGGCAAAAATCGCCGGTAAGGAATTTGTATCTGGAGGCAGTGTCATGCCAGATGTATTACTGAATTTTGTGCCTAGTGAGAATATAGACAGTCTTAATGAGGCCTCACGGGAAAGATTAAAAGAATTATCATCTGAAAGCCACACCTGATCACTTTTCATTGTCCAATGGAAACTGATTATTAAATTATTACTATGGAAATTAAAATTACAATCGAAGAAATAAAGTGTTCTATCAGATTAGCTGCCGATAAAAATAAACACCTTAATTTGTTGGCAACGGCAACATTAACTTTTATGTGCGGATCTGAAAGAGTTTTCTTGCTATCTGGCTTTACTGTTTGGAAAAGCAAGTTTGGCGATGGAACGCAACTTAATGTGGAGCCACCGAAAAATAGGCAATATAAATACTTTGTGCCGGAAGCATCACTTAAAAGAAAGCTGGATAAAATAATCTTAGATGCGTATGATTATGCAAGTATAGAAGCAGTAGCTGAAGCTTAATACTATAGTAATAATATTCCGTTCCTCTTAGAGGAATAATATAGACTAAAGTATTACTATAGTAATTACTATAGTGAACCGGCGAAACTCCTACTATAGTACCCTTTACATAATTTATTAGGAGCTGTAAAATATAGGTGTTGATCCAATTAAATATCAGAGATTTTATATCGCCTTACTAAATGGGCGGTTCTGCCAATAATCTCTGATTAGTTGGATCAACCAGAACCGTCCTTTTAGTATCCAAAATTATGGCCACTGAAGACACAATTAAATATGTTATGTATCTTCGCAAATCTACTGACTCCGAAGATTATCAAATACAATCAATAGAAGATCAGCGAAAAGAATTGAACAAGCTAGTTGAGCGGCGTGGCTTGGCTGTTGTGAATGTTTTTCAAGAAAGCAAAACGGCTAAAAAACCGGGAAGGATTGAATTTAATAGAATGCTTGATTTTATTGACAGTGGTAAAGCAAACGGAATTTTGTGTTGGAAAGCAAATCGCTTAGCTAGAAATCCTAGTGATGGCGGAAAAATACAATGGTTTCTTCAAGAAGGAATTATACAGTCAATATTGACCCCGCATGGGGAATACGTTTCTGATGACAACTCTTTAATACTGGCCGTGGAATTGGGCATTGCAACACAATTCAGCCGTGATTTAAGTAAGGACGTTAAAAGAGGCTCCACTACAAAAGCCGAGAAGGGCTGGCGTCCGGGACGGGCACCCATTGGTTATCGAAACGATAAGTTTGAAGAAAAGGGAAAAAAGAAAGTTTTTGTTGATGAAGATAAATTTCCTTTAGTCCGTAAGCTATGGGATCTTATGCTAACTGGCAATTATTCCGTCAGTCAAGTAGCAGATATTGCTAATAATAAGCTTGGACTCCGCTCAATATACAAAAAGAAGGAAAATAAGATACATATTTCCCACATGTACAGAATTTTAACTAACCATTTTTACTATGGTGAATTTAGCTATGCAGGGAAAGATTATCAAGGAGAGCACAAGCCCATGATCACACCAGAAGAATATGATCGGGTACAAAAGATACTTGGTAAAAAAGGAAAGCAAAGACCGAAAACTAAAAAGCTTCCATTCACAGGAATTATAAAATGCGGGCATTGTGGCTGTTCAATAACCGCAGAAGAAAAAACAAAGTTTGTAAAATCGAAAAATTCAATGCACTCCTACGTGTACCACCGATGCACCAAGAAAAAACCGGAAATAAAATGCAATCAAAAACCAATCTCCCTTGATAAGCTGAAAGGGGAAATTGAAAAAGCTCTGGATAGAATAACTATCCCACAAGGCATTCTGGATCTGGCTATTGAAGTACTCAATGAAAAAAATGATGTTGAAGCTGGAAATAGAAATACGCTTATCAAAAATCAGCAGAAAGCTTTAGATAGTTGTTTGTCCAGAATTGATAACCTGATAAAGCTTTACATATCCCCGGAGAATATAAATAAAGAACTGATAAGCGATGAAGAATTTAAGAACCAGAAAGCGACTCTTGTGGGGGAGAAAACAACTATCCAAATAGAACTCAAGAAGTTGGATGAGAGAGTTGATGAATGGATGGAGCTTACCGAAAAGACATTTAATTTTGCAGTATATGCTAAAAGCTGGTTTGAAAATGGCAACTATGAAACTAAAACTTCAATTCTGCGAGCTTTAGGATCGGACTTTGTGTTAAAAGACCAAAATCTCTACATTTCCCTAGCAGAACCGCTTAATATAATTGAGCAAGGTTTAGAAAAAATAAAGCTTGAAAATCCTACGCTCGAACTAAACAACTTTACCTTAGATAAAGCAAAAACAGGCGTTTTTGCACCTGTTTTTGACACTATGAGCGGGTAGGGGGAATCGAACCCCCATCTCTACCTTGGCAAGGTAATATAAGAGCCATTATACGATACCCGCGTTTTTAGATGTTGTCTTTTAAACCTTCAATCCAGCCTATAATTCTAAAAAATAATTTTACATCATTTATCCTAATATGGACTGTCCCATGAGTCAAACTATTTCTGTTTCTCTTATTTTTACTCGATTTATTTATGGAGCAACAAGTTTTAATAAACTGATTTTTTGGCACATTTATGAGATCTGACCAGTAATGCACAGCTTTATTTATATCTATATTTTTATGTGCTATAAGCTGGACTTTTATTTTCTCGTTTTTAACTCGGCAAATATTTCTGAAAAATTTTACCATTATTTTAATCAATTCTGGATCAGAATTAGCAAAATCAACTGCTTTCCATTTACTGCCATAAGCGCCTTTTTTATAACCCTCCGCCCAATATAATGAAATGCCTGTCAAAAATAGTTTATTACTTATCAAATTGCTAACTTCTTTTTTTGACGAATTGAGTATTTCTTCTGCGCGTTTTTTTGCTAAAGCAGTTTGATTTTTATTTCTTTTTATGAGACCTTCTATGCTTCCTGCATAAACTCTACTCGCTATTCTTGCTTTCGCCTTTTCTGATATCTCTATGCCAGACAGCCAATAGTGTAATGTGCTCTTGGGAATCTTCAGTTTACCGCTTATTTCATTATAACTAAAGCCCTCTCCTCTTAATGCTATGGCCTTTGCTTTATCTTTTCTCATATAAATTGAACCTACGATATATAGACTAATAATATCATAGGTTCAATTTTTATACAATTGTGCCGAAGGGCAGAGTTGAACTGCCGACGCAAGGATTTTCCTTGAAATTTTCTTGAGTTTCCCCAAGGATCGGACTATATCATTCCGCCTGAGGCGGATTGGGCGCTAACGCAAGATTATTGTTGGGACTCACTTGCTAGTCTCTACACCTTCCCCGGCACCTATGCCCGCCGGGACTCGGCTCGGGATTGCCAGTTTAAAGGTTTCCCCGAATTCACCCAATTTTTTCATCCCGCATTACTGCGGGAGGGACCGAAATCCAGTCCTTCGCTCTACCGCTGAGCTACTTCGGCAAATATATTCAAATATTGTGGATCCTATAGGACTCGAACCTATAACCCCCTCGGTGTAAACGAGATGCTCTAGCCAATTGAGCTAAGGATCCGTCCTATATGCGGGTGCGGATGAGAGGACTTGAACCTCCAAGGCCTTGCGGCCATCCCGCCTTGGCGGGACGCGTAACTCCCTGTGGGGATAGAGGGACTCGAACCCTCACGCCTTGCGGCCACGCCCCTCAAACGTGTGTGTATACCAATTCCACCATATCCCCAAATTCCGCCACATCCGCAAACTAAATATTATTATTTATCCTCTGTTTTTTCAGGAGCGACCCCCTCAGCTTTTACTGGTGTTTCCTCTGTTGCCGCAGGCTCTTCTTCAACAATAAATTCGGAAAGATCTTTATATTTCATTCGACTCTTTTTGGCTGAAATATCGCGCAAATAATAAAGCTTGCTTCGGCGGACGCGAGCCCGCTTAACCAATTCTATCTTTTCAATATTTGGAGAAAGAACAGGCAAGATAAGTTCCACGCCAACGCCTGCGCTTACTTTTCTGACCGTTATCATTGGCGATGAACTTTGCCCTCCCCGGATAGCGATAATTATACCTTCAAAAACCTGAATTCGTTCTTTTTCTCCTTCTTTGATTTTTCGGAAAACCCGCACAACGTCGCCGGCCTGGAAATCAGGCATCTTTTTTGCTTGCTGTCCTTTGTTGAAATCAATGACTTTCTTTTGCATATCGTTATTATTTTA